>VOFG01003394.1_pt1 | contig 20702 bp, 25 predicted proteins | sample 5384171 | NCBI WGS metagenome assembly VOFG01 (sample SAMN12384726, study PRJNA508395) | human gut metagenome | isolation source: healthy gut F | host: Homo sapiens
AAGCAATCAACCAGGCAATGAAGAAAGGCAGTAACACTCCGCTGAGACGTTCTATAAGCATCAATATTCCTATTACTAATACACATCCGATGGAACCGCGTATGAAACTGTCGAATGTTATCTTCTTTCTTTCCATAATCTGTTTTTATTTATAGAGTTTATATTTGCTTTTCGTCTTCTTTGCGCGCACGGAGATAACATTCCCTACACAAAGGCTCGTATTCGGACGTTTCACCCAAAAGAACCTGTTTTTCATTTTTCACTGTACGATGAGAGAAAGAGGCCAACTTCGTCCACATTTTTACACAGATTGCATGAACTTTGGAAACTTCGTCGGCTATGGCGCATAATTGAGCATTGGTCGAATGGATTACCTTTAAGTCCATATCCAGTCCGGCTACAATGACGCGTATACCGTTATTACAAGCTGATTGCATACATCGACCAGCCCACTGTCGAAAAATTGTGCTTCATCGATACCTACTACATCTATCTCGGAAGTAAACAGCAGGATACTGGCTGATGAATCAATAGGAGTGAGGCGATGGAATGACTGTCGTGAGAGACTACGTCTTCTTCCCGAGTAACGTGTATCGATAGCCGGTTTGAATATCTCTACACGTTGTTTGGCAAACTTTGCTCTTTTCATTCTACGGATTAACTCCTCTGTCTTTCCGGAGAACATGGAGCCGCAGATAACTTCGATTCTACCTCTTCTTCTCGTCTCCTGTATGTGGTCTTCTGAAAATAATACCATGTGATTTTGTGTTTTCTTGATTAAATAATATGCGGACAAGGTAAGCAATTCAATGTGCAAGAACTGTTAAATTATCCATTATTTTAAGTTATTGCATAATTTATTCTACATTCGCATCATATTAACAATAGACTAGCATGAAACAGAAGTTGTTAACGGATATTGAGTTGGATGTTCATGGGTTGAAGTATCTGATGGATTTATATTCTAAAGAACCGGCTAAGGCTGTGTTGGAACTGTTGAAACAGAACATTCTTCATATGCAGGATGTTTGGATGAGGTATTGCAGGAATTGGAACCTGTTCAGGGAAAATACTTCTGTTCCTTGCGGGAATGTTCTGAACCTGTGGTGGAAGAGGTGATAGTAGAGACAAAAGTGTCGCCGATACTGAGACGGAGGAAGTTAAGCCTTCTTCTGTATTGGGCGAAAGTATAAAGACCTCTGTCGGCTTGCGTCATTCTATCCAGTCTGAATGACTCTTTTCGTTTCTCACGTGAATTATTCGGAGGGATGTTGAGTTGATGAATCGTGTTGTGGAGCAACTGTCAGCTATGAGCTCTTATAAAACAGCCGTTGCATTCCTTTCTTCAAAAGTTAATTTCAACGAGGAAAACAGAAACATTAAGTGACTTCCTTGAGTTATTAAAGAAGTATTTTAACCAATCAGCATAAGAGAAGAATGGGAAAACTATATATAGTGCCGGCGCCGGTAGGGAATCTGGAAGACATGACCTTTCGGGCTGTCAAAAGTCTTGAAAGAGGTCGATCTGATTTTGGCGGAAGACACGCACTTCCGGGAATCTTGCTGAAACATTTTGAAATAAAGAACGCAATGCAATCCCACCATAAATTTAATGAACATAAAAACGGTGGAAAGTGTTGTTAATAGAATAAAGGCAGGTGAAAACGGTGGCATTAATTTCGGACGCCGGAACACCCGGAATCTCAGATCCCAGATTTTTGGTTGTTCGTGAATGCGTGCGCAACGGCATTGAAGTGCAGTGCCTGCCGAGCGACCGCTTTTGTTCCGGCGCTTGTTGCATCGGGATTGCCGAATGAGGAAGTTCTGTTTGAGGTTCCCTTCCTCAGAAGAAAAGGGACATTGGAACACGCATATTGAAGGCATTGGCGGAAGAACGCCGTACTATGGTGTTTTATGAATCGCCCCACCGTCTGTTGAAGACGTTGACGCAGTTTTGCAGAATATTTCGGTATGGAGCGTCAGCAACCGTGTCGCGAGAAATATCCAATCCATGAAGAAACAGTTCGGGGTAGTTTGGCTGAATTGATAGAACACTTTACCGCTACCGAACCGCGTGGCGAGATTGTGATAGTATTAGCAGGAATAGACGATTAAAAATAACTTCATTAAAAAAAACGTAAAACGTAGACGTATGAAAAAGTTAACAGTTTTATTTGTGTGCGCAGCCATGTTGGCTTCGTGTGATAGCTTTAAAAGGTGGAAATAAAGACTTGAAGGCTGAAAATGATTCTTTTGATGGAACTTACCCAACGCAATGCTGAACTGGATGATATGATGGGGACTTTCAATGAAGTACAGGAAGGGTTCCGTAAGATCAACGCCGAAAGCCGTGTGGATTTACAACGCGGAACGATCACTGAGAATTCAGCCAGTGCGAAACAGCAGATTGCTTCCGACATCGAGTTTATATCTAAACAGATGGAAGAGAACAAAGCACAGATTGCCAAGTTGCAGGCTCAACTGAAGAATAGTAAGTATAATTCTACCAATTGAAGAAAGCGGTTGAGGCTTTGACAGCTGAGTTAAATGCAAACAACAGCGTATTGAAGAACTCCAGACTGAATTGGCTTCTAAGAATATACGTATTCAGGAGTTGGATGCTGCCGTTAGCGATCTTTCTGCAGAAAAAAGAAACATTGACTGCCGAAAACGAGGCAAAAGCTAAAACCGTTGCCGAACAGGAAAAGAGCCTGAACGCCGCATGGTTTGTATTCGGTACAAAATCAGAGTTAGAAAGCTCAGAAGATTCTTCAAAGCGGAGATGTGCTGAAAAAGTGCTGATTTCAACAAGGATTATTTCACTAAATCGATATCCGTACAACTAAAGAAATCAAGTTGTACTCTAAGCGTGCCGAACTGTTGACTACTCATCCGGCAGGTTCATACGAATTGGTGAAAAGACGATAAAGGTCAGTTGACATTGAAAATTACTAATCCTACTGAATTCTGGAGGTATCCAAATACTTGGTCATCCAGGTAAAATAGAGTAGATATCACTTTTGAATGGCCGGTGTGCTGATTCCTGAATTTAAGCAAATCGGCACATTGGCTTTTTTGTTTCTTATTATATACTCACTAACTACTGATGAAATATAAAAATCTTTTTTTTGATCTTGACGATATATTTGGGCCTTTTCTCCAAAATGCCCGTGACACTGAAGAAGTGTACCAGAAATATTCATACGAACGCTATTTTGATTCGTTCGATCATTTTATGCAATTTATCAAAAGAAATACTGAACTCTGGGTTGAATATGGTGAAGGAAAGATCACGAAAAGATGAATTGAACCGCCAACGTTTTTTTTTATCCTTTGATGTCGGTAGGGGTGCAGGATGAAGCATTGGCGGAACAATTTTCGAAAGATTTCTTTTCTATTATTCCTACTAAAAAGGCTTTTAATGCCATACAAAAGAGGTGTTGGAATATCTTGCTCGCGAAGTATAATCTTATATACTTTCCAACGCGTTTTCGTGTTGCAATCACGCAAGATGCGTTCGGCAGGTGTGGATGGTTATTTTAAGAAGGTGATTCTTTCGGAAGATCTCGGGGTGTTGAAGCCTTACCTGAAATATTTAATTTTGCTCTGTCGCCACTCAGTCTGAGTTGCGGGAATCATTAATGATTGGTGACAGCTGGGAAGCTGATATTACCGGAGCTTATGGAGTTGGAATGCATCAGGTTTTCTACAATGTGACGGAGCGGACTACTTTCCCTTTTCTTCCTACTTACCACATCCACTCTTTGAAGGAATTAATGAATTTGCTATAGGCTTGCTAGTGTGAACTGTACTTCATGATTTGTGCCAGAACTCGTTTTTCACCACAGATTATACGGATTAACACAGATTAAAATCCGTGCATTGATAATCTGCATTTATCATCTGTGTTAATCCGTGTAATCTGTGGTGATGTGGTGAATTATGCTATGTTTATGTGTGGGTAGTGTTACTCATTCTTTTTTGTGAAGCAGCTTTTCGAGGTCACGTACGATTGTGATGTCCATTATATTGGCATATACCTGAGTGGTTTTTACACTTTTGTGTCCCAACAATTTTTGTACGGTAGTTATATTTGCACCGTTATATATTAATAAGGTAGCATTCGTGTGGCGGGCTGTGTGGAAAGAAATGTGTTTGCTGATTCCTGCCAATTTATTAGTACATTCAGTTCCTTGTTAAGATTGGAATTATCTTTTTAACTTGAAAAACTATCGAGGTCATTCTTGTAGCGGTGGAGTATATGAACACCTTTGCCCTCGAACAACAGGTATAATGGAAGGCGTACCTCAGTGCCTGTTTTGACAGATTTATAGATAAGCCAAAATTCCTTATGAAACTCAATGATATTCTCGGAGGTCAGGTGAGTGAAATCAGAATATCGTAACCCTGCGTAACAACAAAATAAAAAGGCATCTTTGGGCTTTTGTAATTTTGCAAACTTCTCTGTGAGTTGAACTTCTTCCAGTTTATGCAATTCTTCGGGAGACAAATGGGTATGTCTGCCTTCTACACTTTTTGATTCTATATTTTCTGAAGGCATATTTCTGTATATCCATATATTCTTTATTAATAGCAAGATTGACATAACGTTTTAGATGTTTCATGTGCTTGGCAATTGTATTAAGATGATATCCACGAGATTGCAGGTAAGAATCGAATGAAGAAACAAATTCAAATGTGAGGTCTGTAAAGAAGATCTCTTTCTTGAACGCTTGAAGTAACTCGAGGGTGGAAAGATGATTGTGCTTGGTACTTTCTTTCAAAGAAGAGGTTGCTAGTTCTTCTTTATAGAAATCTAAAAAAAGACTTTTTCGTTGCTTACAGGTTTCTTAAGTAAGTTCTTTTAATAAACTCAATGAAATCTCTTTTCCCTGTTGCCACAATCCGAGTTCTGTTTGCTCTATTGTAGATATATATTCGTATAACATACAGTTTAGGATGTCTGCATTAGGATGGTTCTTTACCATTTTCCGTTTGTCGTCCCATTGGTTTGGTTTAATATAGATTTTAGTGGAGAGATACATTTTTTTCTTATTAAGGTAAGCTCCACTTGTATTAATGCCATTCCTCTCTTATTCAAATTCTTTTTTTTCTGTTAAACACAAGGTTGTAAACTAATCTTTTCCATACTTCTGTTTTTTATTGATGTTAGAACAATTTAGATGTAGTTCTGTGCTACATCGGTGATGAATATGCATTAATATCTCTAAAAAGATTATCTTTTTTTGCTATATTTGCACCCATATTATTATTAAAAATAAAGAATGAAAGAATTTGTAATATCCGAAGCCAAAGTAGAGACAGCAATACTGGTCGGACTCATCACTCAGACGCAGGATGAGCGCAAAACGAACGAGTATCTGGATGAATTGGCATTCCTTGCCGAGACGGCTGGGGCGGAAGTAGGAAACGATTTACACAAAAGTTACCGACGGCTAACTCGGTGACTTATGTAGGGAAAGGAAAAACTGGAAGAGATAAGAACATATATCCGTAACGAAGAGGAGGAAGAACGTGAAGTGGGAATGGTTATCTTTGATGATGAGCTTTCCGCGAAACAAATCCGTAATATCGAAGCCGAATTAAAGGTGAAGATACTTGACCGTACTTCGCTGATTCTTGATATATTTGCCATGCGTGCCCAGACTGCCAATGCTAAAACACAGGTGGAATTGGCGCAATATAAATATATGCTGCCACGCTTGCAACGCCTTTGGACTCACTTGGAACGCCAGGGGAGGTGGCTCCGGTGCAGGTGGCGGTAAAGGGCTCAGTGGGACTTCGTGGTCCGGGTGAAACACAGCTTGAAATGGACCGTCGTATTATCCTGAACCGTATGTCGTTGCTGAAAGAACGTCTGGCAGACATTGATAAGCAGAAGGCTACCCAGCGTAAAAAATCGCGGACGCATGATTCGTGTTGCTTTTAGTAGGTTATACCAATGTTGGTAAATCGACCATTATGAACCTCCTGTCCAAGAGCGAGGTATTTGCGGAGAATAAGTTGTTTGCAACGCTGGATACCACTGTCCGTAAGGTAATTATCGAGAATCTACCGTTCCTTTTTTGTCAGATACGGTCGGATTTATCCGTAAAGTTACCTACCGATTTGGTGGACTCTTTCAAATCAACATTGGATGAGGTGCGCGAAGCCGACCTGTTGGTGCATGTAGTGGATATTTCCCATCCCGGATTTGAAGAACAGATTGAAGTGGTAAATAAGACACTGGCCGAGATTGGCGGCGGTGGCAAACCCATGATACTTGTATTTAATAAAATAGATGCTTACACTTACATAGAGAAAGCATCGGACGACCTTACCCCCGAACAAAAGAAAACTTGACACTCGAAGTGCTGATGAAGACGTGGATGGCAAAGATGGAGGATAATTGCCTCTTGATTTCCGCCCGCTAGCGAATCAATATGGACGAACTGAAAAATGTAGTTTATCCACGAGTGAAAGAATTGCACGTTCAGAAATACCCTTATAACGATTTTCTTTATCAGACCTACGAAGAGGAAGAATAAATAACACTTTATTTATATGAAAGACTATCGTAGATTGACTGAAGATGAGGTACTTCAGTTGAAGAGCCAATCGTGTTTGGCTGATGATTGGGGAAATGTTTTGGTTGCCGAAGGCTTTAATTGTGAGTTCGTTCACCATACCCGCTTTTCGGGAGAAGTGAAGTTGGGCGTATTCGAGTCTGAGTTTACATTGCCGGGAGGTATCAAAAAACATTCAGGATTGCGCCATGTGACACTGCACAATGTAACAGTGGGGATAACTGCTGCATTGAAAATATCCAGAATTATATAGCTAATTACGAAATTGGCAGTGATACCTTCATCGAAAATGTAGATATTATTTTGGTGGACAAGTTGACGACTTTTTCGGCAACGGGGTAGAAAAGTAGCGGTTCTTAATGAAAACAGGGGGACGTGAGGTGCTGATTAATGATAAATTGTCTGCGCATCAGGCTTGCTCTCTGGCATTGTACCGCCATCGTCCTGAGTTGATAAACCGCATGAAGTCGATTGCGGATTATTATTCCAACAAGCATGCTTCCGCTACCGGGAGTATCGGAAGCATGTTATGATTCTCAATACGGGGTCTATTAAAAATGTTCGGATTGGCGACTATTGTCATATTTGCGGAACGTGCCGTTTGTCCAATGGTAGCATAAACAGCAATGTGACAGCTCCGTACATATCGGACACGGAGTGATTTGTGATGATTTCATCATCTCCTCCGGTTCTAAAGTGGATGACGGCACTATGTTGAGCCGTTGCTTTGTAGGGCAGTCCTGTAAATTGGGACATAACTATTCTGCTTCCGATTCTTTTATTCTTTTAGTAATTGCCAAGGAGAGAACGGCGAGGCCTGTGCCATTTTTGCAGGTCCTTTCACGGTGACACATCACAAATCTACCTTGCTGATTGCCGGAATGTTCTCATTTATGAATGCAGGATCGGGTTCCAATCAGAGCAATCATATGTATAAACTCGGTCCGATTCATCAAGGAACAATGGAGAGGAGCCAAAACGACTTCTGATTCCTATATCTTGTGGCCGGCCTCGTGTCGGGGCTTTTTTCTTTGGTGATGGGACGCCATGTCAATCATGCCGATACTTCCAATCTTCCCTTCTCTTATCTGATAGAGCAGAGAAATACGACCTATTTGGTTCCGGTGTCAATTTGAGAAGTGTCGGTACGTATCCGTGATGCGCAGAAATGGCCGAGACGTGATAAACGACAAGACCCGAATCGTCTGGATTATATCAATTATAACCTTTTGAGCCCCTTATACCATCCAAAAAGATGTTCAAGGGACGTTCCATTTGAAAGAATTGCGACGGGGTCGGTGAACTTCAGAGATTTACTCTTATCAGAGTGCCAAGATCAAAACACTTCTTTAAATAACGGTATCCGTTTTTTATGAGATAGCCATTCATAAGTTCTTGGGTAATTCGATTATTAAACGATTGGAGGGTATCAATTTCCAAAACAATGAGGAAATTCGTCAACGTTTGAAGCCCGATACGGAAATCGGAGTGGGAGAATGGGTGGACGTTTCCGGACTCATTGCTCGAAGAGTGAGATAGACCGTCTGTTGGATGGAATTGAGAATGGTACTATCAACCGTTTGAAATCTATCAATGCCTGCTTTGCGGAGATGCACGAGAATTATTACACCCACGAATGGACATGGGCTTATCATAAGATTCAGGAATTTTATGGTATAAATCCGGAAATCATCACTGCTAGGATGTGATTCGTATTGTAAAATCCTGGCAGGAATCCGTAGTGGGACTGGATAAAATGGTGTATGAAGATGCAAAGAAGGAATTCTCGCTCTCTCTTCTATGACCGGATTTGGTGCGGATGGCTCGCAATGACGAGATGCGACAAGGTTTCGAACAGGTGCGCGGGGATTTTGAAAGCAATACATTTGTGACGGCTGTGTTGGAAACATATTGAGGAGAAGACAGCTTTGGGGAATGAGCTTATCAAGCGAATTGAGACTATCGTAGAATAATCGAAAATATTCTCCGTTATTCATTCTTAATTCTTTATTCATCATTCGCCATTCTTCATTCTTAATTGCTACCTTTACCAACACTAACTAACATTACGTAATAAAATAAGAAACTTATGGCAACACCTCCGTTTAAGTATCAGCCCATGTTTGAAAAGGAAAAGATACAACTGAGTATTATCTGCTTACCAAAGATTATGTGTCGGTAGGCGAGTTTGAAGGACATCCTATCCTGAAAATTGAGAAAGAAGGTTTGACTGCGATGGCTAATGCGGCTTTTTCGTGATGTATCATTCATGCTTCGTCGTTCGCACAACGAACAAGTTGCTAAGATTCTGAGTGATCCGGAAGCAAGTGAGAATGATAAGTGTGGCATTGACTTTCCTGCGCAATGCGGAAGTTGCTTCAAAGGGGTTCTTCCATTCTGCCAGGATACCGGTACTGCCATCATTCATGGTGAAAAAAGGACGACAGGTGTGGACGGGCTATTCTGACGAAGAAGCTCTGTCATTGGGAGTCGATAAAACATATACCGAAGAGAATCTGCGTTATTCTCGTGAATGCGCCTCTGAATATGTATGATGAGGTGAATACGAAATGTAACCTGCCTGCACAGATTGATATCGAAGCTACCGAAGGTATGGAATATGAATTCCTTTTGTGTGACCAAAGGTGGTGCTCAGCCAATAAAACTTATCTCTATCAAAGAGACTCAAAGCTATCTTGAATCCCGGCACACTGGTTCCGTTCTTGGTTGAAAAGATGAAAACATTGGGGACAGCTGCTTCGTCCTCCTTTATCATATCGCTTTCGTAATTGGCGGTACTTCTTCTGCAGAGAAGAATCTGCTGACTGTGAAATTGGCTTCTACTCATTTTTATGATAACTTGCCGACAACAGGAAACGAATATGGTCATTGCGTTCCGTGATGTTGAACTGGAAAAAGTATTGGCAGAAGCGCATAAGATTGGTCTGGGTGCAGTTTGGCGGTAAAAGTATTTGGCCCACGATGCGTATCATCCGTCTGCCCCGTCACGGTGCTTCTTGTCCGGTAGGTTTGGGCGTTTTTTGTTCCAGCTGACCGTAATATCAAGTGTAAAAATCAAATAAAAGATGGCATTTGGATTGAGAAACTGGATTCAAATCCGGGTGAACTGATTCCTGCAGAATTGCGTAAGGCAGGAGAAGGTGATGTGGTTTAAAAATCGACTGAACCGTCCGATGCCTGAAATCTTGAAGGAACTGGACTAAGTATCCGGTGGCTACCCGTCTGTCATTGAATGGGACTATATTGTGGGCCGTGATATCGCTCACGCCAAACTATGAAAAAACGTTTGGATCGTGGAAGATTTGCCTCAGTATATCAAAAGATCATCCTATTTACTATGGTCTTAAGCAAAAACACCAGGTATGGCATGTGGTTCTATGGGACCGACTACTGCCGGACGTTTTCGTTCAACTCTCCCAGTCTTCTATCTTTTTTGTAGAATATTGTTTACATATTCTTATTTTTTCCTTCCCACCCATGCATTATGTACATGTCTTTTTTAGGGGAAGTTAAAACCTCTCCTGTTTTTCCTGTTATTTTAGTTAGATTATGCTGCCTTTCTTTTTTTCTTTTCGACCTTTTCTATCATACATACCGCATTGGCTGTATGTATCCCAAAGAAAATCCAAAGTACTTCCGTTTTCCTGTTTCTAGCTTTTATCCTGGCCAGTGAGTAATGTTGTTTCTGCGTTCCAAAACTTCCTTCCAGGCGGGTAGCTCTTTCACGGCTGAGTTCCGACCGTAAGATTTTCCGAAGCGGCTCATCTTTGGCAGCTCTGCCCTTACGCTTAAAGGAAGTACTTATATGATATTTAGTACAAAATTTCCGGTTGGCATTATTGGCATAGATTGAATCCGCCGCAAGCGCCTTAACCCTAACCCCGGTCAGTTGTTGTTGCAGATGAATACAGTCTTTCAAACGTACTCCTTCGTTAAAAGCCTTAAAGGAGATATGTTCTATAAAGGAGATTCCGTCTATCTGTATATTGTTGACTTTGGCTCCGAATTCAACGGATTTGGTTTCCTTGCCTCTGATAATGGGGCGAAGGTAATGCCGGTCGATACTCACGATACGGTTGGACACTTTTTTGCCTGCAAATAAATTCTTCCCTTGCTCAAGGACTGTCTGTATGACCGAGAAACGTCTTTGGTAATCAGAGGATAGTGTAAGCCTGTTCCTGTAGGATGAATGAAGCTGCTCCAGCTGGTCAAGTAACTTTTCCAATAATTGAAGTAACCTTCGTGTAATCATACGAGTCTGTGATTTCCTGCGTTTACGCAGTTTGCTATAAGCAAGATAGGCACGGCGTACATCAAGATACTTGTTACGGGGACGTTGTATGTGCAATGTACGGCAATGTTTGCACAGATGACGATGAAGCCATACAATACCTTCCCATAAGAGTTTGGCATCAGTAGGAAAACGCAGATGACTTTCATAACAGGTGGCATCGGTCATACAGACATGAAGGTTCTCAAGATAAGGTTTCCAATGCTCGGCAAGAATGAGCTGGAGGGACTCAACGTCAAGGCGATTCGCTAGTTCCTGACGAATTGCACTGACGATTTTAGGATTGGTCAGTGGATGAAGCGGATCAATCTGAACACCACAAAATAACTGGTAATGAATATTACCGTTTAAATGCTCAATCAGTTGTGCATCGGAAAAGTTGGTATAGGACTTCAAGACCATCAAGGCTATTTTACCTTCGGGAGAAAAATAACTTTTACGCCCCAAAGCAGAGGACTTCAAATGCATTTGTCGGGCCAGTTCCGAGAAAGGGAACAGAGAATGGAGGCGACCTAATTCACTCGTTGCAAAACTTTGACGATATTTTTTAAGCATATCGAACTCGGTAAAACCTAAACAAGGTTCGATTTCTGAGATTTTTTGTATCTTTACCATGTGTTTTTATTTTTAATTCCCCCCGTTTTGGCTGTCAAACCGTTTTTGGGGGAATGCTTAAAGATACAAAAAGGCAACTAATTCGCAATGAAGTAGTTGCCTTTCATACTGCGATTTGAGCAGATATTGAATACCGTTCAGCACTCCTTCTTTATATTTCTCCTTTGCGTAGCCAGATAAAGCCGTGACAAATATTCTATTTCTGTCGTGGTGGCATTGTTGTCAATGGTACTTTGGTTGGTATCTTTTTTAGCTTTTAGTGCCGCATTATATTCTTGTTCCGTCAGTTCTGTAAGCATATAGATATTCTTGGGGCCTCAGTCGTTTGTTGATAGAGTAACACGTTGTCACCAATGCGTTGGGCTTCTTCCGTCTTGAAGAAATCATCGTCAAATTTGGGGGCGATGTGTACCCCATTCTTTGTAGTTCTGTTGTTTTCTGTAATCTGTTGCTTTTTGGGCTGAGGCGTTTGTCAGGATAAAAAGTAGCAGTAAGAAAAAAGACTTAGTTTTCTCATGGCTTTTATTATTTAATGTTTTTATAGTATGCAAATGTAGGAAGAAAGAAAAACATCGATATGTAATAACTGTTTTTATATTAGTAAAATTGGGTTAACCCTCCCGATAAGAAGATTAACCCAATCAAAAAATAAATGGAAACTACTTTCCTTATTCCAGATATTTCGTAATCTTTCCGCTGATTTGCAACAGGATATTTCGCAAAGTTTCGTATTATATTCAGCAGAAAGGATGCGTTCTCTGCATCTAACAAACTTTTTGTGCTTCACGCACTTCAAAACCGGAGAGGTCCCCCTGTATATAACGGTCCATGGCAATATCGTGATTGTCTTTGGCGGTTATCAGGTTTTGACGTTCCAGATTCAGCAATTGAAGATTGTTGCGATAGGCTTGCCATAGGTTACTGAGATCAGAGCGAAGTGCTAATTCCAAGTCCTGTCGTTCCAGGCGACGATTCTTGAAAGCCAGACTTGCATTTCTTTTTTCGCGGCGACGATTACCGTCGAAGATATTAAAAAACCGACAGTTATTCCGGCATTAAAGCCCAGTTCACCTCTTCTGCTGTTTGCATTGATGTCATATTTGTTGAACGTATATCCATATCCGGTATTTAATTTTGAGATATGGATAGTTGCGTGAGTTTATTTTCTTGTAGTCCAATTGGGCAAGTACCGTGTTTTGATCGGCCTTGAGCAAAGAAGCATTGGTTGCTAACGTAGAATTCCACAAATCATCAAATTGCAAGTCGCTGTGTACGTCGATGGTGGAGTCTTTGATAATAATGTTTGATTGACATTGTTGTTGGCCATTAGTTCATTCAACTGGATGCGTGAAGAATGGAGCAATTCCTGTTGTTTGATGTATTGGGCACTGTCTGCATTGAAATCCACTTTTGCCTGCTGATAATCCAGTCCTGAAAACTTACCAACCAGGTGACTAGCCTCGGCTATGCGTAAGCGCTCTTTGGAAAGCGACATTGCATAATGAAAGTTTTTCAGACGAATCTTCTGCTGGATAAAATTATAGTATTCGGAAGTCAGGCAGCAATAAAATCTTCAATAGCAATACGCGTGTTGGTTTCCCCCTGACGTTCCAGCTCTTTCAACTGTTTGTAGGTGGTACTGATATTGAATCCGTCGAAAATAGTCCAGTTGAGGTTAAGACCGACATTAACCGTCTGATCGTAGACTCCGTTATTTTTGTTATTTCCCCGGTAGCACGCGCCTTGGTCTCAATATTGTCGAGGTTTCCGGTATATCCGGCAGAGAAGTCCAGTGTAGGCAGGTAACCCGCATTTCCCAACGTTGCGTTGTTTTGCTGATCTGCTCTTCGTTATGGATGATACGTAAAGAGTAATTGTTTTTGCAATCCTTCTTCCAGACACTCCTTCAGAGGAGAGTGAGAACTTGTGCCTTTGCAATCCTTCTTCAAGAGACTGATAAGCAAAAGGCATGCAATGGTGATATAAATGATGCATTTCATGCAAATTCCTTTCTGTTTCATTCTTGTAGTTTTTTGATTCGGTTAGTCGAAATGTAACTGTAAATAGCCGGTACAATGTACATTGTAAGCAGAGTGGATACGACCATATTCACCCACTACCGCCCATTGCCATGGCAATACGCTGGTTACAACCTTCTCCGGTGGCAAATGCCAGCGGGATAAGTCCCAAAACCGTAGAGGCACTTGTCATCAGAATCGGACGGAGGCGTTGAAGGGCAGCATCTTTGATGGCACTCATTTTATCCTCTCCGGCTTCCTGTTTCTGATTGGCAAATTCTACAATAAGAATACCGTTCTTCGCCACCAGACCGATCAGCATGATAATACCGATCTGACTGAAAATATTCATCGTAATATCTCCCGAAATACATGAAGACCAAAGCTCCGGCAATAGCCAGCGGCACTGTCAGCATGATAACCAACGGGTCTTTGAAACTTTCGAACTGTGCTGCCAGAATCAGGTAAATTAGAGAATAGCCAGGATAAAAGGCAAACATCAGACTGGAAGAACTTTCACGGTATTCCTTTGAGTCTCCGGACAGAGCTGTACGGAAAGTATCATCCAATGTTTTTTTGCTATCTTGTCCATTTCGTCCAAACCTTGACCGATTGTCTTTCCATCGGCTAAGCCTGCAGAAATGGTAGCCGACACAAAACGATTGTAACGGTACAATTTAGGAGGAGCAATACCATCTTCCAATTCGATCAGGTTGTCTAGCTGTATCATGTCTCCATTATTGCTGCGGATATAGATCGCTTTCAGATCGGTAAACTTATTTCGCTGTTGCCGGTTGATTTCTCCCAAGATCTCGTATTGTTTTCCATTCATATAGAAATACCCCATACGTTGTACCTTAATCCATACTGCAAAGTTTGGGCAATGTTTTTAGTACTTACTCCCATAATGCTGGCTTTATCACGGTTGATTTGAATACGGGCTTCCGGTTTACTGAACTTCAAGTCAACGTCTGCCATCTGAAAGACCGGGTTTTCATACACTTTTGCCATGAATTTGGGCAATACCTCTTCCAGTTTTTCCAGATTGGTAGCTTGAAGAACGTATTGAACCGGCATACTTCCGCGACGACCGCCGAAAGAAGACTGTTGCTGCACAAACGAACGTGCCATCGTCTTTTCTGTACCGCTTTCGATATTTTTTCGGCTACTTCCATCCGGGTGTAGTTACGGTCCTGCATATCTTTCAAAAGTAATACGCATCGTTACCGCTACCACTGGAAACACGTGCAGTCACGGCTTCGGCGTCAGGAAGAATGGAATCGACAAGTTGGTTGATATCTTCTGTGTAATCCCGGATATATTCATAAGTCACACCTTCTGCACCACGAGTGTTGATGCTGATTTGTGAACGGTCCTCCAAAGGAGCCATTTCGGCCGGTACTATATTCCACAGAATTCCGATGAGACATATAGTGATGACCGTGAAAGGAAGGGCAATCCACGTTTGCGAAGGAAAGCAGCCAATGAACGGCTATACAGGCGGTTCATACCCTCAAAGAAAGGTTCTGTTTTCGCATAGAACCAACTCTGTTTTCTCCGTTTTATCAGTAATTTGGTTGCCAGCATAGGCGTGAAAGTCAGTGCGGCAAATGAAGAAATGATAACCGAACCGGAAATCACAATACTGAATTCACGGAATAATCGTCCGGTCATACCATCCATAAAGACGATGGGGAAGAATACGGCAACCAGTGTAATGGTTGTCGAGATGACAACAAAGAAAATTTCTTTAGCTCCTTCTATTCCCGCCTCTTTCGGGCCATTCCTTTTTTCTATCCGGATATAGATGTTTTCCGTCATTACGATAGCGTCATCCACCACCAATCCCACAGACAATACGATGGCAAGCATAGAAAGTACGTTGATGGAGAAACCAGCCAGGTACATGACGAAGAATGCACCGATAAGGGAGACGGGAATCACAATACAAAGGTACCAACGTAACACGCCAATCGCGCAGGAAGAGGAAGATAATGATGATAACGAGTACGAAAGCTTCATATACGGTGGACTTTACTTCATTGATAGATGCACGGATAAATTTAGTGTTGTCGAATCCGTAATTATAATGTACATCTTCCGGCAAATCCTTTTCATTTGCTCCATACGCTGATATACTGCGTCGGCAATTTCGATATGGTTGGCACCCGGTTGCGGAATGACTACGACACCTACCATTGGTACGCCATTCATCTTCATGTAACTTTTGATGTCGGCAGGACCTAATTCAGCCCGACCTATGTCACTGAAACGTACGATGCGGTTATCCGATTCCTTGATAATCAAATCGTTAAATTCATCAGCTGTATGCATCAATCCAAGTGTTCGGATTGTCAGTTCGGTAGTATTTCCCTCGATACTACCTGACGGAAGTTCCACGTTCTCATTGTCTACCGCATTTTTTACGTCAATAGGGCTGATACCATAGCCCGCCATTTTTACCGGATCAGCCAAAAGGCGCATGGAATAACGTTTCTCTCCCCAGATAGAAACGCTACTTACATCGGAGATGGTCTGCAACTGCTCCTTGACTGTCAGGTCTGCGATTTCGCTTAACTCCAATAGCGAGCGTTTGTCGCTCTGTAAAGCAACCATTAAGATAGGTTGTGCATCCGCATCAGCTTTTTCGATACGGTAGGAGGGTCACAGTCACGCGGTAAATACCGTTGTGCACGTGATACCTTATCACGCACGTCGTTTGCAGCGGTTTCCAGATCGACGGACAATTCAAATTCTACAGTGATACGGCTCTGTCCTTGTTGGCTGACACTGGATAAAGAGCGGATACCCGGAATACCGTTAATATTCTGTTCCAACGGCTCGGTAATCTGGTTCTCGATAACGCCGGCATTTGCTCCCGGATAAGAGCAACTGACAGAGATGATCGGATTATCCACTGACGGATATTCACGGACACCCAGATAGTTGTATCCGATAAATCCGAAAAGTAAGATAATGATGGTTAGTACGGTGGCTAATACCGGGCGGCGTATGCTTAATTCGGATATGTTCATAGGGCGCAGGTATTAATCAATTTTGTCAAGCGTTACGGCAAGTCCGGTACGGAGTTGCAGTGTTCCTGAGGTGATGATGGTATCTCCCATGTGCAACCCCTTATTACTTGTACTTCGGATGCGGTACGAATACCGGTTATGATATCCACCGGTTCGGCTTTTCCCGATTTATATAAATAGACCTTATCTTCACCCATTTCCGGGACAATTGCTTCTGTCGGGATAGCGATTGCGTTTTCAATCTCGTCTTTCTTCAATAATACACTCGCATAGCGGCCGGGTAGTAAAATATGCTTCACATTCGGATAGAGTGCACGTGCTGTAAATTGGTGCAGATTAGGGTCAATAGCTGATTCAACGGCATATACCTGCGCACCGAAAGCGTCAGATTACCTTCAACACTGAAATTCAGGTTTGTTCCTTTCTTTATTTGCTTGGCGTAACGTTCCGGTACGGAAAATTCGACTTTAGCGGAGCGATTTTGGTTAGTTTGGCAACCACTGTTGTCGGTGAAGCATAAGTACCGATACTGACTTGGCGAAGTCCGATAACTCCGTCGAACGGGCGCGCAGTTCGGTCAGTTCAATATTTGCTTTTATAATTTCGATATCGGCATTCAAGGTTGCCAAATCTGTTTTTACTTGTTCATACGCTTCTTTACTGACAGCATCTCGCTTCAGCAATGCGTCTTGACGGAATACACGGTCTTCTGCCAGTTTCAACTGTGAGACGAGGCGTTGTAGTTGTGCCTGTAACTGTCGGTCGTTTACTTTGGCAAGCAACTGTCCTTTTTTCACCGATGTTCCTTCTTCAAAATTGATTTCAACAATCTTTCCGGAAGTTTCAAAAGATAAATCTACTTCTTCATCGGGTAGCAATACACCGGTAGTTGTAAATTCGTCTGTCAGGGATTGCGGTTTTATAATTTTGGCGTTTACATTTAAAACTTGTCTCCCTTTTTTAGATTTGCCGCTCATTATTTTGTCGGCAGCTGTTAGTTCGTCGTTCTTTTTGGGTAATTGTGAATAAATTCCTCCACCGATAATTCCGGTACCAACAAGGATGATGATCCCCCATTTAGTCTTCTTATTCATGGTTTAGTATAGTATATAGCATATTACATTGTATCTTCAGTAGGTTAGATTGTTTTTGATAGAAAAGGTTTAATTGAATAATGACAAAATAGAAGTAATCTTCCCTCTTTTTATTAATTAGAGGATGTCCGACTTTCTGGGGATAGTTTATTCTCAGACATCCTCTGACTGATAATTTTTGCAATACCTTATTAGGTCTAAATATGTTTAATTTCGTAATTCAAACCATGGGCAGTAACCTCCTTTGTTACATTTATCTCCATTTTGGTCACACCCTGTTTTGATACATATTCCTGTGCCCATTTGATTAGAAAGTCCACTATCAAAGTAACGACATTCATATCCGTGTCTAAAAAGTATTATCTTGAGACTGAGGAGTTGCGTTAGAAACTGGAGTGCGTCTCTTTGGTGTATTTACAGGTTTTTAGGGCATTGAAATAATACGATCCATTTCCTTCCCATATCGATTCGTTGCATAGGTACAGTACTCTTGATATGCATAGTCAAAGGTTATTTTCCTCCTTTATATTTAATGTTGTCGATATCCATTTCTTTACTGATGTCTGTGCTACCACAATGCGGGCATTCTTCTATGCTTTTTTAATACTGTGTCACTGTTGTATTCCTGTGTATATTTACACTTTTCACACACATCTTTGTGATGATAATGTACGGTTGTTTCGTTATATACATAGGCGCTATGTGTAATATCTCCATTGGCTTCTAAATGGAAAATGAATATTTACATTTTCTTATAGTTCTTTCCGTCCGGTTTCTTCCTTATGGCGGTTAATGCTGTTGATGGCATGGCAGCGTGTGCAGCGCGCTTCTAAATTTAAGTAATTTTTTTAATCCCCTCTAATTAGCATATATCCCCACTCCCATATAACATGGGAAAAGAATCAGCCACACACACTATGATAGTGTTCTAAGAAGATGATGGAAAGAACATATATAATAAAAATGTTCCCCTGCGCGAAGTGTGAAGTTGATAATATTGTTAGGGACAATCCGGACAATCATCATACCCCCAAAGAATTACGAACAATAGTATTGCTGCTGGTATTGTATATAACACATACATATAAATTCCTTCGATGATAGATCCACTGTTGTCAGTATCGGTTCCTGGTTCTATTAGTAATGTGCCTTGTGGTTCATATACATTTAGTGAAAGGATATCAGAGTAAGAAGAACAAAAAACCGAAAAGGTTCGAACTCTCATTGGAACATCGGCTTCCGGTGACAATTCCTTTTTTCATCTGTGAGCAGAGTGACAGAGTGTCCTCTACTGATTCCTGAAACATGAGTTAGATATGGAAATGTGTAAGAGCCTTCTTGCTTATTGCATAATGTATAGTCTCCCCATTTGGATATGATTTCTGTAATGGGGCGTTTATAAGGATCGAGTGTGGAGCCAAGTACCACCCATATAATAATGATAATTAGGATTAATCATTTTAAGGGGACGCTGTGTTTCCACGCTTCTACTTGGTATGGTAAAGCGATTTCATCCTTATCTTCCATTAACGTGTTTTGTTCGTCTGTTTGGCAAATAACCGTTATTTCTGTATTTTTGAAAGTGTATATCCTTTCTCTCTGCTAAATAATAGGTGACATCTGTCTTAAGTTTTCCTTTTTGTTTTTCTTGGGCAACAAAGTGTGTTTCATCTTTAAGTATGATAAATTATCTTTGGGTGATAAACTATCTTTGGATGGTGAGGATTCTGTTGAACTTTGTGTTTGTCGGATTCTTGTTCTTCGGAATTTAGAATGAATCCACCGACGAATAATGCAGACGTTGTCAGTACATTTAAGATAAGAAAATGATTGGTTTTAAAATTGTTTATTAGCTAATAAAGCTATTGTATGTTTTTCAGTTTATTATTCTCTTTGATCTAGTAAGCTGCCCTGTATTTTCCTTCCTCTTTTATCTTCCAGCATATTTAGGTAGGAAGTATAGCGTGATTCGCTGATTAAATGTTCCTCTACGCTTTTGCACTGGCACATATCGGTTCGTGACGGTGTGTTGCAGTTGCCGTATTTACATTCTGCGGAGACTTTGAATATTTCGGGAGAAATGTGTCCATTTCTTCTTCTTCCATATCGAATGTACCGAATCGCTTTGATTACCGGGGTATCGATGATATATAAATCTCGTCCACAGAACATTTCAGAGAAAGTGGTAGTATCATTCCTTTGTTTATTGATATGAAGAGAGTTTCACCGTTTTGTTTCTATTTCCCGGCAGTATGGCATTGATAAGGGTGGATTTTCCTACTCCCGAATGTCCGGAGGAACAGTGTAATCTTACCTTCGGTGCCTTTCTGATTGCTTTCTCCATGACCGTTTTTGGCGGAAACTTTGGAAGCAGGGATAACCGATATGTGTGTATAGATTGATTAGTGCGTCCAAATATCGGAACTCATCTTCATCATGAAGCATCTATTTTTGTTAAATACCAAATTGACAGAACCCGATAGGCTTCTGCAGATGCGAAAACGGTCAATAAAGATTGTTGAAGTTTCAGGATAATTGACAGTAACCACCAACATACATTGATCGAGGTTGGCGGCAAGGATGTGAATTGTTTGGAAAGATTGGAAGAACGACGGATAATGTAGTTTTTATCTTCTATTTCGTTGATAAAAGCAGTGCCTTCTTGGTTAAGATAATCTGGACACGCGCCTACCGCTACCGGTGGTACTTCGGATTCCTTTGAGTCGGAAATTACCTTTGATTTTACATTCGATAAACTGTCCCATCACTCTTTACCTACGATGATACCAGCTACCTGTTTTTGATTACTAATCCTTTCATAAGTTGAGCATGGAGAGTTTGAGAATTGAGATTTGGTCGCGTTGTTGGTATACTACATAGTACTTTCACTCTCAACTCTCCATGCTCAACTTATACAGTCATATTTCTTTATCTTTTTCAGCAAGCATATCATCAATTTGTTTGATATTATATACTTATCGTGGATCTTTTGCAGTTTCGCTTCCGCATTCTTTTTGCTCATCCTCTGCCAATCCGTCTTT
>VOFG01001162.1_pt1 | contig 20674 bp, 37 predicted proteins | sample 5384171 | NCBI WGS metagenome assembly VOFG01 (sample SAMN12384726, study PRJNA508395) | human gut metagenome | isolation source: healthy gut F | host: Homo sapiens
TGTATAAGCGTGGCATAACGGAGGATACTCATTCAAACAAGACTTTGCTGCCCCAATCGAAATCCTTGTTCCAAATGATATAAGGGTAAGGAATCCACTTCCTATCCGTATATAAACCGATACGGATATTTTTTCACGCCCCGGCACTTCCATCGTCCACATTAAGTATGGGCAAAGAGATAACGCCCCTGAGCATTTCTTGCATTAATCGCCACATGAACCAACTCCATTTTGAATTTTAAGTCCAACGGACTTCCATTCGCTTCTTTCGTACGGTCATAATAATAAGTCAAAAGAAAATAAGGTCCCATAAAATCATGCCCATAACGCCGAATCTCAGGCACAGCATAAGCCCGGTAATAATCCGGTTGGAACTGGAGAATGATTTGAGTGGACTTGGCACGGAGATAAGCCTCACAATCCGGCTTTGGACCATGTATCGAGATTATGGTCGTGATATTTCTCCAAATACGTCCGGCAGACGTACGCCACACTGTCTAAAAGTTTCCCTTCTCGTATGCAGACAGGGAATGGATTCTCGGCCACCGTCTTAGTACCCGGCAAAACCACCGGACGGTACCCCTCCATGGCGTAATAATGCCCTTGTACAGAGAGAGGCTTCCGTGCGCACGAAACAAATATCAGAGCTACACACGCTATTAATAAATAAAATCTTGTATTTATCATATTCCAAGTATTTTTAAATCACCTATATTATTCCTGTCATTTCCGCCCATCATTCATATTCCAAATCATATAGGGATAGGGTATCCAATCTTCCAACAATCCACCCTCATAATCAGGTGCACGGAAGCCATAGCCCAAGTTTTCCAAAACCGGCATATAGAACCCGGCAGCCTGCGCATTCCCAATATTGACGGACACCACAATAAGCCCCGGAACTACGTGTTTCTTTACCCATTCCATATTCTTCCCTGGAGGGGTCATAATAATAGGTCAATGTATAATAAGGCACACCATACAAATTCCTGAAACGCCGAATCTCAGGCACAGCATAAGCCCGGTAATAATCCGGTTGGAACTGGAGAATGATTTGGGTGGACTTGGCACGGAGATAAGCCTCACAATCCGGCTTGGACCATGTATCGAGATTATGGTCGTGATATTTCTCCAAATACGTCCGGCAGACGTACGCCACACTGTCTAAAAAGTTTCTCCTTCTCGTATGCAGACAAGGGGAATGGATTCTCGGCCACCGTCTTAGTACTCGGCAAAACCACCGGACGGTACCCTGCACCAAATAATAGTGTCGTTTTTGCGCCAAATATTCTTTCGAAGCCTTTCTTGAACTGCCGCACCCACAAAATAAGAAAATGCCCAAAAGCAATAAAAACATTTTTTTTCCATCATGTCCATCTACCTTAGCTAATTTTTACCTGTCTCAATTCCTCCCACGATCTCGGTGTTTGACGTCTGTCAGCACCAGTGGAAATAAGCTGATCCGAATCATCAATATCATGTTTTGCCCAAATCACTCCTACATAATCATATAAAAAGACGGAAAAGGTGAACACCACACCCTTTCCGCCTTATGGTTTATTGGTCACGCCATTGTTCTTCCATCATATAAAATGACAAAAAGCAATGCCCATCCAGCTCGGAACTCACCGCATCAGCACCGCACAACCAATAAATAACCTGAGGTGCTATCAATATGTTCTCCATCGCCAAATCTCCTGAAGACCTTTTTCCTGGCAAAGTATTAGCCATTTTCACAAAGACAGGCTTCTTCTTGAATATCATGTCCGGCATTCCTTTAACTTTATTGGGTATGATTGAATCCGACTTCAATTCATCCGGCGAAAAAAACGCCACTCCTATCAAGTGTCCGCGTTGAGACACCTCATCCCGGTAACACCCAATAGTTCATATATTCATTAATCTCTTCATCTTTCAGGAATGTATCCCATAAACGTACGGTACCTGCATAAAAATTTATACCTGAATGCCCGACCTCTAAAGCCGTAGAATCATCTTCCACTCCCATATTTTGTGTTTCATCATATAGCATCCTTTGCCCGTCATAAGACATAATATACATCCTGCCTCCAGAAGACATCGGCCCCAAACCGGTATAAAAGGAATGCCATCTTGCATCGTTAAAAGCATTGATCTCGCTCCAAGCATTGCCACCACTAATATAGATTTTCACTTTTTCCCTCTGGCGAAACACACCCATTTACCTTTCCCAACAAAACGATCCCAATTATTTCCATGATAGGACTGCTGAGCGGTAGGAATATTCCTCATATTGATTTCTACGGCAAGCTGTCGGTTAGGACAATTCCATACAAAGCGGTAGAGTCTTCCGCTGCTGCCCAGTCCTCTTTCGAGAAATATACCGCCCACACTATTTCCCCTTTCATCTCGTATGAAGTATAATGAGGATAATAGAATATGCCAAAAATATCCGTTCCTGGTCTGTGTTGCCGCCATAATGCCCGTCGGGTGTTCCCCCATGGTTTGATGTCACGCACACCAACCAGTCTTCATAATAAGCATCTTTGCGAGCCTCAATCGTGGCCAATAATTGTCCCCAAACCTGTATCTATCAACTTCAAAGCATTCAAATACGATGTATTTTCAGACACAAATCCCCTGATTTTCCTGCTCCAACACCCTTTAAAGGCTGCCAATGTCAACTGGTTGTTTCCTTTTCAAGTTGTCCCCCGTAACACCTCCAACGTTTCTTCATCCGAAGAACTGGTTATCACGGACTGCATCCCACCGACATAACGGTTTCAGGTTAGGCCAGGGAGAAACGCACGACATCAATAAATTCGGCTCTTTATCCGAAACATACTGTACGATGGTCTTGGCATAAGTAACCGCCGCATCTCCTATCATGAAATCAGGAGTATAAGAATAATCCTTGATACGGTGCATACGGGAATTTATTCCTGTAAGCATCGTAGCCCAAGTCAAAGGATCTTCCTCATCATACGCCTCACGACCTTCCGTCAGCAAGGCGTGGTCATCGGCTACTCCCGTCCAAACATACTTGCTATGTTCAAGCATCTTCTGCATGACCGGAAGGGCTCCTCTTTCCACCTCCCGCTTCACCACAGAACCCACAGCCCCATCTATATTAACCCAAAGCACATAACGCTTCACACTTTTCTTGGATGCTGCCGTATCTTCTATTCCTCCGGCAATCGACTCGGGTGTATCATACTTCGTACACGAAGCATACAGCCCGCATAGCAACACCAATACGTATTTGAATCGGTTCATTATATCCATATTTCAAATTGTTTTATCGTTTATAAAAAATGTCCCAAACTCCGAAAACATTTGTTTGCCTGTCCTTATGGAACTTTTTCAAAATTCTCTTCATCACCTTCATTCGGTACAAACAAATTGGATTTGTCGAATACCAAACGCAGGTAACGTGCCGTGACAGGCTGCGGGAAATCTATGAACTGCTCGTTTTTCAACAAACCATCCAAAGTCTGTTCCAAAACATACAGCGTCCTCCATTCCTGTTCGCCATGTTGTTTCCAAACCGAAGCCTGAAGCATCGGTCGTCTGCAACGTAAATCCGGAAATACAGCGTGCGTCCCCCATTCGCATAATAAAAACCGTCTATCGTCTGCTCCTTTCCCATGTCGATGACCACATAATATGGAAGTTCGCTCGGAGAATCCTGATGCCCTCCGTTATTGGGAGAAAGGTAAGAACTCCAGTAAGAATAGGGATTGCCATCCAGAAGATTGTCCGCAGTCTTCCAATCAGACTCAGATTTATACTCCCTTGTCCTCGTTTTCACGCCCTTCGCTGTCCCAAGCCGCAACCTTCCATGCACTGCGGTTGACACGGTAACGGAAAGATGAGGTCTCATACTGTCCCACATCCTCAAACGGGTCATCCGACAGCGGGTTTATTTTCCAGATTTGCTTGTCAATAGAGGATAACGTGAAGCATATTCACGCTCCGAGCCGGAAACAGACATACCCCAATGTTCATAGAAAGGAGTAAAATCCATCTGATAACGGTCGCAAAGTTCCCTGAAGAAACCCTCATAGTCGTTTCCGGCTCTTCTGTCATGGCTTAATTTATCATAGATTTCCCATTTCGGTTTATCCTGATAATGGTTTTCATATTCGGCAATTTGGCCACGCGGTAAAAGATATAGGGACTTTTTCGGTTCGCTTCTTCTTTAGCCGTGAACAAATCCGATGACATCCACTTGGAAGTATCGGCCTTTGCATAGGACAAAGCAACCGGAACTGTAGACTTAAAATCTATCCCCATGTCTGACAATTCTTGTTCCAAACCAATCTCCTTGTTCCTCTCATTCATCCGATACAGAGGCACATAAAAATATTCATCCTCCCATCCCGTCACTCCATTATAAAAATAACTATACTTTTCCGCCACCATGGAATACACATTGATAAAATGCAAATCAGCCACAGAGTCAATATTCAACAGGTCATCATAAAGACTGGCCGTACGTACCAGCATCATCCCCTGTTCGTTATCGGAACGCCTCGATTTGTTTTTCCCGCAATTGGACATCAAAAGACAAAACGGTTGGGAAACATGGGTTGTGGATTTGCCGCATCGGATTCCCTTGTCAAAGCCTTGGGTACGATAAATCGTCTCCAACATTTCATCCCATGTGGCCAAACATGCCTCCATTTCCATCGCAAAATCTGGACGTTGGGAGAAATACAAGTCCAACTGGCTTCGCTCTACAGAGAACGCCACGTTTTTCCTCTCAATTCCAACCAAGGGACTGTCGTAGCCCTCACTTTCCGTTCCCACTCACGTACATCGGTTTCCCCCAAGACGAAATCCGGAGCCGCATACACATTGCAGAATGTCAACGGAACATCGGCATCCCCTTTACATCCTGATCACGCAATACCCAAAGATACCCTCCCAACGAGAAACGTACGGTATTTTTTCCAGGATACAACGCTTTCCGATAATAGGCAATAGGCTCACGCAACCCGATATTGTCATTCGTCAAGTCTTCTGTATGCATACCCACCTGGACTGTCAAGCCCCAAACATTATCCGGCACATAAATCGTCACCAATTCTCCGGCACCCGCATATAACCCACTACTATAAATGGATTGCGGGCCTTCTTCCATGAATTCCAGTTGGATATATTTACGGACAAATCCAAATAAACCACAGTATCTGCAATACGATATTCCGAAGCCGTGTCCACCAATCCCGGAAACAAACGGGCTTTATCGTACATGCTCACATCGATGCCCTGTACCGTATCCACTGTCACGTGGGACGAATCCGCTGCATTGTCATCCCACCCCGCTATCAAACTCGAAGTCACTGGCTTCACACCCTGAGAACAAAAAAGGCATCCCCAAAAAAGCCACTAATATACAGTTTATTAAATATCTCATATTCCTTATGCTTTAATCGTTCGTTGTTAAATCCTTATAGGAAGCGTACGCCCAATTCCCGTCCAACCCCATGCATCGGCACGGTAAATCCCAACCATTGGAAAGTTTGAAACGGAATATCCACCAAATTTATGGAAGTTTGAAAATATGTTTTGCTATAAGGCGGTTTCACATTAGCTTCTTCCGACATGCCTTGTGTCCATAACACATTTGATGAGAGCGTCATATCCGATTTTCCAGCATTCACCCCACCATAAATGGAACCATATTGGGAATAATCTGGTAACACCTTTCCTTCATAATCTTCTTCTTTCTCGGTCGCAAGGCCAATAACCAATCAGATTATCCCAATAAGGATAATCTTTTTCCCCAACTCATCCAATCCCGACAGTTTGTAATTCTCGGCAATGAAATCAGCCGGTAATGCCACATCGTAGACTTGTACATTGGTCACATAAATCTGCACTGTCGTTGAAGTATTCTTGAACGGAATATCTGCCCAATGGTAAGGGGAGCCTTGTCTCCTGTAGAAACATCCACGGTCAATGGCTCAAATTCTGCATTTCCATGCAGATCCAAATGGCCATCCGTATATTGGCGGAACTGTTGTTTCTTATAATCAAAACCACCGTCAATACATGCCATTTTTTTATCGTTCAACACCGAAGCCTGATCTTGAATCGTCCAAATCCGTCTTCCATCGAACCGGGACAAAAGCCTGAAATATTCGCTCCGGTTTCCCAACCTTCTCCCCCTCGGGGTTCTGTTTGGATGGCCTTAGACACAAAATCCAACCAGTTTTCTCCTCCATTGGGATAACAGACCATGAATTGGACGGTATAAGATGTGGTGTCTTCCCTTCTGCCGGCAATTTGAAATCGAACAAAGACGGGTCATTGACTTTGGCATAGTCAGTAGCCCCCGTTCCGGAATAGGCCGGAGGAAATACTTATATACCAAACCCTCGTCAGAAGAAGGAGCCAATATACGTTCTTCACCGAAACGTTCATTATACATCAAGGTAAATGTGTTGCGGTCTTTCATCTCATACACATTCTCGCCCGTATTGTCCGCTACACCTCCATAATTGGATGTTACTACCACCAACCAATCCTCGGCAGAATAATCCGGACGTGCTTGCAAAGCCGTCATGACCCGTCCTATACGTTGATCCGTTTCGGAAAGGGCGGCTATGACTTCATCCGTAGGCCATCCGGCACGCTCGCCTTCAGGAACTATGAAACCGGCTTCCAATCCTGCCTGCTGCACGCCATTGTATTCTATAATAGTCAATGAAGGCACCTCGCCTTTAGCCGACAATATTGCCTCAGCATCTTTTGTGATTTGCTCATCCGTACCCCAACAAATCGTATCCGCCTCATCCTTGCATAAGTCGGAAAACTCACGTTCAGATGCCAATACCGCAATACGACTTTCACCATCAAGCGCTTTAAGGCGTTCCAATACCGAAGGCATGTCGGAAGAGCGCTCCAAGATACCGGTCAGCAAATTTTCCGATCCCAAACGATTCCCGACCAACGTGTCGGAACGGGTATCAGCCAAACCGTCAAACGTGTATAGTGCTTTTTCCATCATGCCTTTCAGGGTCATCACCCTTCTGTCATTATTCGCCTCCCTTACAGCCGTACCGCTTGCCCCGTCCACCACAATCCAAAGCACATGGTTCTTATGGTAAGCAAAATCCTCATCCGGATAATCCGTCCGCAAACCATTCACCAAATCATCGTTGCAAGCACATAACGTAGCACCCATGCCACAAAAAGACAGCCAATTTCCATATTGTCCTTATAAAAAATGTTTCTCATCTTTTCTTTTTTTACATTAATGTTCCAAGTTCACTTCCAACATCAAGACGTTATTGGCCTTCTGTCCGTTGAAACGGTCGAAGCTTCCCATCAACAACAGTCCATAAGAGCCCAAAGTCGTTTCCGTTTCGGCCACATGATAAAGTTGCCCGTTAAAAGTCCCGGGCACATTGAATTTCTGTTGCGCCGTACCGTCCATTTCCAGAATGAGGAATCCCAATCTCGGTACACCTCCATAAGTAGAGAACGTTCCGGATACAATCACTTTTCCTTGTCAATCAACTGCGCAAAATTAACCGCACCACCTCCTATCTCACGGGGCACAAACGTTCCATCCAACGTTCCGTCAGGGTTCAACATGGCCATTTGCTGACGAGGCTGCCCGTTGACGTGTTCGAAGCCACCGACCACCATCATTTTATTCAAAGCCTTGTTGTAACGCACCATGGTAACATTACCGTCCGGTCCCGTGCCCAAATTCTCCAAGAAAGCATGGTCTACATTTCCATCCGCATCCAAACGAACCATACCAGGCGCGGGAACACCGTCGAATGAAGTAAAAGAACCGACCAAAACCACTCCATCGTCCTTATCCATGCACGCATCTGTTATGTTTCCACCTCCCGCACCTGAATAGCGTCCTGTCCTATCCACCAAACGATAAGTTGAGTCCAACACTCCACAGTCATCCATGCGGAATGCCGATGCGACCGATGAAATACGCTGCTTGCTATCGACATAAGAAGACGCATATTCATTACATACGTATTGCGTAAGATTACCCACCGCCACTATCTTCTGGGCGGAAGTCACAAACGAACGTACAATGGGTTGCAGACTACCGCCATTCAACTTGCTAAACGAATAACGGATAGGCGTGCCATTGCTCTCTGTCCCAGCATCCTCGAATATATATTGTTGCGTGGTGTCGGGATGGGCATTAGAACGCAACACCATGATATTGTTAACATATACCCTATCCGCCAAATCATACAATCCACCATTTTTAGGATTATACACTTCAAAAGCCGAGAACATTCCCGATACCAACATACGCCCGTCCTCAAAAGCTGATATGGAATTAATATACGGGGAACATCCTCCTCAAAAACAGATGTTTTCACTCCATAATCCGTACCAAAATCCGAAGAACTCCAACGGGTGACCTCTCCTTTTGAATTTACATGACCGATACACCAGTGTTCATACTGAGCCAAATGGCTAAACCCACCCAACCAAATAATTGTTTTGTGGCTTACCATACTGGCTTATTGCCCCATATACTATACCATCCACTACATCCGAGGATAATTTCCAAGATTTGTCTACGGTAATATTACCCTCAATGGGAAAGTAAGGACCGTAAAACACTTGGTTTTCCATCACCAAGTAAGTATTGCTTGACACACATTCGTCGGGGAACCCTAACCGTCAACGTCGTATCGGTGGCAGCCAATATTTTGGTTTCCTGTTCTCCCAAATAGAATTTAAAAGCATATTCCCCTTTTCCGGTACGCAGTAGTCCAATAACCCATCGGCCTTAAACACTACCGTATCTCCAGGATATCCCTTGGCCGGAACCGGATCTTCACTCAACAACCTGAGTTCGAACTGTACTTTTCCTCCTCCATAAGGGTCTTCCGAAATAGAATGATCCAACTCTTCACAACCGGACAACCTGGCCAGCAAGCATAAAGCCCCATACAAGCCTATACTATATTTCATACTCAAATTCATAATCTATCCTCCTCTTTCTTTCGAACAAGATATTCCTTTTCCCTCCGCTTGACCTCCTCCAGAGACAAAATACCTGCCCCAATCGCTTTCTGCACAAAGACATCACGATCGAAACCGAAATTATGGTTCGTAAACCGTATCACATGAACCACGCCGTTAAAGGGCTGTATGTCACACGAAGCCACATAAGCATTAATCATATCCATACTGGCAAAATCGTTCACATAAGAATAAAGTATCTGACGCGGACCGGCATATTTCACTCCAGAAGCATCATAGTACACGACTCCCATGTTCATAGGCTTGCCAGCCAACGAGTAATAAGCTCCACCCGGATAGGCTGAAACGGCTGCTGTATCCAACTGGGGAATATCTTTCAAACAATATTTTCCGGGAATGACATACATGGACAGGAACTCTTTCCATACTTCCGGTTTAATCTGCCGCAAATCTCTCACGCTGTCTTCTCCCATCGTGAAATACAACTTTTTTACTCAGATAATCGACAGAAAACCTGATAGACCAATCTGTCGGAGCAAAAAAGGTTATTTCACCATTTTGGAATACGGAATCCATTCCGGCATAATGGATCATTTCTGACCAAATCCGAGAAATAATGCTTGTCGGGATGCTGTTCCAAATAATCCAATACCGTACCGTTATAATACGGATTTGTGTTTACCTCCATCTTGCAAATAATCGTCATTTTGGCAACCTATGGCAGAAAAGAGAGCAGTACAGCCCCAAACCCAATCAGAATTTTTTAAGTGAATATCTCATACATAATAGTTTAAAGTACAACATCTTATTCCCAATAATTATTCAACGTAATCAACGTATTATTCTCTTGTGCTTTCCTACTGATAGGCCACGTCCACGCCCCTTCACGGAATTCACTCTTGGTAATGGGATGATAACAGTATTGATTGTTATAGACCTTTCCAGTCCGCACCAAATCATAGAAATAATGCCCTTCACCCATTAACTCACGTACACGTTCCCAATAAATGGCATCTTTTAATTCGCTTCCGGAAAGAGACAAAGTAGAAGCACCGGCACGTGCACGAATCCGATTGAGCAAACCGCAGGCTTTTCCATCATCCGTACCTAATTCCGCCAAAGCTTCTGCATACAATAAGATGGCATCTGCCAAACGAAACACAATCTGATTACCCGAATTGGAGGTCACGTTACGTCCATCATACAAGTCCACATGCTCAAATTTTTTCACCTCTTTAGGGTCGGACTCCATGGTAGAATAAATATTCTCATTAAACCAATACGTCACACGTTCGTCCGATTCAGAAGGAGGATAAATCCGGGTCAGGAAATCATAAGTGTACTGAATGTATGGTCGACTACGGTCGTCAAAAAACAGAATACATGACTTCGTTGGAATAAATGGCATTTTGGCTAAAGACTTCATTCCCGTTAATGTAACTCAGATTTTGCACAATCTCGAAAGTACCTTCATTGCTTCCCCACGGAACAAGGTAGCCGTCTGGCTTAAGGGCAACAACGTGTAAGCACTACCGCTTTTTCCACCAATTGATCCCCATAATCCACCACAGCCTCGTAATAAGTGTTCTTTTGCGACTCATCAAAACCAGCCAGCCACATGTTCACATGCATCAATAGAGCCAAAACAGCCCCTCTTGAAGCCCTTATGGCTTTTTTATTCGAGGAGTATTGTGTCCAGGGCAAACAGGTTACATCCGGATCGTCCACTAAAACCTGATTCAAATCCGCAGCAATGTTCTTCAGCACTGTTACCATATTGGTTCGTGGCAAAGGCTCTTGATGATAAGCATCCGTATAATAAGGCACATCTCCGAAATTACGCACTAAGAAGAAATAGGCCAAACCACGCATGAAAACAGCCTCAGCCTTATACGCCTTCTTTTCGTTTTCCGGAACACTCGTACGGTCAATCTCTTTCAAAAGGATATTGGCAGACTGGATGACTTTATAAAAAGTTCTTCCACTGCATGATATATTCGGCTGCACGCACATCATTCAAATCTGAATAATGTTCCTGTAAACCATTCAAATCATTAGACACCAAATCTTTAACATAATCAGCCGCCCCACCGTCTCCAACGGAGCACAACGCAAGTCCCCAGAGTAAAGGATGTAACAAGACTTTTGCATCGTAGCGGTACGGAACTCCGTATAGATGCTGTTCACAAACCCTTCTACGGTTTGCACGGATGCCTCATCCCACATTTCATCTCCTGACAAGTGTTCCTCACTTGTCGTATCCATCAGGCCACAGCTCCCCAACAAACAAGAAGACAAGGAAGCCACTGCTATTATATATTTCATTTCAAATAACCGTCTCATATTCATTTTTTTTATTCTTTATCATAAACCGATAGTCAAACCCATGGAGAAAGTCCGGGCATTGGGATAACCTCCGACTGATCCCAACCGATAGAACTTACATTCTCCGGATTGATTCCTGAATATTTCGTAAAAGTATAAAGGTTGTTCAAACTCATCCGGATGCTGGCATGGCGGATGCGGATAAAGTTCGTCCACTTCTTAGGCAACGTGTAAGATAAGGTTATGGCATTAATCTTAAAATACGAACCATCTTCCAAAAACAATGTCTGGTCGGCACGGAACGGCTTTATCACGCTGCTGTGCTGGTAATCGTACGGATTGGGATAATCCGCATGTATTGGTCGGAGTCCAAAATCATACGCACTGATAGGAGTCAGTGCCGCATTCTTATACATCCCATCCCCACCTTTTATATTCGGGTCATTCAAAGATGCGAAATTATTAGCCAATACCTGATTTACAATGTCACGACGAAGCGTGAACGAGCAACTGGTAAAAAGAGCCAGATTCTTGTAACGCAAATTCACAGAAAGACCTCCGATAACACGCGGCTGGGAATTGCCGACAATCGCTTTATCTTTCTCATCGATCACATAGTCACCGTTCAAATCAGCCCCAAATAGGGTCGCCTGCCTTGAAATACGCATTCGGATTGTCGGATGAAACACCTTCACCTCCGACCCTCAAGCGAAGTCCCGTTGCAGGATCGACCGGTACATCTGCATCTGTGGCATACACACCTTTATATACGTATAGGAAATTAGACATGGCATTCGAACCTAACTTATTCACAACCTCCGCTTTAGAATTGATAATCATACGGGCTTCGTCCGGCAACTTCGTCATCACATCTCGATTAATCGTAAAGTTCGTCATGATATCCATACTCCAGTTACTTTTAGGACGAAAAGGGCGAACAACCAAAGCCAACTCCATACCATAATTGACCAGACTTACCTCAGTCGTAGGCACCTTATCAAAACCGTTATGGTCGGCCAATTCAATCGAACTCAACTGATTGTCCACTTGCTTGTAATACCAGTCTCCCTGGAAAGACAAGCGATTGTTCCATAATCCGAAATCCAAACCAACATTCCATTGTGTCGTCGTAATCGGGTCTATATTGTTATTCGGCATATTCTCGAAATCAATGGGAATCACAGTATTACCATTATAAGTATCGCTTCCTAACAAGTAGTTTCCCCACACGTCATATTTCGTAGCCTTGTATTTGACCACTCTTCCCCATGATGCCCGGATGGCAGAATAATCCACCCAATTCCAATTCAGTTTTTAAAGAATTTCTCCTCATCGAAGTTCCAACGCACACTCACACCGGGATTGACGACCCATTTCACACCCCGACCATAAGCTGAATTGGCTTCGGGACGTATAGTCGGTGTAATCACATACTTATCTTTTCCTCCCGTGAGATTTTTAAACCCTATAGTCGGAGCAATATTGAAAGACACAGTATTATCTTCCTCCGAAGTCACAGCCTCAGCCCATGATGAAGCATAACCAAGCGGTCCCCATAAATAATCATTGACCAGTCCGGTCTGTTTGATTTCATTCCCGTTACTTCTATTGGAACTGATTTCTCCCGTCACGGTGAGGCCGTATTTGAGAATTCCCGTCGAACCGGAATAAGACAAACTGGTACGCCCATAAAGCCTGTCGCTATATTTACTCAATCCGTAAAGCTGTGCTTGATTGCTATTCAACATACCGGGCGTGAACTTCTCATTCTCCGTATTATTATAGGTATATCCGGCTGTGACATTCCACCGGATATTCCACGGTAACTGATAATTCATATTTATATTGGCATCGTACGAAACGCTTGTCGTATTTTGTTCCACCATCAAGGCTCCCTAAAGCCGCATTCGAAGCACTATATATGGACGGAGGCGGCAGCAAAGAAGAAGCAGAAGCTCCACTGGCCACACCGGTCTGCTGCAACGCGTTTCCACTTCCGGATCCCGTAATACCCAACGTTGCATTGACCCCGACATACAAATTGAACTTCTCCGTAGGCGCATAACCCATATTGGTACGGATTCCGTAACGGTTGAAGTCCGTATTGGTGATAATACCTTCTTCGAATAATAGTTCCCGTTTATCTTATAGTTGAATTTCGTACTTCCGCCTTTCACCGACAAGTTATAGGTCTGATTCACCGTGCGACGATAATAATTCCCTTGCCAGTCCGTATTGTTATTATAATAAGGATTCAAGCTATCTGTTAAAGCCTGATTCCCGTTCACATCATAATAACCATTCCAACGAGACGTGTCGTTTTGTAGAATTTGGTCGATGCGGGACATCGTTCCGCCCGTCCCACCAACACATCGCGGAGACGCGGAGGAATATTCACTTTCATATCCATTGAAAAATCAATCTGGGGTTTGGCAGAATTTCCACGTTTGGTGCGAATCAAAAATCACACCGTATGCACCCCGCGAACCATACTGTGCCGTAGCGGCCGCATCTTTCAAGACCGTAATGTCCTCGATATCCTCGAAAGGCAAACTGGACAAAGGGCTAACACCCGAACCGGACAACAAGCCGTTGGCATCATAATCACCCACATCTTCTTGCGGAATCCCATCAATGACGAACAAAGGAGCGGAAGAGCCTAGGATATATTGTTCATCTTCTCCATCGCCCACACCTTGCACAGAAATATCGGATATACCCCGGATGGTATAAGTTCCGATTGAACCTGGTGCACCATTGTTTTGCTGTACGTTCAAACCGGCTACCCTCCCTTGCAGCAACTCCATGACATTGGAAACTGGAGCCGGCGGCAAATCTTTTGTATTCACGACCGTTACGGAAGCCCCCACGTCAGCCCGGCTCTGTGACTGGTAAGCCACCACCACCGTCTCGTCCATCGTGTTCACGCTCTCTTCCATAAATACGTCCATATTCTTTTTGGCTTTCGCCACTTTCATTTCCACAGTCCGAAACCCATATAAGAAAATATGAGAGTGGCATTACGGTCTGCTTTCAACCTGAAACTTCCGTCCATCTTGGTTAATGCGCCATTTCCTTCTCGCCCTTTTCACCACGGATCATGACCGTCACGCCGGGAATAGGCTCACTTCTCTCGGCCAACCTCTCGTATACATGTCCGAAACCTCCACGACCTGCCCGTAAACCCGGTTCACAAATAAGGAAAACAGGCAAATCAAAGCCATGATATTTAGTTTCTTCATTTTTTCAACTTCATTATAAGATTAATAATTATCCCTGAACTCAGGATTACCTTCAGAAAACACAAAGATGATTTCCCAATGGCCTTCTTTATAAATAGCAAAATCAAAAGGCCATGGATGCCCTTACACGATAGGTTCCTCTCATCAGTCGGTCATAAGAAAAGACCACATGAGCCTTGTCCCCGTCTTTATTCGTGTAACGTGTGGGTAACTCATACAACGGAATCGGATACGCCACCTTGTAACGTACGTAATCGTCCGTCATTTCCATATCGAAGCCATGAACCAAATTCGTCCAATCTGTTCTAGAGAATTTCCGGGGAGAAATCGGTTCGTAATCCTTTGTCATGAAACGAAAAGTCAACGTATTGTCTTTAGAAGTATTCTCCAGATCTTCGCGAAAATAAACCTTGATGTCTTCTTCATTCATCACACCGAAGAAGCCACTTGTACCTTCTTTATACATTCCCCGCACTGAAAGAGGGTGTACAAAATCCTCAGTAATGACTCCCGTCAGTTCATCCATGCTTGTCGGTTCATAATCCCGTTCACGTTTGGGTATCAAACGGAAACCCGTATATTCTTTCCAACCTCCGGAATTTACCGCACGGATGTCAAATATATAACCGGAATCCGGATCGCATTTGACAAACGATGAACGGGCATTGGCCCATAATATGACTTCTCCGGAGTGCTTACGTACCTGTAATAGACTACGATTTTCATATCCTCTTTTCGCCTCGATTTCCTCCAATGAGGTTTCTGTCCCCAAATAAGGGGATTTCCATACCCTCACTGGGAATTCATCCGTCAATTCCGGAGCCTCACTACCATCGTGGCGTACCACTCTGGAAATCGTAAATGTAAGAGGCTGAGTGGAATTTCCTGCACTGAAATTATCAGAAAGTATATTGTTACGCCCCAACACCGGACGATACATAGTTTGTGTAAATGCAGCATCCTTGTCAAAAGAGTCCAGACTCTCCGGCAAGAAGTTATCCACGCACGATTGTAACAAACAACCTCCCAAAACTCCTATGCACCAACCACATATATTATTTCTTTTTCTTTTCATTTCCATAATCATAAAATAGTTGTTCCATTCCATTAAAACCAAACTCATGCCCGTCCGACAACACATGAAGCCAGCCATTTCTTGTCATAATGTCGGATGACTCTACTTCCGCCTTCACCCAAGTAGTCGTGACTTTGGAGTCCCACGTTTCTATCAGACGCATATAACGTACCCCGACTCCTTCCGCACCGGAAGCCGCCCCCGGCCTACTTCCATACGCATCAAATGGCCATACGACATACAGGGCACTTCTGTTGCCCCTACGTTCAACACATCATCCATGGGTACCGTCCATTAAACAGATAGCAGTACAACATAGAATCCAATTGATGGCGATAATCATAATGCCGCGTAATATAAATAGTATCATTATCTTCAGTGGACACTTGGTGCACAATCGTATCCACCACGGAAAAAGGTTCTATCAACAAATCTTCCAATCCCAAACGTTTACCTTTCCCATAAGCTTCACGATACTGGTTCAAAGCATCGAACGCCAACCTGAACGATTGGTCTGTTACAGCAAATAAAGTTACCCCCTTACGTTTCTGCAATGAATCTTTCAATCCAGGAAGGCGCCCTGCCAGAAAAAAGCAAAGAATCATACGTTACATCAGGATGAGCCGCTTTATCCGCAAGATAATCATACAACGTCCCCTCATAACGCACCGTAGCCTCTTCCAAGGGGTAAGTGCCAGACTCATATTCCTGACAAGAAACCCATCCAAGCATCAAAGCTCCAAACATCAATACATTAAATACAAACAGTCTCATGGTACCATAAATTTAATTATTCCAATATTCATTTTGCCGAATCAAATTATTCTGCCGGATAACCTCTTCGGATACCGGCCAGTAAATGCCACCATTCTCCATCCTGACCAAAAAATCCGGGTCATCCTGAAGAATACGCTGCCGACGAATCAAATCATACCAACGATGTCCTTCACCGATTAACTCCCGACGACGTTCTGCAAAGATATTGTCAATCAGTTTGTTCACGTCTTCTCCAAAATTTTTCTTGAACGATACTTGAGAAAGTCCACGCTTTACCCGTAACTGATTCAATTGTTCCACAGCATCATCCACCCGGTTTAGAACCGCCAAAGCCTCCGCACGCAACAACAGCATATCTTCCATACGAGACAAAAGGATGGAAGAACCGAATACCGCAAAATCACCATCCTTACCGGCTCCATTCTGCACCACATTAATCTTCTTGAAAATGGGCTTTGCATAAGTCATATCAATATAAGCCGAACGGTATTTCGATCCGGCAACCGTGTCTATGCCAAAACGTAAATCCTTCCAATCGTCATATATATGATGAAGAGAGTCTTTCGTTACATATAAGTCAGGATATATCTTCCGGATATAAGGTCCGCATAAGGTCCATTGTTCCAAATGCCCACTCTGTGTCACGTCTTTATTATCCAAAAATTAAAAGCCACTAAACGGTAAGGTGCATAAGTAGTATATGAAGCATTAAAAAGACCTTTCGTGTCCACAATATTATCCACTTCCAAAATATTCTGTAACGACCCGGTTATACCTATCGCCTCATAGTTATCCAATACGTAAGTAGCATAAGCCTCAGTATCGGCATAGTTACCCTCCCAAGCCGACAAATGAGCCAAAATGGCATAGACCGAAAGTTTATTAAGTAATTTGCCTTCCCATAAGGTAGGGTCTTGCCAATAGTACTTATTATTACCCGAACCGAACTCGAACGGTAACTCGGCAGCCGCTGCCAACAGCTCATTCTTGGCATATTGCAATACCTTGACAGAAGAAGAACGACCGATTTTCGGGAAAGAGCCATTGTCGTAAGAATAAGTGACCAAAGGACATCCCCCAAATCCGTACCATATAAAAATAGGCCAATCCGCGTAAGGCATATTGCTTTGCGCCATATCCCACCTCAAAGTCTGTTCGGAATAGGCTTTGTCCTGTCCTAACACGTTTCCTACATTTTCTATAAATACGGAAGCCGCATTGACCACGGCATAAAACCGCCGCCAATCCGAAATTTCATCTATCATGGGAATATTACGATTCAAATCATTATGAATGATGGCATCCAAATCAGCTCTTCCGTATGCCGTAAAATCACCGTTGCGCAACTCTCCGCAAGCCCAATGGGTATTATTATCAGCCAATGCCGCACGCATCAAACCATACATTCCCATTAATCCGGCACGGGCATCCTCCAACGTATTCCAACTATGTTCGTCAGGCAACGTGTGATGTGACTCGCTTTCAAGAAAATCCGAACATGCGGACATTCCGGAAATAACCACAACCGTACATATTCCCCCACAAGAACTCTCTCATATATAAAACTATCTTTTTCATTTGTTTTTCCTTGAATGGTTAAAAAACTACAACGGACACCCAAAGTCACTGAACGTGGTATGCCCATACCGTAACCTCTATAATACCCATCGAAATCCACTAACTCTGGATCGTCACCGCTGAAATTCGAGACGGTAAACAGATTATTTCCTGACACATACACATATACATCATGTTTTGGTGCAGGAACAGAATACCCCAAAGTAACCGACCGTAACTTCAAGTAAGAAACCTTTTCCAAATACAAACCTGATCAGCCCGGTAAGGATGCACCTCACTCAATGCATTGTAGCGCGGGTAATCCATCGGTACATTACCGCTTTGCCAAAAGAAAATTTCCTTCACACCTGCCAAGTTATCCCCTTTGTCAAGGGTCGTGAAATCATACTGTTGATAGGCCCTGTAATTCATGGCCGACTGTCCTGCCGCAAAAAAGAACGAAGCCCCCAAATCAAAACGTTTAAACTTCAGTTGAGTCGAAAATCCTCCGGTATATTTCGGCAAAGAATGGCCTTTCAGGACTTTGTCCTCATCCGTTATCTTATTATCGCCATTCCTATCTCCCCATTTCCGGGTCACCGGCTTTCAGTTCCACTCCGTTTACCGTCATCTTTTTTCCCGTCTTTCACCGGAACCTCTGCATCGGATAAATAGATTCCGTTGTTTTCCAAAACATAAAACGGTCTACGGCTTCTCCTACCCTCAACAACCGTCCGTCAACCTCCGTTTGCTGAAGCCCATCGGGAAGGGCTGACAATTCATTGTGATTGAAAGCCAAGTGAGCTCCGACCAACCATTGCCATCCGTCACCGGGTTGTTCAACCAACTTTCCGGAAAGAGACAGTTCCACTCCTCGGTTCGTAATCTCCATACCTTTGTTTATATTGCCCTGTATAACCGAACTCGTGAGCTACCGGTATCTTTACCAACAAATCCTTGTCGCGATTGGAATAAAAAGAAAAATCTAATGTCAGGCGCTCCTTCAACCAACTAGACCGTAAGCCTATTTCCGCCTTATCCGCATAAGGCCATCCCACACCAAAGCCTACCCAACCGAACATATAAGGACGTGTAGCCGTGGCATACTGGTTATAAGCCCCCGAAATCCAAGAACCGCTCCAACCAATGTTTTTCAGACGTATATTGCGGCCCCATACCATAACGATCGGATGGAAGATAGCGCCCGATACGGGCCCATGAACCAAATAAATCCAACCTGGATAACCATGAAACATTCTCTAATAAAAGAATTCTTAATATTCCATCGAGCCTGAACCGCCGGAGTAAAAAGCCAACGATGATTGGATTGTACAGTCGTCGCACCATCATAACGTAATACTACACCGGTAGAAAATAATCCTTCCATTGATAACCGATATTCAAAAGATGAATTCATGAAATGTACCTCTTCCTGATCCAAGAAATTAAACAGTTCAAAAACCTCCTCCCTTAGTACTATGCTTGTTATCGTCGTCACCGTCATAACCTTTGGAGTAATTATAATGATAGCGGTCTTGATCCATTGAACCTTTCACATCAAAAAGAAAGCCTATGACCGTTTTCCAAATCCCAATCATACCCCAAATAAAAATCCCCTATAAAACGACGATTGTAACCCGAGTAATTCGACACAAAGTTCATAGACTCCATCAATGTTGAAGGCCAAAACGCATTACGAACGTCGGTCTCGTAATCGAATTTCATAGACACACCAGCTCTTAGTGCTTCCACACATAATTCAGAGACAGACTCCCGTTTATCGTCATATTGTCATTTTTATCATCTGTACCATCCAAATAAGATTCATAAATGGCAGCACCTTCTGTTGTCGGAGGCAACGGCGTAGACAAGGACGGAAATATTCCATCTCCGCATAACGGTCCCTTTAACGTATTGTTCCGCGAACGTGATGCTTTCGTGGCTTGCAGGACCGTACTTACCGTCAAGCCTTTTACAGGCATCATATTCAAATAGAAATCAATATTGTATTTCGAATAGTCTGTATTATCCGCCATACCCTCATTGGTAGCCGTCCCAATAGCGAACAAATAATTGGCAATACCTTTGCCGCCGGCTACAGACGCATTCACGTTATATTGCAACTGGGGAGTGTTATAATAATCCTCGGCCCAACCCGGTACTCCGAAAACATAGGATCTGTTCTATCTTTCAAATAAGCAGGAAGATAACGGTCCAAACCGTACCTTCGGGGTAAAAAATCCGGCACGGAAATTCCGCTCATCGTTTGCATTCGTCATCCGTACATTCCCGTTGAGGCCATAGATGCCGTTAAACTGGCATCTACCGTAACATTCGGTCCTCCCCTGTATCCATCTCGGGTCACAATCCAAATGGCTCCGTTAGCTGCCAACGGGCCTAACTTAGCCAGCTCGTAAGGGCTTTTATAACTTATCGACTCCCCTATATTGGCCAAATGCAAAACCGGCCAGAAGATTAGTGGCTGTCCCCAAAGGATTCATCGTCATTATTCTTTATACTATATGAATAAGCCCGGTTTTCTATGATAGGAACCCCTGTTGACGTATACAGCCGGTTGAGTAGACATCGCATCGACTTTCGAGAACAAGTGACGGACGTTCGCGCGCAAAAACATGGCTTGCTGCGTTCCGCTCCCACTCGGCTCCTGTATGTACAATCCGGGCACTTGTCCTTTAAATTTCTGTTGCTACGCAACTTGAACCATGCCACCGAT
>VOFG01003862.1_pt1 | contig 20657 bp, 35 predicted proteins | sample 5384171 | NCBI WGS metagenome assembly VOFG01 (sample SAMN12384726, study PRJNA508395) | human gut metagenome | isolation source: healthy gut F | host: Homo sapiens
ACTTTGAGGGCAAGGGCGGCACCATCGGCACGATGAAGTCGGTCATGAGCAACCTGATGTGCCAGCTCTCAACGAGGGCAATCACGGAATACGACCCCCGAAGGTTCGGCCTTTTCGGTCTGCCGTTCCGGTCCGCCGGCATCCAGCGGTATGCACAGGTCTGGGCCGGCGACAACCCTGACCTGCTAGGATACCCTGAAATACAACATTGCCTGATCTTGGCGGCGCTCTGCGGCGTGGCCAACCACGGCTGCGACATTGGTGGCTTCTTCGGCCCCTCGCCGGAGGGAGCTGTTTGTGCTGGGTGCAGAACGGCATCTTCCAGCCGCGCTTCTCCATCCATTCGACCAACACCGACAACACCGTCATTGAGCCTTGGATGTACAGCGACAAAAAGCAGTACATCAAGGAGGCCATCGACTTCGCTACAAGCTCAGCCCGACGCTCTACTCGCTGATGGCGCGCATGAGAACGGCCTGCCCATCTGGCAGCCGACGTTCGCGTTTCCAGAATGACCCACAACCTACGATGAGGGGCGTCGATTTCATGTTCGGCGACTCTCTGCTGGTGGCCAACGTTGTCGAAGGGCCAGACTGTTCGCCCGGTCTACCTGCCCAAGACCGAAAAAACGAACAGGCGGTTCTGACCTACACCCGCGAGGAATACGCCCCCGGCCAGACCGTTGAGGTGCCGGTCGACATTGCCAGCATTCCGCTGTTTGTGCGCAGCGGTGCCATCATCCCGATGAGATGGCAACGCCCTGCATAACCTGATGACCGAAAAGACCGGCACTGGACATCCTGATGGCCCCCGATGTGGATTCCGAGTTCACCCTGTGCATGAGGGATGACGGCCGCGAACGACTATCGCAACGGCCACCTCAAGACGAAGATCGCTGTCAAGGCGGGCGTCAAAACGGTCGTGACCTTCACGAACGAGGGCAGCTACGAGACCGCCGTGGAGAGCATGTACCTTGACATGATCCACCGCGGAAAATCCCCGTTCTATGTGAAGGTCGCCTTCGCAAAGAGCTGCCGCATTTCCTGCACCGCCAAGTTTGAGAAGCCGAGAGCGGCTGGTGGCACTACAACCAGCGCCTCAAGAGTGTGCAGATCAAGTACCCCAACCCCAAGCAGGATCACGAGGTGCTCGTGTCGTTTGAGCAGTTTGATTTGATTGGGATGTAAGGGGAGGCGGCGGTGAGGAATCCTCCGCCCCTCTTCGCGGCCTCCCTTTGACAAGGGAGGGTTTTAAAAGGCCCCCTTGTCAAAGGGGCTGTCCGCGTGAAGCGGACTGGGGGACTCCCCGCGTACCTGCGCAATGACCACATATATCAGAAGGAGAGATACCATGTTCAAGAAAATCGCAGCTTTGGGTGCTGCGGCTGTGCTGGGGGATCGGTCTGCTGACCGGCTGCGGCGCATCCGCCTCCACGGCCGATGCAGGCTACAGCGCACAGAATCCGCTGGTTCTATTGTTGGCCCACGGCTTGTCGGAGACCCACACTGTCCATATCGCCATGACCCAGTTTGCGGAGGTCAACGAAAAGACCGATGGCCGCATTCAGGTCAAGATCTTCCCCAACGGGCCAGCTTGGCAGCGAGAACGAGAACCTTGAGCAGCTGCAGGCGGGCGTTATCGCCATGACGAAGGTCTCCGCCCCCGGCCTTGCCACCTACAACGGGCCTACAACGCCTTCGGCCTGCCCTACATTTTTAATGACACGGAGGATTTCTACCATGTCATGGACTCGCAGGAGATGCAGGACTTCTTCCTCTCGACCGGCGAGGACGGCTTTGTCACGCTTGACCTACTACACCCTCCGGCGCCCGCTCCTTCTACACGAAGGATAAGGCCATCCGCACCCCGGCAGACCTCAAAGGGCCTGAAGATCCGCGTGCAGGATATGAAGAGCCAGACCGATATGATGAGCTACCTCGGCGGTATCCCCGTTGCCATGTCCTACGGCGATGTCATACTCGCTGCAGACCGGAATCATCGATGGAACCGAAAATAACGAAACCGCCCTGACCACCGGCAAGCACGGTGAGGTCTGCAAGGTCTACTCGGTTGATCAGCACGCCATGATCCCCGATGTACTGATCATGAGCGAAAAGGTCTGGAAGACCATCAGCCCGGAGGATCAGCAGATTCTTCTTGAGGCTGCCCACGACTCCACCGATGCCCACAAGGTCATGTGGTGGGACACCGCAGTCGAGGAGGCTGTCAAGGAGGCACAGGGAGACCATGGGTGTCGGAATTCGTCTACGATGTCGATAAGGAGGCCTTCCGCGAGGCCACCCAGCCCATGATCGAAGCCTACGAAGAAGAGTATCCCGGCGTCAAGACGCTGATGGACACCATTGAAAAGGCAAGAGGAGGAGTAAGCCATGAAAAACACCTTTGCAACGATTTAAATTCTGATGGATAAGATCCTGAGCATCGCCTGTGCGATTCTTCTTTCCTTCATGACCATTCTGGTGCTTATTCAGGTGTTCTCCCCTATGTGCTCAACAGCCCCGTAGCCTTTTACCGAGAGCTTGTCCGCTACAGCCTGATCTGGACCGGCTTTCATCGGCGCGGCCTACGCCTTCTCCACCCGTGAGCATATGTCGCTGACCCCTCGTCCGCGACAAGTTCACTGGCAAGGCCCACACCGCCCTGCTGGTCGCCATTGACGGCCTGATCCTCCTGATGGCGATCTTCGTTTCACGATCGGCGGCTTCAAGCTGGCTGTTTCCGCCAGCCGCGAGTTCTCGGCGCTGCTGGGCATCCCCCGCAGTCTGGTTTACGCCATCGCCCCGATTTCCGGCGTGTTCATTGTGATTGCGCAGATCATCAACATCTATGAGGACATCACCGGCGAAAAAGTAGAATCAAAGGAGGGTGCAGACAAATGAGTATCACCATGACCACCGTTATCCTTTTCGCTGTGTTCGGCGTGCTGCTGTTCCTCGGCGGCATGCCTCTCCATCAGCATTGTGGCATCCTCTATCGTGACGGCCATGTTCACCCTGTCCTGGGACCAGATCACCTTTATCACGATGCAGAAGATGAACTCCGGTGTTGAGTCGTTCTCCCTGCTGGCTGTGCCGCTGTTTATTCTGGCCGGCAACATCATGAACAACGGCGGTATCGCCAAAGCGCCTTGTCAACTTTGCGCAGCTGTTTGTCGGCAAGATTCCCGGCTGATGGCACAGGCCATCATCCTCGGCAACATGCTGTTTGGCGCACTGTCCCGGCTCCTCTGTTGCCGCTGCGTCCGCCATGGGCGGCTGCATCAGCCCTATTGAGGAGGAAAACGGCTACGACCCTGCCTACTCTGCTGCGGCGAACATCGCTCGGCCCCCACGGGTCTGCTGATTCCCCCCGACCTCCGCCTTCATCGTCTACTCCACCGTCGCGGGCGGTGTGTCCATCTCCACCCTGTTCATGGCCGGCTACATCCCCGGCATCCTGATGGGCCTGTGCTGCATGATCGTTGCGTTCATCGGCGCAAAAAGGCCGGCATGAAGGCCACCGGCTTTGACCGCAGCCAGAGCGTGCTGAAAACCGTCTGGGATGCAGTTCCGTCCCTGCTGCTCATCGTCATCGTCATCGGCGGCATCGTCTCCGGTGTCTTTACCGCCACCGAGGGCGCAGGCATCGCGGTTCTGTACTGCCTGATCCTCTCTATCATCTATAAGAGCATTGATTTCAAGGGCTTCCCTTGGTATCTTGCTCAACTTCTGCCAAGACGAGCGGCATCATCCTGTTCCTGATTTCCGCTTCCTCTGCCATGTCCTTCGTTATGGCGTACTCCGGCATCCCGGCCGCCATCTCCAACGGCCTGATGAGCCTGACCGACAACAAGTATATCATCTTCCTGCTGATGAATATTATTCTGCTGGTCATTGGCATGTTCATGGACATCACCCCGGCCATCCTGATCTTCACCCCGATTTTCCTGCCCATCGCCATCAGCTTCGGCATGACCGAGATTCAGTTCGGCGTTATGCTGATCTTCAATATGTGCCTGGGCAACATCACCCCGCCGGTCGGCTCTGTCCTGTTTGTCGGCTGCGGCATCGGCCATGTCTCCATCGAGCAGGTGACCCCAAGCTGATCCCCTACTTTGTGGCACTGGTTGCTGCCCTGCTGGCAGTCACCTATATTCCGGCACTCTCCCTCGGTCTGCCCAGCCTCATGGGTCTGATCTGAAGTAAATAAGCATTCGAGCCACCCGCCCGCAGCCCTATGCTGCCGGGGGGGTGTTTTTTCTATATATATAATAAGGTAGACGCCCATCACACCGTAGGGGCGCATTCCCTATGCGCCCGCAGATGGGCAGCCGCCCCCGGGGCATCGGGGACGCCGCCTCTGCATTTTCCCTTTTCCAACACGACCGAACAAATCTTGCCCCTTGCGGCGCGCAACATCTGCGCAAAAATATCGACATAATTCAACATATAGTGTGCAGATGCACAAGAAAATCGCGCTGTATCTTACAAAGCTGCACCGCACTAACCGTCAGTATGCACAATATAATGCGGTCGAAACATAGCAAATTGCCGAAAATGAAACGATTCAACGCAGGTACTTGAAATTCTCATACCAAAGAACTATAATTTTTCCATAAAAAGGAATACAAATTAAATCAAATACAGCATGCTTTCCACGCCCCATACGCCAGCGATTGCGCGTGGACGCTGGGGAAAGCATAAGCTGAAAGGGTGTATTATTTTGCTATTCCGCAGTAAGCTGCGGAATAAAGTGTATTGAACGCATACAAAAGGAGGCAAGGCAGATGACGAAGGCAAATTCCATCCTGCACCGTGCGGCGGCACTGCTGGCCGCCCTGTGCCTGCTGGCAAGCATGGCTCTGCCGGTATACGCAGCGGAGACGGAGACTGATTTTTCTGCTTCAAACTCGGAAACGATTCCGAGCGATGACAACGCGGAGAATGATGCTGATGGAACCGGGTCGGATATTGCTGTGTCGAATTTAGGAAACGAGTCAAAAGGACGCCGACACGACAAACGAGGGCAGCAAAAACAGAGCCTGAAATTTCTGTGCCGAACTCGGAAACGATTACAAACAGCACCGACACAACAGACAAAGCCGCAGGCGCGCCCTTACCGAGGGCGTGACCGGTTCAGAGAATACCGCCCCCGGCTGACAATGCCGCTGCGGACGAGACAGCCGATGCGGATAAAACCGGCGAGGATTCCACCGGGAGCGAGGACGAAGCAGGCTTCTTGAACGAAGGCAATTCGGCTGATGATAGGATGATTACGGCGGGGGAATGCCAAAGAAAGTGATACTGCACTGTGTGCGGACAATGCCACGGTGCAAGAAGGTACAAAGTACACATTCTACTTTGCACCGCCGCAGAGTTGGACAAGATTATTAGAAGGTAAGACGATTACATGCTCCTTTTAGGCGTGGCAATGACAATTCGAATGAGTCGACAAATGGTGTGAGAGAAACAACAGCAAAACGCACTGACGATTCAACGAAAGATGGCCGCCCAATTTATCAGGTGGATGTCTATCACAACGAGGGTAATGCAAACTCACTATGTCCCTATAAGGGCTTTGTCTGGGTTAAATTTACACTGGATAATGACCATTGGGTTCAGATGAATGGAGAGCGTGGAAATAACAATGAGTGCTGGATGTCAGTTACCGCTATCGCCGACAAATGCCTTGACGGCGACAAACTGAAGGGAAGCAGCGACGAAACGACGGTAAGCCAAGAGTACGACATTACTAAATGGGTTGACTACACCTCCATCATCCTCAAGCATGTCCGCTATGGCAAACAAACAATGACCCTGCTGAATAAATCAGCACAAGCACTGGATAGTGTCACCGTCACATTTTGGGGAAAAGGGTGATAATGGCGAATTTACACAGGTCGGGGTTTCGCAGCCTATCAATACTTTGCAAGCGGGTGAACATGCGGACATCACAATCCCGAAGCAGCCTGTGCCTATGTAAGTTTCAAAAGGCAGATAATACTTACATCGGCAAACATTACTTCAATTTCTATAATGATGATACGGCATCTGACGATGTAGCAGTATTCCCATACGACCCCGTCACGCGCTATTGCCTGATATATACAGGCGATAAAGATGTAAGGTGGAGCGCACCGAACAGCAAAACTGTCTACTTCGATGCGACCTTCTCGGACATGTCGTACAAGAATGACGATGCAAAAATCACCTACGGTATGCCGGACGCCAAAGGCAACCTGTGGTGCTACATGACCAGTGATGATGGCAGCAAACCAGCGATAACCTCGCAAATGGCTCGTGACCGCACCAGCGAGATTTGGTATGCCGATGTGCCGCAAGGCTATACACAAATCCGCTTTGCGTCTTGGGAGGTAGCCGGTACAAATACTGCTAACAACGGCACTGACACGGCCTTGTTGACGATTCCTGATTTAAGCAAGCCGTGTTTCTACGCCGACACCAGCGATGATGTAATCTACCAAGGAGGCAACCGCGGCGGCTATTGGGACGAGTTGGGGGCTGTCCGTGATGTAGAAAAAGGCAAAAAAAGGAGAAAACGGAGAGACCAAGAGTATTGTAGATCTGGGAAAGCAAGACTTTTTAAGCCCCAGTCCAACACAAAGTATATCAGCACCACACTGTATGACTATTACACGGACTATGAGCTGAACGGCAACAACCGCAATACATACAGTTCTAATGAGGTGAATAAACAACGCAGCTATGTTACATTTGAGCAGTTTGACCGTGCGCTGAGTAATTACTACAAACAATACGCTGATATAAACAAAAACCAATCAATTATCCGCTTTATACAGGGCATTTCCAACCTAATATTTGGGACAATGCGTTCAGTAGAATTGCCCCAAACCTGAAATTGTATGGCTGGAGCGAAAGCGGTGATGATTACTGGCGCTTTATAGCGGTAAATAACTCGGCACATGCGTTAGATAATAATCATAGTGATGGGCACTACAAAGACACCTTCAGGGCTTGGTTGAGAACCAAATGGTGAACGGTATGCCGGTCATGGCCGGTACTAACCTTGCAGAGCCGCACTTCAACGAAGCGTTTTTAACCGGCACAAACACTGAAAAAGCCGTGCTGGGCAAGGTGTACAAGGATGTTTCGTTCCCATTTACCCAAAAACCTGTCTTTACGCAAACGGAGGGTGATCTCGAAAGTAAAGCCCAATACTGGTACTTTGACAGTAATGAGCGGTCGCTGTATCTGAAGCAAGATACTGCCAACAGCAGCAAGTACTATCTGGAAGCAACGGAGAAGAATAATAAAAAAGATAGCAGTGGAAACCCGATTTATACGGATGACAACTCACAGAACCGTGGTTCGGATAACAGCACAGAAGATAATAAAAATAATAACCAGCCCCGTGGATTTGGTTTCTTCCCATTTAATCAAAAGATGGGGACGGAGAATCGCAATGTAAACAAATATAACTACGGCTTTGGTGCGAAGCTGCAATTTGACTTTACATTGACCGATGACGGTCAGGTTCAAGTAGGGAATAATCCCAATGATAAAGTCCCCATCAAGTTCTTCTTCTCCGGTGACGATGATGTGTGGGTCTACATTGACGGTCAGCTGGTGCTGGATGTCGGCGGCGCGCACGGTAAAGCGTCCGGCCTGCTGGAATTTGGAAAGACGACTGACGGAAAAGCCAACACCGTAACCCCTATGTCAGCTCCAACAAAGCAGGCGGTGCGACTTACACAACAAACGTAAACAACAAAACCGTCTACTTCAACGGCAGCCCAGTCACATTCACCAAGCAGGGCAAAATTGTTGATAAGGACGATCAGACCAAAGAATTCACCCTCGACAAAGGCACCACCCACACCCCTGACCATGTTCTACATGGAGCGCGGCATGTGGGAGTCCAACATGGCGGTGGCGTTCAACTTCCCCGACCACAACGAACTGCAGGTCGAGAAAAGGTCGATGTTACGGGAGTAAACGATTTGTTCAAGGACAGCTTCCAAAACCAGAAGATCTTCACCTTCAACATCAAGAATCTGGCCACCCACTACGTCCCAAAAGATACTTCTTACAAAGAGGGTGAACCAGAAAAGCTCCCGGAAAATGCCTACAAAAGTGCTCATGGCTCGTCCGATGCCTCCGCTAGTTTGGAGTATGTACAGAATCTGCCAAGTGACATAGGCACAGGCAGCGCCGTGCTGTGGTCAGCCACAATGGATGACCCAACCAGTGCGCACCGAGAAAAGCGCCGCGGCACCCTGCCATTGATGTACACCAATCAATATAGGCCAGTACAGCTACCTGACCTTTGATGTCTATGTGGAGGGCAAAACGACCGATACCTGCGCCTTGGGCAACTTGTATGTGGAGCTTTTGGATACAGCAGGCAAACAAAAGGCTGTATCAACGGCAAGGGCCTGCAAAGCAGTGATGTCTACGGTGCGGCAACCGGGCTGCATCCGGGGCAGTGGTACACCATACGGCTGCTGCTGAATTCTCTGGAAACCACCAGTAAGGATTTCAACAATACTCTCCAGAGTATCACAGTCGGCGATAACTTTGCGCGCAAAATTTACCTGCGCAACTTTACATTCCGCAGCGCGCCGAAGGAGCAGACAAAACCAGGCTTTACGACCGAGCAGTACGACATCCCAGACTATAACTCCGCCACAACCGGCAAGCTGGAAAACGCGACATATGCCGTGTTTTCTTCCGACCGTGGCAATGGGGATGTTGTGGATGAAGACGGCCAGTTCCTGCTGCAGGACGGTGAAACGGTCACCTTTAAGGATCAGTTCCGCCGCGGCAGCTACATAGCCCTGAAGAGCAGGTTGATCCGAATCTGTATGATACATTCTGGACGGTCTACGAAAATGATGCACCGGTGACAAATGTAAGCGGTGCGAGTGAGCGTGTGATGACAGACCCGGATATCAAAAGTCTGGAGAATGTTAAAGGCACCGCCCCGAAAGATGGCCGGACGGAGAAGGTGATTGAAGGAGACGATAAAAAAGGAAACCCAATCAAGAACGAATATGTTAGCATATCTATGAAACCGACTGATAATACGCTCGTTTTCCGCTCTTACAGATTTGCGGCTGACAAAGACGAGTTGACCAAGCTGAAGGTGGTTTTCACCAACAAGGTCAAGACCGGCAAGCTGATCATACGCAAGTATGCGGCTGGGAAAGAGTCACTGCTCAACAAAAAATTTACATTTACCGTCAAGTTCAGCGATGTCGGCGGCCAAGGCCTCGGCGGGGGATATTCCGGAACAAGAGTACGAATGTACAGTGAAGAAGCAAGCAGGTGGTCAAGAGTACGGCGAAGTCGTAATTGACAGGATCCCGGTCGGTACACGGTTTGTTGTGTCGGAAGTTGCGCAGGAGGTACAAACCTGCAATCGGTGACCATCAGCGGCGGCAAAGACTGCGCCATTACCGAGGACGGCAAAAGGGTGCGCGGTTCTGTCGTGGAGGACGATGCCAATGTAGCAACAGCAACATTTTTTCAATACCAGCCGCCAGCTGATCGACCTAGAGGTTACAAAGCAGTGGCAAAAGCAGGACGGCACGGTAATTAAAGACGGCCTGCCCACCGCCATTTACCTGAAATTGCAGCGCACAAAAAACACCGGGCGACGAAGGCAGTTGGGAAGATGTTGACGGCTATAAGAGCGTTATGCTGAAGCCGTGGTACGATGGCTGGGTCACAACGTTTACCGGCTTGGACAAATTTGATGTGAAAGACGATCCCCATGTGAATTACACCTACCGCGTACTGGAAAGTGCAACGGCAGATGGAACATTCTACGGCGGCTCTGCGGGCAATGTGATTGAGATTGACGGCAAAAGAAATACACGATTCTCAAGAACACAGTACAAGTTGAAGAGAGCAGTACAACCCCTTGAAGCTGACTTTGACCAACCAACTGCAAGATGCCAAATATAACTTGGTTATCACAAAGCAGGACGCACAGGATATCACAAAGCTGGGCGGCGTGGAGTTCAAGCTGGAGAAGCTGTTGGATAATGGCAACTGATACCCAATTTGGTGAAAATGGTGTTAGGGTGGGTTTGACCGCAGAACGTACAGGTTTGCTTACATTTAACAATCTGTCCCCGGCAGCTACCGCCTGACCGAAACCAAAACCGCCGAAGGCTACACACTGCTGGCCGATGCCATCGAGTTTGAACTGACAACGGGTGGACAATGTACACAATGCCGCTCCTTTTTGGCAATGAAAAGTACGATTCCACCACAGCGTGTACAACATTGCCCTGACGATCAACAACCGCAAAAGCTTTGAGTTGCCGCATACGGGCGCGGATGCACCCAGCCTGTGGCTTTTGATAGGCTTGCCCGCGCTGGTGGCTGTGCTGCTGGTGCTGGTGTTCCGCTAACAAGAAAGGGGCCGGCGTCAATAACGAACCCCCCTCTACACAAACAAATTTTAAGAGAAAGAGGTACGAAGCAAAGATGAAACTGAAACGCTTACTCACCGCAGCCCTCAGCGCCGTCATGGCCCTAAGCGTCTGCGCCCTGCCCGCAATGGCGGCTGAGGGGGACAACGAGCACCAGTACATTTGACCCGAGCATTACAACTGGTACTTTGACGATTAACAAGTATGAACAGACAACAGAACAGGCAGGGAAAAATCCTGTCGATAAAGGCACACCGCTGGATGGCGTTGAATTCACTATTTATCAGTTGGCAACTGTTAAGCAAGCGAACACAGAGGGTGGTATCGGGCTGAAATATATTCCGACAACAACTGCACTTCAATCGACAGACTTTGAAATGGCTGCCGACCCGGTAACGGTAAAAATTGATTCAAAGGCGCTGTACGATCAAATTAGCACCAAAATTAACACCGCTGTAAAGGATGAACTGAATACGGCGGGTAAAAAAGAAATCTGCTACTACTGGAGAGGGTAGTGTACCGGCCAAAAAGACAAAATTTGAAAACCTGCCGCTTGGTATCTATATGGTCGAGGAGACGAAAGTCCTTCCCAGATTTTGGCTCACACTGCTAACTTTATCGTTTCCATCCCCATGATGAATGATGATAATGAAACTTGAATTACAATGTTGTTGCAGAGCCGAAGAATGTACCTACCTCATGGCGGTGTCAAGCTGGTTAAGACTGGCCGCGTTGCGGGTGCTCCTGACGATGGCACTGGTCTGGAAGGTGTGCTTTTCCGCTTGATATTAAGGGACGGATAGAAAATGGACACCGGTTGATTTGGACGCCAAGAAAGTTACATTTGGTACTGGTGAAGGCACAAGCGCACAGGAAAGCGGCAAAACCGAGACGAATGGTTATATTAAAACGGGCACTAACGGTGTAATCAGCATTACTGGTGGTCTCGCCCCTGCAACCTACCGCTTTGTCGAGCTGGAAGCCGTGAACGGCTATATCGCAGATGCCTCAACCGCACATGAATTTGAAGTTTACTATGATAAAACTGACAAACAGCTGTGCATTAAGGAAAATAATGCAAAAGTAGATGCAGTTAAAGTCATCAACGAGCGTCCTGACCTTGAGAAGAAGATCACCAAGCGTGATAGTAGTACCAGTGCGACTCATGATGCAGATTATGGCATTGGCGACAAGGTTCCCTACACCCTGACGATTAAGGTCCCCAACACCATCGACAAGCTGAACACCTTTAAGGTTACAGATACGGTTCATGCAGAACAACTGATTTATTCGGATGATTTTAAGGTTTCTGTGACAAAAAGGACGGGACGGAAACACCGCTTGATGAGACGTACTACAATAAGCCAACCAATAACAAGGCACAGCGCTGCGGTTGGTGAGCGCAGCGTGGAATTTGATTTTAGGTCTACAGCTACGGGCAAAACTGCTTTGGGTACAGAGTATGCAGATGCAGTCATCAAGATTAGTACACAGCAAAATTCTGGATGGCGCAGCTGTTGGCAATGCGGGTAACATCAACAATGCAAAGCTGACTTATTCCAATAAGACCGATGTGGATGCGGATGGCAAGCCGACGAACCCGAAAAACAACGAAAGCAATGATGCGGGCGTTGTGTATACTTTCCAGACAGGTATCAAAAGGTCGACCAGAATAGTAACCCGCTGAATGGCGTCAAATTTGATCTGTATAAAAAGGTCGAATCGACAGATAAGAAAACCACAGACGACAAAGGCATCATCTTTAAAGGTGAGACCATAGTATATGCTGATGCTGCCACGGTGAAGGCGTTGAATCTGTCCAATGATGATAGCGAAAAATGGGTCAAGATTACCACAGTCGTTTCCGGTGCTGAAGATGCTGCCGGTACGACTACGGGCAAAGCAATCGTTAAGGGCTTGCCAAACGGCACATATAAGTTTGTTGGAGACAGAGACGCTTCCCGGGTATAACCTGCTGAAAGACCCTGTTGATGCCACGCTGTCGGTCAACTATGCTGCAAAATGGACAGAAAAAGTGTATATGATGCGGACGGTAAGCTCATTAAGCGCACATATGACACTACGAAAGAGGCATTTGACAATGAAGATATGAAAACCTACACGGTTGTCAACCGCAAGGGCTTCAACCTGCCCACCACCGGTGGCTTCGGCACGCTGCTGTTCAGCGGTATCGGTGTGCTGCTGGTGCTGGCTGGCGTGAGCGTGCTGTTCAGCCTGAAAAAGAAGAACAAGCGTGCGTAAGCCGCACAACGTTAAGACCAAAAGCAAAATAGAGGGGTAATCCATAGGGGAAGGACCGGAAACGGTACTTCCCTATGGGTGGTAAAATGGACATTGCCGATACCCGCAAGGGGAGAGGCGGCTAAGAAAGGACAGGGATTTTTCGGCGGTGGTGCCTGCGGCGTCGGGGGACGCCGCCCCTACAGCTAAAAAGGGGTGCCGAGGGCGCCGCCCCCACGGCTGAATGGGCGGCCGCTGCTAAAAGCCTGCGCGTTTACGCGAAAATAACCCCGAAACCATTACAGAAAGGCTCTTTCCTATGGATACCACTGTCAAATTAAAGCTTGGCTTTGCGGCGCTGATGATCGCTTCCGGGCATCGGCGTGGCCATGTACCCCGTCATCAGCAATGCGGTGGCGCAGCGTCACGCAAAGCTCGGTCATTGAAAGCTACAACGATACCGTGCAGTCGATGGACACTGAGAAAATTGACGCCGCCAAGGAGGCCGCGCACCGCTACAATGAACAGTTTAGCAACGCCATTGACCGCGATGCTGCGGGCGAAGGCCGCCGATACCGGCACAAGCTATGTGGACATGTTGGATGTGGGCGAGAGTCTGGGCTACATTACGATCCCGAAAATTGATGTCAATCTGCCGATTTATGAGGGCACCAGTGATGATGTGCTGCTCAAGGGCGTTGGGCATCTGGAGGGGTCCAGCTATCCGTTGGGCGGTGCGGGCACACCCACAGTGTGCTGACGGGGCATCGCGGTCTGGCCGAGGCGGTACTTTTACCGACCTGGACAAGCTGGGCGAGGGCGACCATTTTACCTGCACATTATGGACGAGGTGCTGGCCTATCAGGTCGACCAGGTCAAGGTCGTGGAGCCGGAGCGCACCGAGGATTTGGAAATTATCCCCGGCGGTGACTACTGCACGCTGGTCACCTGCACACCCTATGCCATCAACACCCACCGTATGCTTGTGCGCGGGCCCGTGTGCCGTATACCGGGGAGGACGAGGACACCGCCACGCCGCAGACCGTGCAGTACCAGGATTGAACACCGGCAATGTTGTCAAGCGCATGGTGGACGCATGGCCGTGGATCAGCGTGACGGGCAGCCTTGTCATCGGCGGCGAGGCGCTGCTTTTGCTTTTGCTGTTGCACCGCTGCAAAAAGCGCGAGGAGGAAGACTGATGAAACGCCTGTTTTTGCAAATTTTTGCATGGCTGGCGATACTGCTGGGGCATTGGGCTTATGCTGCAGCCCACGGTCAGCCAATATCTGACGGCGCGGAAAAGCACCGCCGCCGTGGAAACCTTTGTGCAGGCTGCCGAAGCTGCCGCCCCCGCCGCGCCCGAAACCCGACTGCCGAAACCCGCGCCCCTACCCTGAACTGTACGATAACGCCTGCAAAGCCTACAAACAGCGAATTTTTGCCGAGGGACAAAGCGGCTTGAAGGGATCCCTTTGCCTACGAGACGCCCGCCTTTGACCTGACCGGCTACGGCTTGCCCGATGATATGATTGCCGCGCTGTGGATACCGCGCCTGGATCTGGATTTGCCTGTTTATCTGGGGGCCAGCACCGAAAAACATGGCCCGCGGCGGTGCACTGCTGGGGCAGACCTCGATGCCGCTGGGCGGCGCGAACACCAACACCGTGATCGCCGCCCACCGCGGCTATTACGGCGCGGAGATGCTGCGCAATGTGCAGCAGATACAGCTCGGCGATAAAATCACGCTGACAACACCGTGGGATACGCTGGTCTACCGCGTGTGCGAACTAAAATTATACAGCCGTACGATATAAATGCGGTGCTGATACAGCCGGGGCGCGACCTGCTGACCCTGACGACCTGCCACCCCTACACCCAAAATACCCAACGGTATCTAGTTATTGCCGAGCGCGATGGCTGACGCTGCGCCCGCGACCCATGCGGAGGATCTGACCGAGTGTGACGAGACATGGGACGCTGCGCCGCGTCAGGTGACCGTGGAAACCGACGGCACGACCGCGCTGGAGGAGGTTGCGCCCGAAAGCATCAGCCCCCGCCGAACGAGGGCGGCGGCGAGGATGCGGGCGGCGCGTACTCCAACTGGATGATTTGGCTGAAAAAACAACGCCCTGTGGGCAGGAATTGTGCTGATTGCCGCCGTCATCGGCTGTGGCGTTGATCTGGCGCAGCCACAGAAAGGATTGACCCATGCAGAATTTCAACGAAAAAGGCGCTGGCCGTGACAGCCGAGGTGGCTAAAGGCCGTGCTGGGCAAGCCCGAGGTCGTGCTGAAAAATCATGATGGCGATACTGGCCCGCGGTCATGTGCTGATCGAGGACATCCCCGGCGTGGCAAAACCACGCTGGCACAGGCGTTTGCCCGCGCCATGGACCTGACCCAAAACCGCGTGCAGTTTACACCGACGTTCTGCCGTCCGACATTGTGGGGTTCTCGCTGTACCAAAAAGGGAAACCGGCTTGAAATTTGTTACCACCCGACGGCGCGGTGATGATGCAACCTGTTTTTGGCTGATGAAATCAACCGTACCAGCGCCCGCACCCAGTCCGCCTGCTGGAAGTCATGGAGGAGAGCGCCGTCACGGTGGACGGCGTGACGCGCGTTCTGCCCCAGCCGTTTACCGTTATGGCTACAGAAAACCCCGTTGGCTCGGTCGGCACGCAGATGCTTCGGGAGTCCCAGCTGGACCGTTTATGGTCTGCGTGGTCATGGGCTACCCTGACGCCGAGGCGGAAATGGAAATTCTGGCCCGCCAGCCGCGCCATGCCCTGCTGGACCGTGTGCAGCCGTGATGGACAAAAACGACCCTGCTGACCATGCAGCAGCAGGTGGATGAAGTGTTTATGAGTGACGAGATTCGGCGGTATATCGTGGACTTTCCCGCACAACGCGGCAGGACGGCCGATTGGCGCTGGGGCTGTCGCCCCGTGCATCGCTGGCTGTGGCCGGTATGGCCCCGCCGCAGCCTACCTGAGCGGGCGCAGCTTTGGGCCCCGCAGGATGTGACCGCGATTTTTGCCGATGCGACCCACCACCGTCTGCGCCTGACCGAGCAGGGCGCGCACCGGCGGCGAGACGGTGGAGAACATTATTGCGGATGTTCTGCACACCACACCGCGCCCCCGCCGGAGAAGCCGTCCCATGGCAGGTAAGGTCGGCTGCGGGGTGCTGCTGGCCGTGCTGTTTGCCGTGGCCGCAGTCAGCCGATGCGCCGTTTGCGGTGTTTCTGCTGGCATGGGCAGTGCTGGTGGTGGTGTTTCTGGCGTGGTATGCCCGCACACTGCGCCGGGATGTGACGGCAGCGCTGCAGCTGCCTGCCCGCCCCGTGCGCCCCGGCGAGGAATTTGCCGTGCTGGTGCAGCTGCACAACAGCCGGGCGGCGGCCTGTGCCGGAGCTGCGTGTCGTTTTGCAGGCAGTGGACGCCGAAGCGGTACGGCGATGAATTGCCCTGCGGTGCAATGCTGGCCCCGGGTCAGCGTGCCGACCTGCGCGTAACGCTGCGCGCCGCCAAAAGCGGGCTGTGGCGGTTCCGCGTGCAGGGAAATCACGGTGCGCGACCCGCTGGGCCTGTTTGCCGTGCCCTGCGCCGTGCCGCCCCAAAGCCGGGAGCTGTGTGTGCTGCCGCCCGCCGAGGGGTGAGGACGATGGCGCTGGCACAAAGCCGCAAAATAAAGGTGGAGAAGGTGACCGCCGCAGGCCCGACATGGCTGACGGCGTCTACGATCTGCGCCCTACCGTGCGGGGATTCACTGAAGCAGATACACTGGAAGCTGACGGCCCGCGTGGGCGAGCTGACCGTGCGTGAGCCGCTGGGCGCGACCTATTGCGCCGAGCCGGCCGGGGCAATCATGGCAGAGGGCCGATGCGCCGCAGCAGGTGCTGCACTTTGGTCAGACTGCCGTAAAACGGCTGCGCACCATGACCGCCACAGGACCGCCGACCCGGACACGGGGCTGGTGTTTATTGACCGTGTGCTGCTGCCCCGCACCGGGGCTGCGGCGCGCCCTGTGCTGGAAACGACAGTGGATTTGCTGATTTTGGAATTGCTGGCGTTGGGTCTGCTGACGGCTTTGAACGGCGCGTTTGCGCTGGCGCTGCCTGTTTGGGTATGGCTGGGCATGGCGGCAATGCTGTGCCCGGTGTGGCGGCGCTGCACCGTGCCCCCACTGCCCAACGCTGCCCGCCGTGGAATGATGCTGGCGCTGGCTGTGGGGTATCTGGTGCTTCTGTTTGTGTTGCAGCGGACATTTCTGGCCGGTGCGCAGCAGTGCGCGGATGCCGTAAGGCTGTGCCTGAATACACGATTCGACAACGCAAATTTTGCGGTGGAGACTTCGCCGATCCCGGCGCAGGGGGCTGTTGTTTGTGCTGCTGGCGGCGATCCCTGTCACGGCGTTTCTGGCCGCAGTAACCAGCCTGGCACGCCGATGCACTGCTGCTGGGGCTGGCGCTGCTGCCGGTCGTGGTATTTACACTGCTGGCCGGGACGGCAGCGCCGTTTTGGGCTGGCTGCTGCTTTTGCCCGGCTGGTTGGGGGCCTGCGGCGGCGGCACGGTCGGTGCAGCGAAAACGGCTGTGGGGCGGCAAGGATTCCCGCCGCCTATGCCAATCTGCCAGACCCACCGCATAAACCAAAAAATTGGCCGCTGCCGGTATGGCGGTGGCCTGCGCGGTATTGTTTTTGCCTGCACTGGCGCTGCGCTCGGTGCTTTACGCTGCCGCTGAACGCGCTGCAGCCGGTGACCGACAAAGCTCAGGCAGCGGTGCTGAGCGCGGCAATCGAGTGGCTGCCGAAGATCAGCAACGGCGCATTGAATTTCCATCTCAGCGCGGCGGCGGGCGGCGTTGAGGACGGCAGCCTGACCCAAGGTGACGGCCTTGCGCTGACCGGGCTGGAGGATCTGATGGTCACGGCCAGTGCCATGCCGGAGGAGACCGTCTATCTGCGCGGTTTTATTGGTGCGGACTATGACGGAACAAGCTGGCAGGCGGGTGATGCCGCGGCCTTTGACAGTGCGGCGTCAACTGGAAGACCGATGGCAACGGTCGGCTGGCTATAGCCAACCTGCCGTTTTTGCGCGCGGCCTACAGTGGCACAGACACGGCAAATGACTGTGCAGCGTCTGCATGCAAATGATGCTTACACTTTTGCACCGTATAATGCGTATTTTAACGATTACTACACGCCGGACGGTGATGGAGCCATTGCAGGCAGACCACACAGGATGATACATTCTATTATTTTCCGCGCAAGGGCCAAAAAGAATTGCTGGCCGCCCGCGCTGACGGTGACGCCAGTGTGCTGGATCGCCTTGAAAGCGCCTATGCAGCCTATGCCGAGGCGCGTTATCTGGCTTTGCCCGCAGGCGCGGAGTACGATGCAATCAGGGGAAGAACTTGACGCACTGGTGAAGGAGCGCAAGCTGAAGGACAACGATACCGATGGCCGCCGCACGCTGGTGCGCAGTTGGCCTGAATGAGCTGCCATTACAGCGCCGATGCCGCCGCGCCTGATGGGGCGGATCCGGTACTCTATTTTTTGAACGAGAGCCATGCCGGCAGCAGCACGCAGTTTGCTTCGGCGACGGTGGTGCTGTGCCGAATGCTGGGACTGCCAGCCCGGTATGTAGTGGGCTATGCCGCGCCACAAAGCCTGTTTACTGCCCAAGGGGGACGGCAGTTACCGTGCTGTTTTTGCAGGATGACAACGCGCACGCATGGGCTGAGGTCTATCTTGCCGGCAGGGCTGGACGCCGCTGGAAGTGACGCCGGCATGGCAGCGGAGCTCACTGAAGGTGAACTGTCAGCTGATACACCGCTGGCCGGACAGAATGCTGCCAACGAAGATGACGCACCGCTTCCAACACAAAACGAAACGCGCAAACCCCTGACAGTACATCCCGGAATACGGCACTGCTGTGGGTTTGCCGGTAATTTTGTTGCTGGCCGTGCTGGTGATAGTCGAGGTTCGCCGTGTGCGCCGCACACCGCTGCAGATCGTGCAGGCGGAGTTCCGCGCGCGCTCTACCGCAAAATGCGGGCGCTGCGGGCTGGGGAGGATGTCTCCTCCGATGAGGCGGCGTTTGCGGAATTTTTGCGGCGCATTGCCCGCAAACAGACGGCGAGACAATTCAAAGCATGCTGGCTGCTGTGCAGACGGCACAGTTTGCACCGGGCCGTGTACACAGGAAACAGCGCAAAGGGGTGCGCACCATTTGCCGGAAACTGCAGAAAAAATGCGCAAGGGTGTTGTGCGTAAATGTGAAATGTATAAAAGAATAGTTGACGGTTCGTAAAATCATTATGATAATAGTAAAATAACTGCGGGAGATGAAAATGGATGGCGTGCTTGCCGATGAATGATAAAGTGGTCGATATTACGCAGAGTACGGGACGAGCGGATGCGCCAAAAACAAAGGTATACCGTTCGATGATCGGAAACGGACGCACCAAGCCCCGCAACCCGTCAGCGCGTGCTGGACTATGTGAAGAAGCACAACTGTACCCTCGATGTACCCGCCTGCGAGGCGGATAATCGTTGCTCGTACAACATTTCTGGTGATTTCAAAAGCAGTTCTCCGACTTTGAGATGCCTTTTTTGCGCAAGATAATGCGCTCAGTTTACTATGTGGCGGGTGAGTACGATTATGATGTCCTGCTGACACTTGTGGACGAGAACGAGACCCGCCCCAATGGGCGGCTGCTGGGCAACCCGGAAAATTGACGGCTTGATTTTGACCCGCACGCTGGGCGCGACCCTTATACCATTGCTGAAAGCGCGCAAGCTGCCGTTTGTCGCTATTGGTCAGCCAGAGGATGATGAAATCCTCTCGGTGGATCACGACCAGGTAGGCGGTTGCCGCGAGATGACGAGTCTGTTGTTGATGAAGGGCATGAAGCATATAAAGCGCTGCTGGGTGGCAGCATGCTGTACACGGTCAATCAGTCGGCTGGAGGGCTTTCGACAGGCCTATGACAAGGCGGGCCAGGAATTGATGAAGGCTTGCTTTTTGGAGCTGGAAACAGATGATCTCCGAATGTGGGCTGTGCAGCAGGCAGTAGAGCGCGGTGCGGATTGCATCCTGTGCATGGACGAGCGTCTGGCTCAGCTGTCGCTGAATGTACTAAAGCAGCTGAACCTGCGTGTGCCGCAGGATATCCGACTGGCATCGCTGTATGACAGCGAAGAATCTGGCCAACACCGTACCGCCCATCACAGCAGTACAATTTAATGCCGACATTTTGGGCCTCAAGGCTACCCAACAGCTGCTGTGCGCATTGCAGGGGGAAAGGTGGAGACCAGAATAGAACTGGGCTACCAAGTAAGCTTGCGGGAGTCAACGCAGATATAGTGTGCGGTTTTCCAAAGATTTCAGAACATGCTTGCAGATACGCTGGAGCAGTTTTAATGTATCCTGAACGATTGCGTACCTTTATATATAAAGGGATAAGGGGGCGGGGATACATTTCTACACCACTAACCTTACCCTCCGCACTGTAAGGTAAGGGCATGCCGGCCCGCGGGTTCATTGCATTCCTTTCATCTTAAACCCGTAGGGGAGGTTCAACCCTCCCACGCATACCCAACGCAACCACCCCAACGGATTATCCGTAGGGGCGGCATACATGCCGCCCGCGCACCTGCCTATGCCACCAACCTACCCTGCCACCCTGTAGAGGTAGGGCATCCGGACGCAACCTACCCGATACTACAGCTTGTGGCCATCGCACAGCAAATCCCCCAACATGCACCTTGCCCAAAATCCCTCTCAAAATTTGTCGAAAAAATCAAAAACAACCCTTGACAACAGTCATACACATTGCTATAATAATCAAGCTGTCTCGCGGCGGAGGCCGCTAAAGCCCTTCTATCAACATACTTGTATATGTTTTGAAGAAAATTCTTCAAAAACTTTCAGAAACCCCTTGACAATCAAGCGTTTCTGATATATAATATACAAGCTGTCACGGAG
>VOFG01003739.1_pt1 | contig 20591 bp, 26 predicted proteins | sample 5384171 | NCBI WGS metagenome assembly VOFG01 (sample SAMN12384726, study PRJNA508395) | human gut metagenome | isolation source: healthy gut F | host: Homo sapiens
CGGTGCCGCCGTGCAGGACCAGAGGAATGTTGTTGGTGGCCTTGTGGATGCGGTCCAGAGCCTCAAAGTCCAGGCCTTTCCAGTTTGCCGGATAGACGCCATGGATGTTGCCAATGCCGGCAGCCAGGAAGTCGATGCCCAGAGCGGTGATCTTTGCGCACTCCTCGGGGTCTGCGATCTCGCCATCGCCCACGACGCCGTCCTCGACACCGCCGATGGAACCGACCTCAGCCTCGATGCTCAGGCCCTTGGAGTGTGCCAGAGCAACCAGCTCTTTGGTCTTGGCAACATTCTCCTCAATGGAGTAGTGGCTGCCGTCGAACATGATGGAGGAGAAGCCAGCCTCCACGCAGGCCTTGCAGCCCTCGTAGGTGCCGTGGTCCAGGTGCAGAGCAACGGGGACAGTGATGCCCATGGAATCGACCATAGCGTCCACCATGGCGGCGACGGTCTTGAAGCCGGTCATGTACTTGCCAGCACCCTCGGAGACGCCCAGGATGACAGGGCTCTTCATTTCCTCACAGGCGGTCAGAACAGCCTTGGTCCACTCCAGGTTATTGATGTTGAACTGAGGCACACCGTAGTGGCCATCACGAGCCTTAATCAGCATTTCGGTTGCATTTACCAACATTATCATTACCTCCACAATTTATTGGGGTCGTGTCATACCCACACGCACTTTTTGCACATGGTTTAACGAACTCGTAAGTTAAGTATACCCCAAACATCTGATAAAATCAATCCAAAGCGGAGGTTTTTCTCCACAAACACGGGACGCATTGGCAGCGGCACTTTTTCTTGTGCAGAGCAGGGACACCGGAAAAATCACTGCAGGAGCTGAATGCAGCGATGATGCAACATTCACGACTGGTTTTAACAACATTCAGTGAGGGGAATTCGGCATTTGGAACGGGGTGGATTTTCAACACAAATCCACATTAGACATTTTGATATTGGAGAAAAAAGCAAAAAGCAGACAACTACTGAGTTAAAAATTTGTCACAATTCCGACTTGAAAATTACAAAATGTACGAGTGGTTTTCCTCTTGTCGAGAACGGTTTGTGGAAAACTCTGTGGAAAGTGTGGAAATCCACCCTAAAAAAGAGGCGTCAGCGCTGGACTTTTGCACGTTCTCCACAGAGTTTTCAACTTGTGGAAAAAACAGGACCCTTTTACAACCTGTATACAGGGCTTTTTGTGGAAAACATCACCGCCCGGAAATGGGACGGATATTTTGCCCGGGAGCTGGCAACACTTCTTTATACCCGGGCGAGGCGTCTTGGGGAAAGCGGGAAATTCTCTGGAAGAAAAAACCGCAATTCTATGGCAAAGAAAGTCCGCTTATGTTATACTTCAAGATGAATCAATATCGGATTCTGTCACAAAAACGGGAAACTTTCAGATGCAGGAAGCGTCTTTCCATAGAAATTGAGAGGAGAACGACCCATGGAAGAAAAAATACCCCGCGCCGTCCCCGCCGTAATACGGACGAGCAGCCCAAAGCAGCCAAAAACGAGAGCCTGGTCTACGGCAAAAACCCCGTGACCGAACTGCTCAAGAGCGGTTCCAGCGTGGATACCGTGCTGCTGGCCGAGGGCATGGCCCCGGCTGTGGCGGCCTACTACACCGCCATGGCCAAGGAAGTGGGCGCTGCCGTCAAGCGGGTGAACCCCAACAAGCTCCGGCTGATGACCGGTACGGACAGCCACCAGGGCGTGGCGGCGTTTGCCAGTGAGATCGAGTATGTGACGGTGGAAGACCTGCTGGAGGCTGCAAAGGCCAAGGGCGAGCCCCCGTTCCTGGTGCTGAGCGACGGCATTGAGGATCCCCACAATCTGGGCGCGGTGATGCGGAGCGCACTGCTTTGCGGTGCCCACGGCATCGTCATCCCAAAGCGGGGCGGCGCGTCCGTGACGCCTACCGTCATCAAGTCCAGCGCGGGTGCGGCTGAGCGCCTGCCCGTGGCCCGGGTAGCGAACATCGGTGAAACCATCCGCCGCCTGAAAGAGCAGGGCGTGTTCGTCTACTGCGCCGATATGGACGGTGTGCCGCTGCGCAAGAACAACCTCACCGGTCCCATTGCACTGGTAATGGGCAGCGAGGGCAGCGGGGTATCCCAGCTGGTAAAGAAGCTCTGCGACGGTGTGGTGCGGCTGGATATGGCTGCCGAGGGCACCGGTGTGGACAGCTTCAATGTCTCGGTGGCGGCGGGCATCATCCTGTATGAGATCCAGTCGCAGCGTGCCGCCAAAAACGCCTGAGCAGGTGGACTCCAAAAAACAGGGAGGGACAAGGATGCCAAAGAGGATGAGCGCCGCAAAGAGCTGACGCAGAAAGAAATCGAGGCAGAGAAATTCCGCACGTTCTTCAGCACCAGCGTGGCGCAGGTACCGGAGGCCATGAGCCGCCGTGAAGAAGAGGAAACGCCGCCCAAACGCGGGCTGTTCGGGGGCTGTTCCACCGCGAAAAGCCGGAATCGGAAACAAAGGAACCGGCGGAGCGCGGGCTGGAGCTGCCGCCCACGGGGAAATTGTTTTGGGTGATGACGCCGAGGAGCCTCAGGCCGATCTGGAACTGGTGCTGGAACCGGAAGAGGCTGCTGCGGAACAGCCGGTCATGCCGGAGCCCAAAAAGCAGACGGTACCTGCCACGCCGGAAAAGGCACCGCAGGAGCCTGCAAAACCGGAAGCGCCCGCACCGGAGCCCGTGAAACCTGCGGCTCCGGCAAAGCCCGCGGAGCCGGTGAAGAAAGAAAAACCGGAGAACAAGGCAACCGCTCCGGCACCCAGTAATAAAACGAAAAAGCAGAAACTCGATCAGCCGGCTGCGTCCCGCAGTGCCATGGAGCAGCGGGAGGACGAGGAGATGAAAGAGCTGAAAGCCATGCTCTTTGGCAAGCCGAAAGTGCCTGCAAAGTCTGCACCCAAGCAGACGGAGACATTGTCTGCCAGCCCCTGACCGGTTTGGTGTTTGCAGAGGACAAGGCAGCTCCGGAGCCGCCCAAGACTCCTGCAGAGCCGGAGAAAACTCCGGAAAAGCCGCCGGTGACACCCCAGCCGACACCCCGCATGGAAACTGCGGCAGAGCCGGAGAGCGGCAAGGAGAAGACGACGGAGATCCCGGCGTTCCGCTTCTTTGGGAAAGCCGATGATGAAGTGAAGGCACCCACCCGGGAAACGGCTCCCGGCCCGGACGACAGCATGAGCCTGCCGCTCATTGGGCTGGACAACGAGGGCAATCCTTCGGAAGAGCCGCCGGTGGAGGCCCTCAAAGCCGCTCCGGCTGCGGAAGCATCCACGGCAGAAGTGCCTGTGGACGGGACCCCGGCAGCCGAGGCAGAGCCGGCAAGCGAGGAGGCTCCCGCCACCCCGGAAGAAGTCGGCGAAAAGCTGCGCAAGATGGGCGCAGCCCTTACATTGCGCTGTGTGCTGGGCGGTATCCTGGCCGCGGTGCTGCTCCACTTTGGACTGGTGGCAGAAGCGGCTTCTGGCTCCGCTGGCAGCGCTGGACCCTGTAGTGGCCCCGGCGGCGTTCTATGCCGCCAACCTGCTGTTCCTGGCGGCGGCCATGGCCGTGGCGGCCCCCGTGCTGCGGGACGGTCTGCTGGGCCTGAAAAGGATGGACGCCCCAGCAGCGACACCATGCCCGCGCTGGCCGCCTGTGCGGCCCTGCTGGAGGCGGTCGTCGCCCTGCTGAACGCCCAGAGCTACCAGACTTCCAGCTTTACGATCCTCTCCGGCATCGCGGCACTGGGCCTGTTTATGGCCCTGCTGGGCAGCCGGGTGCAGCTGGCTGCCGTGAAAGGCGGCTACGATCTGGCCATGAGCGAGCCGGAGCACCGGGGCGCTTACCGGGTGAAAGACAAAGACCTGATCCGGATGCTCTCCCGGAGTCTGGACCAGAAAGACCCCTGGATCCTCCTCAGCCGCCCCACCGATTGGGACGAAAAGCTGGTGGAGCAGAGCTTTGGGGAGCGGGCCAGTGAGCGCCGTGCCCGGAAGACCGCGTACATCCTGCTGGCTGCCGGTGTGCTGGCCGGGTTGGTGTTCCTGCTGTTTGGCGGCGGCATCAGTGGCGGCGCGGCGGCCCTGACCGCCATACTCTGCATGGGCGCGCCCCTCTCCTCCACATTGGTGGCAGGTGTGGCCTCCTGCGGCTGCAGCGGACCGCTGCGGTGGCAGGTGCTGTCATCCCGGGCTGGGCAGCGGTGGAAGAGCTGGGCGGCGTGGACACCGTGCAGGTGGACGCGGACGAACTCTTTACGGCGGACAGCGCCATGCTGGAAGACATCCGCATCTTCAAGGGCGGCCGCATCGACCGGGCCATTCTCTACTCGGCCAGCGTGCTCAACCAGAGCTGCGCCGCGCTGCGGGATTGTTCCGGCAGATCATTGAGGACCGCACCGATATCCTCTACCCGATCAAGGACCTGGAAGTGCACCAGGGCCTGGGCTTTGCGGCCTGGTGCGATAACAACCGCGTCCTCATTGGCAACCGGGCGTACATGGAGCGGGAGGGCGTGCCCCTGCCTGAACTGGAATACGAGCAGAAGCACTCCCAGAACGGCACGCTGCAGATCTTGTATCTGGCCGTGTCCGGCAATCTGCACGCCATGTTCGTCCTCCACTATGTGGGTGGGCGGAATGCGGCCCGCGGGCTGGAGATGCTCCAGAAAGAGAACATCCGCCTGCTGGTCTCCTGCGAGGACCCCAGCCTGACGGCCCGGCAGATCGCCGAGGTGTATCACCTGCCCGAGGGCATGGTGACGCTGCTGGATCAGGAGCAGTGCACCTCCCTTGCAGCAGCCGAACAGGCAGCCCCGGCGGCGGAAAACGCGGAGACCTGCTGTATGATCCACACCCAGGGCTTTGCCAGCCTGACAGGCGGCTTGCGTGCCGCGGAGCAGGCCCAGAACGCCGAGAACAGCGCCACAACGGTACAGCTGGTGTCGGTATGGTTCTCGGTGGTCATCGGGGTGCTGCTGACCTACGCGGGCAGCGTCGGGATGCTGTCGGTAGTCATGGTGCTGATGTATCAGGCCGCCTGGAGTGCCCTGAGCCTGGCTGTCTGTGCCCTCAAACAGCATAATGGCTAAAAACAAAAGAAAATTCTTGGCAGGCCATAAATACGAATGATTCTTGATTATTGCGCGATCTTGTGGTACAATACTCCCAGAGAAACATAGAATGAGCCGGAGAGGGGGTCGCCTCTCCGCACACGCGATATACCGGAATAGAGATACCGGAACAAAGGAGAGTACCATGGAACTGAAAGGCAGCAAGACCGAGAAAAACCTGATGGAAGCATTTGCAGGCGAGAGCATGGCCCGCAACAAGTACACGTTCTTTGCCTCGGTGGCCAAAAAGGCAGGCTATGAGCAGCTGGCCGCCATCTTTGAGGAGACCGCCGGCAACGAGAAAGAGCACGCAAAGCTCTGGTTCAAGGCCCTGAACGGCGGCGAGATGCCGGATGTGATGACCTGCCTGGAGCTGGCCGCGGGCGGCGAGCATGACGAATGGACCGACATGTACCCCCGCATGGCCAAAGAGGCCAAGGAAGAGGGTTTCAACCAGCTGGCTGCCCTGTTCACCATGGTGGGCCAGATCGAGAAAGAGCACGAAGAGCGCTACCGTGAGCTGGCCGCCAACCTCAAGGATGGCAAAGTCTTTGCCCGGGAGGAGCAGCAGGTGTGGATCTGCCGCAACTGCGGTTACACCTATATCGGCAAGTCTGCTCCGATGAAGTGCCCGGTCTGCGCACACCCGCAGAGCTTCTTTGAGCTGAAAAAGCACAACTATTAAGCGATTTTCTCATTTCTGCAAGTTCCCGCAACGGCCGCCGCATCCGGAAAGGTGCGGCGGTCTCTTTTTTGCACAAAAAGGAGAATAACTTTTGGTGAGCTCACCAAAAGCCGCGTCGAGTTTGTGACATTTGCGCCGAAAAACTTGACCCTTGCTTCCCCGCGTGTAAAATAAGCTGTAAGTGGGAGAATTTGTACTGAAAAATGACATGCGTGCGGCATCTTATCCAAACAGCAAAACGGATGACAGGAGGGAAGACGACCCGATGAGACATACGATGCAGAAAACTGGGCGGCTTCTGGCGGCGCTTGCCCTCAGCGGGGTGCTGCTGGCTTCCGGGCTGATGGCCCAGGCGGCTCCCGCACCCCAGCCGGGCAGCAAAGGGCTGGAGCTGGAAGTGACGGAAATGGACCTGGAGATCACGGAGGAAGACCCTCGCCCCAGAGCCTACCTCTACACCGGCAGCGGCAGCGATTATTATTTCATCGTCTGGATGAGCTCCAACCCCACCGTAGCCACGGTGGATGGCGACGGCAAGGTGACCGGACGGAGTGCGGGCACCGCGACCATTACGGCCATCTCAGACCGGGGGGACCGGGCAGCCTGCAAGGTGACGGTGACCAAGGAGAGTGGGGGGCGAGGCCAAAAAGCCGGCTCTGGACCAGAGCAGCCTGAGCTTAGCCCTGAAATATGATGATCTCCACCCCACAAAACAGCTGAAGCTCATCAACAATGACCACTCCTTTATTTATGTTTACCAGTGGCTGAGCTCCAACCCGGAGGTGGCTACGGTAGATGAAAACGGTCTGGTGACGGCACAGGGAACCGGCAGCGCCACCATCACGGCGCTGGCTTCCAACGGGCAGGCCGTGCGGTGTACCGTGACCGTCACTTCGGACATTGGCCGTGTGACGCTGAACAAGAACGACCTGCTCTTTAAAACGGTGGGCAGCAAAGAGACTCTGACGGCCTCTGTGGCGTTGGAAAGCGGCGGGAGCGTCCCCATCACCTGGGTGAGCTCGAACCCCGGTGTGGCCACCGTGGACCCCAACGGCGTGGTGACCGCGGTCGCGGACGGTGAGGCAAAGATCACGGCCCTCTCCCCGGAGGGGCGGTTCGATACCTGCAGCGTGCTGGTGGGCATCGCGGCAGAAAAATACGCCAGCGAGGAAGACCTGGCCGATGAGCTCAAACTTCCGGACCCCTATGTGGCGGTAAGGCTGAACCGGCTGAGCTGAAGCAGACACAAAAGCGCCCGTGCAGAGGGAAACTGCACGGGCGCTTTTCTGATATCAGATCCAATTATTTCTGGACACCGGACTCGCACTGCTCGATGAACTGCTTGGCCACGCGGGGGCTGCGGCCTCCGGCACGGATGGCGAAGGCTTCGGCCTTGGTCAGCAGCTCGTCGTGGGGCATCTCGATGCCGTGCTGTTTGGCCAGCTCGGTGAGGATGACCTCGAACCGGGCTTTCTCGGGCCGCTGGAAGGTGACGGTGAGGCCGAACCGGGCCGAAAGGCTCATGAGCTCCTGCCGGGTGTCGGCCTCGTGGATATCGTCGCCGGTGCGGTCGGTCAGCGTCTCCTTGATGAGGTGGCGGCGGTTGGAGGTGGCATAGACCGCGATGTTCCGGGCCCGGCCGCCCACGCTGCCCTCCAGAATGGCTTTCAGGGCGGCGAAATTATCGTCGTTGGCCGTAAAACTCAGGTCATCAATGAAGAGGATGAACTTGAGCGGATTGGCGGCCAGCTTGTCCATCAGGTCCGGGATCTGGTAGAGCTGATTTTTCTTGACTTCCACCAGGCGCAGGCCCTCGGCGGCAAACTCATTGCAGATGGCCTTGACGGTGCTGGATTTGCCGGTGCCCGCGTCGCCGTAGAGCAGCACGTTGTTGGCAGGCATCCCGGTCAGCAGAGCCCGGGTGTTGGCAATCACCTTTTCCCGCTCCTGTTCGTAGCCGGGCAGCTCGGAGAGCTTCTGGGGGTCCGGATACTTGACCGGCACCAGCTGACCGTTCTCCACGGTGAAAACATGGTGCTTGGCAAACATGCCGTAGCCCTTTTTGCCCACCTCGCTCATCCGCTGGGTATATGCGGCGGCAAGGTCCAGCTCCCGCGTTTCCCAACGGGGCAGGGAAAGCCAGCTCCGGCCGCTGGCTCTGCTCGGAATAAGCGGTCTGGAACAGTTTGTCCAGTGTCAGACCGCACAGCGCCTGCAGAAAGGCCAGCTCGCTGTCCAGCGCACTCTGCAAAACGGGGAGAGCTGTCCGGCAGCCGCCTGCCGCACGCAGATGGTCTCCGATTCCAGAACGGCGTTGGAAAGATAATCGCTCCAGTTGGGGGTGTGCTCAAACAGGGCGGCCTCAAAGGCGGCCACGGCGTCGCACACCAGGCCCATGCCGGAGGCCCCGGCGTCCATCCGGTCCGTTAAATCGACGAGTTTTGCCACCACCGGGTCCTCCAGCAGGGCACGAAATACCACAAGCCCGTGCAGGCGGGCGTTCCATTCACGTAAGGTCATCGTTGTTCCCTCTCTTTTTCTTTTCCAAATTATATCGCTACTTTTGGCACCGCGCAAGATGGTGTTTAATTATCTTCATCTTTGTGGTGACTCACGTTACAAATCGTCGCTGGACAACGGCCCGATTTATAGTATAATTGACCCAACGTTCAAAAAAGCTGAGAGATCGAAAAAAATGACGTGTAAAAGCACTTTCTTTGGAAGTGTATGTCATGAGGGAACAGGAAACAGGAGAAACACACCATGCAGTTGAATGGTTCACAGATTTTTGTAGAGGTCCTTTGTGAGCAGGGCGTGGATACCATCTTTGGCTATCCCGGCGGTGCGGTGCTCAACCTTTACGATGAGCTGTATAAGAACGCTGATCGCATCACCCATGTGCTGACGGCCCACGAGCAGGGCGCGTCCCATGCAGCGGATGGCTACGCCCGCGCAACGGGCCGCACCGGTGTGGTGCTGGCCACCAGCGGCCCGGGTGCTACCAACCTGGTAACAGGCATTGCCACGGCATACATGGATTCGGTTCCCATGGTGGCCTTTACGGGCAACGTTGTCACCAGCGGTCTGGGCAAGGACAGCTTCCAGGAAGCTTACATTGAGGGCATCACAATGCCCATTACCAAGCACAATTTCACGGTGCGCCGGGTGGAAGACCTGGCCGACACCATGCGGGCCGCGTTCCGCATTGCACAGAGCGGCCGCAAGGGTCCCGTGCTGGTGGATATCCCCAAGGACGTGACCGCGGCGGTCTGCGAGTTTACCCCCAAAAAGCCGGAGCCCATCCGCACGGTGACCACTTTTAATGCAGAGCAGGTCAAGTGGGCGGCGGACCTCATCAACGCGGCACAGCGGCCGCTGGTCTACTTTGGCGGCGGTGTCCGCTCGGCGGCCTCCTGCCAGCCCTTGCGCGACCTCATCCACAAGGCGGAGATCCCCGCTACCTACACCCTGATGGCGGCAGGCGTCGTGCCCTATGGCGACCCCATGAACATCGGTATGGTGGGAATGCACGGCTGCTACACCTCCAACCGGGCTGTAGCGGATTGTGATGTCCTCATCGCGGTGGGCACTCGCTTCTCGGACCGTGTGGCTCTGAACCCCAAGACCTTTGCAAAGAACGCAACGATCATTCAGATCGACATTGACCCCAGCGAGCTGGGCAAGAACGTGGATGTGGACCTTTCCATCACCGGCGATGCCGCCTACGTCCTCAACGCCATGCTCCCCCAGATCGAGGAAAAGAAGCACCCCGACTGGATGGCCATGATCCGCGAGTGGCAGGCACAGGATTACCACCCGGTGTCCGACCCCACCCGCCTGATGCCCCATCAGGTCATCGGCGAAGTGTGCAACCAGTGCGGCCCCGAGGCCGTGTATGTCACCGACGTGGGCCAGCACCAGATGTGGGCGGCGCAGTACCTGCGCCACGCCAAGAGCCGCGGCTTTATCACCAGCGGCGGCCTGGGCACCATGGGCTTTGGCTACGGCGCGGCCATTGGCGCGCAGATGGCGCTGGGCCGTGACCAGCGGGTAGTCATGTTCACGGGCGATGGCTCGTTCCACATGAACCTCAACGAGGCCTGCACGGCCGTCAGTTATGAGCTGCCCATCATCACGGTCATCTTCAACAATCAGGTGCTGGGCATGGTCCGCCAGTGGCAGACCACGTTCTATGGAAAGCGCTTCTCCCAGACCGACCCCCCACCGCAAGACGGATTCCGTCACGCTGGCCGAGGGCTTTGGCCTGAAAGGCTACCGCTGCACCAATCTCCCGGAGTTCCAGGCCGCGTTTGCCGACGCCCTCAAGCAGAAAGGCCCCACCTGGATCGAGTGCATGATCGACAAGGACGAGAAAGTCCTGCCCATGATCCCCGGTGGCGGCGATATCAACGATATCATCATGAAATAAGGAGGGTGCGGAAATGGAAACCAGAAAGCGCAGGGTCATCAGCCTGCTTGTGGACAACCAGAGCGGTGTTCTGGCCCGGGTGTCCAGCCTGTTCTGCCGCCGCGGCTTCAATATTGACAGCCTGACGGTGTCCGCCACCAACGACCCGACCGTCAGCCGCATCACCGTCACGGTGTCCGGCTCCGATAAAGAGCTCCAGCAGCTCATTCTGCAGACCGAGCGCCTTGAAGTCACGCGGCAGGTCTTCGTGCTGGATCACGACAAAGCCCTGGAGCGGGAGCTGTTGCTGCTGAAAGTAGAGGCTGACGTCCACAACCGCGCGGAGCTGCGGGAGGTCGGAAGCATCTACAAAGCCAAGATCATTGAGCTTTCCCCGGACAGCATGGTGTTTGAGCTCATCGGCAAGCCGGAAAAGATCGATGCGTTCCTCAAGATGTTTGAGGACTATAAAATTCTGGAGCTGTGCCGCACCGGCGTGACCGCGCTGGAGCGGGGCGGGATGCACCAGCACATGCAGAAGCCCTCGCAGGAAGTGCGGGAAGCACAGTTCCCGCTGCCGGGCACAAAATGCCCCACCCGATAAGCCTTTATTTAAAAACGATCATAGAAAAACGATCCGAAAAGAAAAAGGAGAACATTCTTATGGCAATCAAGAAATACTACGATTCCGACTGCAACCTCGGCGTGCTGGACGGCAAGACCGTCGCCATCATCGGCTTCGGCAGCCAGGGCCATGCCCACTCTGAGAACCTGGCCGAGAGCGGCGTCAATGTCGTGGTCGGCCTGCGCAAGGGCTCTGCCCACTGGGAAAAGGCTTCCGAGTTCGCAGCGACTCACCCCAACTTCAAGGTCATGGAAGTGGAAGAGGCTGCCAAGGCTGGCGACGTTGTCATGATGCTGGTGCCCGATGAGCTGTGCGCTGATATCTACAACAAGCAGGTGGCTCCTTACATGACCGAGGGCAAGGCTCTGGCTTTTGCACACGGCTTCAACATCCACTTCAAGACCATCACCGCTCCCAAGAACGTGGACGTCATCATGATCGCTCCCAAGGGCCCCGGCCACATCGTCCGCCGCCTGTACACCGAGGGCGAGGGCTGCCCCTCTCTGATCTGCGTGGAGCAGGACTACACCGGCAAGGCCAAGGACATTGCTCTGGCTTATGCTTCCGGCATCGGTGCCGGCCGTGCAGGCATCCTGCAGACCACCTTTAAGGAGGAGACGGAGACCGATCTGTTCGGCGAGCAGGCAGTGCTCTGCGGCGGTGTGTGCGAGCTGATCCACGCTGGTTTTGATACCCTGGTGGAGGCTGGCTACGAGCCCGAGATGGCATACTTTGAGACCTGCCACGAGATGAAGCTCATCGTTGACCTCATCAACGAGGGCGGCTTCTCCAAGATGCGCTACTCCATCTCCAACACTGCGGAGTACGGCGACTACCGCACCGGCAAGCGCCTCATCACCGCTGAGACCCGCAAGGAGATGAAGAAAGTGCTGACCGAGATCCAGGATGGCACCTTTGCTTCCGAGTTCCTGACCGAGATGAGCCCCAACGGCGGCCGCAAGGTCCACTTCCTGGCTGAGCGCCGGATGCAGGCAGAGCATCCCATCGAGAAAGTCGGTGCAGAGCTCCGCAGCATGATGAGCTGGCTGAAGAAGTAATGAACTCCCCAGTCGCCTGCGGCGACAGCCCCTCAAAGAGGGAGCCGTTTGTCTGACCGCAGCATGAAGCCTCCCTCCGTGAGGGAGGTGGCATCGCGCAAGCGATGACGGAAGGAGTTCAGCCAAAAGCTGCCTTTAAAACTAAGAAAGGCTCCCTCCTTTGGGAGGGGGTCTTTTGTTATAAGGAAAAAGAGGAACAAACCATGAGAAGCGACAACGTGACCAAGGGCGCCGAGCGGGCACCCAACCGGAGCCTTTTCTATGCCCTGGGCTACACCCCGGAAGAGCTGGAGCGCCCCCTCATCGGCGTGGTGAGCGCCTACAGTGAGATCGTGCCCGGCCACATGAACCTGGATAAGGTGGCCGACGCCGTTAAGGCAGGCATCCAGATGGCAGGCGGCACCCCATCCTGATCCCGGCCATTGGCGTGTGCGATGGCATCGCCATGGGCCATGTGGGTATGAAATATTCGCTGGCTTCCCGCGAGCTCATCTGCGACAGCGTGGAGACCATGACCATGGCCCACCAGTTTGACGGCTGTGTGCTGGTGCCCAACTGTGACAAGATCGTCCCCGGCATGGTGATGGCGGCGGTGCGGATGAACGTGCCCGCCGTGGTGTGCAGCGGCGGCCCCATGCTGGCCGGCACCTATGACGGGCAGGAGGTCAGCCTCTCCAAAATGTTCGAGGCGGTGGGTGCCTATAAAGCAGGCCTCATCAACGACGAACAGCTGGAAGACTGCACCTGCAACTGCTGCCCCAGCTGCGGCTCCTGCTCTGGTATGTACACTGCCAACAGCATGAACTGCCTGTGCGAGGCCATCGGCATTGCGCTGCCCGGCAACGGTACCATCCCGGCCGTCTACTCCAAGCGCCTGCAGCTGGCCAAGCACTCCGGCATGGCCATTATGGAGATGGTCAAAAAAAGGGCATCACGGCCCGCCAGATCATCAACGAGCGCTCCATCCGCAACGCACTGACCTGCGATATGGCTCTGGGCTGCTCCACCAACACCGTCCTCCACCTGCTGGCCATTGCCTATGAGGCAGGCGTGCCTGTGGACCTGAAGCTCTTCAATGAGATCAGCGCCCGCACCCCGAACCTCTGCCATCTGGCTCCCGCAGGCCCCACCCACATGCCGGACCTGTATGCCGCCGGCGGCATCGCCGCGGTGCAGGCAGAGCTGGCCAAGAAGAACCTGCTGGATCTCGATGTGCCCACCGTGACCGGCAAGACGCTGGGGAGAACATCCAGGGGCCCACATCCTCAACGAAAAGGCCATCCGTCCCATCGACGACCCCTACAGCCCCACCGGTGGTCTCCAGATCCTCTGGGGCAACATCGCACCGGACGGCTGTGTGGTCAAGCGGAGCGCCGTGGCTCCCGAGATGCAGGAGCACTCTGGCCCGGCTCGCGTCTTCAACAGCGAGGAGACCGCCATTGCGGCCATCTACGCAGGCCAGATCGTCCCGGGCGACGTGGTGGTCATCCGCTACGAGGGCCCCAAGGGCGGTCCCGGTATGCGGGAGATGCTCAACCCCACCTCTGCCCTGGCCGGCATGAAGCTGGATAAGAGCGTGGCCCTCATCACCGATGGCCGCTTCTCCGGCGCAAGCCGCGGCGCTTCCATCGGTCACGTCAGCCCCGAAGCGGCTTCCGGCGGTCCCATTGGCCTCGTGGAGGAGGGTGACATCATCCACATCGACATCCCCAACGCCAGCATCACGCTGGAAGTCTCCGATGAGGTCCTGGCCGAGCGCAAGGCCAAGTATGTTGCCCCGGAGCCCAACATCAAAACGGGCTGGCTGAGCCGCTATGCCCGCAACGTCACCAGTGCAAACCTCGGCGCTGTGATGAAGTAAAAGAAAAATAAAAATAAAGCAAATGAAAACAGGAGCTGTGCCCGCCAAACGGGTGCAGCTCCTGTTTTTGTGCGCTTTGAAAATTTACTTTTGCAGGCTGTAGCGGAATGTATGCCCATCCTCGCCGTAGTGCTCATTGCCCACCCAGAGGACCGTTTTGTCCGTCAGGTTGTAGACCGCGCTGTGGACGGTGAGGCTGTTGCTGTCATCGTTGTTCCAGGTGCGGCGGCCTACCTCGGCCAGCAGGGCCATGGCGGCGTCCTCGTCGGCTACGATGCCGTTTGTCTCACGCAGACGGTCCGCCAGATGCTCGTAGCGGTCCAGACCGTGCATCTGGTCGGGGGGGAGGTGTAGTAGTCCGGCGTTTTGATAAAGTTGGTCACCACCTGCCAGTCGGAGGAATCGGAGAGGGCGTCGGTGTCGTTCCAGAGGACGTTCAGCTGACGCTGAGAGCCGTCGGTGTCGTGGTCGGCATCAGCACCCACCCACTCGAGGATGGCGCTGCGGCCGGTGGAGTCGGCCACCATGTAGTGGAACACACAGTTGGTGGAGTCGTGGAGATCGTATTGCTCCACCAGCGCTACGGCATCCTCCACCGAGTCGGCGTAATCCAGGATGAGCCGGAGCAAGGTGGTAGAGGTCAGGTCGGGTTTGTCGGTGTCGATGTCTGTGGAAGTGCCTTTGCCCTCGCCCTGATAGGACATGAAGATGCCGCAGGCCACACCGGCGTCGTTGACGCCGTCCAGCGGGGCATAGGGAGCGGCCAGTGTCAGGAGCTTATGCCCCAGGCCCTCCACGTCCTTGTCCGCGTCGAGGCCGAGGAAGCTCAGGTCGATGGTGGAATAGGAGGCATGGCGGCCCTCGCCGGGGTCCGTATAGACGATGGCCGTATTGGTGGCCGAGAAATCATAGTTGCGGCCAAACACCCGGTCGCCCTCTGCCGTGTCCGCCGTAAAAGCGGAGCAGGAGATATCCGTGGTTTTGAGCTGCAGCGGAATGATGCCCTTGGTGATGCTCTTCGTGACGAACGAGATGAGCTCAGAGTCATTAGACGCACCGCCGTGAGCGAGAAAATCATCGAAATGGTAGTCGCCGGTGACGGTCAGCGCGTAGACGGCACCGTCGTGATGGGCAGTGTCCCGGTCGGACAGCTTGCGGAACGAGCCCAGTGTGGCAAACTCGTTGTGCCACAGCGCGAACACGGTGCCTGCCAGCACCAGAATCAGTGCCACGACAGCCAGCGCGGCCGCCCGCAGACATTTCCGGATGCGGTTCTGTTTCATGAAAAACCTCCAAAGTTTGAGTAAATAAAATGCGATAAAGCACAGTTTACCACGACTTTGGTTGATTTACAAGACGAATTGCACCGATTAGTTGGATCAATGATGCAAAAAAGGAAAGCGCGGCTGTCCTTTTGTCAAAAGCTATGTTATAATACAATTGCTGCCCTTTCCACTCAATTTTATTGAGATGGGAGGTGATTCGCTTGAATAGCATTTTCTCATTCCTTTTGTCCGTCGCAGCGAGTGTAATTGCAAATTACATCAGCAAGTGGCTTGACGGCTCAAATAAGGACAGCAAGCACTAACAAATGGAAGACCCCCTTGGAGCGGCAACTCCGAGGGGGTCTTTCCTTTTGAGGTGATTCAGTTGAATAACCTCTTTCTCATTCCTACTTTTATTATATACGATTCCGGAAAAAGTCAAGCAGAGCGCGAAAACTTTACACTTGACGCAAGCTCACCCAAACAGCTTTTTGGTATTGTGCATATAAACGCTCAGTACCAATCCAACACAAATATACAGCATCAGGACCGAGGAACCGCCCGCCGAGTAGAACGGCAGGGTGACACCGATGACGGGGAGGACGCGGAGGTTCATGCCCACATTGACGGCGATCTGCGCCATGAGAGCACCGCCGATGCCGGCACAGATGAAGCTGCCCAGCATGTCCTCACTGCGGGCGCCGGTGGTAAAGGTCTTGCAGACCAGCGCAAACAGGATGCCCAGCACCACACAGCAGCCCACGAAGCCGGTGGCGTTGCCGATCCAGCTGAGGACGAAATCGTTGTGGGCGTTGGGGACACTGTAATAGCCGCCGCTGAAAATACCGTTGCCGAAGATGCCGCCGGAACCCAGCGCGATCTCGCCCCGCTGCTGCTGGTAGATGATGTTCTTCCAGACAGTTTCGCTGGGGGCCCAGCCCGTTTTGTTTTCCGGGTCGATGACGGCGAGGATGCGGTACCACTGGTAGCCCTTGCCGATCTTATCGCTGAAAAAGCCGAACGCCACGGCCACGGCAACGGCCGCCGCCGAGATGGCCCTGATGATATATTTCCAGCTCAAGCCAGCGGAGAACATCATGCAGCAGGCGATGATGCCGTAGATGATGGCCGTGCCGTCGTCACCCTGGATGTGGATGATGAGGATGGGGACCAGCATGTGCAGCAGCAGCTTGCCCAGCTCCTTGGGCTCGTTGATCTTACCACGGACATTGTTCAGGTGCATGGCAAAGGTCAGGATAAAGCTGATCTTTGCCAGCTCGGTGGGCTGGAGGGTAAAAGCCGCCCAGCTTGTACCAGGAGTAGTTGTCGGTGTCGCCTGCATTGTAGCCAATGGTCAGCGGGCCGACGGTCACATTGCGGATGAACAGGGTGGGGAGCACCATGCCCCAGGTGACGGCAACGTGGACTGGCCACACCTTGACGAGGCTCCGGTAATCGATGTTTGAGAGCAGAACTGCAACACACAGCCCAATGGCGGCCGCGCCTGCCTGCACCACGGCACGGCGGTAATCGCCTATGCCCACGATCTGCCCGGTCACATCGTCCAGAGCAAAGCCGCTGCCCTGCTTGGCGGCCCAGGAGGAGAGGGCCAGCACCGCAAAGCTGCTGCTCAGGATGCACAGAAGCAGGTAAGTTTTATCGGTACGCTTCCAATATCGTTGAATGCTTTCCAAAAAAGCACCGCCTTTCTTACAAAATGGCTTCCGCGGACTGCTTTCGGGGAGCAAACTGCAAAAACCAGATACACAACTATTATACAGCAGGGGGCATTTCTGTGCAAGATGGCGCGGATTTTTCACACTCTGTGACAGCTTTGCAAAATCGGCGCGGAATGCTTGACAAAGCTTCCGGGACTCTCTAAAATGAGCATAGGGAAACGCGTCAAAAGGGCGGCAAACATTGTCGAAAGCGGATCGTGATGCCGTTCTCCGGGCGCGAAAGAGAGTACCGCCGCCCGGCGGCGCTCTCCTGGAGGATACAGAAAAGATGAAGCAGAAACATCATCGTATGTTGTGCGCGTTCTGCGCACTGGTGATACTGGTCAGCACGGTGTTCCCGACGGCTGCATTTGCGGAGCAGCCCGTGGACGCGGCAGAGCAGACGCTCACCCGGGCGGATGCAGCCGAGATGCAGCAGGCAGATGCCGCTGTTACTGTTCTGACCGAGTGAACAATATCAGGAAATGGACACCGACGCCCGGAAAGACGCGGCGCTGGCCCAGCTGGACACGCTGGCGGCCAAGGGTCTTGTGGAAAAGGACTCCATTTATGCCGACGAAGAAAACAGGATGGTCAGTTTCCGGTACCCCTGCGGCGTGCTGGGCGGCATCCTGCTCACGGAACCCGAGGATGAGACGCTGGACGAGGAAAACGCCGAGACAGAGGCTGCCGCTTCCGATCATGCCCTCCCGCTCCGGCTCCCGCCGGATCTGGGGGCTGAAATGCAGAAGAGCCGGGCGGCCCTGCTCCGCCGCACCGAAAATCAGGCGGTGGAAAAGTTCGGCACGGCAGTTATTTACTACGCTTTTGACAACACCATCAACAGTTCCCGCTTCCCGTATTATGCCTATATGCAGGGCTTCTGGTCGGCGCTGGGGCTGGAGACCAAGATCAACATTCATGTCACCGTGGCCGACCTCAAGAAGATGGGCAACTTTAATGTCAGCGTTCTGAGCGCCCATGGCTCCTACTACACTTACAGCTATGGCAAGTTCCTCAAACGCACCCGCACGGAGCCCATTATGCTGCTGACGGAAGAGTCCACCTTTGGCAAAGACCTCCGCTACGGCTTCGATCTGCTGGCCCACCGGGTCATCAAGGTCAACGGGATGTACTGCGTTACCTCGGATTTCTTCCGCAATGCTTATAAAGGCGGCAAGCTTTCCAACACCATCGTCTACTCCGAGACCTGTGAGTTCCTCGGCGTGGATGGCAGCGAGGACAACGCCATGGCGGATGCCCTCCTCTCCGGCGGGGCACAGGCGGTCATCGGCTACGTCAACAACGTCTACACCGTCTACTCCCGCAGTATGCTTTGGGATACCATCAATCACCTCATCATGGGGCAGAATGTCGGGCAGGCGCTGGAGCACGCCAAGGCGACTTATGGGGAGGATGACCTCATCTGGTACCATGCGCAGGGCGGCCGACGTCCCCATGCAGCGGCTTCCTATGCAGTGCTCTACGGCAACAGCCAGGCGGCGCTCCATGTACCGGAGAGCAACCGCAGCATGTTCAGCGCGGACCTTGCGGCCTGAGCGTTGCACTTTTTGCAAAAAGTATACTATACTAGGGGATGGCAGAAACCTGCCGTCCCTTTTTGTATGAGGTGTTATTTATGTCTGAATTTATTACCCACTCCCGGGCCGAGACCGTGGCCCTGGGCAGGCGGATGGCCGGAGTGCTCCAGCCGGGAGCGCTCATTGCCTATACGGGCGGCCTCGGTGCGGGCAAGACCGCGTTCACCGAGGGCCTGGCCGAGGGCCTTGGCTGCACCGACCCGGTCAGCAGCCCGACTTTTTGCCATTGTTAACTACTACCGTGGGCCGCGCCCGCTGGCCCACTTTGACCTGTACCGCATCTCCACCGAGAACGATCTGTGCGCGGCAGGCTTTTTACGATTATCTGGATCAGGGGGCCATCGTGGCGGCTGAGTGGAGCGAAAATTTCGCGGATCTGCTGGCCCTGGAAAACCCCATCCGGGTGGACATCCAGCGAGTGGATGAGAACACCCGCCGCATCACCATAGAGGGGGTAACGCTATGAACATTCTGGCCGTGGATACCGCGGGCAAGACCGCGGGGTGGCCCTGCTGCAGGATGACCGCCTGCTGTACGAGTGCTATCTCGACGCGGGCATGACCCACAGCGAGACGATCCTGCCGCTGATCGACAACTGTCTCAAATTCTGCCATCTGACCTGCGCTGATATCGACGTCTACGGCGTCAATGCAGGCCCCGGCAGCTTTACCGGGCTGCGCATCGGTCTGGCCGCCGTCAAAGGGCTGGCGTTCCCTCGGGAGACGCTCTGCGCGCCGGTCTCGACCCTGGAAGCACTGGCGGCTGCTCACACGGGTGAGGGCACTGTGCTCTGTGCGCTGGATGCCCGCCGTGCCCAGGTGTACAGCGCCGCCTTTGACCTGGCGACCCATGAGCGGCTGATGGACGATGATGCCCGTGCCGTGGCTGACCTGGCCCAATTTGTAGAAAATTGCAAAAAGCCCCTGTTTTTTGTTGGTGATGGGGCTGCTCTGTGCTATAATAAGTACGGCGAAATTCCCGGTGTGCTGGCCGTGCCGCCCGCTTTGCGGGGAGGCCGTGCCGCCGCCGTGGCACTGGTGGCAAAGCAGATGGCCCGGCACGGGGAGACCGTGCTGCCCGAGGCTCTGCTGCCGGATTATCACCGGCTGAGCCAGGCCGAGCGGGAGCGCGCCGAGCGTCTGGCCGCAGAGGCGGAAGCATCCAAGACCGAAGAAGCAAAAAAGTGAGCAACAAAGGGAAAGGATTGATACCAATGGCGAAACCCATCGCACTTGCCGCCGACCACGGCGGATTTGAACTGAAAGAGGCCGTTAAGGCCCATCTGGACGAGCTGGGGTTGGAGTACATCGACTTCGGCACCCACAGCACCGCCAGCGTGGATTACCCTGACATGGCTCTGCCTGCCTGTGACGCTGTTGTCAAGGGCGAGTGCAGCAAGGCGCTGCTGTTCTGCGGCACCGGTGTGGGCATCAGCATGGCCGCAAACAAGGTCAAGGGCATCCGTGCCTGCTGCTGCTCTGACAGCTTCAGCTGCGGGTATACCCGCCGCCACAATGACGCCAACGCCCTGTGCATGGGCGGCCGTGTCGTCGGCCCCGGCCTCGCCTGCCAGCTGGTGGATATCTTCCTCAACACCGAGTTTGAGGGCGGCCGCCACGAAGCGCGTCGCCAAGCTGATGGCCATTGAAAATCGCTGATTCCACGCCCCCTCCGTCACCTGCGGTGACAGCTCCCCAGAGGGCGAACAAAACAAGGACCCCATAACCTAATATAAAATAATAAGGAGCGTGTTGTTATGACCCCCATGATCGTTGAGCACCCCCTGCTGCAGCACAAGCTGAGCATTCTGCGCAACAAGCAGACCGGTACCAAGGAGTTCCGTGATCTGGTAGGCGAGATCGCCACTCTGCTGTGCTATGAGGCGACCCGTGACCTGCCTCTGGAAGAGGTGGAGATCGAGACTCCCATCACCATGGCAAAGACCAAGGTGCTGGCAGGCCGCAAGCTGGCTCTGGTGCCCATCCTCCGCGCTGGTATGGGTATGCTGGACGGTATGCTCACCCTGCTGCCCGCCGCTAAGGTCGGTTTTATTGGCCTGTACCGCGACGAGCAGACCCTGCAGCCTGTGGAGTATTTCTGCAAACTGCCTCAGGATATCGCGGAGCGTGATGTGCTGGTGCTGGACCCCATGCTGGCTACCGGCGGCAGCGCCATTGACGCCATCACCCAGATCAAGAAGCACGGCGCAAAGCGGATCAAGTTCATCGGCCTGATCGCCGCTCCGGAAGGCATC
>VOFG01001607.1_pt1 | contig 20583 bp, 34 predicted proteins | sample 5384171 | NCBI WGS metagenome assembly VOFG01 (sample SAMN12384726, study PRJNA508395) | human gut metagenome | isolation source: healthy gut F | host: Homo sapiens
AGAACCCTTTCGACCAACTCCTTGATCATGGAATCAGCATTGGCCCGCACGATTCTTAACCTCATGGTGGTTCCACTTGCGGCGTACAGCAACGACAACTGATCTCGGATCGCCAAACGGCCTCTTCCGCTTCCAGCGCGCGATCAGAGTCTGATCCTCGGCATCTCTCAGTGCTCTCTGAGTTACTTCCGTCAGTCATCCAGCAATTCTTCTGATTTCTCGATCTTTTCATCGAGATCTTCACATCGCTCCTCCCACTCATCGTAGGCATCGCTGCAAAGGATCGTCCGGCTCCTCATCTTCCAGATCTTCTGCGTTGCTCTTGGAGTTTCCTCCAGAAGGCTCTCTTTGCTCAACGCGATCCATGCTCTCGTAGTCCCTCATCACCACCGGTGGAGGCCTTGATTGTAATCTTTCACCTCGGCTTCAGTCTCAAGATAAGGCGGCCAGAATAGCGCCAAGACCAAATGCTTGCTCGCTGCTGCTTACTTCACCATCCCTGATTGAAATCGAATATACCATCTGTTTTGCTCCTCTCTTTGATACGATAATGTGGGAACTATACGCATCATAGCAGGGCTCTGTCCAAAAATACGACAGAGCTCGCCAAAAACAACAAAAGATGTGAGGCCGCCATGCGGAAGCCCCACATCCTACTTAATCTACAAAGGTCAATCCTTCCGCAATTCCTAGCACGATAAGTTCCATCTCCGACCGAACTTTGGCCTCAGACACTGTAATCCGGTAATCTCGGATAGTGTAGTCAGCTCCAACGGTAACAGGATAGATATCAATGGCATCTTCGACATACAACAGAACAAAAACCATTCTCGCGTGGTCCTTCAAGAGAACTCGGCAATCCGGAGCAAAAGTGAGAAACCTTCAGCCCTTCTGTCTCCATTGGAAGATCTACGGTACAGGTGAAGAAATGCCGCCCGCAAGTGAAGCCCATGCATGATGCAAAGCTGGGGTTAGTTCCAGTGGTCTGAATGGGCGCAATCTCATACTCCGAAAAAAGGCAAATCAGGATCGTAAAGCCGCATTTCATTGCTCTGACCGGTTGTGAGATTGAGGATCACCGCCTGATAACGCCCTGCCTCCACCCCCACAAAGGAACACCTCAGGCCCGATAGGTCAGACAAACGCAGCAACCAGAGACATGATCGCAGCACATAGTAAGCCTCTACCATCAGATGCCTCCAGTTGCCTCTGATCCACCTCGCATAAGCTCCTCCTCAAAAGCCGACCAATATCACGGTCAACATTTTCTCTCATTGTACCGTAAAATGATGATGATTGCAACCAATACTGGTCAATGGGGAAGATCGTATGGAGCAGAAAATCCGTCATGACGCAACATGGGGAGTCTAATCTCAGGCAGCTGCGTGATGATATGGCATTTCACAAGAGAAGCTCTGCGCTGAGTAACGTCGCGGCTGTGATCAGTCGAACCGCTTATGCCAAGTACGAATCTGGAGGGGCAGACATCCAAGGCAAGCGTCATTATTGAGCTGCACATAAATTCTACAACTGCAGCTATGACGAGTTCCCTTGCCGGTTTAGACACCGGGGCAGCATTGTGCTACCCCGATTTTCTATTCCTTGAGTTCGAAGATGTACTTCCAGTGAGAAAGTGCGTTTTAGCAGCATATCGCCAGTTTGATGAAGTTGATGGAGTGCTTTGGTCTTTTCTCGTAACGTAACACAGCTTTACCTGATAACGCTATGTCTCTTTAAGTCCAAACCTCTGTGGCAGAAGCCTGTCAGATTGGACAAATAATCGGAGATTTCACTCCGTATCTGTCATCCCATCCGTATCTGGACCTCTTTGGGCAGCGAATCAAGATCCTCCGCCAAGTCCCACATCCCCCTGATGTTGACGGCTTTCAAATAACGATTGGTATCCATATTGGGGTTCTCACTCTGACAGTTTCCAAGACACCCGCTGAGCAGAAGTCCTTTCAAGATTTTAGGTGAATCGATTCTTCCGATGGACGGGAGGATTGTCTGAGTTTCAACTCGGTGACAATTCCCTCTTGAAATGAAGAAATACACGATATCCATTATCCAGCAACCATGTAGACAAAAAGCACCGACTGGATCTGTGTGATATTCTCCACACGGAATCGTTTTGCCTGTTGCGTCTGGTAATAGCTGATGAAGAACTGATGTCCTTTCGGCAGGTTGCGAGGCATGGCCCAACCAGGTCTTCATTGCCAATTGATACTCCATAATCCCTCAGGTTTTAGCGCAGACATTGTGGATCGACTCACTGAGTCGAAAAAAGGCCGCTGGGGCCTGGGCTGCCAGCTCTCACTTGCGCGGTGCTCACACTTCCCATTTTCGATCGTGACGCTGGTCAGCTTCTCATCGATCCATCCCTGTGTGCGGAGAGGGACATTGACTCCATATTTCCATCAGGTAGTTGACAATAGAAAAAGCGTTACCGACTGCGATTGCGATAGAACTTCACAGTCTGGTTTTGCAGGACACCACCATCTTTGATGGTTCGGATCGTTTCTTGAACGGCCTGCTCGGACAGTCGATTCTGCTCTTCACAGAATGCTCTCTCTTCGGCTTCGGCCTTAGTTCTCCCGCTCCTTCGCCACTTCGTCTTCCTTCTTTCGATACACAGCTGACAGTGCAACGCACTTATCAAGCTCCACCGAGGATCAGGCACCGACATAATCTGGGAAACTTTCGCCTCCGTTTCCTTTGGATGCCCCCAAACACGCAACATTGTTGTCAAACAGCTTCTTGATGTAGGATGCTTGGCAAGCTGGGTCGCTGCCCAGGAGCATGATTCTCTCCCGCTCACGCCGGACAGCTTCCAAGACAGCATCATCGCCAGACTTGCGGAGATTATCGAAATAATCGTGCGGGCATCCTTGTTACCATACAACTCTGCGACAGCTGCGGGTATCCGGCGTGGTGATCAGATAGAAATCCGTGATTCGCAGAGGAACCAGATAGTCCCGGATCTCCGCATAAAGGGAGATAGGTTCGTGTTCGATAAGATGCGTGAAATCATCTGCATTGCCATCGCCATAGGCAATGGTCTGCAGGCACTGCTTGTCCGAAGAATACTCAACCCAAGCAAGGCGGACAGCGCCCTCTTTGAAGCGGTCATTGAGATGTTCTCCACGCAGCTCTATAAAGATGCCGGGATAGTCGTGGTCAGACTTGATCCCGACCACGATCTCCAATTGGTGTCTTGGCAATCAGTTCATCATTCATCGTCATCATCCTCCATAGAACCAGGCAGTGCCTTGCTTCGTGTGCGCCGGTCAATACCGCTCATCATCGCTCTCACTTTCTCAAGCCGAACCAGATCGATTTCATCGTCATCGCTGGGCGAGGCCAGTTCCGGTGGTGGGAAAATGTCATTCTTCGAAATAAATGCAGAATAGAAGATGGCAAGTTCTTCCTCCCAAGCGGCCTTGTAAAACTCAAAGTCGGCCTCAATCTCAATGTACTGGGCCGGCGTACAAGTCACATATCTCCTTGTGCGGCCGTCCCGATTGGGTGCCGACCGTACCGCAGCAGTGACCGCTGCCAAGATGCTTGTAGGCAATCTGTACGATGAGTTTTCTCTCCCAAAAATTGTGATACCGGATGAAGTAGTCTCGCTCTGCGGTGTCTTCAATGTCCTCTTCTGAAATGCCATACTTGGCCATCAGGCGGTTGAGAAGTGCTTCGGTATTCTCTTTTTCGCCGCCAACGCCACGCTCGGCCAGGGCCTTCACGCGTTCCAGGCGCTGCAACAATTCCTCTCGCTCAGTCATACCGCTTCCACCCCCTCTGCAGGAACGAAGTTCGCAAACTCGGTTTCGGCGTTGGGCCGGTGGAGGCACAGGTCAACGATGTCAATGCAGTTATAACAAGGCGACTGGTATGTCGCCTTGTTCTTATGCAGGCAGAGTCCGCAAGGCGGCATATCTGCCATCTGACCGTCAGATCGTCTTTGGTAGAAACCTTTCATTTCACACCTCCATCAGCGCTGTTTCTGACCAAGTAGGTCAGAGCAGATACTGCCGCTGATTTCCACGCCGCACCGCTTCTGCAAAAAGCCCTCCAGAAAGCGGAGCGCAATCATGGCCAAGGCTGCATCGTCCACGCTGGGGCCCACAGGCTCAACTTTAGCCTGCTGCGTAAGAGGATGGATACTGAGAGATTTCATAAGTGCCATATCTACCTGCTCCATTTCCCCGTCCGTCAAATGGCCTTTATAGTCACCGAGCCGGCTGACATCCACAGAGTGATCTGCTCACAGAGGGCCGTAGAGCGCCGACCATGCTTTCGATCCGCACATGAGTGGGCATGGGCTTTTTTTTGTACTGGCAGGTCAGGTACACGACCTCGACCACAGGGCTGTGCTCATTGCACTCTGGATTGGATACGATAATGGCGGGCCTGCCGGACCGCTGCTCGGAGCCGATAGTCTCACTGCGATTCACATAGAATACATCGCCACGGTTGATTTCCATAAACAAGTCTTCCTTTCTATCATCACGAATTTCTGCCTTGCTCGAAGGCATAGAAGTCTTCATCGCATTTGAAGCACTGGTAAGCATACCCGGAGATGTCGCTCGAAACAGTGGATCGCCACAGCGAATACAGGTCCCGACACTCTCACGCAAGACGATGTCCTCCATTTCTTCGTCTGTCACCTCATGCTCTCGCAGATAGTCCTTTGCTGCAGTGATGCCTTTGAAGTAGAGCACTTCGCCATCATCGTTCTGCAGGTATTCAAGGCCATTGATGGTCACGCCATTGATACAGCGCCCAACAATGACCGGTTTAGGGGCCTCCTCGAGCACAAGACCAGGTCGCTGCAGAACCGGGATACCCAGTTCCTCCGCTTTCATGATCTCGGCGCTCATGCCGCTGCTGATCCGGTCGCCGTAGACAACCAGGCGGGTATCACATTGCTAACAGCTTCTGCCCAAACTCCAAGGCCAAAAGCGCGTTCTTCAGGGGCGGTATCATCGAGCAGAAACGGGAGATAGGCGTGCGGCGCAACGGCACGATTGCCAAACTCCTGTTCTGCTTTCATCATGTAAGTGCTTGCCTTTGCGGCATTGGCCAGCATCTCTGCCCTTGTCGGAGTGGAGAGTGGCGAGCACACATAGGTAAGTGCCATTGGTAATTCCTCCTATTCGTATGTCTGAGGCCCGGAGCCGAGGTGCAAACGCATCGCTCGACTCCGGGCCTTCTTTCAAAAATCAGATGTGGCAGTCAACGACAACAAGGAAGTCGTCATCTTGCGCTTCATTCATCAGGGTCTGCAGCTCGTCGTTCCAGGCACGCTCCTCCTTATCGTTGGTGGAGATGCCGAACCAGCCCATATCGCCAGAGCCTAACCAATCACCATTGCGATCAATGGCTGCGAACGAACTGATCATGTACTGATCCATGTCCGTTGCTCCTTTCTGGCCTTAAACTCGTCCAGCGTTTCACCCTTCAGGTAGATCATGCTGCCCCAACTGGCAATGCCGTCCTCGACAATCTTGGTCAAAGGACCGAACCCAGTCGGGTCATTGGATGCAAACGCAGCGACACACTTCTGGTATCCCTTTCAACCTCTTCGACCGTGAGCTGCTTCATGAGGTCCCAGCAGATATCCTTCTTGCGTGCAGCATCCACATACTTATAACCTTTGGGAGCGCCGTCAGGTTCACCACTGCTGCGATCATAGGAGATGATGCAATCCTCCAGATCCTCCTTCACCAGGAAGTTTCTGGAGAAACGGCCGCCGATCTGCCACCAGTCCCACTTGGCGTTGGGATTATAGGTGTAGCCCCACAGTCCTTCACTATCCTGAATGTAGCCACGATGCTCTTCACAGTAGGCTTCGAAAGAGGCGTACCATGCTTTGACAGGATAATCATTTACCAGCTCAAGGGCCTTAGATTCCTCCGTCTGCAGCTTGTCCGCTATGCTCTTTTCTGCACCATACTGATAAATCACATCTTCGTGGATATAGAACTTGTCGGTGAAGATGCGGTCGTAGATCGAGCGTATAGTGCCGTCCGGGTACCGGATGACACGCATGGTGTCAGTCTCGTAGTCGGCTTTTGCCTCGTCCGTCCGATCCTCGAACTCGCGATACTCCGCCTCTTCGGTCTGTTCATCATAAGGGGCCAGAATGCGATGCAGGCAATTCTCGATATCATTGGCGGTTACATGGCTGTTGCTATAATCATGGGGAACAATAACAGAAACAGAAAAGTGGCTCATAATCAAAACTCCTTCAAATTAGATAGTATTTTGCGGATCCTGGCAAAGCGCTTTTCAATCGCTTTCCGCTTAACTCCGCATAGGTCTGCAATTTCACGATTGGTGTAGCCTTGGTTGCGGAACTGGATCGCCTCAAACTGCTTATAGGTGAGGTTATCTTCGATCACACGCCAGATGCCATCATCAATCGGAGCAATTTCAGGTGCAGGGATTTCACAATAGAACTCGATTGGGATTTCCTGCGGTTTTCCGAATTGATCTCGTGCATAGTTCGATAGCTCTGAACGCAGATGGTACCAAACCACCGTGGAGAAGCTGTATTTACGCAGTTCCTCCTCAGTCAGATACCGCACCACCACTTTCAGATACCGCTGGGCTAGGAGCCCATAGTAGTCGTCATCGAGACTGTGCTTCTCCATAAAATCCAAGATGAGACCGTGATGCTCTTCAGCAAATGCCTGCTGCTCAGGGGTAAGAGGGGGCATATGAGACACCTCCTCACGCAGGGGTAGGCAGAGCCGCCTTAACACCAACCAACTCGTCATACTTTCCCCGGTCGATCGGGCGGAACTGTTTCTCGCGGATGAAGAAGTACAAGCGCACTGTCATCACGATATATTCCACAAGATCGGCATAGAAGGTGGATAGATGGGTGTAGTCATAGCTCAGGGTGAAGCGATCCATGGCCTCACGCATGTCCACCCAATATGGGTTGGTATCCTGATAGTAGAGGCAGTTGCCCTTGGCATCCCTTGGCTGCTCACCACCAAGATTCTCATTGAGAACCAGGTTGTCGTGTGGCCAATGACCATGGCAAAATCTGTTCCTCCGTCTGCCGGCACATAAACTCCGGCAACACCGAGATCATGGACATGAGCTTCCTTAGCGTGCTTACCCGACACTCCAGTTCCTTAAAAGCCAGTGATACTTGGCGTCCTGTTGGTCAAAGCCTTTTGCAAGCGCCAGCGATAGCCGGCCCTCATAGTACTGCCGGAGTTGCTGCAGCAGATCGATTCCAAAATAGAAATCCATCTACTCCACCTCCAGCTTGACATCATTGATGGCCTTGCTGATCAGCTGCTCTCTGGTGATGTGAAACACTCGGGTAAAGAGATCCATATATCGATCCTGTGCCTCGGGTCGCAGCATGTTGTAGGGGAGAGACGATGCCCCCAAATAGCCAACTCCTCCTCCGGAAGCGCAAAGGGGTCTTCACGCCATGTTCCGAAGTCGTATTGAGGCCGATGTGGATTGGCAGCTCTCTCAACTTCATCTGCTGTCTTAGCAATCAGGATCAGTGCCAGTTTCTTTTCAAGATGACACCGACAAGATCCTCGCGGATCCAACGCCGCACATATTCTTCAGTCAAACCCCTGGCCTTGCGGAAAGCATCCAGCTTCTTCTCAATCAGTCGTTTCGGCTGCTCGATATCTGCCAGCAACTCGCCAAGGGCCAGGAAAAAAGGTCACCTCACGATCAGAAATCATCAATCTAACACCTCCTTGAACGGCTAAGGGAGTGCGAAGCACTCCCTTGCCAGAAAACAATTACTCATCAATGAAAATGACGAATGCGAAGTCGATCTCGCCATCCGAACCCTTGTGCGTGTAGCAGACATAACTGCCATCGCCGAAGCCGGAGGAGGAGACGACGCCATAGGGCATGACGCCTGCCGACCTCTCACTGAGCGTGATATCGCAGGCATGGTTGTACCAAAGGTCTCCGTAGTCACGCTCAGGCTCGGGCATACCCTTGAAGATCGAGTTGTCCTGATAGAACGCCTCGTCATAGAAGCCTGCCTGACCAGAGTCAACACCCACATCGATCGGCTGCTCCAACCATCCGTCCTTCATCTGATAGACTTTCCTCTGACGGATCACGCTGTAGTCGGGGCCAGTTTCCTTGTGACGTACTGCCAGGACGGCACAACGCACGCCCCAGTCGCCCATGTCAGTCTTCAGGACGCCAGCCTCCCATGTGCCGGTCTTGCACTTACCGAAAGTACCGCAGCACCAGACATCACGATCGTAGCAGGGATCACTGACACGCATGGTCTGGGATGTCATCTCAAAGCCACCGAGGACGGTCATCTCTCCGGGGAAACGCTTCCTCATATCCGGCACCTCCCTTACTGCTGCGCCGCAGCACGCTGGTCATCCAGCAGCTTCCTAGCGTCGCGGATCAGTTTCGGGCCGAAGGTCAGCTCCCACGACTCGATGAACCGGGCCGTGCGGTAGACGATGTTGAAGAAGTCCAGGTCATTGATGTTCACATACACCGAGCGCTGCTTCTTGTAAGTGCCAGACTTGATGTGAGTGCCACCGGTAGGTGTCTTCTCCTTCACGGCACGGCCGTTCTCCACGATAATGCACCAGGGATAATTCCGGCGCTTACCGTCGTTGCCGACCGACGCACGCTTGATCGACAGTTTCGTCACAGTGCTCAGGCCATTCTCATCGGGGTCGCCGAAGATCTTCTCCTCAGTGAAATCGAAACGGTCCAGGTCATTCTGCATCCGGCTCAGCACGAAGGGGAAAAAGCCGGGAGACAGATTGGCCGTGACTCGGACGGTCTTATCGCCTTTACCGTTGGAGTAATCCTGCAGCACGACGCCAATGCAGGAGTAGGCCCGGAACCCGTCCGACTGCTCCTCGCCCTGAGCGTGCATGTGTGCGTAGTACTCAACCGGTGCCGGCTTGAGCTTGTCCGTGAACTCACACAGTTTCTTATTGGTCATGTAGATTGCGATCTGATTCTGAATACGGTTGTCTTCCACTTGGACATCCCTCACTTTCAATCTTCATAGAGCAAGTCGTTGAACTCGCTGACATAAGTAGCTTCCGGCGTGAACTCCGTCGAAGTCACCTTGGCCCCGTCCACCGTGATCGTGTAGTAGGACATGCCGCCCTCGACCACAGCGAACATCTTGCCGTCCAAGTGATAGCCTCGTTCAGATAACCACCCGGCAATGAGCTCGATCCAGTCCGTGATATAGTAGGACTTCTCAGCCTCAGTCCATCCCAGATAGGAGCGGCCATGGTTCGGATCGTTGAGCAAGACAAGGTCACAGTACAGGCTCGGGCACGGATTGGGCGGCTTATTCATGCTGAATTTATTGTCGAGTCCTTCCGGATATGGGCCGGCCTCATGAAGTCTTCGATTGAGATCAGGCGTCTCCACGGGAATGAAGAATGCGCCTTCCTCACCGAAGTCTCCGTCGCCAAACAGGCTCATAGGCTTTCGGTCCTCCAGATCAGGAAACAGCGTATGGAGCGTCTTCACATTGCGCTTCATATGCCGAATATCCATGAATTGCTTGAGTCTGGTAGCCAGCGGCTCCTCAACGCAGGGTGTGATGCGGATCGCGCCGGTGAAATCTGTATTTGTTCCCATACCTTACCTCCCGGCTGTCCTGGAGTATCTCTCCAGGACAGCTTTGTCATAGCGGCAGATTGGGATCTCAACATATCCACTGCGGCGCTTCTCCACCACTTCCGTGATGAAGCCGATCGACTTCAGGAAAGCCAAAAGGCCAGTGTTTTCGCTGTAGTCCTTCACGGCAATGCAGCCCAGAGGGACTTCATCGCTCAAGTTCGCGGTTACATCCATCAGCGGCTCAGCACCTTCAGGCTCCTGCTTGGCGATGCCGATATACGGCGTGCCGGAAAGAGCGCGGGAGTTGTAGAAGAAGCACTGCGGGCAATCCAGATACGGGGTCTTCAAATGAAACAATTCCATAATTGACGGGGCCTCCTCTCAATAGTGATAATCCAGGGTTCCGCCAAAATAAAAGGACCCGCTGAGATCTGTCTCGCGAATCCATTCATCAAGGCTTTTCAGTTCGTCATTGAAGTAGACATAGAGGCTGAACTTATCCTGATAGTGCTCGTTCAGCTTATACATGGCCATGCCGATGTCGTACTTGGCCTCTCCTACGAAGGCGTCCAGCGAGATGCCGGTCAGCTCACAGGCCTTATCCAGGAATGCATGGTACTGTCTTTCGAAGTACTTCTGCTTGGCTTTCGGCTTAAATGTGAAGCTCTTACCATCCTCCGCCACATCCACAACTCTGGCCACAGCATCGAGGAACCACTTGATGTCGTGATCCCGGTCCGTGTCAGCATCCGTGTAGTCAGCAATGGAGTGGTAAAACCAGTCAGGGACAGAACTCTCGCACATGCGCTCATGCTTCAAAATGGGATCCTTGCTCAGCTCAATGATTCTGCTATGCATGTCCTCACCCCTCTCTTCAATATCCATATCCATCACAGAAGACGGCGCCTTCCGATAATCAGGATCGCTTTTGAAGATGCAATGGGGTTATCACAACGATCGCCCAAATAGCACGGGAGCTTGTCTACCTCATGATAGAACGGGTGGCAGTAGTAGCCGATCCGCTCATCAATGGCATTGATAGCATTCTCCACGATGTTGGCGATCATCAAGTCATCCCACTGGGGAATGGATAACTCAAACTTCCTCGGTGGCGCTGACTTAGCCGTTAGAGCAACGATGAGCTCATAGGCAGCATTGTTGACGACATCCTTCTTGGTCTTGCAATACCAGTCAAAATCTACTTTTCTCTTCATCTGCTTTCTCCTTGTCTTCGACATCATGCCGCCGCAGGGGCAGTGCTTGTTATCGCACTCGTCCGTCAGGTAGCAAGGCACCTCATCACAGTAGAAAAGGATGGCAGGTATAGCCGACCTTTTCTATGATGATCTCCTTGACCGCATCAACCACTTCGCCGATGATCGCCATATCCCAGTTTGGGGTAGCAGGATCATCCTCTAAAAGAGGCACCGGGGTCTTCCGCCGTCAGGACGCCGATCAGCTGGTAGGCAGCGTTGTCGATCGTATCATTTCGCGCGCACAGGTAATCCTCAAAGTTCTGCATTTCTCCACACCTCCCTTCTCATCGAGGGAGGCTACGCACGATCAGGTTCGTCAGCATCACCGGCAGTTCTTGGAGATTGGGGATGTCCAAATAGCCATCACCATAGATCCGCTCAATTCGCGGGCGGTCTTCACCAATGGCTGCCGCGTAGATTTTGACACCTTTTCGCGCATACCCAGTTTGATCCCACGCAGATCAGCTTCTGCTGCAGATCCGAGTAACCGTCATCATTTGGCTGCCCATCGCAGATGATCATGAGGATTTTCACCTCAGATGTCTGCTTAGAGAGTTTTTCCGCCACAAAGCGCAACGCGGCGCCGTCGCGGTTACAGTCTCTGGCACTCATGTCCATCAGCCGATAGCGGTTATTCTTATCGTAGGTATCGAAATCCGAGTAGGAAAACAGTTCAACATGTGAGCTCCAGGCGGTATGACCAACGACCAGCAGCGGGATGCCAAGCGACTCGCAGAAGTCCTGGATCACAATGGCAGTTGCTCGGGCTCTGGTAATGCGATCATTTGAACACATAGAGCCACTCTCGTCGATGAGCAGGCCAACGGAAAGGTTGATCGGCTCAGTCGGAAGCCGGGAGTTGTAGAAGATGCGTCCGTCAGTCCGGTGCAAGGCGTGCTGATTCAGTCGCTTGCCGATCAGAAGACCGGTCTGCTTGCCGCCCTGCCGCTGATCACGAAGCGCTGTGCTAACACTACGCTGCAGGCGCTTTGAGAGCATCAAAAGATCGGGAGCCACGCGGTTATAGCTGTCAATGAGGTTCTGATCCACGCGAGCCATACGGTTGACCGTGATGTGGATATTGCGGTGCGCGTTGCCATATCGGATGGAATTTGCCTCACGCTGGAGTTCTTCAGAGAGTTCTTCCTCTAGTTCCTCTGTGACTTTTTTCCTCCGCCATATGCTCCAAAAGCCGTTCAATGTCCTCTGCTGCGTGCTCGTAGTCATAGCCGTCATACTCGCTGTTCTGATCCACACCGCCACTGCCGCTGCTTGTGATACTATTCGTCAGATGGGCAGCAATGCGGTCACTCTCTTCGAAATCACACGCTCGGCCTGTGCCCGGATGGCATTCATCTGTATCGTCTTCATCATCCCCGCTACCAGACTGGCCAGGGGTAGGAACGCCTCCGGAACCACTACCGCTACCGACTCCTTTCTGCTGCTGAGCCTGCTGTTGCGCCTGTTTCTGCTTATCTCGCAGAGCGTCAAAGCAGCGCTGCATCATTGGCCAGAGATCTATCAGGATCTTGCTCACGGTCTCCAGCGGGATCTGGCATCGTCGTCGTAAACACACTCATCGACCAGAGGAATGTACTGGTAGAGTTTGTCAATGAACTCACCGGTGTAGCCTGACAGGTTATTGACCTCGTGTGCCCGGATATACTGGATCAGGAGGTTGAGTACGATACTGTGGTCATAATACTTGCGATTGATCATCTCACTGATCTCCGGCACGGTATCCGCGAAGCTGGGTTATTGAGTGCGATCCCTTTGGCGGGGGGAGCCAGGAAACTCATAGGAGTACCTGGCATCCACATATCCGTCTTCCAAGATGTTCTGCAGCGCGTGCGCCACACTCATGATGACCTGATAAGGAACCGTGTCGGTCTCATCGAGAACTGCTTCGAGGATGTCGCATGCATGGAGCTTTTTGCATACTGTCCAGACCGTCAGGCATCTTCGGGTAGAATTTGCCCTTCTCCAGTTTGCTGAAGTAGCTGTTCCAAATGCGGTTATCGGTGAACAGGTTGTGTCCACACTCATGCGCATTGAAGCCCTCCAGACTCATGGAGCGCAGCAGTCGGGTCGGTAAGCTCCAGGTGATGTGGTTGCAGGCATTGATATAAATGCCGTGGTAATCCGTAAAGGCCACGGTATCATCGTCATGGTCTGCCACAACACGCACGCGCGCAGCGGCCGCTTATAGCGTTTCGTTGCCGCCTCGGCAAGGTCGGTCAGATAGCCGTTATAGGCTCTTGAGGAGAAGAACTCCTCATCTGATATCTTGCTTTTTGCGTCAAGGATCCGCTTTCGGATCTGTCGATGTGATGTTCTCATACGCGGTTCCTCCAATCACGCCGGGACACTGTCACAGGTGACGGGGATCTCTTTGAGCATCGCTGAGAGCGTTTCACACATCTCCTCGAAGGGCTGCTGGGGGTAGAACCAGAACAGGTGCTGCTGGACGCCGGCTACGCTGATGATCAGCGGCATCTTCCCGGAGGAGGATAGTTCCGCATAGGCTCAACGAGCACGCCAGACGCAGCAGGGCCGAGTGCCATGTCGATGACCCACTTCACGAGCCTTGCGGCCTCGTCGGAGGTCATGGCCCGATCTGCGGGCAGGTCATAGCAGGCCAAAGCAACCGCAACGGCAAAACGGACAAAGGATTCTCTTTCGACTTTCATCAATAAACACCTCTTTCGTCAAATTGTTCTTGAGTACTGGGGCTCCAAACACGCAGAGATCAGCTCGGCACGATTATCCGGATCCGCAGAGGCAGAGGAGATGATGGTGGACAAGGCAGACTCATACGGGTCATGAGTTACCATGGTGGACAGCACCCAACTCTTGAACTCACGCATACCGCAGCTGCCGTCCGTAATCATGGTCTGGCGGCAGCGCTCAGCGACATCACGCACGACAATGGCCATCTTCGTCGCCTCCTGCTCATCGGTAAAACCGGTGACATTCATGACGCGTTTCACCATCGTGTTCAAGTCGGGAGCTTCCATGTCATAGATCAGATCCATACGGGAAATCACACTCTGGTTCATGTCGCGACATCCGGAGTAGTCCGAGTTGGTCGTGACTACGATCACCGTATCCGGATGACGTTTTACACGCTCTCCGGTGGGCAGAGTAATCACCTGGCAGTTATCCAGCAGAGAGTTCAAGCCGACCAGAACGCCGGGGTTTGCGATACAGGAAGGCTCCTGCAATTCACAAACATAGCCGTGCCGGATCGCCTCAACGAGAGGTGTATCCACATAGCGGATGCGCTGGCCGGGTGTTTCTTCCTTCTCCACCAGATTTCCAACAGCAATCTCGATGAGCTTCTGCAGCACATCGTCTTCCGTCTTCTCCTCGTCGTACTCACCGGTCAGCATCATATAGACACTGGGCGGATGCATGGTGATGTCGGAGATCTTCGGGAGATCCTCGATAGGAGTACTGCCATGAAAGCCGTTGGTATCAGGAATAAACTGTCCAACCAGGTCGGTGATCTCCGTGTTGGCGCTGCAGGTCATAAGCGTGTAGGGCAGATTGAGCCCTGCTGCGATTGCCTGTGCGCCCATGGTCTTGCCGGTACCAGCCTCGCCCCGGAACAGGAAGTTACGCATTGGCTGGCTGGATGCCGTAGTGACTTTGGCGTGCTCACAGACACGGACGACCTCTTTGGGGATGATGTACCAGTCGGGCAGCGTGGGCACCATTGCCAGCTCTCGTGCCGTAAGAGTACGGTTGGAGAGCGCGTACTTGGCTACAAAATCCTCCTTCTGGAAGGAAGACGCTTTCGCCGTAGGTGTCCCGGACATCTGCATGATGGTGAACTCCCCATAAGAGGCGCCGGTGGGAGCGTAGTTGCCGCTGTCCATGGCCATCTGGGTAATGACGGAGATATTGCCAGTCGTAGGGATGGAGATCTTGACACCATCAGAACCCAGCTGCTTACTGTTCTCAATGCGACGGTAGACATTATCACAGAGAGTCAGTGCGCATTCGAATGCCGCATCCATATCTGCCCAGCCACTCTCAAGGAGGGAGACAAACTCCTGGAACTTCTGCCGGAACTCGTCATCCTCGTTGAGGACGGGCATGAGGCAGAACAGGAGGCCCGAACCGGTGCCGTTGCCGGCACCAACAGAATAGGGCTTCAAGGCCTGTGTGCCGTCCTCCACCTGTGCGGCATTGAATTTGCCGGTGACGGGGTTGAAGACCACACAGTCCGTCTTGTTGGCGGATCGATACTCACTGATGCGGTAAGTAGTGCCCTGATGCCCGATGGCGCCGAGGCCATCGACACTCTGCCCATTCTCCGTTGCGCTCACCAGCTTGGCGTACGCGAGCAAGGCCCGCATCGTAGGCGCATGGAGCGTGGACTTCTGAGCTGTACGGGATGTGTTGTAGTGGGAAAAGCCCATCGACTTGGATCCGGCATATTTCGGGTCGTCAAAGGGCGCCGGTTGCTGGAGACGGAAGCTCCAAGCTTCAAACAGTTTGGTCTTAGCCATAATCACACCTCATTGAAAAATAAGTTAGGCCCAGGACACGGTGAGTTCCTGGTTACACACTTCAGCGGCAATGTCATCTTCGCGTGCCAGAACACACAGATCCTCCCACGCAGGACGGGGCGGAAAGTCGGGGATGGTATCCACCGGCTGCTGCTTACCACTGGCTGTGACGAAGACATCTCCGTTCTCCTTGATGGTCAGGCGCTTGTGGCCTTGCACATTCAGCTCGTCAATCAAAGCGCTGAGCAATGCGATGCCTTTCTGCGTGTACCACTGCTTCACATCGCTGCGATCCAGGATGTCCTGCTCTTCCAGGTCCTCATCGTTGTGCGGCTGCAATTCAGCCTCCGCAAGAGGAACCATCTGGACCAGGGCGATCTCCAACTTTCCAGTGGCGCTCAGCGTCACCTCACCGAAGTTGAATGGATCACAGTGATAGAGCTTGATGCGTTTGGTGCAACCCTTGCTGATCTCCTCGGAGCTCGGACGAGCCTCCCAGAGCCATGCGACCGTGGGATAGCTCTGCTTCAGCTGCTCCATGATTCGATAATTGACCTGTCTGAGCAAGCTCAGTCGGGTATCATCATCTGCTTCTTGCGGAGTCTCCGTAAGCGGTTTGGTCTCCTGCTTCGCAGGAAAGGCCTTTTGCTCTGCGGGCATCTTTTTGCAGTGTTTTCTATGCGCGCGAAATAGCTTCGAGATCACGAAACACACCCAGACAAAAAGCGCAGCGCAAGCGATCCATTGGAATATGGGGCGCTTGAAGATCGCGCAGAGAAACAGACAGGGTACAACAAGAACCCTCAGCAGGGTCCATGCGTCAATTCGGCTTTTGACAGCCACAAATAGTCAGTCCTTTCGTATGTAGATTTTGGAATGGACAAAACAAAATGGGCTGCAAGCATTCACAACACTTACAGCCCATATATGTATGTCCAGATCAGAGGGGGAGGTCGTCATCGTCATCGCCACTTGGAATCGTCTGCTCCGGGCGTACCTTACCGGTGCTCTTCTGTGCGGTTTTTGCCGTACCCTGCGAAGAGTCCGCCTCATCGCCTTTCGGCTTTGAACCAGTAAAGTGCCACTCGAGGACACCGACATCCGCAGAGATCTGACGGATGCCCTCATCCGTCTCGTAGGGACGCAGATTCAGATTACCGATGATCTCGATCAGACGGCCCTTCTTGATGCCGGCCTTCTGCATCCGATTGGCGATGTACTCGCTTGCGGTGCAGTTGAAGAAAGAGGCGTTGTCCTGATTTCCATATTTTGTGTTGACCACAAATCGGAATGTGCAGTAGTCTCCATTCTTTCCGCTCTTGATTTCCGGATCGGTGACCAGACGGCCCTCCATAATGATGGTTGCGTGCATAATCCTTTTTCCTTTCTGCCTTACGGCTTAAAATATTCCAAACGCCTTACGACGCATGGTACAAAGTCATCCAGCCGAAGCCGGACAAAGAAAAAGACAGAGGCGGATGGCAATAGAGTCACAATCCACGATTCTGCCTGATATGCCTGCGTGGTTGGTCACAGGCTCACATCTTAAAAGCTCCAGTTGGAGGATCAATCTAATAAAGAACACAGTAAGCATATCATCCGCTTCGGCACCCTTCCAGAATACCTAAATCTGCTTTCCTGACGAAAAAAGGCAGCTCTTCATGACCAAGGACGATGATGGCCGGCTGGAGGATTTCTGGGAGTTCAATCTGGATCTCGGCGATCGGTTCCCGCTTGAGATAGAAGCGATAGTCGGTTCCAATCTTGAGCTTGTATCGGCCTTCCAGGATTCTCTGCTCCAACGAGCCGTCTTCCAAAGCCAGCACGATCATGTGCCGCTTCCTTGCATAGCCGGCCTGTTCCCGGACAAGCGTCCCTTCAATGCACTCATAGTGCTCTCCCTTGATCGTTCGATAGTAGTCGATGATCTTCACGCCTCCAGCAACAGCTACACCAGCTGATAGCATAAGGAGCGTATGGTCTTGGGAGACGAACGAGAGGATGATGCCGAGAATGGTAATGGCAAGGATCGTAAGAACCAACTTAGTGAACTTAGTTGCTATGGGTGGTGGCATTTTCATAACAGGTTCCTTTCTCTGTTTATAAGACAGTGGTAAAATCAAGCGCCCAGAAAGCGATGAAGCTTTCTGGGCTTGTATCTATGCATGTTCCAAAATGACCTGGCGTGTCAGGTAGAGATTCGCTGTCGCCTCCAGGACATCGTGGCGGTAGTCTGAGAGGCTTGATGCGTTGTTCAGCCGCGCCTGATTGTCGGACTCCTCCGTGTAGATGGCGGAAATGACCTTGTCGGCCGAACTCACATCGTGCACATTGTTCTCAAAGCAGCGAACCAGCTCCGGTACGCTCAGCGGGGTCTGAAGCACCAGCTTCATGATCCTGCGCTCGGCAACCGAACTCTTCTCCGGCTGCAGCAGATAAACAGCCTCGAAGAAGTTTACCTTCTTCTGCTTGAGCAGCTTGGCTACATTCATGAGCTTCCGGGTACCCTGGACGCCTCGAAGAGGAATCACATAGGTGTCCGAAAGCATATTGTAGAGCGCATCCGCACCGGTGTATCCTACACCCTTGATGATGAGCTTGCGCTTAACCAGCATCTCCAGGGACTTATCAAAAAGAGGAAGGTTCGATCTCTGTTTCCTCCATCTTGTCATAGAACTTTTTATGAAGCTCCTCATAGGTCAGTACATCCCACAGGAGCATACTCCAGAGACTGAACTCCGGAATGGAGACTGGCTGCAGCTTTCCCAGCCGCATGATATAAGGCATATTCTTGCCGTCTTCGCTTCTGATCTGATAACTGCCTGCAGCAGCATAAAATGTCATCATTGCTGTATCCTCCTTATCCGTTCTACACTTTTCTTACGAAGGTGGCTTGGGAAGAACAACAAATCAGCACAAAATTTCCATCAAGGCAGGTTCGTTCCGGAGCTTGCTGCGGGCTCGCGAGATCCATGCATTGACATTATTGACGGTGGTCCCGTAGAGATCTGCAATCTCAACAGACTCATATCCCTGCAGCTTCAGCTCAATGGCCTCGACGCCTTTCCGAGCAACACCCTGGTACTTCTCCTTACAGGCGCGCAACGCTGCCATAGCGGAATCGTCAGTGACCTCGGCCTCGAAGTCAACGGTGGTATGGGAAAGCAGATCAAAGAGTACCTCGCCCTCTTCAAAACCTGCATCTACACTTCTCTGGAGTCGGTAATTCATCGCACGGCAGTGATCGATAATGGCATTGTAGATATAGCGACATGCGAAGGGTGCGAATTCGCCGCTATCCGCCTGGTACTTCAAAGCGGCACGGCAGATGGCCTCACAACCGATGGCATAGAAGTCATCATAGGTCAATAGCGGTCTGTTGGGAACTGAGATTCTGGTTCGGATGACCCAGTTGACCAGATCCAGATGTTCCATTACAAGCTCATTCTGATAATCAGTCATGTCAGGCACCTCCTTTATGCGACACGATGGTTTCTTGCGAGCACCTCATCGCAAAAGCCGGATGAGCTCCTTGCATCGGTACTCGCTGCACATTCCAATGTGGGCATCCTTCAGACTCAATCCAAAGGAGTCCGCAAACCAGCGGTAGGCGTTCTCTCGTGTCATGATCCCGGTCTGCCAGATGCGGTCAAACTTCCGGTGCGCCTGGATGCGCAGGTTCCGGAGGTCTCCGTTCGCCGGCACGCCCATCGGCTGATTGGTGCCGGGATGCGCTGCACATAGGTGTTGCACGCGGGGTAGTTGTGACAGACATAGAGTTTCCGATCGTTCTGGCAGTCGCGGTAGATCTCCGCTGCTGGTCTCAAGATCATGGCAGCTCCGCAATGGGGGCAGCGGAAGGATCTACTGCGCTGGGCTCGTGTCTTTCTTTTTTCAAAATGGTCACACGCAAAATGCAATAGCTCTTGAAGAGAAATACAGAGTTTTGTAACGTGGTCATGTGAAATTTGACACGTTGACCAGATTATGCTATAATGTATCAAAATTAAATTAGTTGCATATATTCAATGCGAAGGAAGGAGAACAATGGACTATAGAAAGCTATGTGTAGAGCTGTTTGGTACCGACGATGAAGCCGCGCTCCGCAAAATCGCTGCAGAATATGAAAAAAAGAACACACGCAACGCTGGCCGGAAACGCAAAATAGCCGACGAAGATATCCACAAAATGAGGGCTATGCGCAACGCCGGCACATCCATGCAGGAACTGGCAAGGACATTTGGGCTCTTCGTCAAACGGTTCGATACCTGCAGGCGATGGCTGCACAATGCGTCTTACTTATATGTTCAGGAGACAGCCTTGTACCGTCATTGATGTGAACTTTCTCGACCGGAAAGTGGTGATCCAGAATAAAACAGATGATATTCTGCATCGTGCCTTCGGTGTGCTGGAGCACCCGACTTGGAATGACTTTGAAAATTTCTTACGGGATCGCTGCTTTCCTCAGACACGCGGCAACTGCAAGGAACTGCTTCAAGAAATGGGTTTAACGGATTATGATCCGTTGCAGATCGCGGAAAAAACGAAGGGGCGTTTAGCTGATGACGAAATGTGGCTGAGATTTCGCTATCTGCCTAAGAGAGAGGAGGCGGTTGGGTATGCGGATCATTGATTTTACGGGTCAAGAGAACATTAGAAGCGAAGGCCACACCTCAAAAGGGGACCAGCCAAAATGGAAACAGGCGGGGAATTGGTACAAAGCAGACCACATGGGATACGAGGCCCTTTCCGAAATAATCGTTTCGAGGCTGCTTGCATGGTCTGACGCGGATGACTTCGTGAGCTATCAGCCGGTGCGCATTCACTATAACGATAAAGTAATACCGGGATGCTCCAGCCATGACTTCATGCGCAAAGATGAAATGCTGATTCCATTTGAACGGCTCCATCGTGCCTATGAAGGCCGCGGACTTGCCCAAACGCTTACAAGGGTCGATTCACCGACAGCTCGTATAGCCTACACAGTTGATTTTGTTGAGCGTGTTACAAATCTGACCGGTGTGGGAGCATATCTTACCTCTATTCTTGAATTGGACTGCCTGACACTCAATGAGGATCGACACACAAACAACCTTGCCGTATTACGAAATGAAGAAACCAAGACATTTCGACTTTGCCCAATTTTCGATAATGGACTCTCTCTTCTTTCAGATTTGAATGACTACCCTCTTGCC
>VOFG01001629.1_pt1 | contig 20559 bp, 33 predicted proteins | sample 5384171 | NCBI WGS metagenome assembly VOFG01 (sample SAMN12384726, study PRJNA508395) | human gut metagenome | isolation source: healthy gut F | host: Homo sapiens
TTAGTTACGTATTGCTGCGGAGTTTTCGAGCGATTCCGCAGATATGCATTACGGACAGATCTTTCTCGAAACGAGAGATCGGCGCCGCTTGAAGAATGTTATCGGAATCGCGGCGGGAATGCTTGACGGGCTCGGTCTTTCCACGCTCAAGGGTGCGCTTATGTCACGCGAACGCGCGAAATTGCACGTCTTATAAAGGCAATGGGCGGAAACGAGCTGTCCGCTTACGGCCCTGCCACCTCGGCGATTATGAAGCCACTGTTTTCTCGGAATACAGCCACAACAGAATGTTCGGCGAAATGCTTGTAAAGGCGAAAAAGTACGACCAGCTTGCGGAAGGCTACTACACCGCCGATGCGATGATGGTTCTTGCCGACGCGATACGGCGTTGAGATACCGATCTGCCGCGCCGTATACAATATACTTTACAAAAACGCCGACATCCGCGAAGAGCTTTCACGTCTCTTCACCCGTTCGCTCAAATCGGAAATCGAATAATCTACTTTTTCGGCTCAATCGAAAAAGCTCTGGATATCCGGTTTTTTTGCTTTCGGTGCGTGAGAGCGCCGGCACGGCGGAAGTTGAAGGCGATCTCACTTGTAATAGACAGCAATGCCGTAACGAGCATATAACGGAAGAAAGAACGCGGTCACCACGCTGCTTACAAACGCGATCAACAAACACAACAGCGGGCAGAAGGCTCTTTATTACATAAACAGAAAAGAAGCCGCTAAACTGTATCAGCCGCTTCGCCGAGCTTGCGGGGATTTATGTTGAGATAGTTTGATTTCATGAAAGAAAAACACCGGGCAGAGCTTATTACTCTACTGGTAGTTTTTCGTACATCCGAACACTGTTCCGAAAAAAAGAACAAAGCCTGGATTATACTCCAATGGTGATCCATCGGAGAGTCGAACTCCGGACACCATGATTAAAAGTCATGTATTAACCTACTGAGCTAATGGATCATATTGCTTAACGCGCCTAAATATGATATCACATTGCATGTGAATTGTCAATATTTTTCGGTCAAATAATTTTTCTTTTTCAAAAAATTATTTTCCCGATTATCGAAAAAATATCAGCGTCCGAAAGTTTTATTATCTCAAAAAGCTGCCGGAACCGAAGTTTTTGTTCGGCTCCCGGCGCATTGCGGGCATTATTCCGGGCGGTATCCGTCCTTGAGAGAAACCGTTCTGTTGAACACAGACGGATTCTTCGAATCTTTACGAAATATCCGCATCTGACAAACTGAAAACTCTTTTCGCTTTCTTCGAGGATTCCTTTTTCTGCCTTAGCGCCCGAATGCACTTTGAGGCTTTTCGGGATTTATATAATCCTTATATGTTTTGTCCTCGGGGATATCGTCGGGATTTTTACGGTAAACAGCTTATCGTAAAAGCATCACGGTTATATCATCGCAGTTTGAAGCGGAGACCCAATGAACGGTTCCTTTATCTTTCGTCCGTCAGCGGGCATTCCCGTTCCCGTTTCAAGATCGGCTGTGACGTGGATTTCCGTCACGTTGCCCCTCGGCATCGGTTACGATATTGCCGCACTTTATGATATACGCTCCCATAAGGCGCACTTCTCCGTCGGGTTTGAGGCGGAAGAACTTAGGCGGCGGAACAAGTGCAAAATCGTCGCGGTCAATGTAGATCTCCCGTGTGAACGCCGCCTGACGGTTCCCCATTTCGGGCTTTGCGGGGTGATTCGGAAGAGTAAAGAATTTCGGTCTTATCCTCCGGATAATTGTCCACGATCACTTTTACAGGATCAAGAACCGCTATACGGCGAGGCGCATTTTCGTTAAGCTCTTCGCGGATGCAGTATTCAAGAAGAGCGTAATCTATCATGGAATCCGTCTTTGCGATTCCCCGCGTGAAAGTTCTTTATCGACTGCGGAGTGTATCCGCGTCTGCGGAGTGCGCAGAGCGTGGGCATACGGGGATCGTCCCAGCCGTCAACAAGACCGTTTTCCACAAGCTCGCGGAGCTTTCGCTTTGACATGACGGTATTCGTGAGATTCAGGCGGGCGAATTCTATCTGACGGGGCTTGTGCTCGAATTCGCAGTTATCGACGACCCAATTGTAAAGGGGTCTGTGAGCCTCATATTCGAGGAGCAGAGCGAGTGCGTGACTCCTTCAACGGCATCCTGTATCGGATGCGCAAAATCGTACATTGGGTAGATGCACCATTCGTGACCGGTCTGGTGATGCGGAATATTCTTGATTATTCTGTAAATAACCGGATCACGCATATTCAGATTCGGAGACGTCATATCGATCTTTGCACGCAGTGTCTTTTCACCGTCGTTGAATTCTCCTTTTTCATTCTCTCAAACAAATCGAGGTTTTCTTCAACGGAGCGGTCGCGGTAGGGACTGTTTTTGCCGGGTTCGGTCAGGGGTGCCGCGATATTCGCGCATTTCATCCTTTGAAAGCTCGCATACATAAGCGAGTCCTTTTTTTGATAAGTTTTACCGCCAAATCGTAGCATATTCCGAAATACGATGATCCGTAGCAGCATTTGTCCCATTCGAATCCGAGCCAGCGGATGTCTTCCTTGATCGCATCGACATACTCGGTATCTTCTTTTTGTGGGGTTCGTGTCGTCAAAGCGGAGATTGCATTTTCCGCCGTACTTTTCCGCGGTGGAAAATCGATAAACAAAGCCTTGGCATGTCCTATGTGAGGGTATCCGTTGGGTTCGGGGAAAACGTGTTTGGATATCGCCGTATTTGTACTTCCCTTCGGCGATCTCCTCATCTATAAAATCTTGAATAAAATTACTTTTCTCCGCCATGTTACAACTCCTTTATCATAGAATTTATCCTTGCCTCGACTTTGCCGCGTCCGAGGATCTGCATTACGTCGTAAAGATCGGGGAATTGACTTTTCCCGTGACCGCGACGCGGATAAACATGCTTACGTCCGCGATGCTTCCTTTGAATTTTTCGGGCTCTGCCTTATATTCCTTGGTATCGGCGGCAAAGCCGTTTGCGGCGGCTGCGGATTTGATCTTTGCAAACCAATCGTCGCGTGAATCCGACGGATCGAACGAGGAAATAAACATATTGAGTATCGCTCTTATGTCTTCACGGGAGAAATTCTCGGGGTATGCGTCTTCGATTTCAAAATACTTATCGTAGAAGAAGCCCGCGTATGCTTTAATGCCGCTCCAATTTGTGATGTCCTTGCGGGGCTTTTTGCCGCCGCGTCCGATCGAAAAGACCGATACGGCAAATTCGCGGTCCGCAAGAAGATCGGCAAATTCCGGATCGTACTCCTTTGCCCATCCGCAGACTCCGCTGTACACCTCGTCCGCGCTCATCGCGGAGATTACGTTTTTCGAAACGTCGTTCAGCTTATCGAAATCGAAGAGGCAGCCGGAAGAGCTCATTTTCTTTACTGAGAACGGGAATGCGTCGATATCCTCGCCCGGATTTGCGCGCCGCCAATCCTCGAAATTCGAATTGAGAAGCGTCATTACATATTCACGCACCGCTGCCGGAGGATATCCGCTTGTTTTATAATCGGAAAGCGCCGCGCCGTTGTCGCGCTTCGAAAGCTTCTTCTTCGATGTACCGTCCATCTTCATGAGCTGCGAAAGGTGGAGATACTTGGGCATTTTGAATCGAGATACGAGAAAAGCTGAATATGCTTGAGAGGCTCGGCAGCCATTCCTCGCCGCGGATAACGTGGGTCGTCCGCATGAGATGGTCGTCAACCGCATGGGCGAAATGATACGTCGGAATACCGTCGATTTCAGGAGGACAAAGTCCTCTTCATTCTCGGGAAGTTCAAGCTTTCCGCGCACAAGATCCGTGCAGAACACCTTTTTCTCCGTCTCCCTGAAGCAAGTATTCTCAAAACAAACGGGTTGCCGTTTTTCAGGTTTTCTTCGACTTCTTCTATTGTAAATTCGCGCTGTCTGAGCATCTGCTCATGCTGCTTCTGCGCTTCGGTATTCCAATCCTTGCTCTTTATCTCGGCTTTTTTATCGATCGCGTTGAGCGCTTCAAGCTCTTCCTCGGTCGTGAAGCACGGTATGCTTTCCCTTCGGCGACAAGCTTTTTTGCGTAAACGTGGTAAATTTCCGCTCTCGCTCTGGCGGTACGGACCGTAATCGCCGATCTCGCCGCTTTCGGTCGCGCCTTCGTCAAAGTTTATTTTGTAATACGCAAGAGTATCTATAAGATCCTTCTCCGCGCCGGCGACTTCCCTTTTTTGAGTCCGTATCTTCGATTCTGAGGAAGAATACTCCGCCCGACTGATGCGCAAGACGTTCGTTTGTCAGTGCGGGAAAAAGCGTTCCGAAATGCATAAAGCCCGTCGGGCTCGGAGCCAGACGTGTAACCTTTGCGCCTTCGGGCAGATTTCTTTCGGGATATCTTTTTTCAATCTCCTCCGGTGTGAGCGTAACATCGGGAAAAAGAAGCTCCGCAAAGTCTGTTGTAATCCATAAAGTTCACCTTTCAATTCAATCGATACATTTCAGATAAGGATTATGCTGTCTTTCACGTTCAAGCGAGGTGCTTTCTCCGTGTCCGGGATAGACCGTATAGTCTCCGGGAAGATCGGTAAGACGTTTCAGCGAATGAGAAAGCGCTTCGGCGCTTGATCCGTAGAAGTCCGTTCTTCCCACGGAGTCGAGGAAAAGCGTATCTCCGGTAAACAGATCGTGTCCCGTCTGATAGCACACGGGCCCTTGGAATGACCGGGCGTATGTATTACGGTGACAGCTGCGCTGCCTATTTTCAGCCTGTCGCCGTCATGAAGTAATATATCGGCGCTTTTGGCATTCTGCGTTCCAGCGTTGAAAAGGCTGTATGCGTTCTTATCCGAATCGGAGAGCATTTCGTCATCGTCCGCATGGACACACACCTCGGCTCCGGTCGCCTCACGAAGCTTTGTGAGCGATTTTGTATGGTCGAAATGCCCGTGAGTAAGGAGGATGTATTTCAACTTCGTTCCGGCATCGGCAAGCGCTGCCGTAATGTATTCGAGCTTGGCGGACGGGTCAATGACCGCAGACTCGCGTCCGTCGGAGATAACATAACAGTTTGATGCCATGCCGTAGGTCGGAATACGACGTACTTCCATTATTTCCGCTTTCCCTGTAAAAATTACTTTTATCGAATATTTTATCATAAAGAGCCTCTTATTTCAACCGCTTCGGGAAAAATAATAATATTTTTACCAAAGAAAAAACGCCGGATAACCGGCGTTTTTCTTCAAATGAATTAATGCGTAGGAGAGGTTATTTGGAAGCCTTGATCTCGTTCTCGTACTTCTCAACCATCTTCTTTACCATCTGACCGCCGATAGAGCCGGCCTGACGGGAGGTGAGTTCACCGTTGTATCCCTGCTTGAGGTTTACGCCTACTTCGCTTGCAGCCTCCATTTTAAACTGATCGAGCGCTGCCTTTGCTTCGGGGACAAGAGTCTTATTAGATGCCATTTTTCAAAAAATCTCCGTTCTTATTTCTTTTACGGGTTAATCTATATTAATCGAGTACGCTCTTGCGTGCTCTGCTATTATTATCGACAGTCATTTCGTTATTATGAATGGAAATTTATATTTTGTTAATAAAATGTTGGCATTTCGCATTCAGCCGCCGTACAAATTTTATTGATGTCGATTAGGCGACACTTTTTTGATATTATAATATATCCGTATATGATACAATTGAATCGCAGAAATCGTACCGGAATAAAAAATAAGGAGAAAACAAAAATGTATTCGGATTCTGAAAAGAAAACTCGATGACCCCGGATAATCGGATGCGTTCGGGCCGGCGGAAAATCGTGCGGAGGATGATTGTACAGAATTGCACGGCGTGCAATACCCCCGATACTCTTCCGTAACAGATGAACCGGACGCCGGACGCGGATATTCGGATTTCGCCCGATGAAGGCGCGGGCAAAACAGGAGAGAACACCGACCGAGAAAACACCGAAGATCAAAGTCTTTCTCTCGGGCACACGGAAAATCGGATGAAAAAAGAAAAATATGTGCATCCGTTCAAGACGGTGATCCGGGTTTTTTTCGGTGCTCCTGTGCACTCTGATTTTTACATCTTCCGCTGCGCTTATATTATCGAATCCGTAAGAATCCGCATTCAAAGACGAAAACATCGATAAACTGACGTCTGCTCGGGATTTCACGGAGGGCGGCTCGGTCATATCCGAAAATTCGTATCTGCCGGCGGCGATACTCGAATCGTCGGACATAAAGAAAATCAAAAATACGGGATCAACGAAAAACGATATACGGCAGCTTCTGTCATCCCCCGATACCGAAAAAATTTATAAACACTCTTCTGAAGGAGCAGGTAAAGCGTTTGACAGACGGGACGTTCAGCAGTGACGGTGCTGCGGAGGAGATAATAAAATTCGTAAAAAGGAAAATGAAGATAATATATATGAGCAGACAGGATACCGTGTCACAAAGCGTGATCTCTCCGCAGCGAAAAAGATGATCTGCAATTCTATCAACAAATTATCGCCTCAGGATGGGACGCTTTCATTTTCATTGGTATCGTTTATTCTTTCGAATACACCAAAGCAGCGCTTCTGCTGATTGCGGCATTTTTCGCTTTTCCTTCTGATAATAATAAACAGAAAAAACGTCTCGCGTGCATCGTATTCGTTTTCTTCGCTTCTTCACTTCTTGCCGCTTCTGTTTTCTCGGTATATGTACTCCTCTGCATTTTCATGCTCGGAGGATACCGTGAAATCGCAAAATTTATTTTGTCCGCGGAAAGCACGTTTTGGCTAAGTATATTTATTATTTCGGCAGTTGTTTCGGCGATCGGATTTTTGATAACGGGAAAACTCAAAAAAAAGGAAGCGAAAAAGGCACTGTGATCATTTTCGAATATTCAAAAAGGCGCGTCACCGATAAAGTGCGCGCCTTTTTGTTTCGTATAAATATTGAAATTCCGTGAAAAATATATTTGTGAAAAACCGGACAAGCGTTCGGAAACAATTATCTATAAACCGGAGGCTTTTATGAAAAGAAAAGCGTTATTTACAGCGGCGGTGGTTCTCTCGCTCACACTTTTTACAGCGTGTGCCGGAGGAAAAAAATCAGCCGATGTTCATGTTTTTATTACACCTACAGCGACACCTATATAACAAGCGTAAGATCGGCGCTTAACAAGGCTTTCAGCGAAAAGAATATCAGTTATCAGGATTACGATTCAAACAGCAATCAGACAACGCAGACCGAGCAGGTTCAGACAGCGATAACAAAGGGTGCGAAGGTGATTGTGGTAAATATCGTTAATACCGGCTCGACCGATGCCGCAAACGGTATAGTGTCCTTGGCGAAGAATGCGGGGATTCCGTTATATTCTTCAACCGCGAGGTTTCTGACGATGCCAGAAAAGCTATGAAAAAAATGTGCGTTTGTCGGAACCGATGCCGCAGAGGCCGGGCACCTTCAGGGAGAAATGATCGGCGAATACATTGCCGAGAATTTCGACAAGGTTGATCTTAACGGAGACGGTGAAATATCGTATATTCTTTTCAAAAGGAGAAGAGGGAAACAACGAGGCAATATACAGAACGCAGTATTCTGTCGAAGATGCAAACCGTGTCCTCGAAGAGTCCAGGAAAGGCAAGCTGAAATTCTACGACCCGTCCAACGCCAACAAATACCTCGTGGATCAGCAGGGCAAATGGTCGGCGCAGGCGGCAAACGAATATATGACTACGGCGCTCACTGCATACAACGAATCAAACAAGAACATGATAGAGGCAGTTATATGCAACAATGACGGCATGGCGGAGGGGGGCGATCTCCGCTCTCAACGGAGCCGGATACAACACGGGAAGCGGAAAGATGATACCCGTTTTTTTCGGAGTTGACGCGACCGATGCGGCACGTCAATATATCGCCGACGAGAAATGACCGGAACGATAAAGCAGGATGCCGACGGAATGGCGGCGGCGCTTTCCCCATCTCGCGTCAAACGGGATCGAGGGTAAAAGCACAATGAGCAACACCGAAAATTATCATGTTGACAGTGGAGTAGCCAAAATAAGAATCTCGTATTCAAAATATCTCGGAGAATAGCGCGGCGGTGAAACGGAGATAAAAATGAACGATATACTGTTGAAATGAAGAACATTTCGAAAAGTTTCCCCGGCGTCCGTGCGCTTGATGATGTTTCGCTGAAGGTGCGCCGCGGGGACGGTTCATGCGCTGATGGGAGAAAACGGTGCCGGTAAATCGACACTGATGAAATGTCTTTTCGGAATTTATCATGCCGACAGCGGAGAAATTTTTCTCGAGGGTAAAAAGTCCAATTCAGAAATTCAAAGGGATGCGCTCGAAAACGGTGTTGCCATGGTGCATCAGGGCTGAATCAGGCGCTGAAACGGAACATCACGGATAATTTATGGCTCGGACGTTATCCCACAACTCTCGGATTTGTTATCTCCGAAAAAAAAAGATGTACGAAGAGACAATGAAAATATTTGACAATCTCGGAATAGATGAAGATCCTCATACGGTCATGTCGCGCTTATCCGTGTCAAAGCGTCAGATGGTGGAAATCGCAAAAGCGGGTTCCTACAACTCAAAAATAATTGTTTTTGACGAGCCGACATCGTCTCACCGAAACGGAGGCAGAGCATCTTTTTCAGAATAATAGATCTTCTGAAGAAGCGCGGTGCGGGTATAATATATATATCCCACAAGATGGAAGAGATACTGAAAATTTCCGGACGATGTCACGGTGATGCGTGACGGAAAATACGTTGCCACGGAGGAGGCGTCGGAGCTGACCACGGACAAAATAATAAAGCTTATGGTCGGGCGAGAGCTCACAAACAGATTTCCTCGAAGTCAAACACTCCCCGGCAAGGAAATTATAAATGTGAAAAATCTCAGCGGCGCATACTGAACGTAAAGGATGTTTCCTTTTCTCTCAGAGAGGGCGAGATTCTCAGGATCGCCGGGCTTGCCGGAGCCGGAAGAAGCGAACTGCTCGAAACGATATTCGGCATTGCGAAAAAAAAGCGGCACCGTGACCGTTCACGGAAGAAGGCCGACAACCGTTCGAGCCGTCAGGCTATTCAGAACGGATTTGCTCTTCTGACGGAAGAACGCCGCGCGACGGGAATTTTCGGGATTCTGGATATTATCGCAAACACCACGATATCAAATCTCAAGAATTACCGCAGCGGCGGGATATTTTTAAACTCGTCGAAAATGAAAAGCGATACGATGTGGGCTGTGCGCTCGATGAAAATAAAAACTTCGTCCCTAAAAACGAAAATACGGACACTTTCCGGAGGAAATCAGCAGAAGGTCATCCTTGAAGGTGGCTGCTTACAAAGCCCGAGATACTGCTCTCGACGAGCCGACGCGAGCATCGATGGGTGCGAAATACGAAATATATCAGCTGATAATCGATCTTGCCGCGAGCGGAAAAAAGCGTTATTATGGTATCTTTCCGAAATGCCGGAGCTGCTCGGAGTATGCGACCGCATACTGTAATGTCCGGCGGACGTGCCGCGGGAGAGCTTCCGGGACGAACAACGCAGGAAGAAATAATGGAGTTATCCGCCAAATACGTCTGACTTTGCGGAATGCTTCGAGTAATTAAGCTCCGCATCTCAAAAATCCGGTTCAGCCGAAAATGCATCAGGAGATTCACGTGAAAAAAAAAGAAAATAGGACTTTCCGGAAAGCTTCAGGATTTCCGGGCAAAAAGCCGGAAAGAAAAATTATCTTTCGGGAAAGAATTTTTGATAAACAATTCACTTTATATTTTTATGATCGCCGCGATAATCATCATCGGATTTTCGACGCCTAAGTTTTTATCGGTTCCGTCGATCGTAAATATAATATCGCTTTCATTTGCAAATCTTCCGATCGCGCTCGGAATCGCGGGATGTATAATCCTTACGGAACGGACCTTTCGGCAGGAAGAATCGTCGGGCTTGTAGCCGTGGTTTCGGCTCTCTGCTTCAGGCATCTTCATATGCAAACAAGATGTTTCCGAATATAGGAGCGCTTCCCGTCTGGGTCGTTCTGCTGATTGCGGTGGCGATAGGTGCCGTATTCGGCTTTATAAACGCTCTGCACCGCCAAAACCCAACCTTCATCCGTTCATAGTCACTCTGGCAACTCAGCTTATTGTATACGGCGCGCTTCTTATGCACCTCATGATGGGAGGCAATAACGGTCAGTCTCTTTCGGGGCTTGATACATCGTATACGAATTTTATTGCGGGCAGCTTTCTCTCTATCGGATCAACTCCGATTCCGAACTATGTATGGTATGCGATAATTCTGACGGTCATAATGTGGTTTATATGGAACAAGACCACATTCGGAAAAATATGTTTGCGGTCGGGTCGAATCCCGAAGCCGCAAACGTATCCGGCGTAAACGTCACAGAACGATAATCCTTTGTATTCGTTCTCGCGGGAATAATGTACCGGGCTTACGGGATTTATCGAATCCGCGCGTATAGCCTCAAACTCCGCCGCCACGGGACTTAATTACGAGCTCGATGCGATTGCGGCGTGCGTTATAGGAGGCGTATCCTTCGTCGGAGGTATCGGAAGCATCAGAGGCGTAATAATCGGCGTAGTGCTTCTTCGCATAATATTCGTTGCGCTTACCTTCCTCGGAATAGATGCGAACATGCAGTATATAATTAAAGGACTTATAATTCTTATCGCATGTGCCGTCGATATGAAAAAATACCTTGTCGAAAATAAAGACAGCCTGCATATATCGGTACCGATATATGCAGGCTGTTCTGCATCAGGTGCGGCAGGCGAGTCGGCGCGACATCCTTCTCATCTGCATGATCCCGTGTTTCTGATTTTTCTTATTATCGATGTGAGTATCGGAACAAGCTCACGGCATACGCCGCTTTTCAAAGCGTTTTCAGACATTCTCACGGCGCCGAGATGGTGCGGGACCATCTCTCTTATAAAGTCGCATTCGATATTCCCGTCCGAAACGGCATCCGTCATTTCCGAAAACATATCACATAATATAATGTCGTTTTCTTTGCCGTAACGGTAAAGAACGCAGTCCGATGACACGGAATTCCGACATTTTCTTTCCGCTTTTTCCAATTCGGAAATACCCTTTGTCTGTTCCGTGATTATATTTTCCGCAATTTTCGCCAAAGGCCCGGAGCCCCTGTATTTCAGAAGGTTTTTCGGACATCTGCACAGCCGCCCGGTGATGAGGGATCATCTGACGTATAAAAGTTGAGGGAAACATTTCCGTGAGTTGTGCTTCAGTCATTTACGGATCATTTCATCAAGTATCCGCCGGTATTCTTCGTTATATTCCTTATATTCTTCGTTCCGAGGAGAACGCGAACAGCCACAGTACCGCTCTGAGTTTTTCATATATTATAAAGTACCTTTCCTGCGAGCCTCCGTAAAATCGTTTATTACGGCTCTTCATCTGCAATATATGAAAATATCCTGCAAACGGTTACATGATTCCGCACACGTTCATATCGCTTTGCTGTCTTGAGACAGACTTTGGCATATCGGCGAAAGCCGATTTTCAATCACTCGGCTCCGCCCGCCTTTTTTTTTTCAGGATACGGTGAATTACATGCCAAAACGATCAGCAATACGGTTACGATGCGGGCGGCGATGCTTATTTTCAGCATCCCGGCATACATATCGCGTTTTCGATCAGCGCATACGCAGAGTCCACCGAATCTGCCGCGGTATCGATGAATTCCTTTGTCGATACCGCACCGTTTGCCTTTCGAAAAGGATCGCACTGCACACGGCAGAAGCGGCTGAGAGCGAAAAAAGCAAATAGAGAAATATCTGCTGGCACTGGAGTTTTGCCTTATTCATAATGATGCCCCTTTCATCCGTAATTCCGATCAGACAGTCTTTCCGGTGCCGTCCGGCTTCGTCTTTTATTGCCGCGGCGCCAGAATACGATCGCATAAACCGTAACCATTAGGCAGAGCACACCGGAAAGTGTGATCCACGAAATCCGTCGGGACTTAAAATCTTTTCGAGCCGACATTTCGGAATCCCCGGAAGCCGAATCCGTGCGTGACGACGGAATGCTGTAGCCTCCCGTAGTGCTTGTGATCATTGCGGAATAACGGCTTTCGTTTCCGAATTTATCGGATGCCGTTACGATAAGCCCGTTTTCGCCTCCGGAAAGCGGCAATTTATCATGTAAACGTACCGTCGGACGCGATTTCCGTCTGATTTCCGTTCACCGTAACAATATATGCGTCTGCAACATTTCCGCTGATCTCAAGCTCTAAACCGACACGACCATACCGTCGTAAGCATCGTTCATTTTGAGCACGGGGCCGTTCTGTCAACAAAACTCTTCTTGAAAGAAGCCAATTAACACCGTTTCCGTCCGTATATGAAACGCTTACATCGTTCCAATCATCCTGAAGCTTGACGGACGCCGGTTCCCGCGCCGTCGAGTTCGAGATCGTTTTCGGTTTCTCCGACGGTCACGATGACCGCTGCGGTTTAAATCGATCATATAATCGAGACGAAGACTCCGGAATGTTCGTTTCGGTCGTATCCTCGAGAGAAATCGGCAGATTTGCCCATCCGCGGTCTTCTTCATGGTATCGAATAGAGCGCCGTCTATCATTACGCTTAATTCGACCCGCACCGAAGAGGCGGACGGATCGTCTTCTTCATGGTATCAAACGCCGTCTGTACTTCACCGATCTCAGGCTCGTATGTATCGTAGAAAAGGAGGGCTCCGTTTCATCGTTCTCGAAAACCGCCGCAGAACACCGTCCGCATCGTAATCGATCCCGGGCCACGAAACATAAAGGAGTGCGGCATCGGATCGACCGAAAGCCCGAAATCGCTTCATCGAGGAAGCTTTATCGGAATTTTTGTACGAAAAGGCTCCAGGAATACACCTGATCGAAGTAATCCGTTTCGTTATCCGAATACCAAACGTAAAGCTTGAGCATATAGGCTGAATAGCTTGAAGCGATCTCAGATCGACCGAGGTTTTAACGTCACTGTTTGTGCGTGCGCTGCCGGAGGTGAGCTCTTTTTCATCGCCGCCCTTTTTCACCGCGGCATGAATCTTATAGCTGTAGAGCGGTCCTCGTCTGGTGACCCTGAACGACACGTCCATGCGTCCGTCCTTCTCTTCTCCGAGGGTAAAGCTCTCTATGACCGGGGCGTCCTGATAATCGAACATACCGATCTCAACGGTGTCATTTCCGGCTTATCGAGATCAACGTACCACTGCCCAGCCGGAGCGTTCTTAATAACGTAATACATCGATTTCTCGTTCGACTGTCAGCGTACCCTCTTTTTTTCGGAAGAGGGATCGTATACAGTTCCGTTCAGACTTTGAAGGTAAGTTTCGGCTGTTCGGTCGGCCACGGCGCTTATGACCACATCGCGTTCCGATTCGAGATAATGAAATTTCTGCTCCTTTTGCAAATGCAGGAAGCGCAAAGCTCACAGAAAGAAGAACAATACGGCAAAAAAAAGTGAATATCTTTTTCATGTTCCGTTCTCCTTAATACTTGTAAATATCCATACACCGGTTTCAGATTGTTATATGAGGTGGAAGCCGAATATTTACCCTTCAATTGGTTCCGCGGACTATCATCGAAAACTGAGCTTTATCAAAGCTGTTCTTATAGAACGCAATCAGGGAAATCTCCGGACACGTCCCAATCGGCTCTCAGGATCCACCAGCCTACGTTGAAGTCAAGGTCTCCGTCAAGCCAAAGTCCGGTATAGGGATATCCAGAACGACCTCGGCACTTCCGGTCATCTTGACGTGGCAGTTGACGGTATCCCACATCGAGCCCAGCGTGACGGCGGCACCGAATCTCGTACACCTTATCGCCGCCGAGATTATAAACTCGTTTGGTAGGAAGCTGCCCGCTTCAAGCTCGCAGTGTCCGATGTCGAGCACTGTAAACGCAGATTCATCCGCTTCGAATTTGAACGTGAAATGTTTGAGCGTTGCCGACAGCTTGCAGTTTTCAGCGTAGCCGCCGCGATCGGATCGTCCGAGATCAGTTTATTCAGTCCGGGAGCGTGAAGAAATATCTCCGACGTTCACCTGGAACTTGAATGCAATCGTGGTTCGAAGTCCGAAGCGTGCTTGCGCTGCTCTCTCGTATTTACTGAAGCCGGAAACTCGAATCCGAAATCCGTGCGGTGACTGGAACGGGGGCTTTCATTATCGGAACATTCATCTTCCCACGCCGACGCCGAGTCTAATAACTGTCGTCACCGTCCTTGATTCGAATTTCAAAGGAAAGGAATCCATATCCTTGAGCGCTTTGATGCTTTACGTCTCCTTCAAAGAGAATAATTGTTTGATAAAGGTGTCGATGTCGATGCTTTATGCTTGCCAGCTTAAGCGGAAGCGCCACCATCGAAGTCGGTTTTGTCTGCCTTGAGGTCATTATACTCGAAATTAACTATAAGACCGATATCGGTTGCTCCCGATCATCATTTCGGTATCGGCCTTTCCCGATTCCTTGGCGAATGCATCCATTTTGTCGGAAAGTTGCGGGCTGCTTCTGGAAAGGAAGCGAATATAGCGAAGTTCAGGCCCTGTATTTTTTGCGCAGTCGGGATAGATCAGAGATTCGAAATTCTCCGAAACAGGGAAGAAAATATTGAATTCGGAAGAAGATCGACCTTCTGAACAGGGAAAACTTTCATAGTCGCCGGCACTGTGCTTCTGAACATAAAGCGTAAAATCTCCGAGCGGCGCGATCGGCGAATTGATTCCCTTATCCGCCATATATTTTTGCAAGTCGCGCGAATTTCCGGAGGAGCCAATAGCGACATATGCCCCACTGTCATCGCGCAGAGTAACCTTGCCGCTGTCGAGGTATTCACCCGTAACGGTGACATCTCCTTGAAGCGGAGCCATCCGTTCATGGTGACATTGCCTGAAAGAACCGTTGCGCCGGAGTTGTCCTTGTATGACTTCAGCGCGGTAAACTCATATGAGCCGTATTTAAAGACCTTTTTCGTACCGGGGACGGCAAAGTAACTCTTTTTAAGTTAGCTCTGACCGCGCACGGATATCTCCATGTTGTATTCCCCTGTGGCAACGGATGCGGGAACCGTCACAGAATATGTATTTGCGTCAACATATTTCGCATCGAGCAAATAGCTTACGCTTCCAGGATCTTTACGGTGATCTCTTCTCCCGCGTCAAAGCCTTCGCCCTTGAGGTTTACTGTCTGATCCTTTGAGCTGCGGTACAGGAATTTGGTTGAAAGACCATAGAATTTGATATCCGAATTTTCAACGACATACGGAACGTAGCGTCGCTCGATCCGTCGGAATACTCCCGGGTCGTGGAGATAATAAACCTTTTCTGCGCTTCCGAGCTCATCCTTGACGGAAATACTCGAAGACGCTTTTCCATGGTAAGGTTTTTCGCCTTATATTTCAGGACATACTGGCTTGTAAGCTGCTGATGTATGAAATCGTAGAAATTGTCAAGTCCGGCGTCGCTGTCAACATAGAGGAAGCTTCCGTTTCCCCGGCATCCGCGATCAGTTTCAGGTATGCGGTATCAACGCTTGAACCGAGTCCGAGAGTGTAGACCGTTGCGGAATTGTCCGCGCAGAGCGCGCGCCTATATCGTTTCGGATCGTGGCTTCTCCCTTGGGATTGTTGTCCTCGCCGTCCGTCATAAAAGTATAACTATATTGTTGGCATTGATATCCGAGGAATTTTCCGAGAGCATATTTAAGTGCGCTGAACATATCCGTTCCGCCGTATGCTCGATATCGTCCGCATACGATGCGATCTTCTGAGGATCGCTTGAAAAGTCCCGTTCGAAGTTTATGCTGTCGTCGAAGCCGATAACACTTATTTTTCGTTTTCGTTCATTTCATCGGCGAAACGGGTTATAGCGTCATAAGCGCTCCGACACTTCCGCTCATGCTTCCGGAAACGTCGCAGAGAAGTATTATACGGGAGGTGTCAAAATCGATTTTTCGACATCGAACTCGGTTATTTCGAATTGCAGTCAAATACTCTCAGATATTTCAGCATATCCTCGGGACCTGCGATCTTCGAGGAATTTACCTGTATCCGAGCGGATATCTCCGGAAAACGGCTCTTGTCTATAACACCGATATTGACAACTGCCGTTTTTGACTTACGAGTTGGTCATATACTGAGTGAAGGTTTCATCGGATTCGGCACTTGTCGAATTATTGTCCAATCTCCGCCGCTTTGGTTTCCGTTATTCTGCTGTCCGCCGTCGCCTGATGACACAGGCGGCGCCGCCGCTATCGCAGCCGCGGTCAGATCATACGGAAGTGAATTGTCAACCGCCTCGGAGACAAACTCAGCCACCTTTTCAGATCCTCCGTGCCGCCGCTGCTGCTTCCCTCTATAATTCCGAAGCGAAGTCATCGGTGCGGAATAGTTGTCGTCGGTACTGAGGCTTGCGGTGCCGAGAGCTTCCGTTACTCATCGAAAGCGTATCGTTGCCGGGTATTTTTCTATCTTGGCAAAGTTCAGATACGCCTTGCTTGTTATATTGTCATTCTGGGACGAAAGCATGAGCACGAAGGTCGCGGCGGATAGTGCCAATCGCGTTCGAATCGCGCAGTCCGTCGAGCATTGCTATTTTTCTTTATATGACTTGCGAACCTGCTTCGAAGCATCGGAAACTCGCCGTCCATAATGCTTCGGCATCTGTCTACAACCGCTTCGAGTGCGGTACTCTGGGATTTAACATAGTCGCTCTTGAAATCCTTATCCTTTATATAGCCGTCAATATAAAGTTCCGCAATTATAATAAGCTCTTCCGTTCCGGAGCTGCCGTCCGCAAGACCTGCGATCTCCGCGTAATCACGCATAAGTATAAGTCCTTTTATATATGCAGTACGGAGATATTTGTTTGCGGCAAGAGCCGTGGATTCGTTCATGGCGTGCTTCAGCCGTTTGAGCTGCCTTTTTCACGGTTTCGTTTTCAAACGCGCCGTCGTCAAGATATTTTCGAACTCCTCGGTAAGCGCCGAGGCGTACTCTGCGCATGACGCAATGCCGAAGCGGTCGTCGCCTTCCGCATCCTGCTTTTCATCAATGCTGTCGTTTATTCTGTCGGTAATCGTTCGGCAGGCATCGCTTTCATCTGTCTTATTATCGTTTGCAGGGTTATTCCGTATGACGCCGGATCGGCACCCGTCGATTTGATATAAGACTCCATTGCGGCATTTTCCGCTGCTTGACGTGCTTTCGGAAAGTACAAGCGCGTTATCAAGCTCGTCGTCGGGAAAATCCTTGTCCCTCCCCGATGCGGCAGCTATCGCCTGTGCCGTTTTGTAAAGCTGAATGGCTTTTCCAATCGCCCTCAAGCGCGGAAATGCGCGCAGACATAAGGAAAATGACCTGTGAAGAGGAAGCGTCTCCTTTTCAGCTCATTCAAAATCATTTTTGCCTCTGCGATATTTCCGTCGGCGATGTATCTTCCCGCTATGGTGAGATAGTCTTCCTCATTCGCAGAAATGACCGACGGCGAATCTGTGCTGTCGATAGCGGGCGCATTGTCCTTTATTTCGCTTATCAGCATTTTAAATCCCGGAATACCGGTCGCAATACTCAAAGCAATGAGCGCCGTGCACAGAATAACGGCATCGCGCGAAAATATTTTCTTACCAATGCTATAACCGAGATGATTGTCAATGTCGCGGAATAAAAAGCTGAATATACAGATTCAAGTCACTCCCCCGAAACTTTAAATGTTAAAACTTTTCAACATATTCTAACATAAAGAACACAAATTGCAATACTTATATAGTTGCGGCAATTGAATATTTCGCGAAAAAAGTCCCGAAGTCCGCGTTTTGTGCCAGACTTCGGGGCTTTTGGTAAATTGAGAGCATCAGAACATCGATATCTGTTCGATATCACTGATTTTTCGGCTTTTCCGTGCTTTCCGACTCTTTCGGCGCGTTTTCGGGCAGCATGCTTTTCCGCATCGCGTTTATCTTTTGCGGAAAAGATCGTTATCTGATTCGTTTCGTTAAGCTCATTCAGAACGCCCTGCTCCTAAACATGTCAACGATCGTTTTCGAAAGCTTCGCTTCACGTTTGAGCTGATCTATCGAAACTATCTCGCTGTCTCTCGTCTTCCATAATGTTGGCGGCGGCGTTTCTCGCCGAGACCGGAAAAGCGATGAAAACGGCAGACGTATTTTCCCGTCCTCGGGCAGGAACTTATAAGCGTGCGATTTGTAAAGATCGATCGGAAGGAACTTGAGACCGCGCGCATAGTATTCGGGGAACGGCTGCAGCGCATCGTAATTCGCAGCTTCCTTCTGGCTCATGTCCGTTCCAAGGCTTTTGAGTTTTTTCAAGCTCGGAACGAACGGCATCCATGCCGCCGAGCACGGTCTGAGCTTCGAATCCGTCCGGCGCGGCGGTAAATACGCCGCATAAAACTCAACGGGATAATATATTTTATACCATCCGAGACGGAGTGCGTCGATAACATATGCGGCGGCGTGTGCCTTCGGGAACATATATTTTATCTTCTTGCACGATGCGATATACCATTCAGGCACACCTTTGGAAATCATCATTTCCTCATATTCGGGCTTGAGTCCGCGTCCCTTACGCACATCCTCCATGATCTTGAACGCAATGCTCTTTTCAAGATCTACTTATGCTATATAAGGGTCAGCATTATATCGTCGCGCGTCGCTATGACATCCGCAATTGTACAGATTTTATCCTTTATGAGTTCTTCCGCGTTTGCCGAGGCCACACATTCGTACCGTGGGTCAGTCCGGATATCTGAAGAAGGTCGGAGAATGTCTGCGGATTTGCTTCGACAAGAACTCCGCGGACAAAGCGCGAGCCCATTTCAGGGGAAGACCGAGTGTTCCCGTTTTGCATTCATGAAAGCGCATCCGGCTTTATCCCGAAGCGGCTCCGTCGAAGTAAACAGCTTATACACCTTGGAATCCGACATCGGAACGTCGAGGATGTTCGTATTGTATACTCTTCAAGACGTTTTATACTTTGTCGGAATATCGTGTCCGAGTATATCAAGCTTGAGGATCGTATCGTGAAGATAGGTGAACGCGAAATGCGTTGTTATAATGTCGGAATTCGGGTCGTCCGCGGGATGCTGAATCGGTGTGAAATCATATACGTCATATTCGGCGGTACGACTATTATTCCGCCCGGATGCTGTCCTGTCGTGCGTTTGACTCCGGCTATTCGGAAACCATTCTGTCGCACTCCGCCCTGTTTACCGAAACATGCTTTTCCTCAAAGGTACTTCATTACATAGCCGAATGCGGTTTTATGCAAGTGCTCCGAGTTCCCGCGCGGAAAGCTTTCCCTTTCCGAAAAGCACCTCTGTAAATCTGTGGGCATCAGCCTGTACGTCACCGGAAAAGTTGAGGTCGATATCGGGCGTTTGTCTCCGTTGAATCGAAACGTCTCGAACGGAATATCATGTCCGTCACGGATCATTTCCGTGCCGCACTCGGGGCAGTTTTTCTCGGCCAGGTCAAAGCCGGAGCCGATTTCGCCCTTTACAAAAGAATTCGCTGTGACGGCATTTCGGGCAGCGGTAATGGGGCGGAAGCGGATTGACCTTTGTTATTCCGCCATTGTCGCGGCAAAGGACGAGAGCCTACCGAACCGCGCGAGCCAACCTGATATCCGCGGCCTCGCTGTTCTCAACGAGCTTTCGCGCGCGATGATATACATTATCGCAAAGCCGTTTTTGATTATTGAATTGAGCTCTTTCTCAAGTCTTTCCTGTACAACGGACAGAGGGTCTCCGTACATTTCGCTGAAGCGGAATGACACTTTGTTGTAAGCTCTTCTTCCGCTCCGTCAATGTGCGGAGGATAATTCACTTTCGAATCGGTCTGACGACCTCGACCGTAATGGCTATTTTTATTCAGGTTTTCGATATGGCACACCTCGCGCGCCGTGTCCTCTCGAGGTACAGAAAACTCTTCAGGCATTTCCCTTCGTTGTACGAAATACAGGCGTGAATCGCGGTCGTAATCCGCTGGAATTTCATGCCGGCTTAGAAGTATGTTTCTGTAAAGCGCGTCTTCACGGTCGATATAGTGTGAATCGCGGGTCGCACATACCGGGATTCGGCGATGACCGAATCGACGTCCTTTTTGTTCAACGCCATCAGACCTTCGTCATCGCTTACGATATGTCGACAAAGCGGTTGTTGGAAAGCGGCTGAATTCAAGATAATCGTAAAATTTCGCTATCGACTCTATTTCCGCCTCCGGCTTGTTTTCAGTATTGCCGTAAAAAGCTCATGGCTTTCGCAGGCGGAGCCTATTATCAGTCCTTCGCGGTTTGCTTCAAGCTGAGTGCGAGTTCTCGGATGGCGTCAATATTTCAGATACGAATCCGAAACAAGGCGGTAGAGGTTTTTCAGCCCGACCTTCCTGATTCTTGACTATTGATATCTGATGATAGTACTTTTGGTTTCAGCGATCGCGCTTTTCGCTCATCGCCTTGTTCATTTGCTTCAAGATCGCGGATTCCTCGTCAAGAGAGAGAG
>VOFG01004939.1_pt1 | contig 20524 bp, 32 predicted proteins | sample 5384171 | NCBI WGS metagenome assembly VOFG01 (sample SAMN12384726, study PRJNA508395) | human gut metagenome | isolation source: healthy gut F | host: Homo sapiens
CTAGTTACGTATTGCTTCATTCATGGTAATCCAATTGCTGTAATTCTGCAGCAAACTCTTGCAGGAGCTTTAGCTGGATTTTGTGACTGGTTTATTACATACTAAATGTAAGATTCCCTGCCATCCTTGCTGGTATTCTTTGCACAATTAGGCTTATATTCTATTAACTTACGTATAATGGGTAAATCAAACATCCCATTAGACAGAAAGCTTATATGACTGGGGGGGACCAATGGTTGGTTTAACTGTTTCACACAGTTCACACTTATTGTAGGTGTTATTGCAGTAGCTATTGTCATTGCCATTCTCTATTGGTTCTGGAACTGAATTAGGTAATGCACATGTGCTACTGGTAATAATGAACAGATGGTAAGAGCTGTTGGTGTCAATACCGATTATACTAAGCTGCTTGGTTTAGTGATTTCAAATGCCTTAATCGCCTTAAGTGGTGCCATGGTGGGTCGTCAGTTGGTTTTGGTGATGCCGCATCGGTATGGGGGGCACCGTTATGGGTCTTGCGTCTATCGTTATTGGTGAAGTCATCTTTGGACGTTATGGCAGTTTCTTAAAGAGACTTATTGCGATTATTGTTGGTTCAATTATTTATCGTATTATCGCCGTTGTTATCCAGTTAGGTTTATCAACTGATGACTTAAAACTACTCACTGCATTTATTGTAGCTCGCATTAACTATTCCAGTATTAATGGCAAAATAGAAAACAGACTGCAAACTATAAGAAACTTACAAAAGAGGTGGATGAGAAAAAAATGCTTAAGATTGAAAACATGTATCAAAAACATTTAACCTTGGCACTATTAATGAGAAGAAGGCCTTGATTGATATTAATCTTCAATTAGATGATGGAGATTTTGTTACTGTTATTGGTGGTAACGGTGCTGGTAAATCCACTTTAATGAATATGATTGCAGGTGTTTATCCTATTGATTGGTCATATTAAACTAGATGATAAAGATATTTCTTTGTATCCAGAATATAAACGTGCAGGTCTTATTGGTCGTGTATTCCAGGACCTATGTGATGGTAACAGTAGCTGATATGCAGATTTCGATGAAAACCTTGCCATGGCTAAAAGACGTGGTCAGAAGCGTACTTAAAGTGGGGGTATCAAGAAAGAAGAAAAGAAGTTGTATTATGACCCTTAAAGACCTTAAATTTAGGTCTGTGAAGAGAGAATGGTAAATGTAGGTTTATTATCGTGGGACAAAGACAGGCTCCTTACACTGTTAATGGCGACTGTCACAAAACCTAAGATTCTCTTACTTGATGAACATACAGCCGTTTCGATCCAGCAACAAGTGCTAAGGTATTACTTTGGACTAATAAGATTGTCACCAACAAAAGCCAACAGCAATGATGGTTACCATGATATGCAGCAGGCTATTGGATGTAGAAATAGACTCATTATGATGTATAATGGTCAAATCATCTATGATGTAAAAGGTGAAGAAAAAGAAATTAACTGTTCTTTCCCCTACTTAAGAAGTTTGAAGAAGCAAGTGGCAGTGAATTTGTGAATGATAGAATGTTGTTAATAATCGAAAACATTCCAACTATATTGAGTTGGGAATGTTTTTTTTGCAGTAAAAAAGAACACCTCCTAAGAAGTGTCCTTTCATACCATTAATATTTAATATCTACAATTTCAACATCATAAGGTTTTGCAACACCGACTGTTACAACATCACCACCCATGAGTCATTAATGCTTTCAAAGAGACTATTAGAAATCTTACCATGTATTTCATCAGTTTCTGTAGAACCTAAGATTGTAAATGTATCAGTTCGATTTTCTTAGATAAATTGCTAAACCGTTACAGTAGCGCCTAAGTTTTCTTACAAATATGAGTATCTATTTTAATATCAGGAATCCAATGATACTGTATTCTGCATTACATTTAATTTTTGATTCTTTTCAATACGAGCCTTGTTTATCTCTTTGCTGCATCGTAGTCAGTATTTTCTGATAAGTTTTAAGTAAGAACTTTTATTACCAAGCAGTCCAACGACCACATTAACGGTAAATTTCTATCTTTACGATATGGAAGTATAATTTGATTCTCCTTAATTCTTTTTGTTTATTTTATACTATTTTGATTCCACTATTCAATACTTTGATTCTACTTATTTTTGTAATCAATAAGTCCAATCGCAAACAGTATTAGTCCCAATCTTCAGGGAATAATAATATGTGCATATTTCTTAGACGGCTCAATGAACTGTTCATGCATTGGTCTTACAGTTCTAAATACTGGTTATGACTGAATCAACAGTTCTTGCACGTTCTTCTACATCTCTTCTTAAACGTCTGATAAAGCGGATATCTGCATTCTGTATCCACATAAATCAGAATATCACAAAGCATCTTTACCTCTTCTTCTGCTAGATACCTTCGAATAATAACATTTTTGACTTCTGTAATATTTCTTCCATTGTCTTATCACTTCTTTAAATTGATACTAGATCGTTTTGGAGTAATCATCTTGTTTAATGATTTTTATCATCTTGTTTAATGACTGCCTTTAAAACGGTCATAGATAGATTGTGATAGAAGTCTTACCAGAAGCACTTCCACCTGCAATCCCAATAATGACAGCTTTATTTTCCATGGTTTACCTTCCTTCCCATATCATTCTCTAATACTGGATAATCAATTTCTACATAAAGTATTTCCATCGGATGGTTGGCTACTTCCACCAATTCATTATCTTCATTATAAATCTTATCAACAGTAAAATAAATATTTGAATGACTAGGAGAGAATATTTCTATCTTATCTCCCACCTTGAAATAATTGCGCTGTTCAATTTTCGCACGTTTAGATTCTTGATCATAACCTAAAACACGCATAACGAATTCCCCTGTGTAGGATGCTCATCTCTTAAGTTATAAAGCTGTTCATCTACACCAGGATTATCATAAAAGAATCCATGACAGAATGCTCTATTGGCTGCTTTTTGTAGTTCATCTTCATATTTCTTTGAATCTGTAAAGTGATCGGGATCATGCAATATGTATCAATGAGTTTTCTATAAGTAGATACAACTGTCGCAATATAATGGACAGACTTCATACGCCCTTCTATCTTGAATGAATCCACACCACATTCTATTAATTCACCAATATGATGAATGAGGCACATATCCTTAGATGACATAGTAAATGGAAAATCTTCATTAATAGATTGTCCATTCTCTTCTAAATCATAATACCATCTACAACTTTGTGAACAACCACCTCTATTCGCATCTCGTCTAGAATAGTAGTTAGATAACATACAACGACCACTATAAGAAATGCACATAGCACCATGTATGAAGTATTCTAGGTCAATATCAGGGGGCATTTTTTCTAATATCCTTCAAGTCTTCAAAAGTTGTTTCACGACCTAGTACGACTCGATCCATCCCCATATCTTCAAAGAACTTAACGGCAGATGAATTAGTCACTGACATCTGTGTAGAGACATGTACTTCTAGCTTTAAGTTCATACTTTTCGCAAGATTCATAATATATGGATGCTGCCACAATAATAACTGTAACACCTGCATCATCTAATGCCTGTAAGTATTCTTTAATACCTTCTAGGTTATCATGATGAAGGATGATATTACATGTAACATGGATTTTAGCACCATATTGATTCGCAAACTGTACTGCTTCTTTAATATCTTCTATAGAAGTTAGATGCCTGTGATCTTAAAGAGAATTCTTTACCACCAATAAATACTGCATCGGCACCATAAATAATAGCTGTTTTAAGCTTTTCTAGGTTTCCTGCAGGGGCAAGTAATTCTGGCTTCTTTACAATCACACGACGACCATCAATAACCTTACTTATTGGCTGCATCTTCTAGATCCCTCCTCTTTACATCTTCAAGACGATAAATTGTATCATCATATAAGAAACCTCGATCAAGAGGTTTTGAAATCTTCTTAATAAAGGAAGATATTCTTTACTTCTTTGTCATATGTACCTCTTTTCTAGGGCTTTAAGACAATCACAATACATACTAGTGACTTCCACCGCTTCTCTTGGATCCATAAACATTGTTTCAATATAAAGGTAATCAAAGTCCTTTAATGTATTGAATAAGTCCAATGTATATAATCTAGATTTGCTGAAAACAGCCGTTCCACGAGTTGTTTCATATATATGACAAGGGAAATCCTGTCCACGTGGATTTATTGTAATAGCGTCTTTATTATGGCTTAATGTTGTATTACTTGCTGATTCATAGTTAGAGATCAAATGTCTTTTTACTCATCATCATATACTGTACACCATGGCCTAAAACAAATAATGGCATATCACAGTTCTTACGTATTTCTAGCTGTTCCTTTAAAGATATTTATCTTTAGAAACAAAAAGCACCAGAAATACCATAATGAGATAAAGTATTCAGTGTACTTGAATTGGTATTAAGAGTTAAAGGATGATAAATCATCTTAAAATCATAACACTTTTGATTCACCATACGTAATACACCAAAATCCTGGAAAATTAATCCATTGATTCCAATATCATGTAACGCATCAATATGCTTTTCTAATCCTTCTAGATCATGTTCATCATACATAGCATTCACATAAACATAAAGTTCTTTTGCCTGTTCTTTGATTTCTTTCAATTCTTCAATAGAAAACTTCACTGGTGTCAAAACACTATAGTCTGATCCAGCCATAATCAAAGAAACACCCATATCAACATAATCATGAAGATATCCACGATCATTTAAATTAATTGCGATTTTCATTGTGATCCTTTCTAGTAATGATACATAGACCATCACCTACCTGCACATAATGTGCATCATACTCTTCATTAGAGAAGATCCAGTCTTTAAAACGTTTGATTTTTCTTACAAGAGCACGTGTGTTTCTATTCTTAATATTTGGTATATCAAAAATCATGCCATGGAAATCAAGATTATCCACTAACACAAAACCATTTTCCTTTAAATAAGGAACATATTTTTCAAAGAAACGCTGATATTGCGCTTTAGCTGCATCAATAAAAAAAGACAATCATAAGGTGCATGATTCAACAATGTATCATCAAATTCTAATGCATCTTCATGATAGATTGTAATATTGTCTTCTGATGGAAATCTTTAATATTTACAACTGCTTCCCCGATAACGTGTATCATCTCTTTCAATTGTATCTACATGAAGCCCTTTTGACATGAGTGGCCATCATTAAAGATGAATACCCAATGGCACTTCCAATCTCTAATACAGACTTCGCATTTCTCTTATTTAATTCATCAATAAGGTATTCAATACCTTCTTTTTGCATAATAGGCACATCTTTCACAAGTGCATATTCTTCTAATTCATAAAAATGATTTCATTAATACCACTTATTCTCCTTCACTGCTTTTTGATGTTCTCCATATGTCTTTGAATAGATGACAGTCCCATCTTTCTTCGCAAAGAAGAATAAATAATCAGATGGTGTATAGTTTGCGACTGCATCCATAGTCTTTGTGGGACACATGCAATAGGACCAATAGGAAGTCCTGCATATTTATATGTATTATAAGGAGAATCAATCTTATCAATTTTATCTATATAAACAGTAAAATGATTACTGAGTATATCTTAGTAATCATCTTTTTTCGTATTTAACTAAAAAAGATGAAACAACCTATGTTATACTTTTAGCGCCAACCAAAATATCACGAAAGGATGTTTCATCATGGAAAGTATATTTAACATTTAATTAATTTATTGAATCTTTTTCTAAACAAAATTTTAAGTTCTCTCAGTATTTTCAGATTATGGGTATTCTAAAAAAATTTTGAATCTCCTTGGCAAGATTCCCCGATACTGTTTCCTATCGTCTGAACAACATTGATGTTATTCATCATCTTGAAGAGGCTTCAAAACACATTGATTGGCTTAACAGCTTCTTCGAGGATAAGATCAATCCAATTACCAGGAAGGAACTATCCAAACTTAAATCCAGCAAGAATAAAGATACTCAGATTCCTTATGCAGACTTCAAGATAGATGAGCCTCCTATCTTCAGAGATGAGCTTGTCAAGCAGATCTCGTTTGAAGATATCATCAGAGAAAGCTACCGAAACCTGTAAAGCGCAGAAGCGATGACTCCTTCACATTTGATGGCGTCTGTCCTTACTGTGGTGCTCCTAAAGAGGACATCTACGACAACAGCAGAGGAAGAGGCCAGTATAAATGCAAGGCCTGCAAGAATACATTTACCTTAAAGACTACAGTCAAGGAAGATGTTGGAATATACTGTACCTACTGCAAGCATAAGCTCACTTTGCATCATGATCGCAATGGCTATCTCGTCTATGTTTGTCAGAATCATGACTGCTCATACTATAAGCATAACAAAAAGATCCAGGACAGTGATGATAGTGATTCGCTTCTCACTTCCAGCAAGCAGTATCGTCTTCGATATCACTATCGTGATTTCAAGTTCAACTTAGAATCTCTCAAGAATGTCAGTAACGACTTGAATATGGGCTATAATCTATCCAGAATACACTTTGATTCTAAGGTTCTAGGGCTTATCCTGACCTATTACGTCAACTATGGCCTTGGTGCCAGAAAGACTGCTCTCATCATGAAGCAGGTTCATGGTGTCCGTATTTCACATCAGACCGTCATTAACTACGCTAATGGCGTATCAGCTCTTGTGAAGGATATGGTTGACCATTATCCCTATAAGATTGGCTCTGTATTATCGGTGATGAAACATACATCAAGGTAAGAGGAAAGAATCAGTATGTATTCTTCTGGTCAGACCCTAGCTCAAAGATTATCACATCTCATACCATCTATCCCACACGTGATACAGAATGCGCCTGTAGGTCAATCTATGACTGTCTGAGACACTACAACGGGAAGATTCCAGAGAACCTTACACTCATCACCGATGGCAATCCTATTTACAATGCAGCTCAGGTATTCTTTGATATCAACGGCATCAGGTTCGACCTCCACCAGGTAATCGGCGTTAAGAACAAGGATGAGATATCCAAGAAATACAGACCCTTCAAGCAGATTGAAGAGAGACTAAATCGAACATACAAGCAAAACTACTATGGAACTAACGGCTATGACAAGATAGAAGGTGCCAACAGCTATATGATTCTCTTTGTATGCTTCTTTAATTTTCTGAGACAACATTCATCACTGAAATACAAGACACCTGTATCTGGCTTGTTTGATAATAATATGCTTATGCCAGATCAGTGGCTCAAGCTCATTGAGATATCACATAAGTACCATCCAGCTGACAATTAATCATTTCTCCAAGCAGTACTTCAGGAGACGATACCCTCATTGCGCCTTTTTTAGGTGCTTTTTTTTTATTGCCTTTATAATCATTCGGTTTAGAAAAATTCAAAATATTTTTAATACTACATGAATGATATCGCATCGTTCATCGAGCCCTGAAATCTGTCATTCATCAATTTTTTCATCTGCTCATCATCGTCTTCACTATAATACATGACATATTTATTTCCATTCTCTTCATCCTCATAAGTGAAAAGAATTTCAAATACGTTTTCTTCCCCGTTATTATCAGTAATCACAATTTTATTGTCGTCCATTGCTTATCTCCTTATCTTATCAAGATAGCCCTCAAGAATTTCAACTGCTGCCATCTTATCAACAACCTGTTTACGTTTCTTTCTAGAAACATCACCAAAAATCAGATTATTTGTCGCAATAACAGTAGTCAATCTTTCATCTTCAAGAATAACTTCAACATCCATCATCTTCTCTAAACGTTCTTTAAAATCAATAGAAATCTGTGCACGTTCACCAAGATCACCATTCATATGTTTAGGTAATCCTAAAACAATTGTATGAATATTATTCTCTTCTACGATATTCTTGATATGATAAGCACATTTCTTATAAGCGTTTTCGCTAAAATGATAAGTTTCTACACCATGTGCAAGCATTCCTAATGTATCACTTATCGCAACACCGCAAGTACGTGAACCTAAATCTAGTCCTAAAATCTTTTCCACTATTTAGACTCCAAATAGAACTTTACAAGTTCTTCAATAATTTCATCACGATCAGCCTGCTGAATAATAGTATCTTGCACTCTTATGACTTGAAATATAAGCAGGATCATTAGAGATCAGATAACCAGCAATCTGGTGAACTGCATTATATCCTTCTTTCTTCTAAAGCCTCAGCAACTGTCATCAAATTATTTCTAATTACTTCTCGCTTGAGATCTTCTGAGTTAAATACTCTTGTCTGTGTATAATCTTGTGCCATAATGAACCCCCTATACAATTTATATTTTAGTATAAACGAAGATAAAATTCAATTTTTTACAATTTAGATTTTACGGCAGTGATTGCTTCATCAATCTTATCTAATGTTGGTGCACCACCCCGAAGCGAAATCTGGTTTTCCTCCGCCACGACCATCAAGTACTTCATTCATAGCCTTAACTAATACACCTGCTTTATATGTATTTGTAAAGATCCTTAGTAATACCTACAAAATATGAATTCTTTCCTTCAAAAGTGCTTGTCACTACGACAATACCACTTTCTAACTGGTCTCTAAAATCAAATGCCATCTGTTTAGCGGCTGCATTATCCTTTTCTACATGAGTATAAAGGAACTTCACACCATTGACTTCTTCAACCCGAGATGCCTGGTTCTTTGCTTCTAATGCATTCAACTTACTTGTTAATGTTTCGATTTCTTTTTTTCTTCATTGCATTAATGTAGTCATAGTGCTTTCAGCCTTTTCTACGATTTTATTCAAAATCATTTGCCTTAAGTACAGTACCTACTTCTTCTAAAGTTTCTTCAGATTTTCTTAATGCTTTATAAGCTCTCACATTAGTGACTGCTTCAATTCTTCTTACACCAGAACCAACTGAAGTTTCCATTTCAATCTTGAATAAACCAATCTTTGCAGTATTAGAAACATGTGTACCACCACATAATTCTACTGAGAAGTCACCTACACGTACAACTCTTACAACATCACCATATTTTTCATCAAATAAAGCTGTTGCCCCTGCACTGATGGCTTCTTCCTTAGGCATTTCTTTAACATCTACATCAACACCCTTGAAGATATATTCATTAACCATATCTTCTACAGCTGTTAATTCTTCTTTAGTCATCTTTGATGGATGAGTGAAGTCAAAACGTAATCTGTTTTCATCCAAGTAAGAACCAGCCTGTCCAACATGTGAACCTAAGACATTCTTTAATGCAGCATCTAATAAGTGAGTTGCAGTATGGTTATTTTCAATTAATGCACGACGTGCAGTATCCACTGTTAATTCTACAGTATCACCTACATGTACACTGCCACTCATTAACTTAATATAATGTAAATGCTGACCATTAGGAGCCTTTAATACATTAGTGACTTCCGCATCAAACTGATCTGAATGCGCAGAACCTGTATCTGCACACTGACCACCCATTTCAGCATAGAAGTTAGTTGTTTCAACGATGATTTCACCTTCATCAGTCAGTTCATTCACCTTTTCTCCATCCTTGAATAAACCTATAACTGTAGTCTTACAAGGTGCTGTGTCATAAACGAAAGTAGAAGGAGTAGTGAAATCCATTAAATCAATCTTCTGAGAAGCCATTGATTCTCTTTCACCACGTGCTGCACGAGCACGATCCTGCTGTGCTTTCATTTCTACCTGGAACCCTTCGCTATCAACAGTGAAACCAGATTCTTCTGCGATTTCAATAGTTAATTCTAGTGGGGAAACCATATGTATCATATAACATGAAGGCAGTAGAACCATCAATCATCTTATTATCAGAGTGTGCACAACATCCTCGATCTTTTTTTTCACCCCGAGATAATGTCTTATGGAATGCCACTTCTTCTTTTTCTTAACAGCTTCCTTAACGAATTCTGCTTTTTCTGAAGATAATCATAGAATTCTTTCATGTTATCTACTACAACATCTACTAAAGTATATAAGAAAGGCTTATCGATACCGATGTTCTTACCGTAACGAACAGCTCTTCTTAAAATTCTTCTTAATACATAACCACGTCCTGCACGGTCAAACATAGCACCATCACTTAATGCGAATGTTACAGTACGGATATGATCGGCAATAACTCTATAAGCCATCTTATCTTCTGCATACTTTACATCAGCTAATTCTTCTGTTGCATGAATGATAGGTAAGAATAAGTCTGTATCAAAGTTTGTTTCACCTTCCTGGATGATTGAAGTAATTCTTTTTCAAGACCCATACCAGTATCAATATTCTTATGTGGTAATTCTTTATAATCTTTACGATCAATTGTAAGGGGATCACAATCAAACTGAGAGAATACGATATTCCAGATTTCTACATAACGATCATTTTCCATTTCTTCAAAGAATAGTCTTTCGCCGATATGATCTGGGTCATATTTTTTTCTCCACGGTCATAGAAGATTTCACTATCTGGTCCACTCAGGTCCTGCACCGATTTCCAGAAGTTATCTGCAGTCTTTAAGATATGTGACATCTACACACATTCTTTAGTCCATACATTGTATGCATCTTCATCATCTGTATAAACAGTGATATATAATTTATCTTTATCAAAAGCAAGCCATTCTTCCCTGTTAAGAATTCCCATGCAAAAATGAATTGCTTCTGTTTTAAAATAATCACCAATAGAGAAGTTACTAACATTTCAAAAGAATGTATGGTGACGTGCTGTCTTCCTACGTTTTCAATATCGTTTGTACGAATAGATTTCTGTGCATTTGTGATACGATTACATGCTGGTTTTTCTGTACCATCAAAATATTTCTTTAATGCTGCTACACCTGCATTGATCCATAATAATGTTGGGTCATCATGTGGAATCAATGAAGCACTTGGTTCAACCATATGTCCCTGTTTCTTGAAATATTCAAGGAATAATGCACGAGTCTGATTACCTGTTAACTTTTTTTTCATAATATCCACCTAATAAAAAAGCCGTTCCTTAAAAGGAACGACTTAAATCGCGGTACCATCCTTATTCATAGATACTATCTATGCCCTTATGACTTTAACGCAGTCATACGTTGATGTTTACATCACTCTCGAAAGGAGCCTTCCTTCATACACCCAAGAACTTGCACCACCCGTTTCTCTCTCTTAAGACCTCTATGAAGTATTTGTCTTTCTCAACGATTATGCACCTATTATAGCCAAAAAAAAGATAAGGCGCAAGCCTTATCTCTATTCTTCGATTAAAGAACCTTCTGCAAGCATTTCACCCTTGATTGGTAATAACTTGTAGATAAGTTTCATAAATACTGCATCAAATGGTAACATGATTACTGTAGTTACAATATTGAATACTGTATGGAAGTTTGCCACCGATGAGTGGAGTTCCAGAGAATTCAGCAATCCATGATAATAATGGTGTGGCAGAACATATAATCAAGAAGAAGATTGTACCTACCAAGTTAAATAAAACATGGAATGTCGCAATACGCTTAGAATTTCTACATCCAGTCACTGATGCAAGAACGGCAGTAATACAAGTACCGATGTTTAATCCATACCATGAATGCTGCTGTACTAAATGGAACTAAGCCCTTAGTTGCAAGTGCAGAAAGGATACCTACTGCTGCACCAGAAGACTGAATCAAAGCAGTAAAGGCAGCTGCAAATAATACTGCAAGTATTGATTAGAAAGAGTTGTCATTAATTTAATAAAGACCGGTTCCTTCTGAAGTGGCACAACGGCCCCGCTCATCATATTCAAGGCCCATGAAAAGGATACCAAATCCAGTCATGACTGAACCAATGCCTCTTACCTTACGACTCTTAAAGAATAAGCACATGAAGACACCCACAACTGCAAAGACCGGTGCAACAACACCTACATTAATTGCAATCATCTGTGCTGTAATAGTTGTACCGATATTAGAACCCATTACAACCCAGATACATCTGTTTAATGTCATCAAGCTAGCATTCATGAAACCAATCAACATAACAGTCACCGCAGAAGAACTCTGCACAGCAGCTGTTACACCGATTCCGACAAGAACACCCTTTTAAATTTTGTATTTGTTAATTTTTCTAAGATAGTTTTAAGCGGTCACCTGCAGCATCTTCTAAGGAATCACTCAAAACCTGATTCCATACAAAAAGAGTGCCAGCCCACCTAACAAATCAAGCCAGTTAGTTATTTTCATAATCTCGTTTTCCTTCTTTTACACTCCATTATAACGTGTCTCCACGCAAATGTCGTTAACTAAATGTTAAAATAATCTTAAGTTTATGTAAAGTACTTTACAAAATAACTTAAATTTAATGTTTTTAACGAATTATTTACTTGATTATTCGAAGTCAGATATCGAAAAAGTAGAAGTATTCTGTCTCTCCCGGAAGCGTTTGAGTAATGTTGTGCGTCTTGTTCATCCCTGATTATTATGTAGACCTCGAATAAAGACACTATGATCTCCTAAACAAAGACTGCTTCGCTCTTGTGATACCTGTATATAATAAGTTCTTCTTCATCATGATGCTATATTCTGGCAGCACTGACATAATAACAATCTTAAATTCATTACCCTAGAGATTTATGAACGGACATGCAATAAGCATGCCTTAACATATTGAATTCACTGGTATGATAATTGACAAACTGACCATCAAAGTCCACTGTCAAGCTGTCATAAAGGTAAGCCTGTATCTTCCTTTCTTTCTATTTCTACTTAGAATACCTACATCTCCATTATAGACATCATCATCCGGACGATTTCTTAATTGAAGAAGCTTATCTCCTTCCCCTAAAGATCTTACCGCCCACTTTGATTTCAGCTTTATCACTTGGGTGGATTAAAAATAGCCTGTAATGATTCATTTAAAGCATCTATACCTGCAACACCACGATACATAGGAGCAAGTACTTGTACATCGGATGCATCATAGCCTTCTTCGACTGCCTTTTTCACAATAATCTGTAATAATGAGCGACATCTTTATTAGGACAGACAGTAAAATGAATATCACGATAATCATCAAAGACATGTGAATCATATCGATCGTTTCTAATATCAAGGGATAATGCCACAATGCTACTGCCTTCTTCTTGACGATAAATAGTCTGTAAGCAGATATGAGGAATACCACTTAATAACATATCCTTTAAGACATTACCTGGTGATTCAGATGGCAGCTGCTGGTCATCACCAATAAGCAGAATCTTATGAACATGACCACAGGCATCTAGTAATTTAGAAAATAAGAGAGTATCTACCATCGAGAACTCATCAATAACAAGGAGATCTATATCTAAAAGGATGTTGGCATTCATAGAGAATGTATTAGTAGATATATCCCATTTTAATAAGCGATGAATAGTGGATGCCTCTAGTTTAGTCAATTCTGATAGTCGTTTAGCAGCACGTCCTGTAGGTGCTACTAAACCAATCTTTTCATCAGGATATAATGAACGATAAACCTTTAAAATAGCCTGCACGATTGTTGTTTTTTCCTGTACCTGGACCACCTGTCAAAATAAGCGCAGATTCTTCTAAGAACTTCTTAATCGCATTCTTTTCTGTATTTCATCATATGTAATACCCTGTGATTTTTCTGTTCTTTTTAATTTTTTTCATCAATTAAAGACTCTTCAATAGGATTAGCTGATTGATTCAGATAACGTTCAAACTTTTCAGCAATCATCTTCTCACTCTCATATAAATCACCTGGGTAATAACGGTCTTCTTCCTGAATTACTTTTGTACCTGTAATATCATCTAGATTCTTCTCAAATAATTCATCAGGACATTCAGGTAGCATACGTCTGAAATTATGATAAAAGATTCATAATCACTATAGGTACTTCCTGTTTGAAAACAGAAATCCATTAAAGAAGCCAGAATCCCTGCCTGAATACGTTTTTCATCAAGTGGCTCTACACCGGTTTTCATTGCGAGTTCATCAACACTTTTAAAACCAATACCTTCTATATCATCAATAAGACGATAAGGATATTCTGTAATACATCAAGTGTCTTCTCTTTATAATAATTCTGTATTAAAGTCAGATTACGCGTAGAAATACCATTGCCCATAAAGAAAGATAATACCTGCCGATCATAATCGACTCGTGAGTATACCAACAATATTATTTTTAATGGTCTCACTCATATGAGGAATCCCATTTTAAACACTCTGGATTCTCCTTAATAGTTGTAAGAGCTTTTTTTCACCTAAAGCATCTACAATTCTTTCAGCCATCTTCTTACCCACTCCCTTAAAGAGCGGTGAAGAAAGATAGCGGATAATCTCACCTCGATCATCCGCTAGAATTATCTCATAAGAAGACACCTTGAATTGTTTTCCATAACGTGGATGTGTCACATAGTTTCCTTTAATACGATAACGATCATCATTATTGACATAGGACATATTTCCTGTAATAGTGATTTCTTCATCATCTGTCTCAAAAACTGCAACTATATATTTATTTTCTGGATTATAGAAAATAACCTTACTTTATAATGCCTTCATATTCTTCCATTATAGATAATCAATCTCCTTGCCGTCTTTATAGACTTTATCAATCGTACCTCCGCCTAAACATACATCTCCATCATAGAAGACAGCTGCCCTGACCTGGAGTGACCGCCTTGATTGGTTTCTTAAATGTAACATAAAGTGTTGTTTCATCAATAAAGTGTAAAGATACATCATTATCTTTCTGGCGATATCTAAACTTAGCCGTACAATCATATTCACCTTCTGGCTTTGTTTTAGATACCCAGTTCACATCAGTAATCAATGCGCCATGAGACAATAACCATTTATTACTATCCCACGAGCAATATATAAAATATTCTTATCATAATCTTTTCCAACGACAAACCAAGGCTCACCATTACCGCCAATACCTAAGCCTTTTCTCTGCCCGATTGTATAGTACATAATACCGATGATTTATAATAACCTTCTTAGATACAATATCCACCATCTTGCTGATTTAGCAGGAATATAGTTCTTTAAGAATTCTCTAAAGTCTCTTTCACCAATGAAGCAGATTCCTGTAGAGTCCTTCTTATGGGCTACAGGGAGATCAAGTTCTTCCTGCAATTCGTCTTACTTCAGGAGTTTAGTGAGTTCACCAATTGGGAACAGTGAGTTATTTAACTGATTCTGATTCAATTGGCATAAGAAATAAGTCTGATCCTTATTATTATCTACACCACGAAGCATCACAGATTCTTCACCTTCAGTATGAACAACACGAGCATAATGGCCTGTCGCAATATAATCAGCATCAATAGACTTAGCATAATCTAAAAAGGCTTTAAATTTTATATGTTTATTACATAAGATATCGGGATTAGGTGTACGACCTTTCGCATATTCTTCTAGGAAATATGTAAAGACCGATCCCAGTATTCTTTAATAAAGTCCACTCTACGAATTTCAAGCCCAAGATGAGTCGCAACAGCCTGCGCATCCTGGTAATCTTTTTTTCTTGTGGACATACATCGTCATCATTTGTAGGGTTACCTAGAATCTCATTATTTAATGAACTATCCCAGTTTCTCATAAATACACAGATTACTTCATAACCTTGTTTCTTTAATAAATAAGCAGCAACGGCACTATCTACACCGCCACTTAATCCAAGTACAACTCTTTTCATGTTCTACCTCCCTTTGTCTAGTATTCTACCACACAAAAAAGGCTCTTGAAAGAGCCTCCTATTATTCTGCGTTCATTCTTGTCATTGGAAGCATTGCAGCACCGATAGCACCACAGTCTTCTAGTTCTGTTTCAAGTAGTGGAATATGATTTCTCATACCTACATGAATCTTCTGATTGAATTCTTTTGTTAAACTGGTCTAGGAAATACTTCTTAGACTTCATAACTCCCACCTACTACAAAGCAATGTGGATGACTTCTTGTGTGCGATATTTGCGAATAATGTAAGTTCACTAATACATTCATCCGCAATACCACGGCATTTCATTACCTTCTTGGCTAAATCTAAATACATCACCTGCATGATGTACTAAATCCTTTCAAAGGCTTCGACCCTTTCTAGTGATTGCAGTACCAGAACATTCTCCTTCTGCAGCACCTGGATTTAAAGCCCCTGCTTATAACCATTATTCTTAACGATGATATTACCGATTTCACCAGCATGTCCTCTACCAGAAACTAACTGTTTATTGACTGTAAAAAGCGCCACCAATACCAGTAGAAACTGTTACATAATAACAAGTTGGATAATTCTTGCCAGCACCTAATACTGCTTCAACAAGACCAGCAACATTTGCATCATTATCTAAGAATACAGGTTTATTGAATTTTGTAGATAACTTTTCAGCAATTGGGTAATTTTCAAAACCAGGAAGGTTGCTTGCCATAATCATAACACCCTTTACAACATCAACTGGTCCAGGTACACCAATACCAATACCTTCTACATTTTCAATACCACCACATACTGTATAATCGATTGCTTCAATCTGACGACAGATTTTTGCAGTAACAGCATCTGGTCCTTTTTCTCTTTCAGTAGCATCCTTCACTTCGCTATATGACTGACCATTTTCATCAACAAGTAAAGTTCTTACGTTTGTACCACCTTAATCAATTCCAATATAATACTTCATGTTCTCTATACCTCCTTGAAACATTATATTACATAACACTTCCACGCTATGAAAAAAGTTCTTTTGTATCTTTTCTAACTGTTCCGGTAATTGTGAAATAACCGTTTTACCTTTTTAAATAGCTCATAGAACCAATAGGGTCCCACAAATGTCAGTTTGTAAGCATGAAGGAATTGATGATTAAGATGAAACTTCTTCTTTACTTCCTTATTCCATTCAAAATCTCCATATTTACTATCACCCATAACCGGATGTCCTGTCGCACTTAAATGAATACGGATCGATGTGTACGGCCAGTGATGAGCTGTACTTCTACTAAAAAGCATGTGGAACATCTTTTTAAGACATGCACTATTGTTTTCATAGATAAAGCCCCGGTGTATCTTTCTTTACTAAATACATCTTTCCTTCATCTTCATTCTTTTTGACATATCGATAATGTGGCATCCTTCATATGTCCCATTGCAATAGTGAGATACTTCTTTTCAATGCCTTGTCTTGTTTTTTCATCATTGTATTTAAATCTGAAGTGCACATATCTTTACCAAAGATCGCAAGTCCACTTGTATTACGGTCTAAGCGATGCACTGGACCTGGTGTAAAACTGATATTCTTTTCTGGATCGTATTCACCCTTCTGATGTAAATAAGTAAGTACCTGGTTGAATAATGTATTCACTGATTCATTGATATCTTCATGAACAAGCAATCCTGCAGGTTTATCTACAATAAGAATATGTGCATCTTCATAAACAACTTTAAAAAGTAATAGGTAACTCATAAATTGTTAAAGGCTTTGTGTATTCCTTGAATTTATCTTCATATAAGAATAGTTCCACCTCATCTCCCGAATGAAGAATATAGTTTTTCCTTTACTCTTTACCATTTACTTTAACATCTTTTTTTTCTTAACATTTTATATATAAGTGAAGAAGGTGCCTGGACGAGCACTTTCTTGAGATATTTATCTATTCTTTGATGATCATCATATTGATCGATTACTAGTTTTTTCATAACGTCTCCTTTACCCCCTCATTATAGCATACACCTCTTAGATTATGGTATAATAAAGTCGGTGACAATCATGGAAAAACAAATAGATTCAACAACAATTTATGATGGAGCCATCATGAAGGTAACTAAGGAACACGTATTATTACAAGACGGTAATACTGCCGTACGTGAATGCGTGTATCATCATGGTGGTGTGTGTATACTTGCGATAGAATGATGAAATTATTCTTGTAAAGCAGTTCCGTTATCCAAATAGATGCGATACATTAGAAATACCTGCTGGTAAGCTAGAATTAGGAGAAGATCACGATAAGGCCTGTTATCGCGAATTTGAGGAAGAAACAAATAGACGTGCTAAAAATATGCGTCCTATCTTAAAAGATGCTTCCTACGCCTGGATATTCAAGTGAAATACTCAGAATATATGAAGCAGAAGACTTCAAGGAAGTAGAAGATTCTTTACAGTGTGATGCGGATGAATTCTTAAATATTATTAAGATGCCAATTGATGAAGCCTACAAAAGCAATCTTTGATGGACGTATTATTGATGGTAAAACTGTCATTGCCGTTATGTATGCTTACAATAGAAAACATTGTAAATAGTAAAAGAGCTCTAGTTTGAGCTCTTTTTTTTTAGATGTATAGTATTTAATAATTTCACTGATTGTCACAACAACCACATTCAATATATAACAATGAATCATCTTTAATGCAGAAACTGTCATCACTTGATTATTATTCATATAAGTATAATAATAGTCGGTACTGCATTTGTGAGAGAATGAAGACCGTTGAAGATTGTCTTAAAGATTGTTTCAGCAACACCAATATAGGCTAAACTGATTGTATGTAGGACCTTTACAACAGGCTGATTCATCATATTACCTAAAGCAATATGAACAACCAAACCAAGTAATAAAATCATCAATGAAAGTAATAAGATATAACTAATATTTATAAATGTATTAATTATATGATGATCTGGTTTTTCTTTGGTTCTTCTACAACTGGTTCTTCTTTAATTTCTTCTTTTGGAGGGTTATTTTCAGCTTCATCACCTTTGCAATCACATCATTCAATGCAGCCGTATCCTGTGCATTAAGTGAAAGGGCCGTTGGTTCTTCTTTTCTTCTTCTACGACTGATTCTTCGACTTCCTCTTTTCTAATTCTGCATCTTCATCATTGAAAGTAAAAACGACGAGGACGCTCTCTTGTAAGTTCTGACAGTTTAGATATATAAGTAGATTTAATGATCTTTAATAAATCGGGATCATCTTTATAAACTTCCTGTAAATTTGCAAATAAAGACTTTAATTTAGCCACAGACATCTCTTTATCCATGCCAAGAAGTGGTTCAAAGATCTTTGTAATCTTCATAACGACCAAAAAGAATATCATTTAATGCTTCATACATTGTATTGGCCACCTGATAAGAACAGCTGATTTCATCATCTCCTGCTTCTACCAGATCATTTAAATAGATGGTATTCATACCAATATTATTAGCTGAATGAAGAATACCATTCATAGAAGTAATGACTAATGTATCCTTAGGCGTTACCTGGAATCTTTTATCAATATATGCAAGAAGTTCTTCTGATGGAGTGTGTAATGTCTGTATCACATCCAATAACATAATCCACCTTACGATATAAAAGAACCAAGTTCTAGATAATTAATAGCTGATTTTGTCTTATGTGTAGAAACAACTGCAATTGGAATATTATTCTGATGAAAGTATTCAAATAATTCAATCACACCATCTTTTGGTGATAAGCCCTTCATACTCAAATAATTATATAAATCTTTTTGCTCTTACCATTTCATTACTGAAAGCCTCAGTATCCATCATCATTCTTAGAATCTCAGATGCCATTTCCTTTCTCTTGAATGTATACTTAGCCTGCTTCTTAAGAAGCAGGAAATCTAGATAACCTTGTATGTATCTGGTTCCAATGCCTCTTGTTGTCTGTATCATTGAGCTTACTTCTGTCATCATCTCATTGACAGCTCCTAATGATTTACCATCATCAGTAAGATATCTCTTCTCTAAAGGAGATGTCTTTATCTTATTGTTTACTGCTTCAAGATAGTTGGCAAACTGCTGTATGCTTGCCTTTGAATCTGATATGAACTCTTCCACATCCTTAAAGTAGTCTTTATTCGCTTTATATTTATCGAATGACTCACTTCCAAGACCTGATACCTGCATCATCATATGATCATTTTCATCTGTAGCACAGACAATGGCAACCTTGTGATGAGATATTCCTCTATATGCAGCCTGTTTACCTCTTTTCTTTGAGTATCTAGGCATATTTTGAGGACGTGTTCCCTTTAGGTTGATACTTTTATACTGCGTATCTATTTCAACTTCACCAGATAATTTCTGATGACCCATGATTTCAGATGCTGCATGATAAAGTTTATGACGCATATAGAAGCAGGTTGTCTTGCTTGTCCCCAAGACTTGAGCCTCACCCTCTAGAGGCATTTTATATAGTTCCAGTTCAATGAAGTGAAGCCACTGGTCCAAAGTAAAATGAGACCAGTAGAATAAAGTGTTAGTTCTATCACTAAAAGACTTGTGACAGTCAAGACAGATATATCTCTGATGTCCGTTCTTATCTTTACCATTCTTCTTGAAATGAACTGAACCACATATAGGGCATGCCTTATGAGATGGATCAATGTTTTCATCATCCTGTTCATATAATGATTCGATAAGCTTATTTACATAATCCTTATCCTTAGATCTTAAATAGTTTTTTACCTGGTTTTCAGTTATCATAGCACTCACGACCTTTTAAGATCATTTTACAACTATTCGAGAAATGATGATTTGAGTTAGGTGGCT
>VOFG01003534.1_pt1 | contig 20485 bp, 27 predicted proteins | sample 5384171 | NCBI WGS metagenome assembly VOFG01 (sample SAMN12384726, study PRJNA508395) | human gut metagenome | isolation source: healthy gut F | host: Homo sapiens
CATGGCCTTCACGGTCTCACGGGCGATGATACGGCCGCCGATGGCCGCCTGGATCGGCACCTTCGAACAGCTGGCGGGGAATATTCTCCTTCAGCTTTTTCACACAGCCGCCGGGCGCGGCCATAGGCCTTGTCACGGTGTGCGATGAAGCTCAGCGCGTCCACGCCGTCGCCGTTGAGCAGCAGGATCTACCTTCACCAGGTCGCTGGTGCGGTAGCCGGAGAGCTCATAATCCAGAGAGGCGTAGCCCTTGGTGTTGGCCTTCAGCGTATCGAAGAAGTCGTAGATGATCTCATTCAGCGGCATCTGATAGTGCAGCTCCACCAGATGCGTGTCCAGATACTGCATATCCTTGAACTCGCCCCGCCGGTCCTGGCACATGGGCATGATGTTGCCCACATAGTCCTGGGGAGTGATGATGGACACCTTGACATACGGCTCCTCCGCGTGCTCGATGGTCCCCGGGTCGGGGTAGTTGTGGGGGTTGTCCACCTTGACCATGGTACCATCGGATTTGTAGACGTGGTAGATAACGCTGGGCAGTGTGGTCACGAGGTCAAGATTGAACTCCCGCTCCAGCCGCTCCTGGATGATCTCCATGTGGAGCATGCCCAGAAAGCCGCAGCGGAAGCCGAAGCCCAGCGCCACGGAGCTCTCCGGCTCGAAGGTCAGGCTGGCGTCGTTAAGCTGCAGCTTCTCCAGCGCGTCCCGCAGATCGGGGTACTTGCTGCCGTCCTCGGTGTAGATGCCGCAGTATACCATGCTCTGCGCCGGCCGATAGCCGGGCAGCGGCTCACTGGCGGGGTTCGCCGCGTCGGTGACGGTATCGCCCACCTGGGTGTCCTTCACGTTTCTTGATGCTGGCGGTGAAATATCCCACCTCGCCGGCCTGCAAAGCATCTGTAGGCTCGTTGCCGATGGGCTTGAGGTAGCCGCACTCCAGAATGGTGTACTCCGCGCCGGTGGCCATGAGCGGATGGTCTGCCCTTTTCGCATGGTGCCCTCCTTGATACGGAAATACACCACCACGCCCACATAGGGGTCGTACTGGCTATCGAACACCAGCGCCTGCAGCGGCGCCTTCGGGTCGCCGGTGGGCGCGGGCACGTTCTGTACCACGTCCTCCAGCACGGCGTCGATGTTGGTGCCCAGCTTGGCGGAGATCTCCGGGGCCTCCAGTGCGGGCAGGCCGATGATGTCCTCCACCTCCTGCTTGGCCTTCAGGGGGTCGGCGGCGGGCAGGTCGATCTTGTTGAACACCGGCAGGATCTCCAGATCGTGCTCCATAGCCAGATAGGTGTTGGCCAGGGTCTGCGCCTCCACACCCTGGGTGGCGTCCACCACCAGCAGCGCGCCCTCGCAGGCGGCCAGAGAACGGCTGACCTCATAGTTGAAGTCCACGTGACCCGGCGTGTCGATCAGGTTCAGCGCATACGTCTCCCCGTCATTGGCGGTGTAGAAAATACGCACGGCACGGGACTTGATGGTGATGCCCCGTTCCCGCTCTAGGTCCATATTGTCGAGGATCTGGTTCTCCATCTCCCGTGCCGGTACGGCGTTGCACAGCTCCAGCAGCCGGTCTGCCAGCGTGGATTTGCCGTGGTCGATGTGGGCGATGATGGAGAAGTTGCGGATATGGGATTGGTCAAACATATGGCAGCGCCGTCAGCGCATCGGGTTCAGCGGAGGCAGCTCCCCGCCTGTGCCAGCGCCTTCATATACGCCGCGCGGCTCCGCAGCAGCGCCGCGTCCACTGCGCCGGCATCGAAGTCCACCGCCTCTGTGGCGAACAGATCCTCATTGCCGCCGCTTTGCCGGTACAGCCGCCGCAGCAGATCGTACAGCGTGGCGCCGAGGCAGTCTCCGGCGGCGGTGATGGCCTCCCGGCTGTTGGTGCGGCTCAGTAGGTCGAACAGCAGCCCTGTGGTGTTCACCGCCAGCTTCTTCTGCAGCGTGGCCATGATGCTCCCCCGCAGGAGCCCTTCTCCGTGCTGCCGTCGTACAGCATCTCCGAGTCGATCATCGCGCCATCCCGGTTGGCGGTGCGGCCCAGCAGAAAGTCCGCCGACACATGATAAAAATCGCAGACCCGCGTCACGAAAGCCAGACCCGGCTCCCGTATGCCGTTTTCATAGTGGCTCAGCAGCGCCTGACTGGTTCCCAGCGCCGCCGCTGCCTTCCGCTGGCTGATGCCCTTTCCTGCCGCAGCAGGCTCAGTGTTCTGGAAAAATCCGTTGCCATGTCTCTCCCACCCTATCTTTCATAATACAGCCCGTAAAGTATATCCTATATTATACAACTTGTAAATGCTTTTCTGCCCGCCGGAGGAAAAATTTGCACCTTCCCCAACGTGCTACAATGGAGAAAAACCCTGGAGGTGTTTTCTATGGAAGAATTGATCCTATATGTGCAATATCAGGCCAAGCCCGGCTGCCGGGAGACGTTCGTCCGCCAGATCGTGGAAAAGGGCATCTTGACCGCCATCCGGCAGGAGCCGGGCTGCCTGGCCTACGACTACTACTTCTCCGCCCAGGATGAGAACGAGCTGCTGCTGATCGAGCGCTGGCAGAGCGCCGAGCGCCAGCGCGTCCACATGCAGCAGCCCCACATGCAGCAGCTGCGCGCCATCAAGGAGCAGTATGTGGACAGCACCACGGGAGCAGGGCGTCGGCCTGGTGGTGAATCCCGGCTGCACCGTGGCGTCCTCCCGGACGGCGGTGGAGCTGGCCCGCCGCTTCCCCCATGTCTATGCCGCCGTGGGCATCCATCCGGAAAACTGCGGCGATTTCCGCCCGGAGGACCTGGACGCCATCCGCGCTCTGGCCCGGGAGGACAAGGTGGTGGCCATCGGCGAGATCGGCCTGGACTACTACTGGCCGGAAAATCCCCCCCGCCCCCTGCAGGGTTCCCTTTCGCGTTCAATCACCCGCCGCAGCGACCAAAATCGCAAAATAAAATACTGTTTTTTATTTTGTGATTTTGCCTCAGCTTGTCAAAAAAGTCCGTTCGGACTTTTTTGACAAGCTAACCGCCCGCGGCTATGCCGCGGGCGGTTTACCTCTTTGCGTTTTGTCACGAATACTGCCAGCTCCGGCCACTCTCTTTGAACTCCGCCACCCGCTTTTCGTAGCTGGCGAAGGCGGCATCCTCAAAGGCCAGCGCGTCCGAGGGCGCGCCCATCTGCCGCAGCAGCCACTTGCACAGCGGCGGGTTCAGGATCAGCAGCGGCCCGATCAGGGACGTGGCCATCAGCCCGCCCCGGCGGAAGCCCTCCGCCTTCGTCTCCGGCGTGCGTCCCACTCCCCGGACGGTGTCGAACCAGCCGCCGCTCTCCGGCGCGTCGTAGTGGAAGCCGAACAGGCTCTTGAAGCCGACGACTTCCATACCGTCAAAGGTGCCCAGGAAGAAGCTGTTGTGCCGCTTCATCATGGTGTACCGCACCCGTCCGGGCAGAATGCCCAGCCCCTCTATGGTGTCGGCGCTGTCGCTTTCTATGGCGGCGGAAAATACGTCCGGCGCGTTGCCGGTCAGCAGGATCAGCTGTCCCGCGTCCAGCTTCGCCGCCATCTCCGCCGTATAGGGGCGCAGGGCATCGGCAGCCAGCGCCAGCCCCTGTTCTGTAGTACTGCCCATATAGACCAGCGTCACATCCTCGGTGAGGAACCGGGGTTTGCTGTGCAGGTCCGTCTCTATGATCTCCAGCGCCGGGCAGCAGCGCTTCAGATAGTAGATGTTCTGCAGATCGCCGTACAGGTTGCAGACCTCCGGAAACAGAATTTCCGCCTTCATGCGCGCCCTCCTTTGCCAGCAGCTTTTCCTTCAGCTTTTCCCTGACCCGGAAGGCCAGGGGCGTGCCGTCCACGCCGTAGAGCAGATACACGTCGTCCCCCGGGGTCAGCGGCAGCAGCTCCAGGGCGGCGAACTCGTCCTCGGCCAGCCGTATCTTCTGCCGGGGGATGCCCGCCAGCAGCAGCCGCAGCTGGTAGTCATAGGCCCGCGGCCCGGCGCAGACCAGGCACGTCACGTCATCACTGTTCAGGAATTCAAAATCCGTGTCGTACATCCAGCTGGGGTTTTCCGACCAGCTTTTGGCCACGCCCAGGCAGTTCATCATCAGCAGCAGTTCCTTCTTCCCCGGCTTGGACCGGATATAGTCGAAGTTGCGGGAGCAGGCCAGGGCGTTCTTGTCCTTGGACATCTGCATAATCACGTTCACGCCGCCGATCTCTTCCTCGGACAGCCGGCTGGCGGGGATCTTCACCTCCGCCATGCGGCGGGCGATGGTGCCGTGGTCATAGCCCAGCTGCCGCAGGGCGGCGATCACCGTCACTGTGTTGTAGATGTTGTGCAGGCTGTCGGTGATGAGGGTGTACGGGTATTCCTGCCCCGCCTCGCGTATGCACATGGTGTGGGCGGCGATGTCCACCTTTGTGGCCAGATAGTCGCAGTCGGGGGAGTGGAAGCCGCAGCTCTCGCACACGGCCCGGCCGATGTGGTGGTAGCGGCGGTATTCATACCGCAGCTTTCCGGCGCATCGGGGGCAGATACGCATATCGTTCAGCAGGTTCTCGCATGCCGTCACGTCGGTGGGCAGCCGGTCGATGCCGAAATACACCCGCTGGTTCTCCGGCGCGACAGTCCAGGAGATCAGGTCGTCTGCGTTGAGGATGAGCCTGCTCTCCCTGGGGAAGGACCGGGTCAGGATGTCCGCGATGTAGCCCGGATGGGCGTTCCGCATGATGGAGTCCCGGAACAGGTTGGTGATGGCGATGTGCTCCGGCTTCACATAGGGATAGATCCTGGGCGCGGAGCGCTCGTCGATCTCCAGGATCGCCAGGTCATACTCTGGCCTGACCCGGCCCAGCAGGCCGCAGCCCTTCAGCAACGCCGTGCTGATGCCGGAGATGATGTTGCTGCCCGCCCGGTTGCTGAGTACGCTTCTTGCCCTCCGCCGTGAGCACGTCCTTCAGCATATTGGCCACGGTGGTCTTGCCGTTCGTGCCCGTCACCGCCACGATGTGCGCCGGCTTGCCGATATATTTCAGGAAATCGGGACACAGCTTCACCGCCAGACTGCCGGGGAAGTCCGTGCCGTTGTGGCGGGTGATCTTCAGCGCCGGGATGGACAGCTTCGCCATCCACAGCGCGAAAAGAAACCGCAGTTTACCCATGGTTCGTCTCCTCCTTGGTGTGTGCCTGCAGCCATATCAGCAGCGCGGCCACATCCGCCGGGGACACGCCGGATACCCGCCCGCCTGCCCCAGGTTCAGCGGGTGCAGGGCGTCCAGCTTCTCCCGCGCCTCCAGCCGCAGACCCTGAATGTGGTCGTAGTCCATATCCGGCGGCAGCTTCCGGCGCTCCAGCTTCTCAAACTCCGCCACCTGCCGCAGCTGGCGCTGGATATAGCCCTCGTACTTCACCGAGATCTCCACCTGCTCCCGCACCGCCGGGGGCAGGTCGGGCCGCTCCGGGTCAAAGGCCGCCAGGTCGTCGTAGCCCAGCTGCGGCCTCCGCAGCAGGTCGATAAGGCGGCAGCCGCTGTCCACCGCCGCCGTGCCCTTCTCCGCCAGCAGCGCGTTCAGCGCGTGCCCGCCGGGCACGCCGGTGTGCTCCAGCCGCCGGATCTCCTTTGCCACGGCCTCGTACTTTCCTCCACCGCCGCCAGCCGTTCATCGCTGACCAGCCCCAGCTCGTGCCCGATAGGGCACAGCCGCGCGTCGGCGTTGTCCTGCCGCAGCACCAGCCGGTATTCGGACCGACTGGTCATCATGCGGTACGGCTCCTCGGTGCCCTTGGTCACCAGGTCGTCGATCAGCGTGCCGATATAGCTCTCGCTCCGCTTGAGCACCAGCGGCTCCCGACCCTGCAATTTCAGCGCCGCGTTCACGCCGGCCACAAAGCCCTGCACCGCCGCCTCCTCGTAGCCGATGAGCCGTTGAACTGCCCCGCGCCGTACAGGCCGGCCATGGCCTTCACCTCCAGCGTGGGCAGCAGAGCCAGCGGGTCGATGCAGTCGTATTCGATGGCGTAGGCCGGCCGCATGATCTCCGCGTGCTCCAGCCCCGGCACGGTGTGCAGCATCTCCAGCTGCACCTCCTCCGGCATGGAGGAGGAGAACCCCTGCACGTACAGCTCCTCGGTCCGCAGCCCCATGGGCTCGATGAAAAGTTGATGCCGGGGCTTGTCCGCAAAGCGCACCACCTTCGTCTCAATGGACGGGCAGTACCGCGGGCCGATGCCCTCGATGACGCCGGAGTAGATGGGACTTCTGTCCAGATTTTCCCGTATGATCCGGTGCGTCTCCTCGTTGGTGTAGGTCAGGTAGCACACCGCCCGGTTTTCCGGCACGTCCTTTGTCTCAAAGCTGAAGGACAGCGGGGGTCGCCCTCCTGCAGCTCCATTTTGCTGAGAAGTCCACGCTGCGCCGGTGTATGCTCGGCGGCGTACCGGTCTTGAACCGCCGCAAACGCACCCCCAGCGCCCGCAAGCTGCCCGTCAGGGCGTCGGCGGGGTGCAGGCCGTCCGGCCCGGAGGCCTCGATGCATTCGCCCACGATGGTCTGTCCGGTCAGGTACGTGCCCGTGCACAGAATGACCGCCTCCGCGCCCAGCACCGCGCCGGTACGGAGCACCACGGCCTCGGCGTGGCCGTTCCTCGCACCGTACCTCCGTGACCTCCGCCTGCCGCAGCGTCAGCCCCGGCTGCAATTCCAGCGTCTGCTTCATCACCTGCTGGTACTCCCGCCGGTCCGCCTGAGCCCGCAGGGACCACACCGCCGGGCCTTTGCCCCGGTTCAGCATACGGTACTGGATGCAGGCCCTGTCCGCCGCCTTGGCCATCTCGCCGCCCAGCGCGTCCAGCTCCCGGACCAGGTGTCCCTTTCCGGTGCCGCCGATGGCCGGGTTGCAGGGCATATTTCCCACCGCGTCAAGGCTCACCGTCAGGCAGACGGTCTTCATGCCCATCCGCGCCGCCGCCAGCGCCGCCTCGATGCCGGCGTGACCGGCGCCGATCACCGCCACGTCATAGCTTCCGCCGTGAAATTCTCTCATATACGCGCTCACCTCGCCTGCATTAACACTTTATTATACCCCGTACCGCGCCTTGGCGCAAGAGATATTATCCACCCAAATTTGTTGAAGCTGCACAAAAAAAACTTTACATAGTATTTATACAATACATCCAATTTTCTTCTTGCAAAACAAGTTGAAACTGCATATAATAGGGGTGTAAAAATGAAAGAAAGGAGCGTGATAGCACTATGACGACAACGTGGATCTGGGGCGACCTGGACGACATGATCTTTGCCGATTGTGACTGGGAGATCAGCCAGCGGTAACGACCACCGATGAGAACACCACGCCATGTGCGTGGGATTTTGCTTTTTTATGGGGATCTTTTCGAGCCGTTTCGACGGCCTTCGCCCCGTTCATATAGACAGCAAGACCCATCCCCTGCGTACCGGGAGCAAAGACGAGAGGAGACGGCGGTGCCGTGTCTGTTTTTTGCAATTTTAACGATTTGCCCCTTAAATCTTAACGCGTTCTTAGCGATTTCTTAACGGTGGAATGTGGTACAATGGCACCATCAAAATGAGGGAGGACATCTATGACCGCAAAAAGACGCGCGGCGCAAAAAGCTGCTGCGCACCATCGGGCTGCATTTCTCCGGTGTGGACACGCTCAAGGCGCTGGGCATGTATCTGATGTCCGTCATGGGGTGCCTGCTGCTTCGCAGCTTCGATATGCACAACGACACCAGCTACGTAGCCATGATCTTTCTGCTGGATGTGTTCCTTACCGCCTACTGGACGGACGGCTATCTGCTGGGCATTATCGCGGCTGTCGTGGGCGTGTTCAGCGTGGACTACATCTTCACCTACCCCTTCTGGCACATCAGCTTTACCCTTACGGGCTTCCCGCTGACGTTCCTGGTGATGATGACCATCTCCATCCTGACCGCTACCGTTACCAGCCGGGCCAAGCAGACCGAGGCCGTGCGCCGGGAGGCCGACCGCGAGAAGATGTATGCCGACCTGCTGCGCGCCGTGTCTCATGACATCCGCACGCCGCTGACCGGTATCGTGGGCGCCACCAACGTTCTGCTGGAGCAGGACGGCGGACTGACGCAGGAGCAGCGCCAGCAGCTGCTGCGATCCACCAACGAGGACGCCCAGTGGCTCATCCGCATTGTAGAGAATTTGCTGTCCATCACACGCATAAGCTCTGAGGAGGCTAAGGTCAAGAAAGAGCCGGAGCCGGCGGAGGAGGTCATCGAGTCCGCCGTAGCCAAGACCCACAAGCACTACCCGGAGGTGGATATCCGTGTCCATCTGCCGGCTGAGCTGATGATGGTGCCCATGGATCCCCTGCTGATGGAGCAGGTACTGGTGAACCTGATGGAGAACGCCGTCATCCACGGCGAGACGAATCACATCGATGTCAGCCTGCGGGAGGAGGGCAGCTGCGCGGTGATCAGCGTGTCCGACGACGGCAGGGGCATTCCCCAGCACCTGCTGCCCCGGCTGTTCGACGGCTCCGCCCGCAGCGACCGCAGCAGTGACGGCAAGCGCAGCATGGGAATTGGTCTGTCCGTGTGCCGCACCATTGTGCTGGCCCACGGCGGTGTGATACGGGGAGAAAATAGGCAGGAGGGCGGCGCGTGCTTCACCGTGACCCTGCCCATGAAAGGAGACGACAATGAAGATCAAAGATAAAGTCCTGATCGTAGAGGATGAGCAGTCCATCAGCAATTTTATCTCCATGATCCTGACCGCCAACGGCTTCGACACCATCGTGGTACGCACCGGCGAGGAGGCCCTGACCATGATCGCCTCCCATTGCCCGGACATGATCGTCCTGGACCTGGGCCTGCCGGATATGGACGGCATGGAGGTGCTGAAATCTGTCCGCAAGTGGTCCAACCTGCCGGTGGTGGTGGTCTCCGCCCGCAACCACGAGCATGACAAGGTGGAGGCCCTGGACTACGGCGCGGACGACTACCTGGTCAAGCCCTTCGGCACGTCGGAGCTGCTGGCCCGCATCCGCACTGCCATCCGCCACACCCGCACCACGCTTTCCAACGCGCAGATCGCCCAGTCCGGTAAGTTCGTCACCGGCGATCTGACCATCGACTACGATAAGCACCAGGTGCTGATGAACGGCGAGAACGCCGGATTGACCGTCAATGAGTACAAGATCGTGGCCCTGCTGGGCAAGTACGCCGGCAAGGTACTGACCTACGACTTCATCATTCGGGAGCTGTGGGGGCCCAAGGCCAAGACAGACAATCAGATCCTCCGGGTAAACATGGCCAACATCCGCCGCAAGATCGAGCCTACCCCCGGCAACCCCCAGTATATTTTCACCGAGGTGGGCGTGGGCTACCGCATGCGGGAGGGCGACTGACGCCCGCGAACCGAAATAGCGCAGAAAAAGCAAGGCAGCCGCTGGCTGCCTTGCTCAGTCTGTCAAAAAAGCCTGTCATTGCGAGCCAGTCCGCGCCGCGAAGCAAGTGCCCTTGGGGTACAGACTGGCGTGGCAATCCGTTTCCAAAACGCATAAGTCCTGCACTTTTCCGCAGATTCCCACCTAAAGGTTACGGATTCCCACACCAGTGACATCGGTCACTGGTTCGGAATGACAGGGGCGTGGGTTTATCGACACACCGAAACAGGGACGGCAGTGCCGTCCCTGTTTGTTATTCTGTTTCTGCCGCTTCCTGGGCGGGGGCGCTCTCCTGCTCCTGCTTGGGCAGCTGCTCGGGCCACTTGGCCCAGGTCTGGCGGATGAAGGGGATCATCTGATCCCGGGGGCATATCCAGCGCCGCGGCCATCTCGCCGTAGAGCTGGTCCTCAGCCCGCTTCAGATACCGCTCATCCATCTGGCTCACCTTTTTACCATGGCGCAGGGCCCACGCCCGCTTGCGGCAGATACCGTGGATCATGGCGGCCAGCTCGGCGCAGTCACAGCGGAGCACCAGCTGGTGGTAAAGTCCTTGGCGAACCGCATGCCCCGTTCGGTGGGGCGCTGGGGCGGCAGCTGCGGCAGGGCGGCGATCAGCTCCATAGCCCGGTCGCGGCTGATAATGGGGCGCATCATCACGGCGGTATCCACCGGGGTCATGACGGTGCCGCTGCGATAGAGGGGCGCAAGATGGTAATAGGTCTTGTCGCCGCCGTCGTACCGCAGGCCGGAAGGCCCGATACTCTCCACCCGGCAGACGCCCTCGCCGCCGTATACCACCAGATCACCCGCTGCAAACATCACACACGCTCCTTTTCGCACACAACACACTGACACAAAAAAGCACACGGCATACCAGCCATGCGTCCCCCTTCTGTTGCATTATACCACATGCTGTCGAAAAATGTAAGCACAAGATTCTATCTGGTTGTCGATTTTCTCTGACAAGTGTGGTAAAATGAGGTGAAATTTTTGCAGCGAGGTGCTTCCCATGAAAAATCCCACCATTTCCTCCTCCGCCTTTGTGGCGGACAACGCCACCGTCCGGGGCAGCGTGACCCTGGGCGCTCGCAGCAGCGTGTTCTTCGGCGCGGTGCTGCGGGGCGACCGGGCGCCGATCACCATCGGTGCGGGCACGAATATCCAGGACAACTGTGTGGTGCATGTGGACTACGACTACCCGGTGGTGGTCGGGCAGAATGTGACGGTGGGGCACGGGGCCATTCTCCACGGGTGCACCGTGGGTGACAACACCCTCATCGGCATGGGCGCCATCGTGCTGAACGGCGCGAAGGTCGGCAGCAACTGTCTCATCGGCGCCGGGGCGCTGGTGCCGCAGCACGCGGTAATCCCCGACGGCTCGCTGGCCTTCGGCTCCCCCGCCAAGGTGCGCTCCGCGCTGGACGAGGCAGCCATTGCCGAGCTGCGCCAGGCGGCGCTGGACTACCAGCAGGAGGCCATGGAGTGCAAGGCCGAACAGGAGAAATAAAAAAGAGAACCGCCATCGGGCGGTCCTCCCAGCTTGTCAAAAAAGTCCGTTCGGCCTTTTTGACAAGCTGGCAAAAATTGCAAAATAAAAAACAGTATTTTATTTTTGCAATTTTGATCGCTGCGGCGGGTTATTGAACGCGAAAGGGAACCCTGACGGTTCCCTTTCACACTACCATCGATCGACAAGGGCAGACACGGTTTTGACGGGCAGAAATGCGCCCATACTGCGTCAAGCCCCTTGACAATACGGCAAGTATTCTCTGCGGGTCTTTTCTTGTCTGGACACATTTCTGCTCCGACAAAACTGCTCCGCACCTGCCAGCGATGTATTTTCGAGTGATTTTTGGTTTTTGAGCCGCAGGCTTTGCTGGCGCAAGCCAAGGCGAAAAGGGCAAAAAGCGCCGGAAAGACACGTTGGCAGGCGTGTTTGCCCTTGTCGATCGATGGTATCCTTCCCTCCGATACCTGTGACCGAGCAGGTTTTTTGACAGTCTGAGAGAACCGCCATCGGGCGGTTCTCCTGCTATATTCAGATATTATTTGCTGACAGGCGTCACGCTGCCGTCGTCGCCCAGCTGCGCTGGGACGATGGTGCTGCGGGTGTTGCGGGCGATGTTGTCCAGCCGCAGCCGACTGGGGAAGTCGCTGAGCAGCGTGTACGCCACGCCGTGCTTCTTGGCCCGTCCCGTCCGGCCGATGCGGTGGATGTAATACTCGTTCTCCTCCGGCACCTCATAGTTGAACACCGCGTCCACATCGTCCACGTCGATGCCCCGGCTGGCCACGTCCGTGGCCACGAATACCCGCAGCTTTCCGTCCCGGAACCGCTGCATGACCTCCTCCCGCTTCCGCTGGGGGATGTCCCCGTGGATGCACTGGGCGTCGATGCCCCGCATCTGCAGGAACTTGGTGAGACGCTCGGTGCTGCCCTTGGTGTTGCAGAAGCAGATCACCCGGTCATAGCTCTCATGCGCCAGTATCTTCGCAATGGCGTCCACCTTCCCGTCGGAGGGCACCTCCAGCCGGTACTGTAAAATGTCCGGCTTGTTCTCCTTGGTGGCCTGCACCGTGATCTCCTCCGGGTCCCGCTGGTATACCCACGAGATGTCCATCACCTCCCGCGAGATGGTGGCGGAGAACATCCCCAGGTTTTTCCGGCTGGGGATCTTGTCCAGAATACGGGTCACATCGTGGATAAAGCCCATGTCCAGCATCCGGTCGGCCTCGTCCAGCACCACCGTCTGCACGCTCTTCAAATTCACGGTCCGCCGCTTCATGTGGTCGCTCAGCCGCCCCGGCGTGGCCACCACGATCTGCGGCCTCCGCTTCAGCGCGTCGATCTGCTTGCCGATGGGCTGCCCGCCGTACAGGCATACCAGCCGAACGCCCTCATGGCATACGGCCACGTCCCGCATCTCGTCGGTGATCTGCATGGCCAGCTCCCGGGTGGGCGCTAAGATAACGGCCTGCACCTCCTCGCTCTCCCGGTCGATGCGCTCAATGATGGGGATGCCGAAGGCCATGGTCTTGCCCGTGCCGGTGGGAGCCTTGGCGATCACGTCCTTGCCCGCCAGCATGGGCGGGATGCAGCCGGCCTGCACCGGCGTGCTGACGGTATAATGTTTATTTCGTATGGCGCGCATGGTGGCCTCTGACAGGCCAAAGCTCTCAAACGGTGCGCCCTGTGTTACTTCCATAGTTCTGTCCTCGTTTTTACATATATTCTCAATTTATAATTATACCATATCTGTCAACGCCTTGCAACGGGGCGATAACGCCCTCCCGAAAAGGAAGAGCGTCATGCGCCGAAATAGGCCACCAGCAGGTCGGTGACGACGCCGTAGCTTTTCGCGCCGTCCGTGTCGCCGTTGCTTTTCAGGAAGCCGTCGTATACCTTGTCCGACAGCTGGGACACCGTGCCCCGGAACTGTGACCAAGGCGTTGTCCGCCCGCAGGTCGGCTACCACCGTCTCCGGCAGGCTGTCCCGAATGATCTGCCACGCGTCGGTCGGCGCTGTACAGCGCGTTGGAGAGATAGCCGAAGCCCGTCAGCCAGCCGGAGTAGCGATAGGCGGCGCTGTCTGACCGGATAGCGGCCAGGATGCCGATGAAATTGCACTCCTCCTCCGCCGTGATGCCCCGCTGGTGCGCCATCTCGTGGCACACGGTGGCTGGAAGGAAGGCAGAGGGGCTGTCGGTGTTCACGTTGGCCTCACCGGTGAAGGGAAGTAGAACCCGGTGAAGCGCAGAGCGCTCAGCGCGCGGGAGCAGCCGAAGGCCTTGGCGCGGCCGGTCTTGGCGTCCAGAAAGGGGAATTCCTCCGTCAGCACGTCCAGCGAGCTCTCGCTGCCGGTCAGCAGCTGCCGGTAGTCCAGACGGCACACGCCGTCCCCGTCGCGGGGACTTCACCGGCGGACAGCGCCAGCTGATCGGCGAAATAGGCCGTCACCTGTGCCAGCTGATCGGCGGTCACAGGCGCGGTGGTCAGGCCACTTTTCTCCCGGAAGCCGTCCGTGTTGTAGCCCACGCCCCACAGCAGGCAGAAGTCCGGCTGTACACCGTCAGTACCGTGCAGAGGGCGGTGGTCAGCACCTGTGCCGCCGCGCGCCATTTCCGCCGGGCGGAGACGATGTACCGTATGCCGTTGGCGGCGGCTATAAGAGCGGCGCACACGGCGGTGACGATCAGCACCTCGCCCACGGAGAGGCTCCAGCCGCCCCACAGCCGCCCCAGCCACTGCTCCGCCGGGCAGATCGCCCCGTACCACAGGGCGTTCATGGCCGCCCGGCTGGTGCGCAGGGCGAAGTAAACGGCAAAGAACGCCGCCAGTGTCAGAAGCCAGCGGCGCAGCGCCCGGCCGCTCACAGGGGCAGCGCCTTGCCGGTGAAGCACATGACGCAGTGGGCGCGGACAATGACCTTGCCCGTCTCGTCCGTCATCTCCGCCGAGCAGAAGGCCAGCTTGCCGCCCAGACGGTCTACCTTACCCACGGCGGTCAGGGTGCTGCCCGCCGACGCGGCGGCCAGATAGTCGATGCTGGCGTTCACCGTCACCACCATCTCCTGCCGCAGCGACATGATGGCCATGCCGGCGGCTACGTCGCACAGGGAAAACAGAATACCGCCGTGTGCGCCGCCCCAGCGGTTCAGACTGTTCTCCTGCATGGGCAGCACGATGGTGGCCGTGCCATCATCGGCATCGGTCATGCGCATATAGTTGTGTGTCAAAAGGGCTCGTTGTCGTTGCAGAAATGCAGCAGCTTGTTATACAGCTCAGGCGTCATGTCTGTTGTTCTCCTCTTTTTGTTTCTGCCGGCGTCGACCTTTGCCCGACCCACATAGGCATACGCCTCCGTGGGCATATCCCGCCGCCGCAGCCGGCGATCCATCAGGAACTTCACCAGCTCCTGTATGCAGGCGAACACCGGCACGCCTAGGAACATCCCCAGCACGCCGCCGAAGCCGCCGCCCACCAGAATGGCCACAATGACCCAAAAGCTGGAGATACCCGTGGCGTCGCCCAGGATCTTCGGGCCCAGGATGTTGCCGTCAAACTGCTGCAGGACCACGATGAAGAGCACGAAGATCAGGCACTGCTTGGGGCTGACCAGCAGGATCAGGAACGCGGAGGGCACCGCGCCCAAAAACGGCCCGAAGAACGGGATGATGTTGGTCACGCCCACCACCACGCTGACCAGCGGCGTGTAGGGCATATCCATCAGCGAGCAGCCGATAAAGCATATGACGCCGATGATAAGGGAATCCAGCAGCTTGCCCCGGACAAAGCCGGAGAAGATGCGGTCTACCGTCCGCGTGCCGCGCATCACCGCGTCCGCCCTCGCTCCGGCAGCACGGCGTACACCGCCTTGCAGCACCGGGCCAGGCTCTTCTCCTTCATGCCCATCAGATAGATGGACACGATGATGCCCACGATCAGGTCAAAGGCAAAGCCCACTGCCCCGCGTATGCCGCTCCAGATACCGTTGGTCAGCGGCACAACGGCCTTCTGCGCCCAGGGCAGCACCTTGTCCGTCAAAACGCCATGCCGTCGGTATAGCGCTCGGTGATGAGCCCCGCCAGCCAGACGGCGATCTCGTTCTCGCTGTCCAGCAGCCCGTCGGCCCAGTCGTAGACCTTGCGGTAATAGGCCTCGGCGTTGTTGATCAGCGTGGTCACGCTGTCCATCAGTTGAGGGATGAGCACGCTCATCAGCAGGTACAGCAGGAAGATCACCACCGCCTCCGTCAGCAGGATGCTCACCAGCCGCAGTCCGCCGGGCAGGACTTCAGCTTCCCTCTTGGGGAACAGCTTCTTCCACCCCGCCCGGATAACCTTTTCCAGCCAGGACATCACCGGCGTCAGCAGATAGGCGATGGCCGCGCCGTACAGCACCGGCGCGAGGATGGAGGCCAGCTTGGATATAAAGCGCTGCAAAACGCCGTTTTGGTAGAACGTATCAAAAAACACCAGCACCGCGCAGACCGTCAGAAATGCGGTCAGTCCCCATTTGAAGTATTGCGTTCGTTTCACGGCAAAGCCTCCCCGTCCTGTTTTTTCTATCATACCCGACCATTCGCCATTTTGCAAGAGGTTTCGACCTATGCGGAGGATACAAGCCGTCCGGCGGTGAGCAGGGAATACCTGTTGCAATCACGCTCTTGTTATGCCATAATAGATAGACACCCTGCGCCCTCGCGGCGCGAAAAAACGATGATATGTGAGGGTCGCACAGCATGAAAAAGCTCCTGTTTATCGTCAATCCACGAGCAGGAAAGACAAAATCCGCCGCGCCGCTGTTCGAGGCGGTGGCGGCGTTCTCCCGCGCCGGGTATCTGGTGCGGGTGTACGTCACCGGAGGCCGGCGGCCAGGCCCGTGACATCGCCGCCAAATGGGGCAGCCGGTACGATCTGGTGGTCTGCGCCGGCGGCGACGGTACGCTGAACGAGACCATCTCCGGCCTGATGCAGCTGGAGCAGCGCCCGCCGCTGGGCTACCTGCCCAACGGCAGCACCAATGACTTCGCCGCCAGCCTACACCTTCACACTACGGTGGCGGCGGCCCGCGCCGCCGCAGGCGGCGTCCGTACCCGCTGGACATTGGGCGGCACAATGACCGCTACTTCGCGTATGTGGCGTCCTTCTGGCGCGTTCACCCGCTCCTCCTACTCCGCGTCCCAGGCGGCAAAAAACGCCCTGGGCCACTTCGCGTACATACTGGAGGGGACTGGGCGACCTGGAGCTCCCTGCGCCCCTACCGCTGCGCCATCGAGGCGGACGGCGAGCGCTTCGAGGGCGAGTTCATCTTCGGGGCGGTGTGCAACTCCACCTCCCTTTGGGCGGATTGGTGAAATTGGATGCCCCCGGGGCAATGGACGACGGAACGCGTTCGAGCTGCTGCTGCTGCGGATGCCGAAAACGGCGCTGGATCTGCAAAACCTCATCACGGCCATGACGCGGATGCAGTACGACTACCCCGGCGTGATCTTCCGGCACGTCAAAAAACGTAGTGCTGACAACGGGCCAGGAGATCTCCTGGTCGCTGGACGGCGAGTACGCCGCCAGCGCTCCCCAAAGTAGAGATCCAGTGCCTGCCCGGCGCGATAAAATTGGTGCATTGACCCACCGCACCCTCGTTGCTCGTCCGTTAGGGGGCGATGCCCACGCATTGTGGAGCGAAGCGGAACAAGTACCCTTGGGGTGCATCGCCCCGCCGTTTTCGCATCATATTCCGGGCAGACAGAGCCGTCCGCCCCTACACACGTTCTGATGCACCGTGTGAGCGTCCCTTGCCTCTCCCTCTGGGAGAGGTGGCCGTTAGCTGAGCGAGGACGGATGAGGCAACTTGGCGACCATACCGGCCCTCTCAGTCACCTGCGGTGACAGCTCTCCCAAAGGGAGAGCCATGGCGTCTGTGCCCCGTTATTATATAGGCGCATACCGCGGCGGCGTCCGTAGGTGATCATGGCGCCCATGCCCAGGGACAGGGAGAAGAACATCTGCCCGCCCGCCGTGGAGAGGACCGTGAGGATATCAGGCGACTCCTTGATGACGCCGTTGGCCAGAGCCCAGCCGGGGACGAACATATACTTCAGACCCTCTGACGCGCCCTCCAGGGTGCAGGAACGGATGATGCAGATCACCAGCATCACGAACAGAGCGGGCATACCCACGGAGCAGACCTTTTCGATGCCGCCGCCGACGCCGCCCATAACGATGATCATGGTCAGGGCCACGAAGATCAGACCGTAGATCACGGCCTCGCCCTGGTTGGCCATCAGGGCGCCGAACACGCCGGCGCCGTCCAGGGTGCCGGTGCCGAAGCCGGCATGGAACAGGTTGCCCACGTTCAGGGTCACATACTTCAGGCAGTAGCCGCCCAGGGCGCAGTAGAAGCCCAGGATCAGGAACGCCGACAGAACGCCCAGCCAGCCCAGCCACTTGAACCTCTTGGACAGGACCCTGTAAGCGCCGATGGCGCCCCGGCCGGTCTTGCGGCCCAGGGCCAGCTCGCCCATCATAACGATGAAGCCGCAGCACGCCGCCAGGATCAGATAGATGATGAGGAATGTGAAGCCGCCGTTGGCGCCCCTTGATCTGACCGTAGAGGATCAGAACCATGCACAGCGGCGTGATGAACGCACGCACACCTTGAAGAAGCCGTAAGTGCCCATCTTGTGGTCGGGTGCGGCCTCGCACTCGTCCTGACCACCTCCGGGCCGAGCTCCCAGCCGATCATGATGGTCATGAGCAGGCCACCGAGCGGCATAAAGACGCCCTCGGAGATCATGTCGAAGAAGTCAAGCCAGCAGTCGTTCCACATACGGATATGCTCCGCAGGTATATTCAAAAGCTCGAAGGGCGCGATGCCGTTAGGCCCAAGCCGTCGGCGCTGACCAGGATGCACAGCAGGGCGATAAGGATGGAGGCGATGAGGGAGTACTTCTTGCGCTGGTCGCCCTTGCCCTGCTCCCGGGCCTCGTCCACAAAGTGGGCCACCACGGTCTCCAGCAGGGAGATGGACGAGGAGACGGCCGCAAGCACGACCAGCAGGTAGAAGATGATGCCGAAGATCGGGCCGACCACGCCGCCCATGCTGTCAAACACATTCTGCATGGTGATAGCCGTAGGTGATCATCGCGCCCATGCCGATAGACAGGAGAAGAACATCTGACCGCCGGCGGTGGAGATGACCTGGAAGATGCTGGGTGCTTCGGCAATAACGCCGTTGGCCACCGCCCAGCCGGGGACGAACATATACTTCAGGCCGTTCGACCGCGCCGGGGAGCGTGCAGGCGCGGACGATACAGATGAGCAGGATTCCGAACAGCGCCGGCATGCCGATGCCGCAGAACTTCTCGATACCGCCGCCGACGCCGCCCATAACGATGATCATGGTCAGGGCCACGAAGATCAGACCGTAGATCACGGCCTCGCCCTGGTTGGCCATCAGGGCGCCGAACACGCCGGCGCCGTCAGGGGTGCCGGTGCCGAAGCCGGCATGGAACAGGTTGCCCAGTTCATCTGCAACGGCGGCGAAAGCGAGACCTGGGTGGACGACATCCTGGACGCCGCCGGGGAGGGCATCGGCTCCGTGGTGCACATGATGGACCACGCCCACGTCCTGGGGGAGGAGTTTTCCGAGGGGATGCAGGGCGGTCATGACCACGACGAACACGACCATGACGAGCATGACGGTCACGACCACGACGGCCATGAGGAGGAGATCGGGTACGACGAGCACATCTGGACCTCCCCCCGCATCGCCATGGACCTGTGCCGGGTCATCGCCGACACCCTGGCCCAGGCGGACCCCGCCCACGCCCAGGAGTATCAGGACCGGCTCGCGGCCTATCTCCGGGAGCTGACGGACCTGGACCGGGCCTTCCGGGACACGGTGGAGGCCGGGCAGCGGCATCTGCTGGTGTTCGGCGACCGGTTCCCGCTGCTGTATTTCTGCCGGGAGTACGGCCTGGACTACCGGGCGGCCTTCCACGGCTGCTCCGGGGACACGGAGCCCTCCCTGGCCACGCTGAAATATCTCATTGACAAGGTGAATCAGGAGGACATCCCGGTGGTGTATACCATCGAGCTCAGCAGCCAAAAGGTGGCCAACGCCATCGCCGAGACCACCGGGGCCCGGGTGCTGACCTTTCATTCCTGCCAGACCCTGACCCGGCAGGAGTTCGACGGGGGCGAGACGTATCTGTCCCTGATGTGGAAAAATGTGGACGTACTGAAGGAGGGGTTGGCATGAGCGAACAGAAGGTGCTCATAGACTGCCGTGACGCGGCCCTGGGCTACGAGGGCCGCCCCATCTGGGAGCATCTGACCTTTCAGGTGCGCCGGGGGGATTATCTGTGCATCGTGGGGGACAACGGCTCCGGCAAGTCCACCCTGCTCAAGAGCATGCTGGGCCTGCTGCGGCCCCTGTCCGGGGAGATCCGCCTGGACGAAAGCCTCCGCCGGGGGGCCATCGGCTATCTGCCCCAGCAGACCCAGGCGCAGAAGGACTTTCCCGCCACCGTCAGCGAGGTGGTGCTGTCCGGCTTTCTCAGCGCCCGGGGGTGGAAATTCTTCTATACCCCGGCCCAGAAGTCCCAGGCCCTGCAACACATGGGCAAGCTGGGGATCCTGGAGCTGAAGGACCGGTGCTACCGGGAGCTGTCCGGCGGGCAGCAGCAGCGGGTGCTGCTGGCGCGGGCCCTGTGCGCGGCAGGGGACCTGCTGGTGCTGGACGAGCCGGTGACGGGCCTGGACCCCGCCGCCGCCGACGACCTGTACCGCACCCTGCGCTATCTCAACCGCACCGAGGGCATGGCCGTGGTGATGGTGACCCACGACATCCGCAGCGCCCTGCGGGACGCCGCCGCCATCCTCCACGCCGGGCGGGACCAGTGGTTCCTGGGCACTCCCGGGGAGTATCTGGCCTCCCCCTACGGAAAACGCTTCGGAGGTGACCTGTCATGAGCCTGCTGCTGGAAATGTTTACCTATCCCTTCATCGTCCGGGCCTTTGTGGTGGGCATTTTAGTGTCCCTGTGCGCGGCGCTGCTGGGGGTGCCGCTGGTGCTCAAGCGGTACTCCATGATCGGCGACGGACTGAGCCATGTGTCCTTCGGGGCGCTGTCCATCGCGCTGGCCTGCGGCTGGGCGCCGCTGCCGGTGTCCATCCCGGTGGTGATCCTGGCGGCGCTGGGGCTGCTGCGGCTGACGGAGCGCAGCCGCATGGGGGCTGACGCCGCCATCGCGGTGGTGTCCGCCTCGTCCCTGGCCGCAGGCGTCATCGTCACCAGCCTGACCACCGGCATGACCACGGACGTGGACAGCTTTATGTTCGGCTCCATCCTGGCCATGGACCGGGCGGACGTGGCCCTCAGCGCCGGGCTGTCGGCGGCGGTACTGCTGCTGTTCGTGCTGTTTTACCACAAGCTGTTTGCTATCACCTTTGACGAGAGCTTTTCCCGGGCCACCGGCGTGCGGGTGGGGCTGTACAACACCATGCTGTCGGTGCTGACGGCCCTGACCATCGTG
>VOFG01002121.1_pt1 | contig 20483 bp, 37 predicted proteins | sample 5384171 | NCBI WGS metagenome assembly VOFG01 (sample SAMN12384726, study PRJNA508395) | human gut metagenome | isolation source: healthy gut F | host: Homo sapiens
GCCGCCGGCCTTACGCAATACTCATTGCCCTGCGCCCAAATCGACTCGGGCTACACCGCCGTCGCCGCCGCCCAGCGTGACATAGAGCAGGGCAAGGCCGGTCCCGTCCCGCGGCAGCTGCAAAACAAGCACTTTGACGGCGAGGACGCGGAGAAAAGGGACAGGGCTACCTCTATCCCCACGATTTTGAAAATCATTGGGTCAGACAGCAGTATCTTCCCGACTCGCTTAAATATGCCGTCTACTATAAGCCGGGCGACAACAAAACGAACAGGCGTTTTTTGAAAATCTCAAAAAACGCCGCGGGCAAAAAATAAGCTGTCAAAACAAAAAGACCGTCACATAGTGACGGTCTTAATTTTTCGGTTTTACTTGTTGCAGTTGGGGCAGCCGCCTTTGGTGGGATCGTAGGGGTTCCGCACTTTTCGCAGTAAACGGTCTGCTGTGTGGGAACGGCGGGTGCGGCAGGGGTGGCAGGAGCTGCGGGGGCAACAGGTGCCTTGGGGGCGGAGCGAATTTCTTAAGCTCGGAAATGTCGGTGTCGAAGTTGACATCATTTGAAGTCTTGTCGCCGGTCAGCTTGGAAAGCTTGTTGTTGATTTGGATGACATTCTTGACAAGAATTACGGTGAGCATAAGCAGCTCATAAGTTTATACGCACGGCAATGGGTCCGGAGGACTGCGGTCAAGATCGAGGTGATAAGGTTAAGGCCGTAGTTGTAAGAGCCGAAATCGAAAATTCCGAGAACGCCCTTAAGAATAACATAAGAGGTGGAGAAAATGTAGAGTGCCTTGAGAATCTTCTCGATGATGAGGCTGCGGAAATCGCATACATTAACAAGGAATTTCATAAAAAGGATTTTGGCTTTCTCTGCCTTTTTTTTGGAAAGCACCACCACAAAGGCAAGCGCGGTGGCAACAACGGCAAGCACCAAGGCAAGAACCGAAATCGCGCCGTTGAAGTCGCTTGATCGGGTTGCACCTCCGACAATGTCTTCGAGGCCAAAGACTGTTCATTAACATACACTCCTTAAGTGATTTTTATGATTATACACAATATTTTGTGTTCTGTCAAGACAGTTTCATCAAGGAAAAGTCAGGTTGCCCCCATAATCAGGCGGCCGTTCTCCTCCGCCCTCTTATGATCTCCGCCTCCTCATATTCCGGCGGCAGGGCTATGCATTCCTCCTCGTGCCAACGGTTGACCGCCGAGGATTTTTTCATTTTTTGCCTGTTCTTTCAAAGGCAAAGGTGCCGAGCTGAGCATAAATCGGGTGAAATTCTCCCTTTGCAAAAACGCGGTTGTTTCTGCGGAAAGCCCCTGAGCTTTTTATAAAATTCGGTCAGCTCGGCGTCGCCGTCGGCATTAAAGGGAGCGCGGTTGAAGGGGTCGGAATAGCCCTCGGCACCCGTTTCGTCGCCGTAATAGAGACTGGGCACACCGGGAAGCGTATACTGAAGCACCGCCGCAAGCTTTAAAAAGAGCCTTTCCCTTTGCCGCTGCTCCGCCGTCATCCTTTGCCGCGACTGCCACGCTCTGTCGCGGCCGCAAAGGGGCTCGCCCTCGAGACGGGTCAGCAGACGAACCGTGTCAGAGTCCCCATGTGGTTCATGAGCAGGTCGACGGCGCTTTTGGGATAGTTTTCAATCACCGAAAAGACCGATTCAAGCAGCTCGTCGCCGTCTCCGCCCTTTAAGAATTTTATCACGGCCTCATAAAGGGATAGTTCATAACGCTGTCAAGCTGACCGCCGAAGGTAATGTCGGCGGTGTCCGTAGCTTTCCTTTAAAGAGGCGTCCTCCCAAACCTCTCCGATTATAACGCCGTCCTTCTTTTCCCTTTTGACGGCGGCGTTAAATCTGTCGAGAAAAACGTCGGGCAGCTCGTCGGCCACGTCAAGGCGAAAAGCCGCTCGCTCTAAGGGACAGCCACTTGGCCGCAACCCCATTTTTGCCCGGTTATAAACTCGAGATATTCCTCACATTCTTCCTTCACCTCGGGCAGACTTTTTATACCCCACCAGCAGGCATATTTGTTTGGATATTCATCAAAAAGGAAAACCATTTATAATAAGGCGATTCCTTGCTTTGATATGCTCGAGGGAGCCGTATCGGCCGAGCTTGTTAAAATATACGCTGTCCTCCCCGTGTGGGAAAAACTCCGTCGAGAATTATGCGTATGCCTAAATCTTCGGCTTTCTTACAGAGCCGTTTAAAATCCTCCTCGCCGCCCAGCAGAGGGTCGATTTTCATATAATCGGCGGTGTAGTAGCGATGATTTGAATGAGCCTCGAAAATCGGATTAAGATAAATACAGCTCACCCCGAGGGAGGAAAGATAGCCGAGCTTGCTCGTTATCCCCTTTAAATTTCCGCAGAAATAGTCGTTGTTAAGCTGTCTGCCGCCGCGGGTTTCAAGCTGTTCAAATGGCGGGAGTACCCTCAAATTTATCGTAAATATATCTGTCGGGAAATGGATTTTTTTTCACAGCTGCCGTCTTTACAAAAACGGTCGGGAAAAATCTGATAAATAATGCCGCCAGCAAAGAAAATCGGGGCTTTATATTCATGGTCATAAACCGACATGACATATTTTTCACCTATTTGATTCATGACGCAGGCGTCGGTTTTTCCCTTATACAAAACATTATGCCCGAAGGGCGTGTCAAATTCGAAATAATAGAAATAAAGCCCTTTTGAAAAGGGGCCGAGGGTGCAGCTCCACCAAACGCCGTCGGACTCGGTCTCGAATTCTCTCGAAAAACGATAATATCGGCACATTTCTCCGTCCTTGCAAAGGGCGATAACGGCTTCCGAACAGTCAAGGGGCAAAAAACAGACGGAAGGTCACGGTCTCGTTGTCGGCGGGACAGCCGAAGGGCTTTTTATAAAGTGTATTTCTTGAAAAAACGGCGTTTTCATGAAAATCCCCCTTTGTTATTCAATTTAATATATCACAAAATCGGAATTATGGCAAATCTTTATGCAGATAATATTCTCGGGCAAGGCAAACAACAAAAAATCGCCGCCCGTGGAGGTGAAAAAGCATGAAATCCAAGAAAAACCGCGCAAAAAAGGCGGAATATGACGCAGAGTTCGGGGTCATTCCCGCCTTTAAAAACGAAAAGACCTTAAAGAACAAGGATAACACCGACTTTAAGAGCCACACCGACGTACAAGGCAGCTGGACGGGTACGCCTTTATGACGGCGGAGAGCCTGTTCAGGACGCAGACGACTTCTTTAAAGCAAAAAGGGAATCCGAAGGGGATTTAAGCCCTCGGATTCCTTTTTTAATTATTTTTCGGCGGGAAACCTGTCGATTTTTGCGACAGATTTTTGGAGAATAAGCAGGGCGTCGGTCACCGTTATCTTGCCGTCGCCGTCAACATCGGCCGCCGTTTTGGCCTCATCGGAAAGGCTGATTTTTCCGACCGCCGCCTGAAGCGCGGTCAAAGCGTCGGTTACATTGACATTTCCGTCGCCGTCAACGTCTCCGTAGCCCACCGCCGAAAGGAGCTTTTTCGGCCGCCTCCAGCAGCTCATAATTCATAATATATCCCTCGGGGAAATCGGAGATAAAGCCGTCATACTCCGCGCTCTTGCCTTTTGCGCCGCGGATTTCAGCGCCTCGAGGCTGTCCTTATTCGGAGCCGACAGGTCAAATTCGCCCAACTTTGCGACAACCTCCTCGGTTTTTATGCGTCTTACCGCCTCGTCGGGAGCCTCAAAACCGAATTCGATATAATCGAAAAAATACCGTGCCGTCCTTTAAATCCTTTATTATAAACTCGAAGTCGCTTATGGACGAAAGGATGTCCTTATCGGCCGCGTTGCCGTCGGCGTCGGTTATCTCGGAAAGGTCGAAGGCATAGCACTTAAAATCGCTGTTCATGGGCAGAAAATAGCTGTCCGAACCGTCGGCCGGCTTAACATAATACACGCTGTCACCGTTCTTTATGCCGAGGGTCAGCTTTTTGGCGCGGTTGTCGGGGTTTTCACAAGCACGGTGAGGGTGTTATACTTCTGAAGCTGAGCGTTGGGCAGATACCACATGGAAGAATAGGTGGGGCCGGCGCTTACATGCTTTTTGGTGGTGGGGCTGATTTGATAATTAAATTCCACCGAACCCCTGACCTTGGGCTCTGATTTCGGAATTACCTTAACGGTACCCGCCGCAGGGTCGGTCACACCCGAAAGCTGACCCACCTTCCAGTTGGGAACATAATAGCCGTCGCGGCGGTTGGTGTCCCAAAGACGGTTTGGTCGCAGGTCGCCCAATCGAGAGGCGTGCAGTAATAGCCGTCGTCAAAAACGTGGCTTCTGAACTGGAGGGCGGGAAGTCCGTAGGAATTGCACAGGTCGGAGCAGACGTTGAAATTTGTAAAGGCATAGGTAAAGGCCACGGGATTTTTGATAAGGCTGTTATAGACCTCCACCTGATTTTTGGAAATTATTCTGGATCTTGCGGGAGCAAAACATGATTTTCCCCGCAACGGTAACCCCTCGACCTCGTCTGACTCGGCGAGACTTTCTCTCGTCGGAGGACTCTCCGGTTATGACCTTAAGTCCCTCGCCGACATTTTTTAAAGGTGACGGTTATCTTTCCGTTTTGGCCGATTTCATAGCTTTCAACCTCGGGGATATAATAGTCGGCGGTGGTTCCCTCGACCTTATAAATATTGTGCAGCATGGCCTGAGCCGTGCGGTGGGCAATGGCGCGCTTGTCGCTCGGATGGTCTATTCCGTTGCCGCAGGTGCAGGGGTCTCCCGAGCAGCCGTCGAGATGATAGGCAAGATTTGCGTCATAGAAGGTTATCTGCTGGCTGAGGGCATATTTATCAACGACTGCAGCCACCTCCTGAGTCCACACAGCCATGGCGTCATTTGTAAACTTGAAGTTGTCGGGGGCAAGCTGAGTCATTATAAAGGGCATATCGTTAACATCGTCGAATCCGAATTTGACAGCCAAATCCTTTATAAAGGCGTCGAGGGCGGCCTCGTAAAATCCTGCGTCGTTAACAAGACCTTCCTCGAGGTTTGAGCAGCCCTGATACCACATAACTCCCGCGACGTTAAGTCCCGAAAGGGGTCCGAGACGGGTGTTCCAGCTTCCCGTCATTTCGTCAAAACGGAAGCTCTCCTTGGTGTCGGAATATTTACCGTGTTTTTGAGCACGTCGACCACCGTATCGCTGCCGTTTATTGCATCCTTGGACATCCATGCCTCTATGCCGGTCGAGCCTATCGTGGCGTTGACAAAGCCCACGGGCACGTTGAGATTTTCGAAAAGCTCGACGGCGGTGAGCACCCCGTAGGCCGAGATGTGATAAAGATAGTCGAGTTCCTGCGCGTTATACCACTCGGATTTCTTGGTGTCCCAATCGAGAGTGTCATACTGGACCCCGGGCGTTCTCGGGCGTCAATGTCGACTGCGCGGGAGGCGTCGAGCACACGGATGTTTTATATTTGCCGTCCGCCAAAAAGCTTTCGGACAACGTCATGCTTTCAAGCTGACCGCCGAAATTGAACTGCATATTGGATTGACCCGTTCCGACCCAAAGCTCGCCGATGAGAATGTCGTCAAGGCGGGCCTGCTCGTCGCCGTTCATGGACATTTTTATGGTGTAGGTGTCAAAGCTGCCCGCTCTCGGGTCAAGCTCGAGAGACCAGTTGCCGTCGCTGTCGGCGCTTGCGGTCTTAAGCTCCACACGGTTGGAATTTTTGAGGAGTTCGGCGGTTATGACCGAACCCGAAGTACCTGTTCCCCAAAGGTGAATGGGCTTGTTTTTGCTGAAAAACGGCGCCCGTGCTTAAAAACAAGGCATGGTGAATTTTCCGCAGCGGCGGCAGACACCCCGCCGCACATTCCCATGGCGGTCAAAAAGCCCGGCCGCCACCGCAACGGAGCAGATTTTTTTGATTGTTTTGTGCATAATCTCTTCCTTCTCAAAGTTTTATTTTTCCGACGGCGATCTGCAGCACCGTAAGGGCGTCGGAAACGGTTATGCGTCCGTCGCCGTCGGTGTCGCAGGCCTTTTTCTGCCGCTCGGTAAATTCTATCTTGCCGACGGCGTTTTGCAGAACAAGCAGGGCGTCGGTCACCGTCACATCGCCGCTTAAATCGGCGTCGCCGACGGCGTCGGTTTCTTAACCTCTCCGCATATGAGCTGAAGCTCGCACAGCTCGATATTTTTCGACATTTTGTTTTCTATGTCGAGACGGTAATAATTATAGGCCTTTGTGTTGTCAACGGCATAGAAGTTTATGGCCAAATCCCATCTGAAGCTTTGGTTTTGCCGCTCGTCAAGCTTTTCCCACGTCTTTCCGTCGGCCGAGCCGTAAACGGTAATGCTTTCGGGGGCGGCGGATTTGGATTTCGAGGTCAGAGTATACTGCCGCAGGGTTTGCGCCGTAGGGCATATACATCGTTATCGACGCGGAGTTTCCCGAAAAGCTCGGGCTTTGCTCGGCATAGCTCAAATTGCAGAAACGCTTTTGCCCGTCGGTCATGTTTTCGCAGAAAACGAGGGGGCAATCGCCGCTCATGTCGGCGGTTTCGGACACCTGCATACCCGTCGTGACATCCTCCATGATGTCGATTTCATCGCCCTCGGTCACCGATGAAGGCAGGTCGGTTTCGGTGTTGCAGCCGAAATCGGAGGGGTGCTTCCCCATATTAAACACTATTTCCTTTGCCGAAGTAAAGCTCGCTGTGGGTTATATAGCACTTGGTATAGTCCTTTCCGTCCACCGTCATGCTTTGGATATAGACGTTTTCGGCGCTGTTGTTATTCGCCTTTATGTGAACGTCGCCGGTGGGAAGGTGAAGTGTGACATCGCTGTAAAAGAGGAGAGGTTATGCAATATTCGTCGCTTCCGCGTTTGCGGCATAAAGCCGAGAGGAAAGCAGATACCATGCCGATTGCTCGCCGTTGTCCTCGTCGCCGATATAGCCGTGGCCTATCTCTCCGCCGTTATAGAAGCGGTCGAGCACCTGTCTTGTCAGGCTTTGGGTCTTATAGGCCTTTCCGGCATAATTATAAAGATAAAAGCATGGCGTGGGTGGGCTGGTTGTTGTGCTGATACTGGCCGGCCCAACGTCCTTTGCCTCGGCGATTTCGTGGTTCTGAGCCTCGCTGCCCTTATGGTGCGGGAGCCGACAGAATCTCGTCAAGCTTTGCGGCAAATTTTCATATCCGCCGTAGAGGTTTATCATTCCCTTGACATCGTGGGTTTCGTAAACGCTCATGCCCCAGCCGTTTGTCTCCACAAAGCCGTATTTTTGCCAGGTGTAGGGGTCAAATTCCTCATTTGAGAAGGTAAAGCTGCCGTCTCCGTTCTTGGGCATATAAAAGCCGAGCTCGCTGTTGAAAAGGTTGGCATGGTTTTTTGGGCGGTTTCTGAAATATTCATAGCCGTCGTTGTCGCCGAGAGCCTTTGCGAGATTTGCGATGCCCGCATCGTTTATGGCCGCCTCGAGAGTCCAGGAAACCGAGCTGTTACCGCCGTCGCCCGTATCTTGGGTATAGCCGATATAGGGCGCCGTTTCGCTGTAATTTCTTTCATATCCGTTGTCCCCTGAAGCAGGGAAGCGGCGGTTTCAGAGAGGCCTCATAGGCCGTTTCCGTGTCAAATTCAATGCCTTTGCTTGCCGCGTCGCCGAAAACCGCGTCGAAATTGGTGGCGATCATGCTCAAAATGCCGCCGGATTTGACCAACGGGGCATTTGCCCGCATCGCGGTAGTGCTCGAGCATTCCGTCAAGAAGCTCGCCCGCCTTTTTGGGCGAAAGCAGAAAAAGAGCCGGCCACTCGGTTCGGTAGGTGTCCCAAAAAGCCGTTTCCGGCATACATTTGCCCGTCGTTCACCACAATGTTGTCCGCCGTGCTCTTATAAGGGCTTGCGTATTTCGGCTGCGGATTTTCGGCGGTTCCCGCATTTTCCGAATAGTTTTTGGGAAAAGATACATTTTGTAGAGGAGGAATAAAGGCGTTCGAGCTGTTGCTCGAGGCGCCGTCCACCTCCACCGTGTTCATTATTTCATTCCATTGTGCCTTTGCCCGCTCCATGACGGTGTCAAAGGTGTCGGTTTCGGAAATTTCAAGAGACAGGTTTTTTCTTTTTGCCTGCTCGGCGCTTATGTAGGAGGTCGCGATTTTCATTGTCACCTCACCGGTGCCGCTTGCAAACTGCGCCATGGCAAGAGGCCGACCCGCCGAATCGGAAAAATTATCGGTTCTTTGGGGAAGGCTGCCTACAAACTCGCCGTAGACAAACATACGGTTAAATCCGCTTTGAATGGCGACGTTGGGCACCGAGTAGTCGGTAACGGCGGTAAAGCTGCTGCCGTCAAACTCGATGTTTCCGCCCATTTTCACATCCCTTGGGTAGAGAACGAGTCAAAATAACGTTTACCACCGGGCTGTCGGAGGGATAGGTCATTTTTATGACGGCCGCATGGTCGGTCGGGGTCATTTCCACCTTGACGCCCGAGGCGGGAGTGTCGCCGTCAAAGGTGACCGAATAATAGTGCGCCTTGGCGGTTTCGTTTTGATGGCTGAAGGAGGAGGCGCGGTTTTTGGCGCTTATAATGTCCTCGTTGGCCGTTCTTTCCCAAACGTTTGGCATAAACTGAAAAACGCCGTAGTCGATAAGCGCAATGTTGGCCTGGTGGCTGGTTCCGAAGGCCTGAATGGAGTCGCTTGCATAGGTGTAAAGATATTTGTCGGTGCCGGTGAAGGGCGTCCAGGCATTAAAGCCGTTTGGCACGCTGACGGCACGGGATAAGGTCTGACCGTGGAATAGGCGCCGTTGTTGTCGGTTCCCCTTGTGGTCAGCACATAGTCGGCGGGAGCTTTTTGCTCGGGGGTGACGGTCTGTATCTTTATGTCGTCGATATAGGTCAGCAGCCTCGTCTGCCGCCTCCTCGCTTTCAAAGCTCACAAGTATCGAGTCGACGGTTTTTCCTCTGCCGTTTCGTAAAGCGAACAGCAAACGTGATTCCATTGGCGGCGGTACATGGAATTGGCCTTTCCTGGGAAGGGGTCCATGCCGTGTCCGTTTATGTCGACGGCCGAAAGGTCGGAAAGGAACGTGCCGTCGGTAAATTTAAGGTCGACCGACAGATACTGTCCCGTGCGCTTTCGTCGTTCTCGCCGACATAGTCGGGGAAAATCATATAGAAAGCTGCATATCCTTAAAGACCCGTATGTTCAGCGAAAAAAATCACGGCGTTGTTTTTGACCGGCCCGTCGGATTTTTGCCCGCTGATTTTAAGGGCGTGGGCGCCGCTGTAACCGACCTTTGCCTTTCCGCAATTGTTCACATCGGGTCCGACGGATATTTCGGCGCCGAGGGCGGCGTCGGCCGTTGAACGGGTCTTCTCAAAGCCGAGGTTTAAAGCCTTTCCGTTTGCGGTTTCTCCGTCGAGCGTTCCCCCTCAAAGGAACTGAAAAAACTCACCGATTTGAGACTTCCCCGAAGGGACGGGGAAAGAGCTGCGGCCGAAAAGGGCAAGCCGACAGCGTGACCGCCGCCGCAAGCGCCGTTGCAACCAATTTCTTTTTTCATAATAACCCTCCTTTTTAAGTTGGAAGAACCGTTTTTGCAGTTCACATTCTCGATTGTTAATTTTACTCCTTGTATTTTCATTTGTCAATCAAAAATTCATAAAAAAAATCTAAAAAATATTCATCTTTTTGTCTGCTGTGCGCAAAATATCCCGCCTCTTGATTGACAAAGGGTTTTTCGACCGTTATAATTGTCATACAGGCAAAATTATATTAAAGGTATGGTGAAAAATGAAAAAACTGATTTCGCTGTTTCTGACTCTTGCCGTTGCGCTGTACTGCCTCCCGGCCGTATTCGCCGACGACACCGAATCGGCAATTACCTCGGTCTCGGTCGAAAGCTTTGACTCTGACGAAGGAATTTCCGGCGGTGCGGGATACAATTCGATTTATAACGTCGAAGGCGGCGGCGCCCTTATGGCTTTCGGAAAAAGCATCGAAATTTCAAGAGAGGGACTTGACATACAGCTCGGCGAAAGCGCCAAAAAAGCTTAAATACGCCCATCTCATGCTCTTACACCGAAACTCCCGACAGCATTGACACGGCTCAAAAGCACGCTGACCGTCACCATGGGAAGTATGCAGAAAAAGTCCAACATTTTAAAGACGCACAGCAAAAGAGGGCTGGAACGCCCTTGCGCCGTCATTCTTGTGTCGGGCTCGGCTCCCGTCACGGGATATACCTCAACATCGTTTCAAAGGACGACAGCGACCTTTCGGTCAAGGTCGACGACCTCTGCCTTACCGAAACAAACAAGCTGACAAAGCCCGACGCCTTTTCCGGCATTTTTGAAAAGGCAAATTCCTTTGACTCCTCGGTTTTAAGCGACGCCGAACAAAAGATGTTTTCGCTCTTTTCGGGTGAGGCCGAAACCGACCGTCAGCTTGAGCTTTACGCAAAGGGACTTGAAGATTTAATGAATAAATATGAAAACAAGGCGGCGGCCGACGCCGAGCTTTCGCAGAAAAACATCGGCTCGTCGAACCTCCTTATAAGAGGCCGCGCATTTTATGACGAGGGCGGACTTCGCGTATGGGCTACGGCGCCTGCGGCTTTACCGTCCGTTTCTACGGCACCACCCTTACGGGCGATTTCTCCTTTGTGGGCGGGGCGGCAACCGACGGAGGCCGTTCGCATTATAATGTATATGTGGACACCGACGACTATTGCTATGATTTCGACACCTCTCTTCCCTTCCCGAGTGCCGTAACAAATACAACGAAACCACCCCCTCCTTCACCATTATTCCGGGCTCGGTCAACAAGATCGTGCTTTGCGGAAAGGACGAGGGCGTTATCAAGGGGCTTTCGAGGGTGTTCACACCGTCACCGTTCTTAAAAGGGGGCGAGGGCGGCGGCCGAACCAGCAACGGACTGTTAAACTCCCTTTCCTGCGACGGCAATTTCTTACTCCTCCCAAAAACAACATCCGCAACATTGAAGTAATCGGCGACAGCGACGCCGCAGCCTTCGGAAACCTGTCCATCGGCACAAATCTCCCCTGGGACCCCGAAACCCAGGACACAACGCTTAGCTATGCCTCCCGCGTGGCAAACTTCTTCGGAGCAAACTTCAGCGTGACCGCCAAAAGCGGCGTCTGCCTGCTCAAATCCCCCAAGGCAAACGAGGGGCTATTACACCGACAATTATTTCTTCACCGACAACTGGTCGGTGGGCGACAAATATACCTATGACTTTGCCTCTCACAAGTCGGATTTGGTGTTCATTTCGCTGGGCGGCAACGACTACGGCAGAATTCAGCCCACCGACGAAGAATTCACGGCGGGAATGATTAAATTTATCCGCCAGGTTCGTTCGGTCAACCCCGATTCGGTGATTTTGTCAGCGGCGATCGCAGCAGAACCGCCGTCAACACGGTCAACGCCCAGGGCGATAAAAACGTATTTATATTCACTATCGGCCTTTCTCCCCGCGCCGCCGCGTCGGGGACATCCTTCCATGACGGCTCACATCGAGGGTGCCGCACGCATGGAAAACGCCATAAAAACCGCCCTTAACTGGAACGCAAAGCAGCACGAAATTTTCTCCGACCCCACCATTCAAAACGGCAGCTTTGAATTTTCCTCCGATTATAACGAGGTTGGCGAAAAGGTTTATATAACCCCAAGGCCGCCGACGGCTATGCCTTTAAAGAGGACTCGATAACCGCCAAAACCGTGAACGGCGACGCTCTTATAACCGAAAAGGACGAAAACGGCTTTTATATACTTGCTCCAAACGCCATGGTCATCGTTTCGGGCGAATTTGAGGAAAAGCAGGGGCTTGACGGCGACGTGGACGGCGACGGAAAGGTAACCGTTACCGACGCGCTGCTCATTCTGCAAAATTCGGTAAACAAAATAGAGTTTACAAATGAGCAGATCTCAGCCGCCGACCTTGACAAGGACGGCAATGTGACCGTTACCGACGCGCTGCTTGCCCTTCAGATTTCGGTTGGCAAGATTTAATTGTGAAGATTTTTAAAATTTGACGAAAACCCTATTGAAAAAAGAGCCCGAAACAGTATATAATTAACAAAACTGATAAAGTCTTAACAAAGACTTTGGAAGGGAGTCAATTATGGCATTAAAGCTTACAGGACAAATATGCCCGCGGCTTTGTCCGAGAGCATGAGCTGTCGTGCATGCAGCCGCAGATTTCGGCCGCCCACGAGCTTCTTCATTCGGGCAAGGGTGCCGGCAGCGATTTTATCGGCTGGCTCGATCTTCCGGTCAACTATGACAAGGAAGAGTTCGCCCGCATAAAGGCCGCGGCCGAGCGCATCAAATCCTCCTGCGACATTCTCATCGTCATCGGAATAGGAGGCTCATCTCGGGGCCAGAGCCGCCGTTGAATTCATCAAATCACCGCTTTACAACAATCTTAAAAAAGGACACTCCCGACATATACTTTTGGGCAATTCCATAAGCTCCTCCGCCCTTGCCGAGACCCTTTCCCTTTGTGAAGGCCGCGACGTCTGCGTTAACGTCATTTCAAAATCGGGCACCACAACCGAGCCGGCAATCGCATTCCGTATTTTCAAGGAGTTCCTTGAAAACAAATACGGCAAGGAGGGTGCAAAGGAGCGCATTTTCTGCACCACCGACAAGGCGAGAGGAACCCTCAAGGCTCTTGCCGACAGCGAAGGGTATGAAACCTTTGTGGTTCCCGACGACGTGGGCGGAAGATATTCGGTGCTGACCGCCGTGGGACTTCTTCCCATTGCCGTTTCGGGTGCCGATATCGACGCCATGATGAAGGGCGCGGCCGACGCAAGAGAGGCCTTTTATGAACCCCGACATCGAGAGCAACGATTGTTATAAATACGCCGCTTTGCGAAACATTCTGCTTCGCAAGGGCAAGGGTATCGAAATGCTGACGGCCTATGAGCCGAGAATGACAATGATGGCCGAGTGGTTTAAACAGCTCTACGGCGGAAAGCGAGGGTAAGGACAACAAGGGTCTTTTTCCCCGCAAGCGCCATTTTCTCCACCGACCTTCATTCCCTCGGACGGTATATTCAGGACGGCGTCCGCAGCATTTTCGAAACCGTGGTTTGGATTGACAGTCCCGAAAAGGATGTGGAAATAAAGGAACAGGCCGACAACGGCGACGGACTCAACTTCCTTGCCGGAAAGACCATGTCCTTTGTCAACCGCAAGGCCTTTGAGGGCACAATTCTCGCCCACAACGACGGCGGGGTTCCGGAACCTGGTGCTCGAGCTGCCCCGTGCCGACGAATACGAATTCGGTTATATGGTCTATTTCTTTGAAAAGGCCTGTGCAATTTCGGGTTACGTTTTGGGAGTCAATCCCTTTAACCAACCGGGCGTCGAGAGCTATAAGAAAAATATGTTTGCTCTGCTCGGTAAGCCCGGCTATGAGGATCCAAAAGGAAGCCCTCGAAAAGCGTATTTCCAAGTAATTTTTTATAAAGGAGTTTTTTCAAATGATTAAAATTATCGTAGGAAACAAGGGAACAGGAAAAACCAAAAAGCTTATCGACTCCATCAACGCCCGCGCGGAAGAAAGCAACGGCAACGTTGTTTGCATCGAAAAGGGCATGAAGCTGACCTATGACATCACCCACAAGGCCCCCCTCATCGACGGAGAGCATTACGGCATCTCCACCTATGACGAGCTTTACAGCTTCATTTCCGGTGTCCTCGCCGGCGACCACGACATCACTGACGTTTATGTCGACGGAACCCTCAAAATGGGCGGCAAGGACTATGAAAGCCTTGTTCACTTCCTCGACAGACTGTCCGCCGTTGTGGAAGAGGAAAATGTCAACATGCTTCTGACCATTTCCTGCGACGAGAGCGAACTTCCCGAGGGAATTCATCACGTTGCCGAGATCGTCAAATAAATTATAAACAGCTTAAAGAGGCTTCTCCGAATTTCGGGACGCCTCTTTTTTACGCTCGGTAAAGGCGGTTATTTTCTTTTTCTTCAAAAGGACCAGCACTCCGCCGCCCAGGACGGCGAAAACGGCGGCCGCAGCGGCACCGCTGTCACCCGACTTGGGGTTTTGGGTTTCGGTTGACGGCGCATTTGACGTTTCCGATTCGGTAGAGGAAATGACGCTTTCATCCGGGTTTCGGGTTTCGACACTTCAGACTCGGCAGGCTTTGACACTTCCGATTCGGCGGGCTTTTCGAGCTTTGCGGCAACGGTTTGCGCTTTGGTAATTTCATCTTCGCCTTTTCGTCGGCAAAATATTTTCGCAAGCCTCGCACATCCAATATTCGATGTTTCCGTCCTTTTCAAAGGTGGCGGCCACCGCCGGGACATGATTTAAAAGACCGTGGCGTGCGGGGTCAAATTCGCCGTAGCTTTGGCCGCAGACGTCGCAAACGGCCTTTTTATCGCAATAGGCAGTTCCTCCGCTGTGCTTACAGGCATAGCCGCATTTTCGCAGACTCCGTCCTTCAAAGGTGGCTTTCGGAGGAAACGGCGTCGGCGCCGCAGCATTTATATTTGCTTTGGTGGGTTGTTTCGTCGGTTATCCACTCTGTCGTCGGTGTGATTTTCAGGTCAAGCTGCCCGAAACGCCCGCCGCAGGTCTCGCAGACGGATTTTTTCGGTACAGGTGGCGGGGTTCCGGCGCAGTTTTCGGTTTCACTCTTTTCACAGCCGTCGTTTTTGCAGCTGCGAATGTGGCTGCCGTCCTCAAAGGGAGCCAATCGCCGAAGTCATGACCGTCCTTTGCGGCGGTCACAATATATCCGCATTCACACACGTCGTCGGTGGTGCAGTCTCCGTCGGAGGCGGCGCTGTGGGGAATTTTTTTCGTCGCTGACGGTGCAGCCTTCATTAAGGCAGGTGCGGTAGTGCCCCTCCCCGTCCTTCTGCCATTCGCCCGAAAAATCATGTTCCTTGGCGGCAGCGGTTTCGGCCTTGCAGAAAAAGGCAGTAAACAGGGGTGGTGCAATCGCCGTCGTCGGCCTCGGGAGTATGTCCGTCATTGACTGTGACCGTCATTTCGGCGGTGTTACCCGCCTTGTCGGAGACGACAATCTTCTGCTCTCCCGCCTTCGGCAAAGCTCAAATGCACCGCTTTGGTCAAGCTCGACGCTTTGGCCGTTAACCGTCACGCTGTCGACATACTGTTCGTTAACCGTCACGGTTTTTGCCTCGCAGTAGGTTTTGCCCTGCTCTATTCCCTCGATTACGGGGGCTATGTTGTCGACGGTAATGCCGTCGGAGCAAAGCAGGGTGACGTTGCCCTGCATATCGGTGATTTTAACATAGATGACGGCGGGGTTTAGGGGCTCGACCGAAATGGGAGTCTCGTAAAGGCTCCAGCCCTCCGCCGCGGCAAGGGCGGTTTCGCTTAAAATTTCGGGAGACTTGAGATATTCCACCGACTTAAGGCCGCTTTCATTGTCATAGGCGGTCACGGTGACGGTCTGGGTATCCTTGAAAAAAGAGACCGAAGGTCACGGCGTTGAGCGCCTTTTTAATCGAATTTTCCGAAATCAGAATGTCTCCGCCGGGCTTTATTTCATCGGCAACGACATCTCCGTATTCAAAGGTTTCCGTTCCCCATAGCACCGCAAACACAGGAATATCTGTAAACTGCGGGGGAAAGATAATCGGCCGCACGCTCGCGATACCTGTCAATGGGATTTTGCTCGGTGTAGGAATGGGCGGCATAGTCCTTCTTGTCCGAATCGGCGGTTATGTCGCAGTCATCGGCAATGCAGTCGCGCCAATGATGCTCGAGGTCATAGGAAAGGTATATGCTCCATTCGTGCTCATGAACATAGGGAGAAATTTGCACATACCGACTTGACCAATAGGTGTCGTCGGTGGGCTCGGTCACCTTGACGGCCGTTTCTTCATCGGTGCCCGCAACAACCGTCATTTTCACGGTCCCGAAAGAGGGCGATGAGGTTATGGCATTGGTTCCGTCGGCGGTTCCCACCGATGCTTTAAGGGTGCCGTTAAGGATTTTTGCGTTGCTGCTCCAAAGACCGATACTCCAGTCGGCCGCGTCGCCTCCCCTTGAGGGAGACCGTACCGCCGTCCATTTGGAATTCCGCCGCAGACATACCGTAGGATTCGCAGGATGCCATACCGCCCTCTGCGGTGACGGTGCTCTCCTTAAGCTCGGCGCTCGAGGTCCATATGGGAAGGCTGAATTCGCCCGCTCCCGAGGTTGCGGTTATTTCCGGAATTTGTCACCGAAAGCTTTTTGCCGCCGCCCGTCTGCATTGCATAGCTGTTCCCCGAGACATCGGCGGAGGAAAGGTCAAGCTTTGAATTTGTCACGGTTATGTTTTCGTTGGTGTAAAGGGCATAGCTGTCGCTTCCGCCCGCTCCGCTGACGAGCACGGCCGTAGCGTCGGTTATGTTAATGTCGGCAGAGGTGGTCATAAGCGCGGCAGAGAGCTGTATTCCCTTGCCGGCCTCGGCCGTGAGCTTTCCGCCGGTCAAATCTATTGCGCCGCTTACATACACAGCCTGATTATTATAAAGACCCTTTGTTGCGGTGCTGTCGCTGTTTTTAACGATAACATTGCCGCCCTTTTTTTGGGCAAAGAGCCCTCACATTTAATGCCGTAGACGTCCTTTTTGGACTTTCCCGTTTCGACAAGCAGACTGCCCGTTCCGTCAAAAGGTAAGATTCCCCGAGGTCTTTATCGTCTGTATGGCATAGCTGACGCCGGTGGAAACGGTTGTGAGAGATATTTTCGCCCTCAAGGCGAACGGTTATGCTGTCTCTGTTTACGGTCAGCAGATTATAATATCTGCTTGCGCTTTTGGAAAGATTAAGCCCTTTAAGGGTGAGGACATTGCCGTCGGGGTCAAAGCTGACCGTCCCGGCGTTTTCGGTTCCGGCGAGAACATCCTTATAGTTCGCACCGGTCACGGCAACGTCGTAAACCGAAATACCGAAATCGGTATCGTCGGAAAAATCGGCCGCAAAGGCCGAAAATGACAGCATCGACAGTATTACGGCAAGGCTTAGTGCGCTCGCCGTAATCTGCCGTCTTTGGTGCCGAACAGCCGAATGCTCCTCCCCAATCGGCCGAACAGCAGGAAAAAGGGATACAGCACAAGAATGCTTATGTACTCCGCCTTTCCCTGAACGAAAGATTTTTAAACCTTTTCATACTTCTCATTGCTCCTTGCAAGACAAACGTTGACTTTTTTGAATTTTGACTATAATGAGTATACATCGTACATCAATGTACGAGTCAAGAGATTTTTTATCTTTTCGGGGGAGGTTTTTATGGAGCGGAAAAACGAGTCTCTTTTTCAGATAGGCGAGGTGGCAAAGGCCCTCAGGGTTTCAAGGCGCATGATACTCAATTATGAGGAGCAGGACTGCTCACACCGACCGCAAAAATCCCGACAGCGGTTTTAGATATTATTCGGCCGACAACATGGTTCACATCAGGCTTATACGGGCGCTGCAAAATCTCGGGCTTTCGCTTGGGAAATCAAGGAATATTTCGGAAATTCCGACACCCTCGGCGAGCAGATCGACCGCCTTGTGCTTTTGAGAAATCAGCTCGACCAATATATCGCCCAGCTCCGTCTCCGCCAGGCAAAAGCCTCGCAAAACGACATAAAAACGGCCACGCTGCCCGCCTTTACCGGCTTTTGCCGCGAATTTAAAAATGCAAACTTGGCGCAAAGACCGATTGCCTGAGAAAACCTACATCGAGGCGGTGAAGAACTATAAAATCGACACCGAAAACAAAATGTGCACGCAATGTTTTGCGGATGACGAAAACAGCGGTCTTTATATAATCCCGGTGGAAAAGCAAAGCCGCGGCGAAAACATAAAGGTCTTTCACCAAACGCAATGTATATGTATATATTATCGCGGGGCTTATGAGGATTTTCCCAAAATCCACCGTCGGCTTTGATTATGCAAAAGAAAAGGGCATGACTCCCCACGGATATTTCGAAACATTTATATGGAGGGCCGCCCACCCACGGGGAGGACAAAGCAGTCCATATAACTCAGATTGCTCTGCCCATTAAATTTATTTCTCCCGCCGAGGAAAAGTGAATTTTCTGTTTGATTTCCGCTCTTTTGCGGTATAATACCCCACAACAAATTTTAAAGGATGATTTTTTTGGCAACCCTTCTTCTTGCCGTCATATACGCCGCATTTATCGGGCTCAGTATTCCCCGACTCCCTTTTCGGAACGGCCTGGCCGGCAATTTATTCAATTTTAACATTCCCATTTCCTTCGGCAGCTTTGTAACCGTCATAATCTCCCTCGGAACCATTGTTTCAAAGTCTTATCAGCGCAAAATCATTTTCAAAATTCGGCTTTGACCGCGTCCGCCGTAAGCTTTCCCTCGCATTGACCGCCGCGGCGCTGCTCGGGTTTTCGGTTTTCGCCAGTATATATTTTTATGTGCCTTTTTGCGCTGCCCCTCGGAATAGGGGGCGGGAGCGGTGGATGTGGCGCTTAACGACTATGTTTCTCTTCACTATTCCGCAACTCACATGAGCTTTCTCCATTGCTTTTTACGGGGTTGCAGGGGGTGTCGGTCATCCCCATAATGTCTCTTAATCGGCGGAAAGAAATACGGCTGGCGGGAGGCTATCTCTCGCCTTTTTATGCCAGGGCGCCCTTTCGCTGCTTTTTTTTTTGCACCCTTCCGGTGTGGAAAAAGGTTCGCGGAAATGAACACGACGAAAGCCGAAAAAAAGCCGCTCTTTCCTTAAAAAGCACACTCAAAATCCCCGGGCGGCCAAATGTGCCTGCTTTTTTATATGCACCTGTGCCATCGGATGGAGCTGCGGGGCTGGGGAAGCACCTTTCTTGTGGAACCAAGCACCTGTCGGCCGAGCTTGCCGCCCGCATTATCATGCTTTTCTACATCGGCATGGCGCTCGGAAGATTTTTTGTCGGGAATGCTCGCCGCAAAGCTTCACAGCTGGACAATCATAAAATTCAGCCAAATACTTCTCGGCGTCGCTCTCGCGCTTTTCTTCATACCGGGACGGTGGGAAATATCGGCCGCCGCGCTGTTTCTTGCGGGGCTGAGCAACGGTCCCTTTTTCCCGAATTTCAATTTTCTCACTCCCGAAAGCTTCAGGAAACGGCGTTTCCCGCTCGGTCATGAGCGCTCAAATGGGGGCGGCCTATGTTGGAATCCTTTTCGTTCCCGCTCTTTGCGGGCGGTCAGCCAGGCCTTCGGCATGGGGATTTTCCCTTATTTCATTTCGTTTTTCTATATAATCATGGTTCCGTTGACCGTTTTCACAAAAAAGACTCATTCAAAGAACAGGGAAAAACATCATGACAAAGCAGCAGATATATGACTTTTTTAAAGAGCGGGGACTTGATTTCGAGGGTCACCGAGCACGAGGCCGTTTTCAGCATGGACGAATTGACCGACGCCCCTTCCTATCCCGACCGCGACGCAAAAAACCTTTTTGTCAGAGACGACAGAAATAATTATTATCTCATAACCGTCAGGGCGACAAGCGGGTCGACCTTAAGCGGTTTAAAAAGACCTACGGCACCAAAACCCTGTCCTTTGCCTCTCCCGACGAGCTTATGAGCTTTTTAAAGCTGACTCCCGGCTCGGTCACGCCCCTTGGAATTCTCAGCGACGAGCAAAGTCTTGTAAAGGTCTTTCTTGACAAAGAATTTTTGAAGGCGACAGCCGCATCGGCGTTCATCCTGCGACAACACGGCCACGGTCTGGCTGAATTCGCAGGACCTTGCCGACATAATAAGAAAGCATAACAACGAGCTTTTTGTTGTCGACATTCCCGTAAAACAGAGCTGAAAGCACATATTTTAAACACAAAAACCCGCCGCAGAAGTTGTTTCTGTGGCGGGCTTTTTTTGCAAATTATTTTGCCTCTTTATCCATGATTTTTTTGATTGCGATTACCATAAGGGGAACCAGCACCGCCTGAACGGCAAGACCGACAAATCCGGTCTGTATCTGCTGCCAAATCACGGCCGTTTTAAGGAGTAACGCCCTGAAGAGCCGCTACCGAAAGGAGGAAAAATCCTCTTCCCGAAATTTCCGCGGCAATGACTGGGGGAAAGCAAAAAGCGCATTCTTTGCGATTTTATTTGAAAAAAGTCCCGAAACAAGGGCAAAACCGCAAGCTCGGCCATCATAAAGGGCAGACGGGCGGCAGCGGCATGGCCGAACCAGATGCGGATGTCACGGCAAAGGAGGCGAGAGGAGAAATTCCCGTGAAAAGGCCCCATTTGCTCCGAGAAGGCAACCGCCGAGCAGCGCGGGAAGATACATGGGAAGCAGCGTCATTCCCGCCGAGGGACCGACCGCCAAATGGGCGATTTGGGGAAGAATGACGGCAAGGCAGATAAGGCCGACGGTGACGGCCGCCTTTACCGAGATTTTTTACCGGATTGAAGATTTGTTCTTTCAAGATAGCATTTTAACATTCTCTTTT
>VOFG01002538.1_pt1 | contig 20479 bp, 31 predicted proteins | sample 5384171 | NCBI WGS metagenome assembly VOFG01 (sample SAMN12384726, study PRJNA508395) | human gut metagenome | isolation source: healthy gut F | host: Homo sapiens
AGTATTGCTTCGTTCAGTTACGTATTGCTCGACGACGCTCGTCGAGCGCAATTGAACCTGTTCTCATACGGATTCGAAATAAATGCAAGTTTGAAAATCACAATTAACAATAAAAAAACAATGAAAATGAAAAGATTACCCCAAATTACGTTGATGCTGCTCGCGGTTTTCGCGGCATTTACGTCCTGTAAGAAGGACGAGGATTTCAAGGGCATCGAGTCAACTGAATTCCGGATAAACTAGTCCGGATGGCTTCTCCTCCTCGGCTCGTTTCGAGGGAGAGGTGCAACACTCAAAGACCGCAATTCCGGTACGATCTATACAACCGAGGCGAAAGACGGCATAGCGACGTTCACACATCATGCAGGGCGTGTACGACCTTTCCGTGTCAAAAACGCTGACAGCCGCCCAGTTCAAGGAACTGGCCCTGGACTGGGTGACGATCTGAAGAACGAGGTCGTGCTGAGCGGCCTGTCGCTGTCTGTCAACCTGCTCACCGACGAGGATGCGGCCAAAACGCACGAAGTAACGCTGAATTGGGCAGTCAAGGGCAGCCTGGTGATCAGCAAGATCTATTCGAACGGTACGAAAACGACAGCCGGCAAAAAACGTTCCTCAACGACCGGTACTGGGAGATTTTCAACAATTCGTCCGAAACGGTTTACCTCGACGGCCTTTGCCTGGCCTACCTGTGGGGCAATACGAACACTGCGGCCGTAACCAATCCGTTCTACGAACAGTATAAAGGATGCCGTGTTCGTCAATACGGCAGCCCGTTTCCCCGGCTCGGGTTCCGAACACCCGCTCGCCCCGGTGAGTGTCGTCGTCGCCCAGAGCGCCGCTAATTTCGTTACCGAAGAGCGTCCGATGGACATCGATCTAACAGGCGCCGATTTCGAAACCTATTATGCCGATTCGGACATGTCGCAGGACAATACGGCAGTTCAAACATGGAGATCGTCTACAAGGCAATTGCCGGCGCCCGCGTATTCGGTATGGCTACCATGTCGGTCATCCTATTCCGCGCCACGGACGCCGAGATCGCATCTATGGAAAAGCTTCCGGAGCCGGGCAGTTCGTCGTCGAACGTGTTCCTAAAGATTCCCTAACGGCATCATCATCGATGCCGTACAGCAATACAAGGCGGAAGACGCTAATCCGGTCATGCATGCGGGAGCTCGACGCTTCGGCCGCCGTCCTCGGTCGAGGTGCCGGTGATTGCCGAGCGCAAGGTGGCTTATACCGCAACCGACGGCCGCAAAAGTGCTCAGGATACGAATAACTCGGGAGCCGATTTCGTCGTTTCGACGTCGGTAGACGGTACACCGCTTTCTCGTGCCGAGGCAATACGACAAACCCGTACTGAATAAGTAGCATCCAAACGAAAAGAATGGGATGAAACGGATCGGAATGTGCATATGGTTGCTGGTTGCTTCGTTGAGCCTCGGGGGACAGACCCTTTGGCCCGACGGGACATGGTGCGTTCCGTCGGGAACGACTCCCGAGCGTATGCTGCTCGAAGAGCGTAATCTTTGGCTCGGTTCAACCAATCCGGCGGCTTTGGGCGTCCGTCCGATGCCCGATTACGGGACAACCCGGCTCGGAGCGACTTCCGAGTCGGGTGCGTACCGTCGTCCGCAACAGGCCGCAGAGGCGGTGTCCGCCGGATTTCATTCCGACAGCTATCTGTCGCTGAAAAGGACTACACCTGTGGGGCGCATTCGATTTCACACAGAAATGGCACCGCAACCGGGCCTGGGCCGACATCCGCGATCCGTATAACGGCAATCCCTATTCGGCGGGTAGTGCCGTTGCAAGTCGCTACCAAGAGCAGACAGTCGATTTTTCATGTGAAGGCCTCATCGCACCGGATTGGCCGGCGGTGGTGGGTCGGCGCGGCACTGGATTACAGCACCGGCGACTTTTCCCGTTCATCCGACCCTCGGACGCGGACGCAGTCGCTCGATTTGGCCGTTCGCCCAGGCATAGCCATTGAACTGTCGCCGCGCAGGACGGTCGGGGTGAACGGGTCGTACCGTTTGCCAAAGAAAAGATGCTCAAGCCCGTTTGCAAAGAGTCGGACAATTACGATAAGTATCCCTATTATTACGCATTCAAAGGGATGGGTGAATACGACGAGCCCGACTTGCTTTCGTTTTCCCGCCGCTTTATGGCGAATTATTACGGAGGCGAAGCGCAGTACCGTTACGGTTCCGGCGGATTTTCGCTGATAGTGCGGGCGTCGGCGACCGTTCGGCGCGACCGCGTCGAAGGACAGAATCAGGCGAGTCCGGGCGATTACGGCGAAACGATATGGAGCGGGGCTATCAAAGGCCTGCTGGAACGCCCGCAGGGGCTTCATGCGTTCGAATACTGCACTATGTCTCGAAGACGGGCCGGGCCAACGAGTTCTTACAAGAATCGGTCACCGTACAAAATCCCAACGGTTCATTTACGATCTACTGGAGAACGATTTTTAGCGCGGTCAAATACCGGACTTCGCGCGCGACGAAGCGGGCGCCCGGTGGCGTTATTACCGGCTGGACGGCAGTAACGGCTACCGGTGGCATGTCGGTGCCGAACTACGGTACGGCGATTTTGAAAATCGTTACGTGCTGCCCGCATCTTCATTGGCCGCGCGTCGCGTGCCGGCGCCGAACTATCGGCCGGTATGCCGCTCGTTCGCGGCGCGGCGCACCAGCTCCGAGCAAGTATAGCAGCCGCCTATGCCGCAGTTCCCAGCCGTTCGCTCACGGTCAACACCGCAGGGAAGTCCGATTTGCAAACCGGGGTTATCGACCCGGAGTATGCCTATTTCGGCCGAGCACTGACCATTTGCGGCATAACGGTAGACTATGATTTCGCACTGCGGAAGACGAGCGGATTGAGGATTTGTGGCCGGGGCTTTCCGACTCATCCATGCCGGCGGAGCGGGCAACCGTTGTTTCAGCAGGGCTGTCGCTCGGCATTCTGACGGATACGGACGGTATCCGGAGGCCCGATAAAAATTAGAATCGAATATTGAAATTGAAAACACGAACATGAAAAATGTTTTTTAGTTACGCAATTTTACTGTTTTGGCAGCCATGTACATGGCCGGTTGCGTTCGGGATCGAATACGAAAACAGCCGAAGCCGTACCTATGACGGTAGACAGCCTGCTTGCCGTAGCCGGCGACAGGATAGGCGATAGCGTAGTCGTCGAAGGATTCTGCAAAACGATCTGTAAAAATGCGGTCGCAAGTTGTTCCTGACCGGGGACGATTCGACGAAAACACTACGCATCGAGTCGGGGAATCGATCGGTATGTTCGATGCCGGGGCGGTATGCGATCGTTCGCGTCGAAGGCCGCATCATGGGCAGCGCATCGACGAGGATTACCTACAGCAGTGGGCCGACCAGGCCCGCTGAACGGTGCGAAGCGCCGCTGCCGCCGAGCAAGAAACAGCCCAGGCCGATTTCGGTCGGTTACAAACGCGGCTCGACAAATACCGCGCGCGCATAGCCGAACGTAACAAGAAAAGAGGGTAAAAACTACCTTTCCGTTTATTATATCGAAGCGGATGGGTACGAAATTCAGTAATTATGCCCGAACGCAAAATCATGTCCCACATCCGGCGCTGGAGCCGTGCGGTGCACCGCGACTTGTCATTCTTTTTTCGGGGGGGGATCGTGCTGATCTACGCGATATCGGGATTTACGCTCAACCATAAACACGACTTCAACGCCGAATACGCGATCCGCCAACACCGCTTCCGTACCGAAGGAACGTTCCCGAAAAGCGAACACGACTACACGAAGAATTACGTTGTCGATGCTCGAGCCGCTGGGCGAGGCCACAGCATACACGAAGCACTATTTTCCGGATTCAACCCATATGCGAAAGCGTTTATCCGAGGCGGGTCGTCGCTGGTGGTCGACATGCGTACCGGCGAGGCCGTCTACGAATCGGTTAAAAGCGTCCGCTGTTGAGCGTTATGAACCGTCTGCATTACAATCCGGGCCGCTGGTGGCCGTGTTTTCCGACGTGTTCGCCGGATCGCTCGTACTGATTACGCTAACGGGCCTCGTGATGGTGCATGGGCGGCAAGGGGGCCTTTGGGGCCGGGGAGGAATCGAGCTGGTGGCAGGCATTCTGTTTCCGCTTTTGTTTATCGTTTTTTCATAGGTTTAGAGTGACGAGCATTCATTCGATAGGCGCCGATCCCCCATCGGAAATACGGTGTTTTCCGGCTCCGAAAACTCCGGCCGATCCCGATACCAAATACAGGAAACGGGCTCTTCCAGAAATTACGTTCGATCCGCGGGTGAGACGACCGTCAAACCCGTTGGGTGCATCATCGCCCGGATCGACGTCGTTATGCTGACGCTCCCGTGGTACTGGGCAGGATGTACGTCAACCTGATCCCACGTACTCCCATTCCTTGACCGCGAATCGCTGCGTCGAGACAATAGCGTTTTCAATCGAGGAATCGCAAAATGAACCGCAAACATGACGTATCTTCGCAAACTCGAAAGAACATGCTATCGAAGGGAACGGACTCTCTCCGCCTGTTCGCAGGAATACCGGTGACGAATCATCCGTCTGCATCTCCGCCGTTTGCCGCGCCGGGCGGATTGATCCGTTTCCGTCTGCATCGTCCGAACTATACGTCGCCGTTTTCGTCTTGCGGACACAGCAAACAGGCCATTTGCGACAGGACGTTGCGTTTCCATTCCCGTATGAAGACGGAGAACTGCTCTTTGTCTTCGAGCAGCAGCGTCGTCACCAGATTTTTCATCAGGAACGGAAGGTCAGTTGCGAATAGAGCGTCAGAAAACGATCCGGGACGGGACGGACGGAGGATTCCTTCCCGCATCGCCGTTTTGAGCGCATTCTGGATATCGAGGATATACTTGTCGATCTTCAGTTCCCGGGCTGCTTCTATAAGATGATTCACGTCGCGTTGAATCTCCCTATCATGAAATACGGCAGATCGGGATTGTTCAGAAACAGAGCGACGTATTCGTCGATAATTCGGTCGAGCCGTTCCATAAAAAGGAATATCGCGTATCAGAATATCATGGATGCGCGGAATCACTTCCTGTAGGATGTCGCCGTAGATCGCCCGGAAGAGCCGCTCCTTGGTCCGGAAGTAGTAATGCAACGCCGGACGCGTAATGCCTACCGCCGCCGCGATGTCGCTCATGCTGGTATTGACGTACCCTTTTTCGATGAAAAGCCGATGGGCGCACGCGATGACGTTCTGTTCGATATTTCCCGCAGGTTTCATAGCAAAGTTAGTTTTCAAGGTTATTGACAAAAAGTAAAAGCCGGTTCATAATATTCACGTCGCTAACGCTTCCGTCGAAGTCGAGCGACAGCAGGTTCATCTGCGGGTAAAGCCCGCGTATGCGTTTCTCCACGCCCTTCGAGACGATGTGATTGGCGATGCAGCCGAACGGTTGCAGGCTGACGACGTTCCGGACGCCGTGCCGGGCGAACATCGCCACCTCGCCGGGCAACAGCCACCCCTCGCCGAACTGCGCGTTCAGCGATATGACCTCGGAAGCCGCTTCGGCACTCTCATACACGTTGCCGATCGGTTGAAAGTAGGAAATTTCGAAGCGATGCCGTTGAAACGACCGATGAGCCGTTGCATACGCCCGGCTCCTTGCCGAAGCAGCCAGCCGGGAATCCGCGAGGAATCCAGTCCCGAACGATTTCGGATTTCGCGGTTGACGAACCCTGCATGAAAAAAAATCGGTCAATATGGGCGATACCGCTTCGATCCGACGATCGGTCAGCCAATCGATCAATCCTTTTGGGCGAAAGGATTGAATTTTAGGAATATCTCACCCACGATACCGACCTTCGGCCGTTCGATGGGACGGCATTTGCGGGAAAACGCTTCAACGGCGAAGCCAGCGTTTCTCGGCAAAGGCATCCAGAATATTGCTTTCGGATTCGGATTCCAGAATCATTTTCGCGTCTTCAGATACCAGTCGCGCAGCGAGGCCGCTTCGCCGGGCTCGGTTTCGCGCACGGCCGTAGCGTAATAGAGGCGCGCCAGGCAATCGGTGAACAGAACGGCTCCGATGGCACCGCGAAACACGCGCAGCCACGGAATACGGAACCCCGGCTGGGTCGTTTGCAGACCGCTGCCCGGCGATACGGATATAACCGGCACGTCGGCGAAAACCGGCATTGACGAGCCCTTTGCGGATCAGGGCGATGTAGTTGCTGGCGCGGCATTGTCCGCCGGTCTGGGTGATGGCCACGGCCGTTTCGGTCGGGTCGTGCCGGCCCGACTGGAGCGCGTTCACGATGTCGCCCACGATCAGCGTCGCCGGATAACAGATTTCGTTGTTGGCATACCGCAATCCCGATTCTACCGAGGCTTGCGTACTCATGGGTAGGTTCTCGGCTTCGTATCCGGCACGTTTCAGCAGCGCCGGAATAAGCGGCGAAATAAACGGCGTAAAGAACGGAACGAGGATTTTCCGCTTGCGGTCCCGCTCGCCGAAATCGGGCGTCGTCACGAACGGCCGCGGCGCGGCCTGCGAAGCGTGCCGAGTTTCAGGCTCTCGATCAGCGAGCGGATACGCAACTTCAGCGACCCGGTATTGCTCACGTCGTCGATTTTCAGCAGCGTGAGGCTTTTCCCGTGCCGTCCCAACAGGTCGCGCACTTCGTCGGTCAGCAGAGCGTCCGGGCCGCAGCCGAAAGGTCAGTTCGACGAACTGCACGTTTCCCGATCCTGCCGGCTCGCCCATGCGGCAGCCCGGAGAATGCGGTTGGCGTAGGCCCATTGCGCCACATAATGAGTGTCGGCGGTCGAAATATTTTCGCCGCGCACGATATCGTCCGTAATGACGTCGACGCCCATCCCCGCGACCATCTCCGCGATTTTATGCTGGATGAGCGGATCGGCATGGTAGGGCCGGCCGGCTACGAAGCGTCAGCCGGCCCGCATCGCGGCTGCGGCGCAGAATCCCGCCGTTAAGCTCCCTAAGCTGCCGAGCAAAAGCGCGCTGTTCGTCGAGCGCCCGCCGGAAAGCCGTCCGGATCTTCCGGCGCGCTACGCCCAGCGAAACGAGATAGTCGGAGCACTGGCGGTAGAGTCGCTTTTTCGTTACGGAACGAAACGGTCGGCGAGTCGAGCGGGATCGAAAGATTGTCGACGCTCCGCACGACATCCGGAATACCCGGCCACGATCGGACAACTGTAACTGTTGATCTCTTTGCCGTCCGGTTGTTCGTATACGACATAAGGCATCAGAATGCGGTCTACGCCCTTTCGACGAGATCGCTGATATGGGCATGGACGAGTTTGGCCGGAAAACAGATGTTGTCGGACATCACGCGGCGCACGTTATGTTCGTAGGTTCGCATGTTCGAAGGGTCGGACAGCACGACGGAAATACCGCAGTCGCTGAGCAACGTATGCCAGAAAGGATACTCCTCGTAGGTATTCAGGCAACGGGGAATGCCGACGACCGGACACCCTTCCGGAAACCGGAGCGGGTCGAAAAGCAGGCGCAATTTCTCGGCATAAGCGTTTTCGCCCTGCACGTCGCAGGAACCTTTATTGGAAAAATGACGCTCGCACTTGTTTCCCGAATAGTAGGTGTTGCCGCCTGAGAAACGATAGCGCGTCACCATGCATCGGTTCTCGCAGCCACGGCATTGCAGCATGTCCGAAGTGCAGGAAGCCGTTTCGAGCAGTTGTTCGAGGGACACGCCGGACGACCGGAAGCCTTCCGGCATAGCGCGCAGCCGAAAGCGCCCATCATCTCCGGACGGTCGCTGCGGAAAACCTCGCGCCCGGTCAGCCGTTCGAAAGCCCGCACCACGGCGTCGTTGCGCATCGTGCCGCCCTGCACGACGATCCGGCCGCCCATCTCGTCGGCCGAACGGACTTCAGCACCTTGTAAAGGCAGTTCTTTACGACCGAGTAAGAAAGCCCGGCAGCGATATCGGCCATCGAAGCTCCCTCGCGCAGCATCTGCTTCACGCGGGAGTTCATAAAAACGGTGCAGCGCGTCCCCCAGGTCGCAGGGATGGAGGCGGTGCACGCCTGCGCCGCGAACTCCCCGACCCCGGAGCCGAGGCTCCGGGCGAAGGTCTCGATGAACGAACCGCAGCCCGACGAACAAGCTTCGTTGATCTCCATGCGCGTTACGGCGCCGTGCTCGACGAAAATGGCCTTCATGTCTTGTCCGCCGATGTCGAGGGATAAACGACACGTCGGGCGTTATCTCTTTGGCGGCAAGGTAATGCGCGATGGTCTCGATGACGCCCGCGTCGAGTCCGAAGGCCGCTTTGATGAGATCCTCGCCGTAGCCGTTACGCAACTGCCCTCCACGACCGGATCGGCGCCCGCCGTCCGGCAGGCGGCAGCGAGCAACTCGCGCAATCCCTGCCCGACCGCAGCGATCGGGTTGCCGTTGTTGGGCGCATCGTGGGTGAAAAGCAGTTGCTGCCGGTCGTCGAACGCCGCGATCTTCGTCGTCGTGGAACCGGAGTCGATGCCGAGCGTTATCCCGATCCGGCCCGGCGGAATCGGCACAGGCAGCGGAAAGTCCCGGTGTTCCGCTGCCGCCGCCAAGCGGTATGCGCTTCTTCATTTTCGAAGATGGCGGGAAGCGCCTTGTACGTGCGGTCGCCCCGCGTCGTATTCGCGGCGATGACAGCGAGCCATTCGTCCGCCGCGCGAAGCGAAGCATCGGTTCCGGAGAGCGCCGTACCCCATGCCGGCAACAGTTGGGCGTCGGCGGGGCAGATCGTTTGCGTTCCGTCCAGATGCAGGTACTCGCAAACGCCTTACGCAACGACGGAAGGAATGCCAACGGCCCGCCGCAAAAAAAGTACCGGAGCCTCGATGTCGCAGCCATGCGACAGCGTTACGACGGTCTGCACCGCCACGGCGTGGAAAATCGAAGCGGCGATCTCCTCCCGGCTCACGTTTTTGGCCAACAGGTTCTGGATGTCCGTTTTGGCGAAAACGCCGCACCGCGAGGCAATCGGATGAATGTGGACGGCCCGCTGCGCCAGACGGTCGAGTCCGGCGGGCGTCGTGTCGAGCAGGAGCGCCATCTGGTCGATAAAGGCCCCGTACCGCCGGCGCAATTGCTGTTCATGCGCATGTCCGGCGTTTCGCCTTTCAGGAAAACGACTTTGGCGTCCTCGCCGCCGATGTCGATGAGGGTCGTCGCCTGCGGATGGTAACGCCGGACATAGGCCGTCGAAGCCACGACCTCCTGAACGAAAGGGATCTGCGTGCGCTCGATGCCCAGCCCGACCGAACCGGTAATCGTCAAACTGAACAATTTCGTCCCCGAACCGCTCGCCCAGCTCCGAAAAGACGACGGAAAGAGTTTCCCGAATACGGGCATTGTGACGAACATAGGTCGAAAACAAATGTTGTCGTGGTCGTCCAATACGACGACCTTGAGCGTCGTGGAACCCACATCAAGACCTATTCTATTGTGTTTCATAACAAAACAATATTTCACCAACACTGTCTGACTATAATGTCAGACACAAATGTAAACAAAAATTCCGACATGGTTAATCGGGATGAAAAATTATTTGCAATTTTTTTTTCAACGTCCGGTTGTCCGATCGGTCATTCAAAAATTTATACCAACGGAAGACCAATACAAAAAAAGATACCCGCCGCAAATGCAGCGGGTATCCCCGTTTTCAGGCAATGCCTGAAACCTCCTTCGGTAAAACTCTAAATTCGATTCTTTTGGCCTGCCCGATGTGTTCGAGATTGACCGATGCGTACGGATCGCCGGCGGCTTCGGCTTTCCGGAGAAATTTTCGGCCGTGTCGTAATCCCCTTTCATCATGTAGCATACGCCTATGTAGTTGAATGCCGCAGGATTCTCCTGCTGACCTTCCAGTTCTTTCAAAGCGGCTTCGTAGTCTCCTTCGACCATGTGCCGCATAGCCCTGTTGATCCGCGTAACCCCGATGTTTTCAGGACTGTCCGGGTCAATCCACGTGGTGCGGCCGTGCTCGTCCGTAACCGCCGTAGCGACGGAAGCCGTCCGGTCGATGTCGTAGTAGACCTGCAAATATCCGGCATTCCGCAGGGCAGGATAAAATTCTTCAGCATGTAGGCATACGGCTTTCCGTCGGCAAGCTGTTTCAATTTGGTCTTGCGCTCTTCCTGCTCGATGGCGTAGGCATCGATGATGTCGAGCACCTCCTGCCGGTACTCCATATCCGACTCGGCGACCATTTTACGCAAACCGTCCCAATCCTCGCGCCCGTTGTAAAGTTCGAACAGGCTCGTCGCGCGGCATGTCGAGGTTCTTCAGCAGGTAATCCCGGAACGACTCCGCACGCCTTTGCGCGAGCGCCGTGTTGCCGGCCAGCGTACCTTCCGGCGAAGCGTATCCGGCTATCATGATCCGTTTGAGCGACGCATTCGGATCTTCGTGGATAAGCTGGAACGCTTTCCCCACTGCGCCGAGCAACTCCTTGTTGCCGGGAATATCCATATCGATTACGTGCGACCCTACGGTAAACCGGATTACGGCCGTCCCTTTGTCGCGTTCGTTGAACAGGATGTCGTAACGGTTGGGATAATCCTCGACAGGATGCAGAAACGGATTCTCCAGGGAATATTTTTCGAGTTCGGTGAGCCGGTATTCGAGCGGCTCGCTGTTGTAAGCCAGCACGATCTCGTAATAGAGCAGCTTGTCCGCGGCGAGCGTCCGGGCCGGTTTCGTATCTTCGGGCAACACCCGACCACGGTTTCGCCCGAGCGACAGCGACACCGTATTCATCCAGGATTGATACGGAACGAGCGCTTTATAGCCGACCTTCGCAGGAGTATCCTTTCTTTTTAAGACATAGCCCTTTGCCGCCGGTCGCTCTATTGCGGGTATCGTACAGGCTGCGCCGGTTGCCGGTTACGACGATCTGCTCGAGCGCCAGCCTGTCGGCCCCCGTTGCTGAGCACGGGCGTCATCACGACCCGATAGTTCGGACGCAACTTTTCGATATTCACATCGAACGACACCTCCCCCTCTTCGTTTACCTTACGCACCTTTGTATTCTCTACGGTCCATGTCGGCGCCGCAGCCCAAAGGTCGGCTGCGAAAAACAGGGACAAGATTATAATTAGCGATCTTTTCATCAGACGTTCGGATTATATCAGTTAATTATGAATATCAGGTTAACGCCCAACTTGGTCGGGCCGAAATAGTTTTTGGTTCCGGGATTCGAGCCGGGGACTCAGTCGCGGCACCCGTACTTGTCGTAGTCGAAACGGACGTATCCGACGCCGACGGTGGCCTCGATGCTCCACTTCCCGCGCGCGAGCATCCACTGGTAACCGTAACTGAATCCGCCTCCGACGTACCAGCCGTCGTAACGGTGTTCCTTACCGTCCCGGGCCAGGCCGAACGGCAGTTTCACCTTCGAAATATTGTACTCTCCGCCGAGCAGGTGTACGCCGAAAAAGTGCCCGTTGAAACGTTCGCACAACCAGTAACGGAACTCGGGCCACCAGCCAGTGCTTGAACATTTTGCCGTCGTTCTTCTCGAACGGATTGTAATTACCCGATATATCGAGGGTCGTCGCCCGTCCCGCCCCAGCTCGACGCCGAGGTTCGGCGTCGCCAGTACGTCGTAAACGACATTGTTCTTCACAGCGACTTTCTGAGCGCCGGTCGAAGCCGTCATCGCGGCAAAGGCGAGCAGAAGAATAACTTTTTTCATCATGACTTTTCTTTCGTTTATGGACCGGCCGCCCCGGACGGCCGGCTTTTGTGAATACTGATAAACAGAGGTTGCGTTCGTCGTTACTCTGCGCGCAGCGTAATCGTGCTGGACGGTTCCCCGCATGATCCTCTTCAACGTACGCGTAGCCCTGCGGTCGCTGCTTTCATGGATCTCGAACAGCATCAGGTGATCGAGACGCGTCCCGAATCATATACCACTGGCGCCATCCGTGTGCGAGCCCGCTGCCGATCTCTTCCGCTTCGATCTTACCCGTCTTGCCCTGGTTATTCGGATCGTGGTTGTCGTGCCTCAGCGCGAAAGCGCTCACCACGTACACAATTCCTTGCCGTTACCCAGGTTCGTCGCATGGTTCGCCCGCTTGAATTGCCTGCGCAGGAACTCCGTGCTTACCAGGTAATACTCATAGGTCAACGTAGTGTACACATTCGGATCGTCATGGTACAACTGTACCATCCGGGTCGTCGTAGCCTCTTCGAGATCGATCGCGGTCACCTTGAAGCTCACCGTCTGCAATCCCGGTTTGGCCGGAGTGTAATAGTAGTATCCGCCGCCGTCGTCGCTGAACCCGGTCATGTCCGACGGAGCCAGGCTCGGCGTATAAAACAACACGAGATCCTGCCGCGCGAACGCGTCTTCGGACATATAGAAGGTTATCAGCGCCTCCTGACCGATGCCGTATCCCACGCAGTTTTGCAGATAAGCGGAATGGTGTCCGTTGATCGATACGAGCGTCAGCGCAGGCCCGACATACGCGGTTTTGAAGATCGGGTTCTCGATAGTCACCAATTCGCCGCCATGATCCCTCGAATTCTGGAAATCGACGGTCTGCTGTCCCGCTCCGGTCGCCATATAAATATAGCTGATGCTGCCGTCCGGGTTCGATTCGATCTGCAGGCTGTTCCGGCTCGCATTGGTCGGCTCCAAATTCCGGGCCGTAATTACGCATCGCAGCGGGAAATAGGCGGCGGAATATCGTCGGAAATGTCGAACGTAAGCGTTTTCGAATCGCCTCTGCTGTCGCCGGAAGGCATCCCCACCGGGTCGAACGTAAACTTCTCGCATGAAATGACGGTCACGATCCTCGACAGGGCGCCGGCGGAAATACGGATTTCCGCCTTTTTGAAACCGTCGTCGACGACCCGGACGTCGGCGTACACCTTACCCGAACCCCGGTCGACGTACAGGTTGCTCAGTATCCCTTCCTCGTCGGACAGCACCAGCGGGTTGCGGATATCGCCGTTGGTCACGACGTTGCTCTTCTCATACTTGACGTCGAGTTCGAGCCGCTGCGTCGCGGAACCGTCCCCGGATTGGTAAGGATATTGACGATCGGATTGACCGTCAGCCGGTCGGAACCGTCCCGATATCTCGGGAGATTCTTTGATGATCTCCGCGTAAATGTTGTTGATCGGCGGCGCGTCGATCGCGCTTTCAACGCTTCCGGAACCGATATTTCCCGGGATATAGTCCATGATCCTTATCCTGAAATGGGTATTGCGAACGATCGGATAAAGATTGAGTTCGCTGTCGATCAACTCGATTTTGTAATACTTTTTATAATCGCCGCCGGCGTGAAGTATCACGAAAGTCTCGTCATTGTAGCCGTTGTCGCTCTCGAACATGTATTTAGGCTCGAGATCCAGCGTCGTCGGTTTATCGGCGCACTGCCCGCATCGGCCGGAACGGTGGCCCGGTCGGCCGACCACTCGAACGGTTCCGCAATGCCCGGACTGAACGGAGCGATCGTTCCGCGGGTCGCATAGTTATAAAGCGCGAACCCTTCGACGGTAAACTGCTCGCGTTTGCCCCTGGGCCATCAGATCCAGCAGATTCTGGTCGATCTCTACGGTCACCTTGGCTTGGTTGCGCAGCAGCCTCACCTGCGGGGAGCATTGAAATTATCGACGGTCTTGTGTCCCCACAGCACCCAGGTATCCGATTCGAGATCCGGCACGAGGGTTCTCTCGTCTTTGCCGAGCGAGCCCCGCTCGTCGAACGCGTTCCAGTCGTAATTGGCTATGAAATGCACGATACGCGTACTGCCCGACACCTTCGTTGAACGTACCGCCCTGCAGGTCGGATGCGACCGAGCGGCCGAGGAACCGGCCGTCGGCATCGAATTGCAGTAGACTGATATCGTTTACCGTACTCTCGGCCGATTTGGTACGAACGACCGTATAATCGGGAACCGAATAAGAAAATTCCAGATCGGCCTCCCGCTTACCGGCATGGAAACCGGTTCCGTTTCGGACTTCATGCAGGAAGCGAGAACCGCGATCAGCAAAAACGGCAGCGACAATTTATAAAATCTTGTTTTCATCACTTTACCTTAATTATTTCATTTGTCGTTAAAAAGGCTACAACGGACGGTCTATATCCCTTACGCATCGCACTTCCGCACTGCTGGCACTCTCCCCGTCGGTACCCCCGGACGGATTTGAGGATACGGAACGCCGCATTGCTCGCCGGATCGGCCGTCCAGTAGCGGTGTCTGTCGGTAATGTCCTTGATTTCGCATTTGCTCACATTTTGCAGGACATCGAGCAACAGCATCTCGGCATGGGTCGGCATGCGCCAGTTTTATAGGTCACTCCGTCCGTATCGGTCTCGGAGTAGTTCTTGCACCGGCTCACGGCGGCCAGAAATCGACCCGATCGGTCGAAGACGACGCACTCTCGACGCGAACATGAAGTTCGGAGAGATCATCCACCGGTTACTCGCGGAAGGATCGGTATAACCGTTCTTATCCAGGCGGGATAGCCTACCTGGCAATAACCGTACGCCATTTCCTGGCGGCCGTCGTTCACCGGATTGTAAGGATGGGGACCGGTATACAGTTTTCCGGTCAGCTCCTGGTAATACCCGCGGATGTGGGCGTCTCCCCAACTGCCCCTGGTCGGAACGTCGGGCATCGGAATCGTTCGCAGGTCGGCCTGTTTGATATTGACCGTATACATGTTTCGGTTTTTGTTCCCCGTCCACGTCCTGCGACAAGATATGGCCGATCCAGATCGGCGGACACTGCATGTAACCGGACGCTCTGGACGATATGGTCGCCGTTCTCCACGTCGAACGTAATCACCCGCGGACGAAATTGTCCGGAATGGGACTGGCGATCGTGATCGATCCGTTGTGTACGAACGGATCGCGCGTAACGTTCACCTGCGGTACGGAAACTTCGGCCCCTTCGACGAAAACCTTCAGATTCTTGATCTCCACATTGTCCGAAGAGGACTGGAATCCCGTAACATAGGTATCTATGTTGTTCATCACGATGTCCTGCTCGTCGATGTAGAGGTACATGATGTTTTTGATCCATACTTCGATGTCGTTGGTCGTCCAGTCCACCACCTGATAGTCGACGTTTTTCCAGCAAGACGGCCTCCGGTGCGTCGGATCCCCGTCGCCGTCGATATGCGCCGTAATGTTGTAAATGTAGTTGCGGCGGAGTTTGTAAAGGTGCGCCGGATCGCTCCCGTCGGCCACAAGGCGGTAGTTCACGGAATCTTGTAATAATGGTTCACCGTGGCAGCCCCTTTCTTTATAGGCACGTTCAGGTAGATGAAAGTCTCATCGGCCACCGCGGCGTTCCAGTCGTTGGCATACGAATAAAAGATGATCTGGTTCGGATCGCCCACCAGGTCGGCGCCCGTATAGGATGCGGTAGTCGCCAGCGCGGGCGTATGAACGGCCCCTGTTTCCAGCACTCCTGGCGTCGGACGCGTAGTTGACCAGTTTTTGGTCACCTGTCCCGCCGGCTGGTAATCGGCGCCGTAACTGAGGTTCACCCGGATCTTGGCAACGCCCCTTTTTGAGCGACACATCGATGTTCTTATTGGCTTTCGTACCGTCGTTGAGTACCGTCGCGATCGACTTACCGTCCATCAGCAGATCGGTCTGCACCGCATCGGGATTCAGAGCCTGGGCAACGACCGCCGCTTTCAGCTCCGCGAGGACATCGCCTGCGGCGGCCGTACCCGCATTCGCCACGACATAAACCGAATACCCGGTATTTTCCGCGAATGCGCTCCGGTTCTTCGAAATGCCGTACCGGGTCATTCCGTCGACCGGCACGATGCGTTGGTAATGGGCGCAGGCGTCTTCTCCCTCTTTGTAGATAAATACGTCGAGGGTCGAAATCTTATTTTCGTTCAGCGCCTTCTCTCCGTCTTCGGTCGCCTTCGTCCCCCCTCTACCGGCAGCAAGACCTGAAGCGTCAGGTTATTGCCGTCCGGGGCGGAGCCGTCCGGATCTTTCTGGCACGATGCGGCGAAGAGCAGGACGGCCAGCGAAAAAAGATCGATCGTATGATATGCTTTGAAATCATGACTCTATTATTGTATTTGTTTGATCAGAATGTCGGTTTCGGTTCCCGGGTATTTCCGGCCTTCGGCGAAGCTGCCTCCCGCGTTATCGGGATTGATCTTCGCTTTTTACCGTCGATCGAGATATAGAACTGCGTCTCGCGTTCGACGTTCGGGGGGTAAAACTCTTGGCCGGCACGATCCGTACCGAGTAGGAATCGGCCGGGTTATCCCCTGCGAAAGCGTAGCCGCCTTCGGACAGCAGCGAAATCGTGCCCGTTGGTCAGGTTGGCCGCCCATACCGCTCCGTCGGGAGCCGTGAGCTTAAAATCGTAGGTAGCCGGGGCGGACTGCGAAACCTGTCCGGTAATTCGCTCCGTAATCCACTCCCGAAAAGGCGAACGCGAGTTCGTCGTAAGTAATCGAAGAAAGCTCCGTGTCCCATTTCAGGATGTCCACGCGCAGGAACAACAGGTCGTTCGGCGCTCCGACAACCGCTTTGACCCGGTAAAATCCGGTTGCGTTCCAAGTCGTAAAATCCCGCGATATTCTTCAGATCGCCGCGATAGGTTACCGGGGCCCCGTTGACTTTCACATTCACCAACAGGTACGGGGTAGACGCGTCGTCCGGCGCGGCTCCCGACGGATCTTCTTCGCCGGAAATATTCTGATAACTGTAAAACGACTTTTCGGCGTCGGACGGTTTCAGCGCCGCATAGTCCGCATCGTCCGGAACCACGTCGAGGTATCCCGCCGCAGCGGGCGTATAGGTTTCCGTCCGGCGAATATCGCCTCCCGGCATCGCCTTGCTCTGATACTGAACGTTGCTGCGAACGACCTGGTTACGGAATTCGATCGAGTCAGTTCCACGAGGTCGTCCGTCAATTCCGCCGACTTGAAAAACATGCATGTCGACGCGTCCGACGAGTCTCTCCATTTCGACCGAAGCGTTGACGGCAGTTCCCGACATCGTCGTCGCCGTTTTGCCGATCATTGCGATGTCATCCGCCGAGAAAGACGAGGAAACTATTTCCAGCGCATCGAGCGTCGATTTGGGCGTATTCGTCGATGGTCACCGCCTGTCCGTTCGCCGTAAAGTTTTTTCCGGCATAGTTGGCGACGGCATAGATCGCTTTCTTGTCTTTGGTCACCCTGACCGACCGGACATAGCTGTTCGCAGCCGATTCCGGCGTAAAATCCGTTACCAACTCGGAAAATTCCAGATCGCCGTTGTCATGGTTGAATATGTACACGGCCAGACTGGTAAATTCGTCTTCGCCGGTGAGGGCGAGATCGCCGTTTCCGTTGCGGGTAAGAAGGGACAATGCCAGGCTGGCGTCCATTCATCCGCCGGATCGTCCCCGGCGGTCTTGCTGCACGACAGCATCTGCACGGAGACGGCGAACAACAGAATGATTCTGGCTATCTTTATACTTTTGCATGGATTCCTATTTTGTATCGGATCGATGTCCTCTTCCTCCCAGGGAGCGACTTCTACCGAAGTATTGTTAAACCGGAAGCGTATGGCTATTTCCGCCTCGTCCTTGTCTTCGACGGAGATAGCGTGCTCGTTCATAAAATCCGCCAGTTCGACGGTTTTATAGCAAATCTCGCCGCCGCTGTTCGACAGTTTTAGCCGTATGTCGTTATCGTTCAAAAAACGGAAGGCGTTTACGCGTGCAACGTAGTCCCCGTTTCCGCATCGTATGCGAGCTGAGCGCGGTAAACGCTTTTCAGAGCCGAGGCGCTCGCTCCGTCGAAACCCATCTGCGGATGCAGGTTCACGATATCCACCTCGATCGGCGCCGTTGCGCGGGTGGCGGGCGCCGCCGCCCCCGTAACATGCACGTGCAGCGGAATGTGTGCCTGATCGAACAGCAATTCTTCGTCCCTGAACTGACTTTGCACGACCGTTATCTTTTGGTCGCGAAGTACACCCGGTCGTTTTTCATGGTGTATAATGGGATCTCCCGCATAGTACGCGGCCGATCCCAGCACGGCCTTCGACAGTTGCTCGGCATCGTGTATTTCCGTCCCGTCGGTCAGGTTCGTCCATGCCACCAGGGAGTAATTTCCATCGGGCAGATTCAGGTTCACACCCTTGTGTGCCTGTAAGTCGGCGCCGCTTTTGGGTGCGCCTCGCGACCAGGTTTCCGTCGCTGTCGTAGACGAACAGGGTCACGTTGTCCGATTTTTTCGAGGAAGCGGCATTGTCCCGGAACGTCGCCGTAATAGTAAAACGATATCCGCGTACGCTCGCAGTCCAATCCGGAGCCGTCGTCGCGGATACACCCCGATAGTGCAAAAACCCAAAACAGGACAATTATGTAATTCAGTATCCTTTCATTTCACTCAGTCGATTAGCTGTATCTTTTTCGTAAAGGGAGGCCCGTCCTCCCCCGCATTCAGTTAAAGGATTACTACAACTGCTGGAACTCGGGATCGATGTTCTCTTCCTGCCAGTCGGCGATAGTAATGGTAAGGGTGATGTTATACGCGACCGGATTGAGATCGGTGTGCATGAACTGAGGTTTGATCTCGATGTTCACGTTGTAGATCTTACCCGCTTCGAACGTTACGTTCCCCGAGGCCGTCGTATAATTCACCACGTTGGCAAACTTGGACAGCGGCAGCAATCTCGGATTGTAGGCATCTTCGTCGGCGCTCGTAATACTGGTCGCCGCTACGTTGGCCAGGCTGAAGTGCAGATACGGAGTCTGTCCGGGGAAGAAGTTGAACGCGAAACACTTCTTGGCGTCGGGATCGGTCGGATCGTTGAATTGTCCAGGTCGTAAGCCGCATACGCGCCGGAGCTCCACTGATTATAGCTTGCATAGGTCGCTTCGTCCGTTTGGGCGGCGTCCGAGCCGAAAAGCCATTTACCCTCGGTCGCTCTTTCGAAAGCGGTCGTATTGGTCATCAGCGACGCAGCACAGCCGCTCCGTTGTATTGCTTGTAGAAGTTGTTGAAGTAAACTCCTCAGCAGATCGCCGGTCAGACCTTCCCACTCTACGAGAGCCGATTTTCCGTTGGAAGTGTTGGTCACCGTTTCGCTTCCGCTCTCGACGAAGGATACCTTTTTAACCTGGATACGGGCCATCACCGGTTCGATCTTAACGGTGCCGGTAAACGTATACACGTTCTCGTCGTTCACATTCTCTACGTTCACGTCGAATGCCGACAGCGCCCCTGTCCCGGCAAAAAGCACCTTGGAACCTTGTTGCTGGCTGTAAGCGGCCGCAACGGTCACTTTGTCGCCCACCCCGCCGGTAACGTAAGTTTCCAATCCTTTTTTATAATTGCCGTAAACGGCCAGGTCGGAGGCTTCGGTTCCCACATTCGGAATGAGGAGTCCCACATCGGTCAGCTTGTCCCAATCCGAATCGGCTGTCAGGTCTTTGTCGACCTCTACTTTTTTCAAAATCGTACCCGCCGAGTTCGTTACGAAAATGGCGATGTTGTCTACGTCGGCCGTCTTCAAAAGCGGATCCACCGGGCCGGCCGCTTTCGTCTGGACGCCGCCCATGGAGATTACGACGTGCTTCTCTCCGGCGGGAGCGGACGGGCCGCCCGGGTCGGTGTCTTTGGAACACGAGGCAAGTATGCCTAAACTCAAAAACGCTGCAAAAAAATAATTGAATGTTTTCATGATAAAAAGTAAATTAATTAGAGTTTCACACAATCGGTTATTTCGGTCGAAAATCAAACATCGCAATCACGGTCGTCGAATCGGCAGTTCCGACATATGTCCGGATGTTTCAAGTTCGGTTTCATGTCCGATCAATTTTTCATACACTCATAATACAACCATTCAGGGGGCAATATATAGATACGTTTACGCCTTTTTATCAACCAATTACGCAACAAAACCGATTCTCAAACTCCGATTCCGAAACAATTTTCCGAGACCGTTTTCGCCGTTTCGAAATGCGAAAACGACAAGGCCGCGATCTACCGTTTATCATGTCCGCCGAAACGCATATCGCAACTCCCGTCCGGCAGAACGGTCGGACGGGAACGGCTCGATACGCAGAAAAAGAAACCGGAATACAGCGGGATCGCAACCCCGCCGTTTTACGGCCGGACGCGGGAAGCATGACCGCACGAATTTCAAAATGTTAATTATTATTACCATATTTGCGGAATAAATATAAAATCACCTATCGCAGGAATGAATAAAGATTTAACCCGGAACGCCTCTGATAATAAAGATCGGGAATCGACCGAACGAACATCCCGCGAAAACGGGCCCGTTACGGTGGAACTGCTCAGCGCTCCGCGACGGGGATCACGAGGCCTACAAGACCGTATACCTGCATTTACCGGGGCCCGATCGAGAACTTTCTATATAAATTGCTACGCTCCGCGAAGAAGCCGAGGAAATCGCGCAGCACGTATTTATGACCCTGTGGAGAGGCGGGCCGAGTTGG
>VOFG01000283.1_pt1 | contig 20471 bp, 25 predicted proteins | sample 5384171 | NCBI WGS metagenome assembly VOFG01 (sample SAMN12384726, study PRJNA508395) | human gut metagenome | isolation source: healthy gut F | host: Homo sapiens
AGCTGAACACAAGCACAAAAAGATCATTGTAGTTTACAATTCTTTAAACAAACAGCCGAGTTGGCTTCCCGCTTACCTGAGCGGTTATGAATCAGAAGCGTATCCTTTCTGGATACATAACACATACGGAATCAAAGCTGGAAATTATAGCTATATTAAGAAAGCGTTGGGATATGATTGATCAGATAGGAGTCTTACTTAAATCAACCACTGGAGAAATAGGTACGCCCAAAGCTATATGGAAGCTGCTCTATACTACCATTGGCTATGTCTCATCTTTTTCTCATTTGCGGTTTTGGTCTGCCGTTTTTGCAGCGCGCCCGCTATGCCTTGCGTCACACCACTTCCCGGCCGATCATTTGACCGATGGTGTCCGCAGCCTGCACGCGCATGCTGGGCGTGGAGTGGACGTAGGTGCTGAGCGTGAACCCCGCACTGTAATGTCCGAGCATTTCGGAGAGTGCGCACGTCAACGCCGTTTTTGAGTGCCAAGGTCGCGAAGGTGTGTCTCATGTCATGAAATCTCACATGTTCCGCGCCGATGGCTTCCAGAATCCGGTCATGCATGGCGCGGAAGGATGCCGGGTCGAGCATTTCTCCGGTTTTCGGAGATGGGAACATATAGGGATTATCCGGGTGCTTTTCGTGTTCTTCCACCAGAATTTGCACGGTGCTCTCCGGGAGCGTCAGCAGGCGCAGGGAGTTTTTCGTTTTTGGCTGGCTGACAACAAGCTGATGGTCGATGCGGCATACGCTTTTGGTAACGGAAAGTGTTCGCTCTTTCACATTCAGATCTTTCCAGAGCAGGGCCAGCAGTTCTCCCCGGCGCAGCCCGCTGGTCAGTTCCAGATAGAGCGGTGCAAACACGCCGCGCTGCTTCGCTTCGTACAGATATGGCCCGATCAGTTCTTCCGGCAGCACTTTCATTTCTTTTCGTACCGTTTTCGGGGCTTTGCAGTTTGCTGCCGGATTGCTCAGAATGAGCTTTTCTGCGACGGCCTGATCGAGACTTTTCCGCAGGATTCCGAGGATACCCTGCACAATGCGTGGGCTGAGCGTCGTTTCTTTCAGCGGAATGTGGCTGTAGTAGTGATTTCTGCCGTGCTCGCTCATCTCGTTGATCGCCCGCTGAATTTGAATGGTACTCAGCTTTTCCAGTGGGCAGTCACCCAGCGCGGGAAAGAGATGGTTTTCCATGCAGTTGCGGTAGAACTGCTTCGTATTCGGGCGGATCTGCGGCTTGATAAACACCTCGTACCACAACGTCACCCATGTCTGAACGGTGTACTGCCCCGTGCGGGTCGGGTCAAGCTTCTGGCTTTCTTCGATCGCTGTTTTCAGCTTTTCTTTGACTTCTGCCTGCGTTTTCCCGAGAACATTTTTCGTGATGACCTTTCCGTCCTTGTCATACCCGGCGGTATATCGACCTTCCCAGCGTCCATCTTTCCGTTTGCGGATGCTGCCTTCGCCGTTGGCTCGCTTTTTGCTCATGTAAATTCCTCCTTTTCCGGTAGCTCACACAACTACCACAAACACAGTGAAATAGCGAGTACTTTTTGCGCTCAGGCACATTTTTGTTCTGTGGACTGCCGGTCCAGCCAGCCGAGGAAGTTTTCCCGCGAGACAACGATGCGCCTGCCGATCTGAAACGCCGGGAAGTCTGCGCTGTGCGCAAGTTTGTAGGCTCCAGCTCTGGAAATGCCAAGGACGCTGGCAACGTCTGTCATGTTCATCATCAAGGGCAACTCTTCCAGCGAGTGATACTGTTTCTGGTTCATATGGCTTCCTTTCTCCCATTCAGGGAATCAAAATTTGTTTTTGAATGGCCGAAAAGAATTACCCAATCAGAAATCTATGTACTTGTAAAATTACAGCAAGAGAGTTAACATCCGATAAACCGTTTGAGGAGGATCGCCGATGGTAACTGCTTGTTTGTCCATGATGCTTCATTTGCTGCTTTTGCTGATTCGTATTGCGATAAAACTGAGACTATCCATTCCGCTGGTGTACCTGGTGCTGATGCTCACAGCGTTTCGACCGTGGTATCGTGCACACACGGCGTTTGCGGACGGGATCTTTCTAGCACTGGTGGGCTGCACAGTTTTGTCATGGATCATCTCCTTTGTTCGATTTGTCAGGCGAGGGCTGGCTTGATGCCAGCCCTCGCTTTTTGCGCGCGCACGGTGGGCGGACGCGGTGTTTGCGTGGCGCAAACCTGCAACGGATGCGCGGTCGGCCTGTAAAGCCGCACACGTCGGCACGACGCGCCTTACCGCTGGCGCGTGTCAGCTATCCGCTGCGGCTGCTGTTCAACGCGGTCGATGTCCCGTTGCATGATGACTGCCGTCTCCGAGATTTCCTTGCATTGCTTGAGCTTCCAGCGCTCTTGCCGGATCTGCTGATTGACCTGCGCAAGCTGTTCATAGAGATCCGATTTTTCCGCCAGCAAGACTTCGCGTGGAATGCCGCAAGTATCCAGAACCTCTTTTGCATCGTCATATTCTGCTTTCTTTGGCTCAAATCCGGCGAAGGCAGCTTCTGCTGCCAGCGCGTCAAAGAGCTTCTTGTGTTTTTTCTTGCGGACGTTCAGAATCGTGCGCTGCTTGGCAAGCTGTGTGACCTCATTCTCTGCCTGCTGCAAGCAGGCGGTCAGATCATCTGCCGTGGTGATATTGTTCTCTTGCAGGAACTTCAGACGCGCTTTGTAAACATCAGCCTTCATGATCTCTTTTCGCAGGTGCGGCGACATGCGCGGCTGGTACTGCCGTTTTTCGATCCGACCGAGCAAATAGCAGTAATGAAAGTACAGCGCAAGGAATCCTGTGTGCTTTGGATGTGGGCGGTATGGCTGCGGCTTTGGCTTCGGCGTGAAGGCAGGTTTCCTTCCAGTTTCGATTTGCCCCAGATTGCCCAGAATGGCCTGCTCGATACGTTCTTCCGAGAAATCAGGATTTCTGCGTTCCGGACACATGAAATGTTCCTGCCCGCGTAACCGAAATCCAAGGCGTTTGCCGTGATGGATCTCATAGCCCCTATGCTCCATGAGCAAGAAAAAGTGACCGAGATCGTTGGCGTCCTCGATGGCATCGTGCAAGTCCGCTTCGAGCATAGAGCGGAACGTCGGCTGGCTCTCTTTCTGACGCAGCCACTCCGCATAGCTGACGGCTTTCTTTTCACCGTTTTCCAAAACGATGCTCAGACCATGCGCTTTGCACAGCCGATCTGAAACACCGCGAATCTGCTTGTAGTAATTCTCGCAGGTGCTGTGATACATTTTCCCAGTGACGGCATTGACCGAGTTGAACACAATATGCGAGTGAATATGTGCTTTGGCCACATGGGTCGCAATGACGGCTTCATATCCCGGTAAATGCTCGGCTGCGAATTGTCTGGCGATCTCATGTGCCAGCTCCGGCGTGATCTCGTCCAGCTTGAAAGACTGGATGATGTGGTAGCACTGCCGTCCGACGGTTTTGCCAAGGGCGCGCTTTGTGTCCATCATCTGCTGTGCGGCGTGGCCGGGATCGCAGCGGACATAATCGGTCAGCAGGTTTTCATCTGTTTTAACAGGATTCGTGATGTAATCGATCGCCTGCCGCAAGCCGCCGTTCCGGTACAGAATCTTTGTAATTGCCATTATCGTTTCGCAACCTCATAGAGCAGGCCGTAGACCTCGCCAGCATCCGCAGCGCTCGTGTGGTTTCTTCCCGAGTGGCAAATCCGGCGTTTGCTTTGCGGGCGATCTGGTTGATGTTGTTGCCGATCTGGTGGATTTCGGTTCGCAAATCTTCCAACTCCGCGGACGGTCTGGGTTTGAGATCATATCCGTTCAGCAGCCTGCGCAGGTACGCGGTTCGTGTCAGACCGCAGGCTTTGGCGTTTGTGATCAGCTCGCTACGGCAGCGATTCAGGCGGCATTGTCCGGCAGCAGGAGATTTCTCGCGGCGGTTTTCGTTTCATTTGCTTTTTCCACGCGCAGGTTTTCGCCGCCAAACAGAATCGGGGCGCAGATTTCCAAGATCCTGTCATAGATGCGGGCATGCGCAAGATCGTCTGGGTGCTTGAGCGCATCCAGCGTCAGATTTGTTGTGACGATCAATGGCTTGCGGCTTCGGTATCTGGCATCGATCACGGCGAAGACTTGTTCTAATGCATATTCTGTTCCTCGCTCTGCACCAAGATCATCCAAAATCAGAAGATCATAGGCATTCAGATTGGCAAGAAAGTCAGCACGATCAGAGCCGAACAGCCCTGTCATGCGATTCAGAATTGTTGGGAAGTTTGTCATCAGAACCGGCACGTCCTGCTCCAGCAGCGCGTTTGCAATGCACCCGGCAAGAAAGGATTTTCCCGTCATCGCCAAACAGGAGCAGTCCAATATTTTTTCCGTGCCGCATCCTTCCAATGTTCCACATAGCGCTTGGCTTTGGCAGTCAGCCCTGGCGTTTTTCCGTTATCGTTGGCAAACGTGCAATCGTCGAGGCGGCGATCCTGTAACCCACGTGCTTTTCGACGCTGAATGCGTTCCAGACGCTCCCGTTTTTTCTTCTGCCGCTTTGCGCTGTTTTTCCGCAGCACTCTGACGCAGGGGCACAGGCAGCGTGGTCGGAGAAAACCCTGTCCCGCCGGGAGCAGGAATGACCGTTTGCCGCAAGCCATGACAGGTCTTGCAGTGCAGCAATCCATCAGCGGGATCGAGATACTCATCATCTCGCTGTATCTGCGCAGCTGCATTTGCCGTCAAAAACGCATGGACTTCTTCTGTAATTGGCATCATACGACATCTTCCTCCTTTACTTCGTAAGTTCGGATATTTGTCCGCGCGCACTTCTGTTCTCTAATCTCTTTATCTCTATTCTCTGGTGGACAAATGTCCGCTTTTGCGTCGGGACAGGAGCTTCTGCGCTTGTAAACGCAGCCGTTCCCGGCGTTTTCGCTCCGCTTCGGTGGAGGATCGCCCGACCAGCAGCTGGATATCCGGCATATAGTACGCGCCATCGGTCAGCAGCTCGACAAAACCGAGTTTTAGGAAGATTTGCAGCGCGCGTTCTACGGTGCCGATCTGATGGCGGGTAAACGTTGCGATGGTCTGCGGCGTGTGCGGCAGATTTTCATGCAGCAGGAGAACTCCGTTGTGCTTGAGTGACATCAGATACATCTTGAGCAGCAAATTGGAATACAGAATTCCGTCCGGCATCGTTTCCAGAACAACCATCCGCTCACTGGTGAAGAAATTTTCCTTGAGCTTCATGTAGTAATATTTTTTGTTTTCTGACATAAACCCTCCGTTCTTTTGAAACTGTTTTCGCCGTATTTGCAGCTCGCGCCCCGGCGATGGGGAACAGCGCGGACAGAGCCTGGCAGCTCTCACAGCTCGTGGAAGGGGTCTCGACTGCTTTGCAACCCCAGCTACGGCAGCCTGTCTTACGTGCAGGCCAGACATTGTGTGTCCAAGCAGATTGGGCGGCATGATGCAGCCTGTCAAGGCTGCCCACGGTGCGTTTCTCGCTCGCCCGTCTTGGGGACCCCGCAAAGCCGGACGGCTTTGTGGGGAAGGAGAAGCAGCGGTAGTGATTGAGCTTTCGTGCTTGCACGGAAGCGAAAGATACGCAGCTTGCTTCGACGAGGTCGTCGCGCGCGCCGTGCGCGTTTCCCAACCTGCGGTGTTATCTGCGTTGCTGATATAAAATTGTCAAGGTACAAAGGGAAAACATCTCCCTACTATCCCTCCCGAAAAAACAGCCATGTGAATACCAAATTTGGCGAAAAAAGCTGCACAAATTTTTTGAACGAAGCTATAGAACAAATCGAATGAATCCTAAATATAGGAATCAGAAATAATATAATTATTTGATATTATACGAAATAATCTTATAAAATCTAACTTTTTTCGATGCGTCGAAATGTTGACTGCCTTTTCTTAAAAGACAATATAAACAGCGCGGTGTAGCCTGTTTTTCAGGCCGCCCCGCGCTGTTTTACAATTTCATATAAGAGAACTGAGAGCATTATAATATCTGCTGGCGTTCTTTGCTTTGATCATGTTTCTGACTTTTCCGGAGCCGCAGACCGCTCCGATTTCCGGAGCACAAACTTCGCCTTTTCCGGCGGATATGGCGCATCCTGCGCGCTGCAAACAAAAACGTCCGTCACGCGGCCGGTTTTCTCCGCATTCCGGTTTCCAACCGGAACGACCACAAAATCCCCGACCGCAAGCGGCAAGCCGCCTGTCAGATAGGCGCATTGAGATTGCATATAAAATCCAAGACATTTTCGCTTGAGGTGGCAGACATGAAAATCGCTTTCTATTGCAGAGTGGACGGACAGGGCTTCGGCTTTGTCCTCCCCGATGAAGCTGACAAGCTCCGCGAGTTTTTCGCCGAGCATCAGGATAAGCCTGCGCTTGAAAAGCCATCAAGCGCAAACTAAAAATTTTGTCGTGTGCTTGACATACGGGTGACGTAAGTCGTGAAATCTTAGATGCTCCAGCCCTGCATCCTTTAGGATCTTCTTGTGGATGTTGACCACCGAATCCGGGTGGTACATTTCGCCTGTCTTGGGTGACGGGAACATCCATGGGCTGCCGGGATGCTTTTGGTGTTCTGCGACCAGCAGATCGACGGCATCCTGCGGTATTGAGATTTTGCGGATGGAGTTTTCCGTTTTCGGGCGCGTGATGTCCGGCTCGCCTGCGTTGTTGCGTCCGGCCTGCTTGCTGACGGAAATCGTCTTGTTTTCAACGTCCAAATCCGACCATTGGAGCGCTACCAGTTCACCCTTGCGCAGACCGCTGATGAGGTCCAGATAGAACATCGGCAGGACGCTGCGCTGCTCTGCTGCGGTTAGGTAAGACTTGATTTGTTCTGGCGGCAGGATTTTCAGTTCGTGCTTCGGAATTTTCGGCGGGATGCAGTCATCCGCTGGATTGCGCACGATCAGGCGCTCTTTGACCGCGCGGTCGAGTGCGTTGCGCAGCATCGTGTGGATGCCGCGAATCGTCGAGTCGCTCAGCCCCGGCTGCTTTCCTTTCTGTGCTTCTCTTAGAATGAAGTCACGACACACCATTCTGAAAGGAGACAGCAAACTATGTCCGAGAAAATTGTACAGCTGAATGAAGAAATTATCAAGGGGCAGATCAAAGGAATTGGCCCGCAGCAGCGTGGAGGAGGCGCTCATCGAGATGTACCTGGCTGGCGTTTCCGTGCGCCGGGTGGAGGACATCACGGAGGCACTGTGGGGCAGCAAGGTCTCGCCCGCCACCATCAGCGAGCTGAACAAGAAAGCCTACGTTCACATCGAGGACTGGCGCAACCGCCCGTTGCAGGGCGGGCGCTATCCGTATGTTTATGTGGACGGCATCTACCTGCGCCGCAACTGGGGCGGAGAGTACGAAAATGTTGCTGTTTTGGTGGCGATCGCCGTGAATGAGGACGGTTTTCGTGAGGTTTTAGGCGCTGCCGAGGGCATGAAGGAGGACAAGGCCAGCTGGGTCAGTTTCTTCCAGTGGCTGCGCGGACGCGGCTTGGACGGCGTAAAGCTCGTCGTCGGTGACAAGTGCATGGGGATGCTGGAGGCCGTGGGCGAGGTGTTTCCGGACGCCAAATACCAGCGCTGCACGGTGCATTTCTACCGCAACGTTTTCTCTGTTGTGCCCAAATCCAAGGTCAAAATTGTGGCAAAAATGCTCAAGGCGATCCACGCCCAGGAGAGCAAAAAGGCGTCCCGCGAGAAGGCGAAAGCCGTGGTCGACGAGCTGCGCGTCATGAAGCATTGAAGGAAGCCGCCAAGAAGGTCGAGGACGGCATTGAGGAGACACTGACCTATTGCGATTTTCCCAGCGAACATCTGGACGCGCATCCGCACCAACAACGTGATCGAGCATTAAGCATTTGTTCGCTCCCAAATCTGTAAAACGAGCCGAAAATCCAAATAAGCGGCGGCTGAACCGGGAGATCCGCCGCAGGACCCGCGTGGTGGGGACGTTCCCGGATGGAAATTCCGCCCTGATGCTGGTCTGCGCCCGAAAATCCACCAAATAAGCGGCAAACATGAAAACAAGACATTTTCCATCACCTTCCGTTATACATGGCTTTGCCATACGGATGATACCGTAAACTTTGGGAAATGTATTCCACATGGACCGCAAGGATGAAAACAAGACATTTTCCATCACCCGCACATTGCCATCGGATGATCTGCGGTTCGGTTCGCAACACTACCCGGTGAAGGAACCTTTCGTAGAACTGATGAAAAGCTCCATGCACACCTTCCTCAATGCCATGACATTTCCCGATAAGACGGTGTATCCTGTTTCCAGCCGCAATGACAAGGATTTTATGAACTTACTGCGGGTATATATGGATGCAGTACTGCACCCTGCAATTTATTCCCACCCGGAGATATTTTTTCCAGGAGGGCTGGCACTACGAATTGGATAAAGACGGAAGCATCGTTTATAAGGGTGTGGTGCTCAACGAGATGAAAGGCGTTTTCGCCTCGCCTAATGCCATTGTGCAAAAGGAAATATCCCGCCTGCTATTCCCGGACACTTCCTATCGCTACGTCTCCGGTGGAGATCCTATCCATATCCCGGAACTGACCTATGAGCAATTTATAGAGCATCATCGTCGTTTCTATCGTCCTGATAACGCCTATATCATTCTGGATGGCAGCGTAGATCTGGAACTTGTGCTAAACGTGCTAGATACGGAATATCTTTCTGCCTATGATAGAGAAAATACGCAGCTTTCCATTCCTATGCAGCGTCCAATCAAGAGCGTTCCGAAAAAGGCTTATTACGAACTTCCACCTGATGAACCGGTAGTTGGCCGCGCACGGCTAATTTGGGGCAATGTTCTGGGCGATTTCCGCAATAGAGAAGCACAGATGGCATTGCGCGCTCTGGCGGATACGTTGTGCGGCAGCAATCAGTCCCCCTCTGAAAAGGGCCTCCTATCCGCCAAACTTGCGCAGGATGTCCGCATCAGCCTGATGGATAGTATCCAACAGCCCGTTGCCATTCTGGAAGTCAGAAATATGGATGAAAGCTGTATAGCTGCAGTAGAAAACACAGTTCAATCTGAACTGAAACGGCTTTGTCATGAAGGGTTGGATCACGAGCAGCTTGCTGCCGTCCTTGCCAACTATGAGTTCCAGATGCGGGAGCGGGACTACGGCAGCATGCCCCCAAGGGCTCGGTTTCAGTATGGATATTCTGGACAGCTGGCTCTACGGCGGAAACCCGGCAGCCAATCTGGAAACTGGAAAACTGTTCACCTCTCTGAACCGGAAGCTAGAGGAAGGCTGGTTTGAACGGCTGCTTGGGCAGATATTTATGGATAATCCCCACAACTGCCAGGTGCTGCTGCTGCCTTCCGCCACTTTGGCTAATGAGAAGCGGGACGCTGAGACGGAGCGGCTGCGCGCAGTCAAGAAAAGTTGGGGCGTGGAGGATATTTCTGGTCTTCAAAAGCGTCAGGCAGCGCTCATTGCATGGCAATCCGCAGCAGATACACCTGAGGCGCTTGCGGCGCTCCCAGCTCTGCAGCTTTCTGACATTGCGGTACAGCCGGAACGTATCCCCCTTGAAGAACGAACTCTGGCGGGGCGCTGCCTGCTGCGCCATGACATTTCTACCGGCAGGATCAGCTATGTCCATCTGTATTTTGACGTCAGTGATTTTTCTCAGGAGATGCTGCCTGACGTCTCGTTTCTCTGCCGTTTACTGGGGAACATGGACACGGAAATCCACGGCAACTTACAACTGCAAAGGCTGTGCCGTCTGAATATAGGCAGGATAAATTTCTCTGTGGAAGCCTATGGAGGCGTCAACGCACCGGAGAACTGCCGCACATTCCTCTGCGTATCCTTCAGCGCCATGGATATCAACTTGGAATCAGCCGCGAACATGATTGCTGAGATCATCACCGGAAGCAAGTTTGATGACCAATGTATGATCCATGAACTTCTGCGCCAAGCCATCGTATGGATGGAGCAGAATATCATTGATTCCGGCTCCGGGTATGCCATGACCCGAATTGCTGCGGGACATTCTGCGCAGGGTGTTGTCCGGGAGTGCACAGGGGGCTTTACATACTTTCAGCGGCTGAAGACACTGGAAAAGAACTTTCAGCGGTATGCGGCAGAGTTTTCTCGGGAGTTGGCTGCACTGAGCAAGGAGATTTTTGCAAAGAACCGGTTGACCATCAGCATCACCGGTACCAATGATAATGCCGAGGCTATTCTGGAAAATGCGGTTATCTGTGTCTTGCCGGTATCAAGGCAAAAAGAGACTGTCTGCTCCATCCGTCCATGGAGTAAACGGCGCGAGGGCATTGTGATTCCAGCCGATGTTTCTTTTACAGCCATGGGTGGGAATCTACCCAATATGGCGGCGCATATAACGGCAGCCTGCAGGTTTTGAGTCGTATTGTCAGCCTTTCCTATCTGTGGAATGTCATCCGCGTCCAGGGTGGCGCCTATGGAACAGGGCTATCTTTGAGCAATTCCGGAAATGCTTGCTTTACCCTATCGGGATCCCACCGCCGCCCGATCCCTGAATGCCTACAGGCAGACTGAAGGTTTCATCAAACAGTTTTGTGGTACAAAGCCTGATTTGACCAGATTTATTGTGGGCACCGTGGCGGAGATGGACCCGCTCATGCTGCCCGGCAGACAAGGCAAAGCGTCAGATCGTTGGTATCTGACGGGGATTGAGTATGCAGATCAGTGTGCCGAACGCAGAGAAATCCTGTCGACTACGCCGGAGAGGCTAGCAGCCTTTGCGCAGCTCATGTATGAAGTGAGCGAGAATGGCAGCATCTGCGTAATCGGATCCAAGCGGCAGATCGAGTCCTGCGGGGAAGAAATTGACAGCATCTGTATACTGTAAGGGAGAAGAAATATGAATGAGGTTTTGTATAACGCTTATGTAAAGATTCTGAAAGAGGAATTGCTTCCCGCAATGGGCTGCACGGAGCCAATTGCGGTGGCATACGCTGCGGCTCTTGTCAGAAAGACACTGGGAACAATCCCTCAGTCCGCAGAGGTTCACGTCAGTGCCAATATTATCAAAAATGTGAAGAGCGTGGTTGTCCCTCACACCGGCGGTATGCGCGGCATCGATGCAGCAGTGGCGGCGGGGATCATTGCAGGGAATGCCGACCGGGGAATTGGAAGTCCTGTCAGATGTCAACGAGGAGGAAGTCAGGATAATGGCGCACTATCTGAAGCAGACGCCCATCTCCATTGCAGCTTCTGACAACGGATATATCTTTGATATCCAGATCCGCGCCAATGCTGGGGAACACACTGCCTTCGTCCGGATCGCCGGAAGTCATACCAACGTGATCCGGGTGGAGAAGGATGGTACAGTTCTGCGCGATCTGAAGTATGAAGAGGGCGGTCGTGCAGAGGAAACGGATCGGTCGCTCCTGAATGTGGAGAATATCATTGAATTTGCAGACTGTGTGGATATTAAAGACGTGAAAGCTGTCTTGGATCGGCAGATTGACTTCAATGTTGCCATTGCAGAAGGGACTCAGCAGAAAGTGGGGAGCAAACGTTGGACGTGTTCTTCTAAACGCCTATGGAAACGATGTGGCCAACCGGGCAAAGGCCATGGCGGCGGCAGGGGTCTGATGCCCGCATGAGCGGCTGTGAGAGGCCCGTTGTCATCAACTCCGGAAGCGGCAACCAGGGAATGACAGCCTCCTGCCCGTTATCGTCTACGCAAAGGAACTGAAGGCATCACAATCTCAACTTTACCGGGCGCTGGTTGTGTCCAATCTGGTGACCATCCATCTCAAAACCGGCATTGGCCGTCTCTCCGCCTACTGCGGCGCTACCAGCGCAGGCTGCGGCGCAGGTGCTGGAATCACCTATCTCTATGGCGGTAAGGCCAATGAGATTTCACATACCATTGTCAACGCCGTGGCGATCAACTCCGGCATGGTCTGCGATGGAGCAAAGGCTAGGCTGTGCAGCCAAAATTGCCTCCGCGGTGGAGGCTGGGCTGCTAGGCATGCAGATGCAAATGCAGGGTGAGCAATTCTATGGCGGCGATGGAATCGTAGTCAAGGGTGTGGAGAATACCATCCGCAATGTGGGACGGCTGGCTCGCTTTGGCATGGCCGAGACGGACAGAGAGATCATCGACATGATGGTTTCCAGTCAGCCGCAGAGATGCTGACCCATGCGCATCCTGCGAGGATGAGAGCGGAGGAATGTTGATTGAAAGTCGTCAAAAAGCGCTGCAAAAGTGCAGTTTGGACCTGCATCTGCATTTTCTTTGGAAACGCAATCATTGCTTTTTGCGATTGCTGCGTTTGTTATGCCACACGGCCTGATCATGGGTGGGGCAACGGGTCTCAGCATCTTAATCAACCGTGTTCTGAGGTCGGATATAGCCGTGGTGGTTCTGAGCCTGAATCTTTTGGCATTGCTGCTGGGCTATGTTGTATTGGGAAAGAAATTTCTGATCACTACAGTTGGCAGTTCGCTGCTGTATCCTGCGCTGCTCGGACTTGCGCAGAGGATCCCGGGCATTACAGCCCTGACGGACGATCTGCTGTTGGCCTCACTGTTGGCGGGAGGACTGATCGGGATTGCTGTTGGAATGGTAATGCGTGTTGGCGGTTCCACGGGAGGCACAGATGTTTTGAACCTTGTTCTTCACGAATGGTTCCATCTCCCAGTCTCTGCTTTCGTCTATCTGGTGGATATCATGATTCTGGGAGGACAGGCCATATTCTCCGATCCTGAGCAGGTCCTCTACGGTGTTGTTCTGCTGGTAACGGAAACCATCGCACTGGATAAGATCATGCTGATGGGGCAATCGCAAGTGCAGCTGTTCGTGATATCTGACCATTTTGAAGAGATTCGGCAAAAGCTCCTGTTGAAGCTTCATGCCGGGGTGACCATGATGCTGATCGAGACTGGATGCACAGGCACCCAGCAGAAGGGCGTGCTGTGCGTCATTCCGCCGCGCAAGCTGTTTGCCGCTAAGGAACTGATTCAGTCCATTGATCCTGATGCATTTATTACTGTCACACAAATCAAAGAAGTCCGAGGGCAGGGATTTACCTTGGAAAGAAAGGATTATTTTCCGCCTTGTCAGCGAGACGAATGACAGCCCATCAGCAACTGACAAGCATCCATGGCTCAGCCCGCCCGGCATCATTCCGGGCGGGCTGATGTGTATCTTATGGTTTTCATGCGGCGCGCAAGATGCACAATATGAGCTTTTTGCGCGCATGTCTCCGGATTTGACAGCAGGCAGAGCATATTGAGCAGGAAAACAGGCCGAATAAGCAAGAATTCCGGCCTGTGAAACGGAGCGTATTGCTAGATAAGAATCTCATCTGCTATACTAAATCCATAAAAAACAGAGAGGAGCGCGGAGTATTATGGACAATTTGCTGCGAATCTGCAGCTTGGATCAGCTGGCTGATGACACGGAGATGCAAGACTATCTGACAGTTCGAATCAGCCAGAGACAGCTGGAACAGACTGCTTTTGAGGTGAAACCTGTATTGGGGCCTGTGGAGAAGGGTGACTACCTGGTTGTTACGCTGCACAGCAAACAGAAACGCTATCAGGCAGAGCAGGCACGCATCTGTGTGGGAAAGGGCCTCTGGATCGCAGCCTTTGAAGCGGCTTTGGTGGGCCTAATGCTGGGGCGCAACTGCATTTCAGTGGACGGTGTGGCCATTACCGTAGAATTGCACTCCATCAAGCGCAAGGTTCAGGCTGAAATTACGGATACTTTTGTCAGGAGGCAGTTTCTGGATGGGGTTGACACCCGTGAGGACTATCTGAAACGTCTGGAGGAGCAGCACCGGGAAACAGAACTGGCCATGCGGAAAAAATGCTCACTGTCCGCACACTGGAAATGCTGCGGGCGCGCTCCTCTTTTCCACCGTTGGAGGATCGAATTGAGGAGCTTTACCTGCAGCAGATAGAAGCGAGGCGATATAAGGCAGAACGCAAGGGCTGCACGCTAGATGAGGTTCTTGGGCCAACCCCGGAGATTCGAGAGGAGAAAAAACGGGCTTATCGGGAAAAAAGCTACCCAGTTAGCCCAGTATTATGAGATTGTTGCGGAACTGGCCCGCAGAAATGAACAAGAACTTGCCTGTGAAAACTGGGGGCCGCAGGCCATGGAGATGGCCGTTTACCTCATCAAAAGCGCCTTTGGCGATCAGTTTCGGGTGGTTTATGAAGCGTGAGTCAACAAGCAGATAAGCAAATGAAAAGGAGAGAGACGATGAAAGTCAAAGCGCAAGACAGCATCTCCGCCAGAGAACTGGGGCGGGATATGCTCCAATTCCTGCGGCAAGCAAGACTGCCATATTTGCTGATTGTTCTGGCAACGGTAATTGCTCTGGCACGATCCAAGATTGCCCTGCTCATTCCGTCCTATATGCAGCAGTTCTATGCCGGCGATTTCAGCACGCACATCATACTTTTGCTCATTGGAACAGGCATTCTCCGGTATGTCATCTCCATGGTAGTGGACTGGATTAACCGCCTCTGTGCCGCCCGGATTACTCGGAATATCCGCAAGAGTCTGGTGTCCCGGCTGTTCCGGATGCCGGTGGCATTTTATGAGAAAAATACGCCAAAATCGCTCATTAGCCGTACAACTGATGACACCACAAAAATGAGCGCGTTTGTTTCCACGGTGGTCGCTGATGTCATTTCCAGTGTCTACGGCATAGCGGGCGTCTGTGCGCTTCTCTTCACCTACCACTGGAAACTGGGCACCACCATGCTTCTTATCATTCCCGTCTCCATTACCATCTTTGTCCTTTGCGGCAAGCTGAACTTTAAGGTCAACTTCAGCGTTCAAGGCAAACTGGCAGAACTGACAAAGAGCATCATGGAACGCGTCCTCCGTCTCCGACTCATCAAGGCGTCTGTCAACGAGCAGGAGGAGGAAGCAAACGGCGGTCAGGACATTGAAGAATTCTATCGGACCAAATTGAAATTCGGCGTGGCTACTAGCGGTATTTCTACTCTGGACATGTTTAACCAGTATTTTCGGCAGGTCATCGTTATTCTTGTCGGCTTTGTGCTGGTTCGTCAGGAAGCCATCGGTGCGGACATATTCATTGCGTTCTATCTGTTTGAAGAACAGCTGTGCGGTTACCTTGTGAAACTCATGAACAAGTGGAAGGAATTTAAGGGTTGTCAGGGCTGCGTGCGGCGGATATCCCACATTTTCTCCGAGCCGGAGGAAGCCCTCTCAGGGAAAGCGCCGCAAGAGGACGGTCAGATATGCTTCGATCAGGTATGTTTCTGCTACGATGACAAGCAAGTACTCGATCATGTCAGTTTCCGGATTCCGGAGCGTCAGCTGACTGCCATTGTAGGCCGGAGCGGCGCCGGAAAGTCCACCATTCTCAAGCTGATCTCTGCCTATTACCCGGTACAGAGCGGTGAGATCCGCATCGGCAGTCAGAACATCTCGGCGCTTGACAAGCAGCAATGGCGGCGTTCAATCAGTTATGTCTCTCAGGAAATGCAGCTTTTCTCAGGAACCATTCGGGAGAATTTTCTCTATGGGATTACACGTGCCGTGAGCGAATCCGAGCTTCAAAACGCACTGAAAACGGCTTGTGCAGATCAGTTTATCGCAGCTTTTCCAAAGGGACTGGAGGAACAGGTCGGCGTCAACGGCGCTAACCTCTCCGGCGGACAGAGCCGACGGCTGATGATTGCGCACGCTTTGCTGAAAGGAACAAACCTGCTGCTTCTGGATGAGATTACCGCGAATCTGGATGTAGAATCTGCCCGAGCAATCAACAAGACCATTCGATCCATCGCAGCGGAGAAGACCGTTCTCATGGTTTCCCATGACATGAAAGCAGTAGCGGATGCGGATAATATTCTGGTTTTGGACGGCGGTACAGTGAGTCCCATGGGTACCCATGAGGATTTGATGCGAACAAATGATGTGTACCGGCAACTGCAACTGGCTGCTGGCGTATAAGGAGGTAACGGCATGAAAACGAGAAAAGCAGACTGGACGGCATACTTTCAGCTTATTCATCGGGCAAATATCCCTCTGCTGGTACTTCTGGGTTATTTTTTGGTTCAGCTGGTTTACTCCCGAATATCTACGGATCTGGTGCCATTCGCATCAAAGATATACACCGGAGAAATACTCGATACCGCTCAAATCGGTCAATATGTGCTGCTGGTGGCGGTCATGATTGCCATATGGTTGGTGCAAAATCTCTTTCAGTACTGGTTCACCTATCGTACAGACCGGCAATTCCAGCTAGTCACGTGGCAGAGCATGGTTCATCTCCCCATGGCTGCTTTGGACAAGCAGAATGCTGCAACGCTTCCAAGTCGTGTCACCAGCGACTCCACAAAACTCAGCATGCAGTTTTTGCAGATGGTCGGAGTCCTGACCAGCGTGTATACCATCTATGTGACGCTCTCCAATGTGCGAAAAAGACAGCGCGTTTATGGCCGGGTTCATGCTGAAAATGCTGGGGTCCTCTTGCTCTGGATCATCCTTTCAAGCGTTGTCTGCGGACGTTTCAAGTTTAGGGCTTCTCTGCGGTTTCAGGAGACATACGCTGCCTTTACGGATTATATCACGGAGCGCCTGTCCAACATCCCGCTCATCAAATCATCCGCAGCGGAGGAGACGGAAGTCATCCGGGCTGTGAAAGAGATTGATGGGCAATACCACGCGGAGATTCATCAGATCAACGTGGAATATATTACTACATTCATCTCCCAGAGCTGCATGTACATCTTCCAGGCATTGGTACTTCTTACCGGAGCCGTGATGGTTCGCAGCGGGACACTGGATCAGGCCGGAATGCTGACCGCTTATCGCTACTCTCTCACATTGCCGGTATATCTGATAACAATTATGAACGCTTACCTCACTGTGAAAGAAAGTCAGGGCTGCGCTGACCGAATCAGCGAGATTGTCGCTGCCGAGCCGGAGCGCTGCCAGCGGAAAAGGCTTTGCAATGGAGGATGCAGATATTACCTTTGAAAACGTTACATTCCGCTACGGAGAAAAGCGGGGGCTATGCAGCGCCAGTTTCACAATTCCGGCGAACAGGGTCACGGCAATTGTAGGCCCCAATGGTTCCGGTAAATCTACAGCGGTCAGCCTGATGGAACGCTTTCTATTTGCCGGAGACCGGCTGTCTCCGTTTTGGCGATTGCCTCGTGGAGGATATCCATCTGAATGAATGGCGCCGCTCTATTGGCTATGTTTCTCAGGACACCACCCTCATCTCCGGTACACTGAGGGAAAACCTAACCTATGCTCTCCACCGGCCGGTGGAGGAGACCGAACTGCAGCAGGCGCTGAAAATTGCCAACTTGGAAGACTTCGTAGCCGCACTGCCCAAGGGCATGGATGCCGACCTGGGTGAGTTGGGAGAAAAACTGTCCGGTGGTGAGCGGCAGCGCATTGCAATCGCCCGTATTATTCTGCGCAACCCGGAGTATCTGATTCTGGACGAAGTTACCAGTGCGTTGGATGCGGAGAACAAGGCAGCGGTTATGGGTGCTCTGCGAAAACTGATGGCGGGAAGGACTTGTGTACTCATCTCCCACGATATGGACATGGTGCGCAGCGCAGACCACATTGTGGTTCTTGACGAAGGAAGCGTTCAGGCGGAAGGCAATTGTGATCAAGTCATAAAAAAACAGCGCTTATTTTGCAGAATGCTGCAGCGTGGCGTGTCAATAATTAGGAGGAACAAGCGATGATGGATATATGCGGCTATGAGTACCGCCCAGATGGTGTATGTGCCTACCAGATCCGTTTTGATCTGATTGATGGAGTCGTTCGGAATGCTGAAATCCGCGGAGGCTGCGATGGCGGACACCAGGGGCTTTCCCATATGGTAGAGGGAAGAACTCCGGAGGAGATTATTGGGATCTGCAAGAAGGTCGGCTGCCATGACGGAAATTCCTGCCCAAAACAGTTGGCGCTGGCGCTGGATGAGTGCCTCGGGAAAATTGCTGCCTATCAGCAGAAGGAGGCCAGCATCTGATGGAAAAGCATTACGAATATAAAAACGCGCCGCAGGTATGCTCGGAGACGATCAGCTTCGACTATATTGATGGTAAAGTCTTTCATGTAAAAATTAGAGGTGGCTGTATAGGAAGTAATTTGTCGCTATGCAAGTTGACCGAAGGTCTATCGGCGGAGGAAGTTATTGCTCGCTGTGCAGGAATCAATTGTAACGGCATAGGTACTTCCTGTCCGGATCAATTGGCAAAAGGCAGTACAGGCATGTATTGACAGCCTTTCATAACAACTATGCCAGGATACGACTCGAACCATTGAGCTGTATCCTGGCATCTTTATTTGACGGAAGATTGAACTGACTATAAAAATGTGGTATTATTTAAAAAGTAAAGATGAGGGGGCAAAGTAGATATGCGCAGCTTTGACATCTTTGTAACGCTCTGCGGTGCAGTAATCGCCAGCTATGCAGCGATGGGCTTTCCTCGAAAGATGGTTTTGCTGTGCAGCATCCCGCCACTGTCGCTTCTGTTTTTGGCCAATTTGTTTTTAACCTTACCCCTAAATCTGTACGGATGGCTATTGCTTGGGACACTTGTCTGTTTGGCAACAGCATGGATGTACAGCAAGAAGAATGAGAGACTCCTGACCTTTTCTGCCGCTCTCCTGTGTGCAGAGACAGCCCTTGCGTTCCAACAGCTGTGGTTGCTCTGCCAATACTTTGACGCAATTCTTGCTCAAATTATACAGATAACACTGATGGTGGGCAGCGTATATGCGGCACTATCTGGTAGGCTTCGCCTTATAAACCGTGAAAGGTGGCAGCTTTTGTGGGATTCAGAGTCAGAGAAGGATTTTCGTGCCCGGCAGATATGGATTGTTCTGGCGCAGCTTTTTTCAGCCTGCTATCCTGATTGCAATGGCATATCTGACGTCCGGTATCGCAATGGCAGGCCTTTGGCTGAGCGTGTTTGCGTTCTTTGCCATTGGAATGTATGTCGCGTTTTCCTATTCTTTGCTGATCAGCGAAGTTTCCTATCTGGAAGATGCTCAGGAAGCTTCCCAGCGCTTTTTTTCACGCCATCCGGTCTCAAAGACATGATTTCTTGATTCATGTCCACACGATCTGCGGGTTGCTTTCTTCTAATCAGATTGATGCTTGTCGTGAGTATACAGAAAAGCTGTCAGAGGAAGTTCGCCGAAGCAACGAGGTAATTCCACTGGATGATCCTGCGGTCAGTGCGCTTATCAGTGACTATATTGCCCGCGCTGAACAGCAGGGAATTTCCATTATCTGCTCCATCAAGCACGATATGAAGCAGATTGCATGCTCTGCATTTGAGCTGAACCGCGTTCTGGGCAATATGCTGCAAAATGCAATGGAAGAAGTAACACAGTACAAAGCTCCAAACCGATGGATGGAGCTTCTTGTCATGAAACGGGCTGGCCGGTCTGTCATCAAAGTAACAAATCCGTTTCTTAGGGATCCGGACAGCTTGACTCATGCCGCTGAAATGAATATCAGCACAAAGCCGAGTCACGAGGGGATTGGACTGAAGAATATCGAACGTATTACAAAAAAAGTATGGTGGAGCTTTTTTATCGAGCTCGATGGGCAAAAAAAATCAGCATAGTGGTACAGATTCCCGAAAGGATCAATCAGAGCGAGGACGGACATGAAAATTTTAGTAATTGACGATGATGCTGCGTCTTTGGCAGCTACCAAAAGCATGTTGGAACAATCTCCATTGGTGGATAAAGCAGAAATCGCAAACAATATGGATGACCTCAGCGCCTCCCTCCGAGCTGACCCGCCGGATGCCGTGCTAGTCGATGTGGAAATGGGGCGTGTATCAGGCTTCGAAGTTGCTGCTTATTTGCAGAAAGCGTATCCGCAGATCCCATATATATTTTTAACGGGGCATGCTGAGTGGGCGCTAAAAGGCTACGATTATTCTCCATTGGATTTTCTGACAAAGCCGCTTTCGTCTTTTCGCTTGGAACAGTCATTGGAAAGAATTGCGGCATCCCATGCGGCTCATGGAAAGGAAGCAGAGCCGTCCAGTAGAAAAATAGGGATAATGGTCAGCCAAGGGTATGTCTTTCTTGCAGAAGAAGAGATCCTATATATTGAGCGGATCAACCGGAAGGCGTGCATTCATCAAAACAACGGAGTGTCCATAACGCTGAATGATACACTGAAAATCTGGAGCAGATTTTTAGCAAAGACAAGTTCTTTCGATGCCATCAGTCTTTCCTGGTTAATCTGAACTATATTGAGGGTATCCGCGTTGAAAATGGAGGAAACGTATTCTTTTTTACAACTCCATGGTTGTCAGGATTGCATCCCATTAAGCAGAAAGGCGTATCCCGAGCTGAAAAAATGTCTGGAGGCACACGGAATTTGGTTCCACTAAGGCAGCGCCGACACGGACGTCACTCTAAATCCATTATAGTT
>VOFG01000715.1_pt1 | contig 20452 bp, 27 predicted proteins | sample 5384171 | NCBI WGS metagenome assembly VOFG01 (sample SAMN12384726, study PRJNA508395) | human gut metagenome | isolation source: healthy gut F | host: Homo sapiens
TTTCCACCAGTCGTTTTTCGATAGAACCGTCGAAAGGAGCTGTCAGCTTGGTGTCGCGCATATTGTTGGCAGACAGTTCGTATTCAACTTCGCCTTCTGGAAGTTGGCGAGGCTGATTTCATATATTTACCTGTATAGAACGGGTGTGATGTGCTAGAGATTTCAATTTTCAAAAGCGGATAAGTTTCACCTTCGAATTCGATGGTTTCTTTAGTTGCCACAGTTGACCGAGACAAGAACATATCACCGTTTGACATATCTTTGAATACTACCGGACGGTATGATTCTGGATGAAGGCCTTTTTTCATTTCAGTATCTGTTTTTAATTTATATTCTGTTACTATTTTGGTAAGAAATAGTGTTCTTTCCGATGCTCGTTATTCGGTGGATAATGCTTACTTTTTGCGTAGAATTTTAATTCACTAACAATAAACTTTAAACAAAATGGTTAATTACAAAGACTTAGGATTGGTAAACACAAGAGACATGTTTGCTAAGGCTATTAAGGGTGGATACGCTATCCCAGCATTCAACTTCAACAATATGGAACAGATGCAGGCTATCATCAAGGCTGCAGTAGAAACAAAATCTCCGGTGATTCTTCAGGTTTCTAAAGGTGCTCGTCAGTATGCTAACGCTACTTTGTTGCGTTACATGGCTCAGGTGCTGTAGAGTACGCAAAAGAATTAGGTTGCGCACATCCTGAAATCGTTCTTCACCTTGACCACGGAGATACTTTTTTGAAACTTGCAAATCTTGCATCGATTCAGGTTTCTCTTCAGTTATGATCGATGGTTCTCATCTTCCTTACGAAGAAAACGTTGCTTTGACTAAGAAGGTGGTTGAATACGCTCATCAGTTCGACGTAACAGTTGAAGGTGAACTTGGTGTATTGGCAGGTGTAGAAGATGAAGTTTCTTCTGACCCACACATACACTGACCCTGAAGAAGTAATCGATTTCGCTACTCGTACAGGTTGTGACTCATTGGCTATCTCTATCGGTACTTCTCACGGTGCTTACAAGTTTACTCCGGAACAGTGCCACATCGATCCGGCTACCGGTCGTATGGTTCCTCCTCCATTGGCTTTCAATGTATTGGATGCTGTAATGGAAAAACTTCCGGGATTCCCTATCGTACTTCACGGATCATCTTCAGTTCCGGAAGAAGAAGTGGAAACTATCAACAAATATGGTGGTGCACTGAAAGCTGCTATCGGCATTCCGGAAGAAGAATTGCGTAAAGCTGCTAAGTCTGCTGTTTGCAAAATCAACATCGACTCTGACTCTCGTCTGGCTATGACTGCTGCTGTACGTAAGGTATTCGCTGAAAAACCGGCTGAATTCGACCCACGTAAGTATCTTGGCCCGGCTCGTGACAATATGGAAAAACTGTACAAGCACAAAATTCTGAATGTGCTCGGTTCTGACAACAAATTGGCTGAATAATCACAGATTATCTATTATATAGAAAGGCTGCAATCGTTTGACGGTTGCAGCCTTTTTACGTAATATCCTTTATCTGCTTATTCCGGTTTCTGAGCGGGCACATTTCCTCCCAAGAAGAAATCTTCTATCTTTTGCTTACTTTGAATGTCTTTCAGCCAGTTGGCTGCAGCATTATAATAATTCTTAGTGCCTAAAACGAGTTCGCCTCGTTCGTTTAGTTTCGCTTCTTCTTCCTTATCTTCTTTCGGGCGTGTTTTTAAGAATGCTTCCAGACAGCGTTCGGTATTTTTCTTGTCTTTCAGCGAATAGAAATAAATGAAAGCCATATCATAGAGCGAATTTATGATTTTGTTTATCGTATTTCCGGTAGCGTTCTCTGATCGATTCAATCTGCTCTTTAGGCATCTGTGCCATTTTGTAGCAGTCGGTCATTTGCCAATATAGAGCCGTACCATATTACTGTCTTTGGGAATAGTCAGATCAAGCGCTTTTTTCGAGATACTCTACGCCTAACTTCTTCCATGAAGTCTTGGCGCAGGCACGCCGAGATAATAAAGCAGGTTTACGTTTTTCAGGATCATGTTTTCGGGCGGCTTCCAGAAAGTCATTGTGCTTCGTAATATTTTCTTCCGCATAATAGCTGATACCCAGATAATAACAGGTATGAAAAGAACTGTCGCCCTGGCTCACCAGGTATTCATAACGCTGGATAGCGGTAGGATAATCCTTATTCAGACAATATGCCAGTGCATTCTGACGGTTGACAGCGATATTGGTGGTATCAGTCTGCCGATATTTCTCCGTGGCTTCAATTGCTTCGTTGAAATAAGAACCGTATGTTCAGTGCGGCGAGCCTTTTTGGCGGCGGCAAGATAGTCGTCGGGGTATTTCTCTTGTATATTATAGTAGCATGCATCAGCAAATAGTTGGTCGAATCGTATTCCAAACCAATCACTTGTGAGATACGTGCAGAGTCGGGGAACAGCAGAAACACCTGCATTACCGATCAACGGATTGATCTTATTACCCTTCTTCAGGAAGATATTGAAGATCTTAACGAAGATGACACCGGATGCCGTTGCAATAACAAATGACAATGCACCGAGGGCGAAAATCTTGATAGAATCGAGCGTCAGGAATTCGGAAGCTTGCGTAGAAGCACCTACTGTCAGACCCAACAGGATAGTGATTGTATCAATCAACGGACCACTGGCAGTATTAGCCAAACGGCGAGTTACACCACTTTCTTTCAACAGGTTACCGAAGAACAGCATACCCAGCAAAGGCAGACCGGAAGGAACCAGGAAACAAGTCAGCAACAAACCGATAATCGGGAGAATAACCTTCTCCGTGTGAGAAACGGCACGCGGCGGTTTCATGCGGATGACACGTTCGTGCTTGGTGGTGAGCAGACGCATGATAGGCGGCTGTATCACCGGAACCAACGCCATATAGGAGTAGGCGGACACCGCAATGGCTCCCATCAGGTTAGGTGCTAGCTTGGAGGAAAGGAAGATGGCCGTCGGGCCATCTGCTCCACCAATGATACCGATAGCGCCGGCTTGCATCGGGTCGAAGCCCATTTCTAGCGCGATCATATAAGCACCGAAGATACCGAATTGTGCAGCTGCACCGATCAGCATCAATTTTGGATTAGAGATAAGTGCCGAGAAGTCCGTCATGGCACCGATACCCAAAAAGATGAGTGGCGGATACCAGCCGGAGGTCACTCCCTGATACAATATATTCAATACAGAACCTTCTTCATAAATACCGACTTTCAGCCCGGCATCCATATTAAAAGGTATGTTACCGATTAATATACCGAAACCGATAGGAATCAGCAGCATTGGTTCGAACTCTTTGGCTATTGCCAAATAGATGAATACCAAGCCAACGAGAATCATGACTACATGCCCTACCGTAGCATTGGCAAAGCCTGTGTATGTCCAGAAGTCGGCCAGGTTATTTCCTAAAAAGTTTATAAAGTCTCCCATATTATTCAATAATTACGAGGTCATTACCTTCAAGAACAGAGTCTCCCTTGTTGACGTTGATGGCAGTAATCTTACCATCCTTATCCGCATTGATATTGTTTTCCATCTTCATGGCTTCCAATATGATAATGGTCTGTCCTTTCTTTACAGTATCGCCTACATTCACTTTGATGTCGAGGATCACACCCGGCAGCGGAGATTTTACTCCTGATTTTCCGGTAGACGGAGCGGTCGGTTTCACTACTTGAGTAGGAGCAGCAGGAGCATTAGGCATCGGGCGTACTGTCACGGGTTTCGCAACAGGCTTCGGCTGTTTCTCCATTTCTACTTTATAGTGTGTACCGTTCACTTCTACATGAGCGATATTATCTTCAATATCTCCGATGGTTACTTTATATGAGTTACCGTTGATTTTATATTTATATTCTTTCATCGTTTTAACTTTTTAAAAGGTGACTTACTTTCTGGGAGGAGTTTCACGCAAAGTGTAAATCTTCGAACTCCATGGTGAGTAACTGCGTTTTACGCGAGTGATGGTCAGCACCGTTTCTTCTACGTCGTGCACTTCATCCTGCATTTCGTGCAATGCCATAGAAATCGCAGCGTAAACTTCGCCCGGAGCCTGTGACAGTTCCTTAGCTTCATGCTTGTCAATGCCTTTAGATTTCATAGCGTTGCGCTTGCTCAAATTTACAGCTACTTTTCCTACAATCTTGAAGGCAATAAAGAGAAGAATCAATCCGCAGAATACTACGCTCATGGCAGAAATGGACATTCCAACGCCATCAGCATCGTGTTCTTCAAACTTTTCCATCTTGGAATTGCTGTCAAGAGTCTTGTTGTTGGTGCTCGGAGTCACGTATTTGTCACCGCTTCCACTTTTTACTTCCCATTCAGCTGCTCCGTCGCTGACACGAGCGTATGACTGGTTGGGACCAAGAACACCTGCGGGCACTACAATCTGGTCGAGCAGCTTTCTACCGGAGTCAAACAGACCGATCCAGTTGGCCGTTTCCGGATTCAGCTTGAAGCTGGTATGGAAAGTACCACGATTAGGTTCGCCATCTGCCCAAAATAACGCATGTTGGCGTGGCTTTACTAAGGTAAGTATGTCACCTTTTGGGATAAAGTAGGTTACTGTATCGCCCGGCTGGCTGCTTACTTTCAGCAAGCAAGCTGCCAGGTCGGCGCTACCGAATGATTTATTGAATATTTCAATCCATGCGCTGTGCAATCCGTAGTCATCTTGAAAATTATTCTGATTGTCTATCAGGATTTCGTTTAGTACCAGCTTGTTGTTCGACTTTTGCTCTCCACAAGAAGTCAGCCCAATCAGCAACAGCAAAGAAAGGAATATTCCGATTTTGGTTTTGTTCATAATCGTTCTTGTTTTAATGTGAAAAGTAAGATTACAACGGAATATTACCATGTTTCTTCGCCGGATTACTCAATTTCTTAGTCTGCAACTGCTGCAAAGCACGGATTACGCGGAAACGTGTGTTGCGTGGTTCAATCACATCGTCGATGTAGCCGTATTTGGCTGCATTGTAAGGATTGGCAAACAGTTTCGTGTATTCTGCTTCTTTTTCAGCAAGGAATTGAGCGGGATTTTCCTGATCTTTGGCTTCGCGTGCGTACAATACTTCTACTGCACCTGCACCACCCATTACAGCGATTTCGGCAGTAGGCCATGCGTAGTTCATGTCACCGCGAAGTTGCTTACAGCTCATCACGATGTGAGAACCACCGTAAGATTTACGCAATGTGATAGTAACCTTAGGCACAGTAGCTTCACCGTAAGCATACAGCAGTTTGGCACCATGAAGGATAACGCCATTGTATTCCTGGCCTGTTCCCGGAAGGAATCCCGGTACGTCTACCAACGACACGATAGGGATATTGAAAGCATCGCAGAAACGAACAAAACGTGCACCCTTACGAGATGCGTTGCTGTCGAGCACACCAGCCAGATACTTAGGCTGATTAGCAACGATACCTACCGATTGTCCGTTGAAGCGGGCGAAACCGATGATGATATTCTTTGCATAATCTTTCTGGATTTCAAGGAATTCACCGTTGTCCACAATAGCGCCGATCACTTCGTACATGTCATACGGTTTAGTAGGGCTGTCGGGGATAATATCGTTCAAAGAATCTTCCAGACGGTCGATTGGGTCTGTGCAATCTACATAAGGAGCTTCTTCGAGGTTGTTTTGAGGAATATAGCTCAACAGTTTGCGAATCAGTTCGAAACCTTCTTCTTCTGTTTGGGCGGTGAAATGAGTCACACCCGATTTAGTGGAGTGAACGCTTGCGCCACCGAGGTTTTCCTGGCTAACGTCTTCACCTGTAACGGTCTTCACCACTTTCGGTCCGGTGAGGAACATATAAGAAGTGCCTTCCATCATCAGTGTGAAGTCGGTCAGAGCCGGAGAATAAACAGCACCACCGGCACAAGGACCGAAGATACCGGAAATCTGCGGAATAACACCTGAAGCAAGGATGTTGCGTTGGAAGATTTCTGCATAACCTGCCAAAGCGTTGATACCTTCTTGGATACGTGCACCGCCCGAGTCGTTGATACCGATACAAGGTGCACCCATCTTCATGGCCCGATCCATGATTTTGCAAATCTTCTGTGACATTGTTTCAGACAGTGAACCGGCAGAAACGGTGAAGTCCTGTGCGAACACATATACCAGACGTCCTTCGATCGTACCGCAACCGGTTACTACACCGTCTCCCGGATAATGTTTTTTCTCCATTCCGAAGTTCGTGCATCTGTGCTCAACGAACATGTCCATTTCTTCGAAGCTACCCTCGTCAAGCAGCATAGCCAAACGCTCGCGTGCTGTGTATTTCCCTTTTTCATGTTGCTTCGCAATTGCTTTTTCGCCGCCTCCGATACGTGCTACGGCACGGCGTTCAATAAGCTCTTTAATTTTTCAAGTTGATTACTCATGAGTTCTTGTTGGTTTTAGAGTTTATGATTAATGTTCGCAGAGTTCTGTCAACACGCCCAAAGTTGATTTCGGGTGAAGGAAAGCAATATTCAAACCTTCGGCACCTTTGCGGGGAGCTTTGTCGATAAGGCGGATTTCTTTGCTTTCTGCTTCTGCCAAAGCATTGGCTACGCCATCTTCTACAGCAAATGCGACGTGGTGAACGCCTGCACCTTTGTTTTCAATGAATTTGGCAATAGTACTCTCCGGGCAAGTAGGCTCCAACAGTTCAATTTTTGTTTCGCCCACTTTTTAAAAAGCAGTTCTTACTTTCTGATCTTCCACTGTTTCAATGTTGTAACATTTCAGACCCAATACATTTTCGTAGTAAGGAAGGGCTTCTTCGATGCTTTTTACAGCAATGCCCAGATGTTCAATGTGTGAAATCTTCATAACTATACTTTTTTTATTTGGTTTTAATTATGTGCTTATATGGCATAAAACAGCACAAAGAAAGGCATTTCTTGTCTAATAAAGAAATATTTCTGCATTTAATTATTGGATTATTAAACAGAAAAAATGGTAGGGAAGGAGCATGAAGAGTCGTTTTGCAATCTTGAGATTACATTTAGACATAAAATTTGACTAGCAGATTGTTCAGCCAAGTCCAACTGACACGGAACCAGCGGCGGGTACTGCTTTGTTTTCCTCCGAATCGGAGCACGAAATCACGATAACCGTGTTTGCGGAACGGAAGTCCTACATCCATAAACTCCATGTGACGGAATCCCCGTTGGCGGGCGTCTTCCAATGCCTTCCAAACGGCCAGCACTCCCGGATATTGAAGTGCGTATGTCTTTCTCATTCCTCCGGAGAACCAAAGGTAGGCGTCATCTCCCGAGTAGATACAGACAGAACCGCCAATGATTTTCTCTTTGTATTTTACAACGAATATTTTTGCCTGTTGTCCTTTGATTAGCATATCGTTCATGTGACGGAAAAAGTCGTTGGCAGGGAAATATCTGCGTATGCGGGAGGAATAAACCTTGTGCAGCATCCGTGAGAAATCGTGTATTTCTTCCACGGTATGTGCCTCCTCTACTTTGGCTCCATTCTTGAGTCCTTTTTTTATCTGACGGATGCGTGACGGGCTGAACCGGTCTTCCGTCTTTTTCATACTGTGCAGCGAATTGCGTACCCGCAGCCAGTTGACAGGGAAATAATCATTGGCACGGAAAACCCGATAGCCGAACATCGAATTATTGAGGTTCCGGAATTCGATCAGGACACAGCTACGCGATGCTTCTTGTGTGAGATGTTCGAGCATATCGCCAAAGATTTCTTCTGCCTTTTCTTTGTTGGTCGAAAGCGACTCATCCAGAAATTCACCTTCGCTATATACTACGCAATGTTTCACTAAAGAGGAGGGAAGCCACTTTTTCGCTTTGCGGATGGCGGCAAGCAGGCGTGCCACAGGTCTGCCGTCTTCTGTTGCCACTATTAATAAAGGAGTATAGCCCGGAGTCGCTTCATAAATCTGAAATAACTCTTTGGAATGGAAGGCGTTTTTTCCCGGCAATTCAGGAATGTCCTTCCCATGATAATATGTGGTTAGTTTAAGTGGCATCTAAATACAAATTTACACTTTTTATTCTTTATTCAACAACAAAACAGAGAATTTGTTGGAGCTGCTTGAAGTAAAGTATAATATATAGTTGCGTATTTAATGGAGAAAATATATTTTATAGGAGAAATATGGTATGAAAAGTGAGTACGTATTAAAATTAGATTCGTCTTTAATTAAGATTATAATCGAATAGTTTTTGCAAAACAACGAGAATTAATATTAACTTTAAATTAGAACGAATGAGACGTAATGCATTTGTTGAAGCATGGAAGAATCATCATAGACGCGCTTCCATGATTTTAGGGCTGTCTTTATTGTCTGCCCCTCTGTCATATTCTGTGTATGCAGAAGATGGAGTTTCTAATACTATGGTGCAAGTTGTCACACAAACGAAAACTGTGAAAGGAACTATCATTGATGAAAGCGGGGAGCCGCTGATTGGAGTTTCTATCGTTGTGAAAGGAACAAGTACAGGTACGATTACCGATTTTAACGGTAACTTCTCTATCGATCTTCCGGCGGGAAGAAAAGAACTGGTCATTTCTTATATCGGTTACAAAGAACAAACGGTGACTGTGACGGGCAACGGACCGGTCAATGTGAAAATGGTTTCGGACACACAGGCATTGGATGAAGTGGTTGTTGTGGGTTACGGTACGATGAAAAAACGCGATTTGACAGGAGCTATCACTTCTGTAAAAAGTGAAGATGTAGTGATGAATCCAAGTTCAAATCCGATGCAGGCTTTACAAGGTAAGGTGGCAGGATTGGATATTACGCGTGAATCGGGACAGGCCGGTTCGGGACCGAAAGATGCAGTTGCGTGGTAACCGGTCATTCCAGAAGGATGGAAATTCTCTTCAAATGCCTTTATTTATAATTGATGGTATGCCGGGGATTATTCTACATTGAATCCCAATGATATTGAATCTATCGAAGTACTGAAAGATGCTTCTTCGACAGCTATTTATGGTTCAAGTGGTGCGAACGGTGTTATTATCGTGACTACGAAAGGATCCAAGAGTGGAAAACCGGTCATCAATTTTAATGCTTATGCCGGAACGACTATGGGTGCCCGAGTTCCTAAGATGCGTACGGGTGACTCATACATTAATTATATAAAAAGATTCTTATAAGCCTGTCGGTACTACTAATGAGGAGGAAATTTTCGGTGAAAGATACGATGCCATCAAAAACAACCAATGGGTAAACTGGGGAGATGAAGTATTACACTCAGGTTTGAAGCAGAATTATAGTATTTCCGTTGCCGGAGGTACTGAAGAATGAGAATGATGACTATAAAGTGTACTCTACCCGTGTCCGTATAGATCAGGAAATCAATAAATGGATGAATGCCGGTATTAATGTTCAGGCATCTTTCTCCAACAAGAATTCACGTAATGCCGTTTTGGAAAGAGCATTGTTTGCCACCCCGTTAGGTACTCCTTATAATGAAGACGGCTCTATCACGGAATTCCCGATTCCAGGTTCATCATCAGATATAAATCCGTTAAACGAACAGGATGGAGTATATAAGAATAATACTAAAGCAGGAAGGGCTTATGTTGACGCTTATCTTGAATGGAAACCGGTAAAAGGATTGTCTGTCAAGTCACAGCTTTGGAGGCAGTTATTCTCAATCTCGTGCCGGTAAATTTATGGGAGAAGGCTCCTATAATGTGTTGAAAGGCAGTACGGTGGCATATGGCGAAGCTACCAATAAGACGGGATATAATTACAAATGGGAAAACATAGTAACTTATCACAATACATTTAATAAGGATCATGACCTGACGAGTTACAGGGTTACTTCCTGGAATTACAATCAGAGTGAAGAGTATTATGTCTATGGTGAAAACCCGGCGACCAATGATATGTTGTGGTATGCATTGCAGAATGCTGATAATAAGAAACTGAACAGCAAATATCTGATGTCGAAAGGGATGGGCATTATCGGTCGTGTCAACTACTCATACAAAGGTAAATACCTGTTTTCTGCTTCCAGTCGTTATGAAGCGGATTCCCGTTTGTCGAAAGACAATAGATGGAATTTATTCCCGGCAGTTTCTGTAGGCTGGAGAATCTCGGATGAAGCATTTATGGCTGGTACAAAAAGCTGGTTGGATAACTTGAAACTGCGTGTAGGCTATGGTGTTGCCGGAACTACTGCCGGTATTGCTGAATACAGTTCTATGGCATCTTTGGAAAATGTGACAACCTCTTTGGGAGGAATGACTGTTCCGTCAGCCAAGTTTACGGAGTATATCACTAACCGTAATCTGACATGGGAAAAGACTCATGACTTGAATATTGGTATTGACGCCAGCTTCCTCAATAATCGTATTGATCTGACGGTGGATTTGTATCGGACAAAAACAACGGATGTAATTCTTTCTCAGGCATTGCCGACATCTATTATGGGTAATTACACAGGTAGCACTACTTATAAAATGAACAAGAATGCTGCTGAAACAGAAAATCGCGGTATTGAACTTGCTCTTAATACTCGTAATATTGTGAAGAAAGATTTTACTTGGAGCTCAACAGTGACATTTACCGCCAACAAAGAAAAAATTAAATCTTTGATCGAAGGGCAGGATATGATGTTCAATGCAAAAAAGGGTGATATGGTGTTCAAAGTCGGCGAAGGAGTCGGTTCTTTCTATAGATATAAAGTGTTGGGTATCTGGCAATATAGCGAAAAGGAAACTGCTGCTTTGTTCGGATGCGAACCGGGCGATATTGCTGGATTTACCTAGTGTGAAGAAGGACGGAAATGGTTATTATTATATGAATCCTGAAGGAGAGCGCGTTGATATTACGGCAGAAAATCCTTATGGTGTACGTGCGGATTATGATCGTCAGGTAATAGGTCGTAATACTCCGGACTGGACATTGGGCTTTAAGAATAATTTCAGATACAAAGATTTTGATTTGTCTGTCTTCCTTTATGCACGTTGGGGGCAAATGATGAACTATGGTAGTGTGATAGGTAAATATTCGCCTAATCCGGATTACAATATTCCTACTTATTTTACTTACTATGACAAGACGATCGAAGCAGATCAGGATGTCTTGTTCTATGCTATCGATAAATCCAAGGATAGAAGTGCTTATGAAGGATATGATTCGATGTATTATGTGGATGGATCATTCTTTAAACTTAAAAACGTAACATTGGGTTATACGTTACCCGGTAAACTTACAAAACGTTTTGGTATCAGTAATCTGAGAGTTTATGCGACAATGACCAACCTGTTTACTTATTCGCCAAACAAATATGTGAAGAATTACGATCCGGAAATGAACGGAAGCATCAACTTCCCATTGTCTCGTGATTGCATATTTGGTCTTAATTTAACTTTCTAAAAAATAGCAATATGAAAAAGATATATAGTTTAGTTCTACTTGTTGCCGGTGTTTTTCTTGGGGCTCTTGCAGTCTTGATGAAGTGAACCCCAACAACTCGGGTCAGTTCTCCGATGGTTCTTATACATTGGAAACTTATAAGGCATTCACCAACTCGTGCTATACAGCCTTGATCAACAACATCTATCAGAGTAGTGACTATCTGGTTTGTACGGAAGCGGGTACTGATATTTGGGAAGAACCTAAATCGGGCTCCAGCTATCAGCGTTATCATAGTTATAACGGTATGAAAACCGATGATAGCTATTATTATAAAGTGTGGCAATATTCTTATCTGTGTATCAACATGCTGTAATATTGTGATTGACGGAGCGTGAGAATGTGACAGGGGATGAGACTGAAATTAATGAATGTGTGGCACAGGCCAGATGTCTGCGTGCTTACTATTATATGAATCTGGTGGAGCAGTTTGGAAATGTCGATTTGCAGTTGAAGGCTGCCGATAGCGAGAATATTTCTTTTGATGCTCACCGTTCTACCGTTCCCGAAATTTATGCTGCCATTATCGAAGACCTGAAGTTTGCCGTAGAGAATCTGCCTGTAAGTTTCAGTGATTACTATAGCCGCGTTACAAAGAAATCGGCGATGGGATTATTGGCACGTGCATATATTAATGGTGCCGGTTATGATCTGAAAGATACCGATGGTGTCAGCTTTCTGGAAAAAGCCTATGATACGGCGACAACCATGATTAATAATAAAGCGATTTATGAGTGGTATATGCATCCTGCTTTTGCCGATGTATTCAACGAAAATAATAATCGTAACAATGAAGAAGTTTCTGTTCATTGCTGCGGGTGCCGAAAGAAATTCGGACGCTTACACCAATGGTAACTACTCACAAAGTGAAATGTTCCGTCACTTCTTACCTTCGTTGGGAACATATACGGATCTGGGTTTGGTAGACAAGACTTCAAACTTCGTTTACGGTCGTCCGAACAGTAATATCTTCCTGCCATCCAAATATCTGATGGACTGTTTTGCTGCTGATATGAACGACTCTCGTTTTCGTTATTCATTTATTTCGGCTTACTCGTCTTATTCTATACCGGCATGGGGGCGACTTATGAATATGGAGGTTCAGCGTGTGCCAAAGAAATCACAAGCACACTTGCTACTAAATTTGGTATTCCCGCATCTAATATAGGTAAGAAAGTTTATCCTCATTTTAACTTGGAATCCAATAGTACAGCCGATGCTAATTACTGCCATGCTGGCTATCTGGAATGCAGATGGAACAGCGAAGACTACTCAGGATAAAACAGATGGTAATATTCTTCATCCTGCTATGCCTTTAGATCCGGCAGAAAGCTCATCAATATGCCGTTTATTGTTCTTTGAAGACGCTGACAGAAGAGGAAAAAGCTCAATATCCGGGGTTGGTTCTTAATGTTTTCGATCTTTACGATGAGAATGGAACAGCCAGGGCTACCTATGACAAGCCTAGTGCTGCCAGTGCTTTGTGGTTATCTATTTATCCGGCTCTTTCTAAATTCAATATGCCGGGTAATAAGTTTGTCGGCAGAGACGTTCAGAGAAAAACTGTGGATGTGATGATCATGCGTATGGCGGAAGTTTACCTGATTGCTGCTGAAGCATCGGTACGCTTGAACAAGGAGATGCTGCCAAATATATTAATGTACTCCGTACGCGTGCCGGTGCCGGTACGGTCAGTGAGTCGCAAGTGGATCTGAATTATATTTTTCGATGAATATGCCCGTGAACTTTGTGGCGAATGTGCCCGCTGGTATTTGCTGAAACGTAATGCTGCTTTTGAGACTCGTTTGGCTGCTTATAATAAGCGTGCTGCTGAGCACTTTAAGAAAGAATTCTATTTGCGTCCTATTCCTACGAACATTCTGATTGTGGAGCTTGCCACATGCATAGTGAAGAAATGCTCGAAAAATGAAAGCACGCGGAATCAATCCGGATTATATTGACATGATGCGTTTCTGCGGAGTTGACTTTCATTCGTGGCTGGATGGTTTCGAAGATACGGAAAAGTCGGTGAGAGGAACAGTCGATTTTATTGTACGCCATCCTTTGATCCCTTCAGATGTGACAGTCTACGGATTTATTATTGATTCTACGACCGGGGAATTAACGCGGATTGTATAGATAATTAGATAGATAGGTAAATAGGTAAATAGATAAACTTCTTTTTTAATCCCTAAATATAGTGACGCTATGGTGTCTGGAGGATAGTGACGCTATTTTGAAGACAAAAAAATAAGGCAGCTTTTTATCGGCTGCCTTTATCTTTCTGCGGTTATATACTTTCTTTGACTGGTGCACTCGTTTGTGACAAATAGGGTGTCCGTACATCTCAATTTCTGCCTCACGGCTAGCTTTACGATTCGCTTTAATGTAATCGTCCTGTGTAATTCGCTTTTTCATAATGAAATTATTTCTCTGTGCAAAGATACAATATATTCTTCATTTAGTATAAACTTTTTTTAATTTCCTATTACGCTCGGTTTGCATTATCTTTGCATACATTAATCAAATGAAACCGGAAATAATATGGAAAATTTCAGTGAATTAATAAAGAACCGTCGTAGTATGCGGAAGTTCACCGATGAAGAATTGACACAAGATCAGGTAGTTGCGTTGATGAAAGCAGCTTTGATGTCCCCTTCTTCCAAACGTAGTAATAGTTGGCAGTTTGTAGTGGTTGATGATAAAGAGGTATTGAAAGAATTGTCTCATTGCAAAGAACAGGCTTCTTCGTTCATTGCCGATGCAGCTTTGGCGATTGTTGTAATGGCCGATCCGTTGGCCAGCGATGTTTGGATTGAAGACGCTTCTATTGCTTCCATCATGATACAGTTGCAGGCCGAAGATTTGGCTTGGGAAGCTGTTGGGTGCAGGTTCGCGAACGTTTCACTGCTACCGGAATGCCTTCCGATGAATTTGTCCATGGAATCCTGGATATTCCCTTGCAACTTCAGATTCTTTCCGTTATTGCTATCGGACATAAAGGGATGGAACGTAAACCTTTCAATGAAGAACATCTTCAATGGGAGAAAATTCATATTAACAAGTTCGGAGGAAAATAAGTATGGGAGCTGCTAAAGCGAATAACAGTAAAGATACCTATCTGGCTACTGCTGTTACCTTTATCGTTATCGGAGCACTTTATCTGATTGATAAACTGATTCATTTCTCTTCCATTGGACTGCCTTGGGTGATGAATAAGGACAATATGCTATTGTATGCCTCTATCTGTTTCCTTATTTTCAAACGCGATAAATCGGTGGTTTTGTGCTGTTGGGACTGTGGCTGGTAATGAATATCGGTCTGGTAATGTCATTGCTCGGTTCGTTATCCGGATATCTGTTGCCATTGACACTGTTCATCATCGGAATTATTTTATTTTGGGTTTCAAAACGTTAAAGACACAATGAAAAGAAGTATTGAAGATACGCCCGTTGTGTTTCTCGGTGCCGGAAATCTGGCAACTAATCTGGCGAAAGCGCTTTACCGGAAAGGATTCCGTATCATGCAGGTGTACAGCCGAACGGAAGAATCGGCTCGTACGTTAGCCAATGAAGTGGAAGCGGAATATATCACTGATTTAAAGACGTATCGAATGAAGCGAGATTATATATTATTTCATTGAAAGATGCCGCTTTCGTCGAACTGTTGCCTCAGATCACTGATGGGAAGCAGCATGCGCTGCTGGTACATACGGCAGGCAGCATCCCGATGAATATTTGGGAAGGTCATGCGGAACGCTACGGAGTATTTTATCCGATGCAGACGTTCAGCAAACAACGTGAAGTTGATTTTCGGGAAGTACCTTTCTTTATTGAAGCAAAAAGACCGGAAGATACGTCGAGCTGCTGAAAGGCGGTTGCCGGTACACTCTCTGATAAGGTGTACGAAGCCGATTCGGAGCAACGCAGAGTCTTCATCTGGCAGCTGTCTTTACCTGTAACTTTACCAACCATATGTATGCTCTTGCCGCCGAATTGCTGGAAAAATATCATTTGCCATTTGATGTTCATGCTTCCCCTGATTGACGAAACGGCACGCAAAGTGCATGAACTTGCTCCTCGTGATGCGCAGACCGGACCGGCTGTACGCTATGACGAGAATGTGATGAATAAGCATCTTTCTATGCTGGCAGACAGTCAGGCATTGCAGGAAATTTATAAATTAATGAGCAAAAGTATCCATGAGCACCATCAATGATGATCTATCCCGCATCAAAGCACTGGCTTTTGATGTGGACGGAGTATTGAGTTCGACAACCGTCCCGTTGCATCCTTCCGGAGAACCGATGCGTACGGTGAATATCAAAGATGGGTACGCCATCCAGTTGGCTGTAAAAAAGGACTTCACATAGCTATCATCACCGGTGGCCGGACAGAAGCGGTACGTATCCGGTTTGCAGCATTGGGGTGAAGGATCTGTATATGGGGTCTGCAGTGAAAATTCATGATTACCGTAATTTCCGCGATAAATACGGTCTGTCTGATGATGAAATTCTATATATGGGTGATGACGTGCCGGATATTGAAGTGATGTGTGAGTGCGGGTTGCCTTGTTGTCCCAAAGATGCTGTTCCGGAAGTTAAGTCGGTCGCGAAGTATATATCTTATGCCGATGGCGGTCGTGGCTGTGGACGTGATGTGGTGGAACAAGTATTGAAAGCTCATGGCAAGTGGATGGCGGAAGATGCTTTCGGCTGGTGAGTTGTAAATCGTTGTTTAATAACGAATAAAATCATGCTTGAAATTTAGAGAAATATCAGATTATACTAGCCTCCAATTCTCCCCGCCGGAAAGAATTGATGTCAGGCTTGGGAGTGGACTATGTAGTCAGAACATTGCCGGATGTGGATGAATCATATCCAGCCGATCTGGCTGGTGCTGAGATTCCGGAATATATCTCCCGCGAAAAGGCGGATGCTTACCGGAGTATTATGCAACCGGGGGAACTGTTGATTACGGCAGATACGATTGTCTGGCTCGATGGTAAAGTGCTTGGAAAGCCGGAAGGTCGCGAAGGAGCGGTCGAAATGCTCCGTTCTTTGTCCGGTAAGTCACATCAGGTGTTCACCGGTGTTTGTCTTACGACCACTGAATGGCAAAAGAGCCTTTACTGCTGCATCCGATGTGGAATTTGATGTTTTGTCCGAAGAGGAAATCCGGTATTATGTGGACAAATATCAGCCTATGGATAAAGTGGGAGCGTATGGAGTGCAGGAATGGATCGGATATATAGGGGTAAAGTCTATTTCGGGCAGCTTTTATAATATAATGGGACTCCCCATACAGAAACTGTACGGGGAGCTGAAGAAGTTATAATAAATCCAGCATTAACGGGATGTCCTCTTCTTGAATACCTTGTTTGAGAAGAAGTTTTTCCTTGTCTTTCCGAAACATCTCCAGAAAGCGTTCACGGTTTCCGTTGGCTGTGATTGACTTGCCGTACAGGGCGGCCGCTTTCTGAATGTCTCCCATTGTCCATGCGACGTGTCCGGCATTCATATAGTCGATAGCCAGTGGCTTCTGTTCAATGATCTTTTCGTAATATTTCATGGCTTGTTCGTATTTCCGGCTGATGAATGAACACCATCCGATGCCGCGCCATGCTTTTTATGCAATTACTTTCGATGAAATCCAGTTTGAAAAAAGTAGTTGGCGCTTCTTCGTATTGTCCGAGTTCGGCCAGGCAACTGCCGATATGGAAAATAACATTGGTATCTTCCGGTGTAGCTTCTTCCACCTTTTTATAATAGCTCAATGCAGCCTGATAATTTCGGTTTAACCGGTAACAGATAGCCAGATGGCGGTTGTTCCAGATGTTATCCGGTTTCAGTGTATCCGCTTTCAGATAAGCACCGATCGCTTCTGCATACTTCTTGCTTTTTTGCAGGGCATATCCCAGTTTCTGATAATATTCCGCACCTCTTTCCTGAAGTGCTCCGATCGTTTCCATTTCCTCGTACACTTCTATTGCCTCATTCCAGCGTTCTTTCTTTAAATAGAAATCTGCGATCGGGAATAGGATATCTTCACTATATAATACGTTACTAAGTGCAGGAATGTGGTGTAAATCGAGTTTTTCCTTAAAGATGTCCCTAAACTCATGGCGGCGTACACTGAGCTTGAAGAAACGGTACAGGTCATGCAGATATTGATTGCTGACGGTTCCCGGTCGCTCATTGAATTTCTTCATTGTTTCCGCACTCGACTTCTCGGTCAGTTCTGCCACTTGTTGTTCACCGAGCCTGGCTTAGCATCATGTCTTGCTGCGCCTTTGGCAACTGCCGGATCGTAAAGAAGAGTGAGTACTTGTCACTGTTACTGAAAAATCCCGATTGAAGAATTAAATCCAGCAATGTGTTTTTTCTCGTTACCTTCCTGTTTCAGTTGCTTGATGACATCGGATTGCTGCTTGCTGAACGGGTAAAACCAATTCTGTACTTCCCGGAAGAACGGATAACTTTTCAGTGCCGCAAATGTACTCATGTATACGTCGGCTCCTTCCAGTTGCAGTTCATTCATTTCGCGCAACTTGTCTCCCAGTCCTGATTGTTCGAAAGCGTCCGCCCAATCCGGATTCTTGTCATCGTTCTCATCCTCATTCTCCTCAAAGCCGAATCTCATGTTCCGCATGGACGAAACATTCTTCAACATTTCGGGAATGATTTCCTCTCTCATTTTCTTGTCTATCTTTTCCGTTTCCTGGCATAGTAACATTTGGTGATAGATACGTGCCACATCCTCTTTGAATGGAGAAATCTCATCCATGAGGTCGACTCTCTTGACCAGATCATTGTAGAGTGAAAGACGGTTCTTGTAGATATGGAAAATGAAAATGACACCTACCAGTGCACGTTGACCGGCATTGACATCCGGATGGCGGTAAGCGTCCAGCAGCCACATGATTTTACGCAGGTCAAAGCATTCCATCAGACTTAATGTGACGGCACTGATAAACAGGCACAGGTCGTTCACCGGAAGAAGTTCGGAGGTAAGCATGGATTGTGCATCCTCTTCCTCTTCGGGAGTCCATGCACTGTTGGTCCATGTTTGCAGAAACATATATTTAAGTGTTTCTTCATGCCGTTTCAGTACCTCGTCCATCTTTTCGTCAGACAACAGTCCGCTGACTGCCAAGTCGTCATTGAATGACTCCAGCATGTGCAGTAATTTTTGAGTGTATATGCTGACAGACTTTCCGGTCGGGGGAGTGCGGCGTACCTCATGATAATATCTTGATGAAGCATTGTCCAGCATAAGCAGGCGCGAACGGTCGGCTATTTCCCAGGTATCAGCTATGAGTTTTCTGTATACATTCCAGCGTTCTGGGTCGTTTGCACCTTGGCGCATATACTCCAGCATATACTTGTAGGAGGTTTGCAGTTGCTCCAAGCGGGTACGTAAATCCCAGTCCGGACATTGCCAGAGCAGGGATTCCAACTGCATCAGAGCCTTTCTTTAAGTCTTTTTTTTCTTCAAGCAGAGTGCGTATATAGGCGTATTGTTCATTAATCGTTTTTTTTCGTTCATAATGGTTCAATTATTTATAGGTAATAGAACAAAAAGGATGCCAAAAAGTTAGAATCTGACCTGTACCTGTGCTTGTATCAGATTAGAATCCTTTCTGTCCGTTTCCTTTTTTATCACAAAAAGTGTATTGTGCCTGCACACGGCATCTGGGATAAAACCAGTATTGCAGTCCGGCAATGTAGTTGTTTTGTTTGAAATCTGCCGCTTTATTAGGATTAAAATAATCAAACGAAGCGATAAAGTCGAAATTTTGTAATAAACGTACGCTGCCTGTCGCATAGAATCCTTCGCTTTTTACGTTTCTGTCTTTTCCTGCAAGATATTCCGTACGGAAGTTGAATGCGGAAGTGGTAACAACCCCTCCCAGGCTCCAGCGTTTCTTGGCGTAATTTTCTCCTGCTTTGATTCCCGAATATTGGGAGTCACCTATGGCGTGTCCGGTTCCCCGAATGAAAGATCCCCCCTACGGACAGCCATTTGTTAGATACACCATCAGATTGCCGACTACATCTTTCTGACTGTTTTTGTCTTTGGTGTTTAAGCCCTGTCCGTTCATGACAGCAAATTTGTATTGAGGAAATCATGAAATAATTTTTCCGTGAATCATCATACCGATGTCTCGTCCGGAAGTCATTCCATAACATTTGTCACTGCCGCTGACTCCTCGCCAGATAACAGACTGACTGAGAATAGCAGTTGATCAGCCTCCACCGTAGTGGGAGACAGTTCGCTTTCAATGGTATAAGGAACTTTGAATTCTCCGATACGTGCTGTAAGTCCGGAAAGGATCCGGTAGTCTGTATATACTTCGAGCAGCATACCACCGTTGTAGAAATCATACATGAAATCGCATGTCCATCTGTCGGTGATTTTACCATGTGCCATAAAGATGATCCGTTTGATGTCGAATGTATTGTCGGGATCGGCGGCATCGTCGTATGTATAGCCCAGTTGTGCATAACCGGCCAGACTGATTCTTTTCTTTCAGTGTATTGACTACTTGATTCAACGGTGTTTTCTCCTGTGCGGTGAGCGTACTCTGCATACCAAGCAGGGCGAACGCGATCATTGAGAGTCGAAAGAGTGTTTTTCGCATATGATTAGTTGTTATTTGATAGTAGTTGAATTTGTTTTTATAAAAGTTGTATCTATCAGACTTTTGTATCCGGAATATGTCTGAGGTATCCGGTTGTTTGTTTTCAGCCATGTTACAGGCCTTTATCCAGGGCATCGGCTGAGGGGCGCTCCGCTTTTCTGTAAACAGGGAGTGCAATGAGGCCGGTCAGGTTTTCCGGAACGCCGATCTCTATCAATACCTGTTTCCATTCTTTTTGCGGGTGCATTTTTATATAGTCTATTCCCAGATTATATCCGGTGATTAATAGTTCGATTTCTCTTCTTTTTTCGTTGATGGCTTCTCGGGAGAAAGCGGTGACAGTGAAATCAATTCCCAATTCCTGTGTGCTGATCAGAGACCGGTGAC
>VOFG01004929.1_pt1 | contig 20425 bp, 44 predicted proteins | sample 5384171 | NCBI WGS metagenome assembly VOFG01 (sample SAMN12384726, study PRJNA508395) | human gut metagenome | isolation source: healthy gut F | host: Homo sapiens
TGATATTCCGATAGCTCGCCATAGTGTTCACCTCCTTTCGGTGGGCTGTCGCCCGGTTTCGGGCGACCATATCAGAACGGAAGCTCGCCGTCGTCCTCACTGACTTCCGCAAAGTCACCGCCGTAATCCGACGCAGGATAGCCTCCGGAGACCGCGCCATAGGAGGAGCCGCCCGGCGCACCGTAGCTCGGTCCCTGCTGGGGTAACCTCCTGCGGAGCATAACCACCTTGCGGATAACCGCCGCCGTCACCGTCGCGTTTGGAATCCCCAAAGTAAACATTGTCGGCTACAATTTCGGCGGATCGGCGCTTGTTGCCGTTGTTGTCCTGCCAGTCGCGGATCTGCAGCCGCCCTCGACGACCGCCATGCGTCCCTTGCTGAAATATTTGCAGACGAATTCAGCGGTAGTTCGCCAGGCAACGATGTCGATGAAATCCGTTTCCTTTTTCCCCCTGACTGGCTTTTTGAAATCGCGGTCGCATGCGACGGAGAAGCTGGTCACAGAAAGACCGGACTGCGTACGCCGCAACTCTGGGTCGCGGGTCAATCGACCCATGACGATGATCTTATTCAGCATCGGCCGTAGCCTCCGGCTCGTCAGCGTTTCGCAGCACCAACATCTTCATGTGGTACAGCGCACTGCGTGCCTGCTGAATGGCGTCGAGAACTCTTTCGACATTGTAGCTGTTCTCACCCTTGATGGTCGCTTCCAGCACATCACGCTCAGTTTCGGCGCGGATCAGCTCCTCGTAGCGATCCTGCGGGACGAGGACAAAGCCGGGTCAAGCATCAGGTCAGCGACCAGCTCAGCGGGGGTCTTTTGGTATCTTCCATAACGGTCTCCTTTCGTTTCTTTCTCAATGATTTCGATGGCCTTGCGGCACTGGCCGACATCAAACATTCCGATGTGGGTCTTCTCCACGGGCAAGCCCATCTTCTGTGCAAGCCACGCATAGGCCGCGTTGCGATGGCCGCGAAAGCGGCCATACTTCCACAGAGGGTCAAATACGGCGTGTGCAGCCTTTTTCCAGTTCCGCAGTTCCGCATTGGCAAAGGCGGCGAGGGGCTTATCCGTCCCCTTATGCACACCGACGTATGCCATGCAGTTCCGGCAGATAGATTTTGCCGTAGCTCTTGCCGTAGATGACCTTGCTGTCGACATACTCAGTCTCTCGACCGCAGTAGTCACAATAAACTTTGCGCAATGAATTCGTCCTCCTCTTCGTCAAAGAAGCCCCTCGGAGGCATCTTTTGGGTGGATATCGTGTCTGAAGCTCTTTTTTTCAAACAAGGCGATGTACTTTTGAGCAATCCCTTCGAAACATTCATCATAGAATGGGAGGTTTCGCTGGAGCATCGCAATGCAGTTGCGAATATGGCGGTCATCCATCTTCCGAATGCTGATGGTCGTTCCGTTTGCAGAAATCCAAGTCTTTGCACCGAGAGTTCCCATACAGGCGGCACATATCGTTTCGCCGTTCTTTCCTTCTACCGCTTCGTTAATCAGCATTTCAATCATTAGGTCTTCGCCGTAGCTCACCGTCCCCACTCCTCCTTGTATCTGGCGATCTGCTCGGGGGTGTCGGTTTCGATGCCGACCTCCTGGCACTCGGAAATGATGCCGTCCAGAAAGACGCTCATTTTCTTTCGTGGAATATTCGCTGGTGCCTTTGATCGCCCGGTAATGAATGAACTTCTTCCCCCTCGACATAACCGACGCCGGTTTCGGCGTAGTCCCGCGCCACCAGCGCGGGTGGTACACCCTCCCGCACGGAGAACAGCACCTTGCACTCGTTTCCGGCCTCGTCGGTGTATGTCTCGCCGGTGCCGTAGCGCCGGAGCATTTCCCCTCGTAAACGGAGTCCTTGTCCGACTTCACCGCGACGGCTAGCTTCTCAATCAGCGACCATGCGTAGTTGTTCGCGTTGAGACTTCGGGGGATGACGCGCCTTTTGATGGAGAATGTGATCTCCTGATCGCCGAGCGCGTCCCACAGCTTCTGCAGCTCTCTCTGGTCGTGATGGTCAGCACGCTTTCTCCGGTGCGGGAGAACGACCAGTCTTTCAGCTTGCCGTTCATAGCGTCGCCCACTTCTCCTGGTATACCTGCATCAGATCCACCGCCCGGAGCCAGTCGAAGAAGTCGGAAATGACAGGGAAGATGCTGGGAGCGTCCTCACGGAAGTATGTTTCCGGCCATACATCGCGCCCGTTGCTGGCGATGTAGGTAAACTGCCGCGCTTCGGGGATTAACTCCGCAGGTGGTGCTGTGTGCTGGAAAGAACTGCCGGTGTCGTAGCTCTTGGTGAATTTGATGTCGATGATCTCCCCGGCTTTCTGGCAGTCCAGACGGCCATACAGAAGAAGGCTCATACCGCCGACCTCCCACAATCTTCTTGGCTTTGTACTGGAGGACGCCACCGGCGCAGCGCCAGGCGACCTTTTCTGCGGCGGCATACCACGGATCGTTGGGATCGGCGCGGCCGTTGATGATGTCCGTCACCATGTCCTCGAACTTGATGCCGTTCTGCATGGCCTCCGTGGTCGGCGTCGGCTCACGGCGCAGCGTCTGCATGAATTCGCCCATCGGATCGCGCTCTGTCGTCATGTCCTCGTAGGGGTTTTCTTTCATGGTGTAGAGCCAGGACGCCAACAGGGAATGGGTCATCAGGTAGCGTCCCATTTACTCCGCCTCCTTTGCCTCCTCGGGCGCGGGCGTGTATTTCTTCAAAACCTTGTCGAAGAACAGGCCGCATTCCTTGATCTTTTTGTTCCAGAGAACGCCCAGCTCCTTGTTGGAGGTCAGCGCGTGCTTAATGGCCTGATATTTCGGCATGGCGGCGTTGGCGGTGTCGGCATCGACAATGCCGGCGATGATGGCCGTGCCCTCAACCATCGCAGCCTCGTATGCCGCCTGATCAACAGCGTTCTGCTCGACCTCGGCAGTGGCCTTGGCGTTGTACTCGGCGAACAGCTTCGTCAGGAAGTCGTTAGGGCTGGTCGGGCCGAGTGCGGGGATCTTGCGAATGCCGGAGATACCGCGCGTCCCCTTGGCGAAGTACCTCTCGCAGTTGGAGAAGCCGATGGTGCGGTCATTGCCGTAAATCTCCACGAAGCCGCCCAGGTCCATAGGCTCCCCAGACGTTGTTTTTCGTCTGGCCCTCGACCTTGATACGGAGGCGGGTGTTGTCGCCGTCCTTTTCCTCCGTGGCGTGGAACACGATGACGATGTTCTTCTGCAGCTCATAGAAGCAGTAGTCCATCAGCCGGACGAATTCCTTGCCGACAAAGCCGTAGCCTTTGAGGGAGAGGCTGCCGTCGCGCTGGCCATACTTCGGGTCTTTCTTGATGGCCCACAGGGACATCAGCGAGATCAGCTTGCCGCCGGTATCGAAAACCAGCGTGTCGAAGTCCTGAAGATTGATGGGGTGAGATCGCCGAGGATCTCGTCGTAGCTCTGGGGCTGGATGTACGGCTTGCGGTAGCGCGGCTCGATGCGGTCGATACCAAAGTCAACGTCGATGTGCAGGGGATTGGGGGCGGACAGCGCCAGAGTGGATTTTCCGATGCCGGGATAACCGGCGATCAGCATGCGGATTTTCTTCGCGCCCTCCTGGATGTCGTTCGGGTTTCTAATCATGGTGATAGCTCCTTTCAGTTGGTAGCGGCTTCGCGCCGCAGAGTGATGATTTCGTGGCACCGGAAACCGAAATTGCTTTCCCGGTACATTTCGGTCAGCTTGAAATGCTCCTCATCATAAACGCTGGAACAGTTCAGCAAGCCCTCGGTCTTGTCCGGGTGATAGGCGCGGAATGCGGAGCAGGCCGAGCGACGGTTCGGGGCGTCAACCTCAGTCCAGCCGCCGAAAAACGGCTGGCCGTCCGTGCCGTAGGTAAAATAGAACTTTGCCATTATCGCGCCTCGCTTTCCCACTTGATGCCGCCGCCGCTCAGACTGACGGCCATTGCGCCGGAGGAATTTGACGTCGTCCTCGTCCAGCCCGATAAAAAGTCTCTCTCGCCAGGCGTGGTGAAGCCTTCTTTGAGAATCACGATGTTTCCGACAATGGGATTTCCGTGGCGCACGGTATCGTAGAGAATGCAGCCGAACAAATTGAGCGGCAGACCGTGCAGCAGTCCTTCCTCGTTGACGACCATGCAGAACGGATCGGGCAGGCCCTTCGGGTGTACGACCTCGATCCATCCGCCGACAGCCTTTCCGATGGTCTCATAGGCAGGCTCGCCGAACTCCCTGACCTGCATCTTGTTTTCGGTAGTGATAACCAGTCCTTTCATCAATGCTCCTTTCCGGGAAGCACTCCGGCTCCTCCCATGCGTCGGACTGCTTGATGCAGATATCGCAGCCGACGATATTCAAATCTTTGTCTCTGAAAATTTCCTCGCACTCTTCACCACAGACGGGCAAATCGGGAAGGTCGGCTCGGCCTGCCGTCCGGGTAGCCGGTGCGCTCCATGTTTTGGATAACGGGGTGGTCTGGCAGATCGTAGTTCATTCGGTTTCACCTGCCTCTGCGATGTAGCGGCGGACGGTGGCGGTCAGCCAGTCCTGTGTGGTGGCGCAGCCCTCAGCCTCTATCAGCCGTTGCAACGCCTCGTAGTCGGCGGTTTCGAGCCTTGCCGAGATACGACAGGTCAGCCGGTGCGCGTCCTTTTGACCGCTTTGCGGCCCTCTGCCAGCTCCCGGCGCGAAGTGCGCGTAGAGCGCCGCCATCGCGTCTGGCCGCAGGCTCACGCCGTAGGCGTCTCCGTTCTCGCACTTGCTTTGAACGGTCTTGTCGTACTTTGGGTAGATGGTTTGTACCACCGCGACCATATCCTTGGCCGGTATCTGCTTGGAAAGCCGGAGCTTTCAGCTCTTCAGCCACGGTCGCACCTCCTTTGTTCTTGACGCGGCTCGACCCGGCTGGTAAACTGTGTACGGGTATCCATTTGCCTGAGTCCGTTCCCTGTTGCGCCGGGGCGGACTCTTTTCGTTTCCGCGCGGCAATCACAGGCCTCGCCGGGGTCGTTATTACTGCCGCAGTAAGGGCAAGTCCGGTAATATGCCATCTTCATCACTCCTTTCGAATTGCTGCAGCCTCGGCCGCTTTCATTGTGGCAACCTGTTCGTCCAGCCATTCCGCATTGCCGGGAACAGCTAAAAATGCTTTGAAACACTCCAGCGTCTTTGCTGCAAGGTGCATACGGACGTGCTCGGGGATCAGCGATGTGTCGATTTTGATTTCATCGGTCAGCTCGCCTTCGAGGGATATTCGGCGGTCATCCTGGCTGGCGCTTCCGGGCAAAGTGCTCACCTCCTTACATACTGTTTAGCCGATTAAACACCCTTGGTAAAAAAATACGGTCTACGGTGGTATCGAGCGCCTGCGCAAGTTTGACCAGCGTCTTCGAGGTTGTCGTTCGGTCGATGCCATTTTCAAGGGCAGAAATAGTCCCACGGCTTACTCCGCCTTCTTCTCTGCCAGCTCTTCCTGCGTCATTTTCATGGCTTCGCGCAGTTCCTTAATCTTGTAGCCCATGCCGTTTCCTCCTTTCTTGGTTGACGGAAGTGTTCAACCGATTACACAGACATACTACACTATGCACAAGAGCGTGTCAAGTGGGTTGCACAAAAATGTTCAATAAATTTCACAGCCGCATTGACACCGGCCGCGCCTCAATGTATAATGTATTAAACAAATTTAGGGGGACATTCTCATGACGCTCAGTGATTTCGTGAAGGAATATCGCAAAGAACACGACTTGTCGCAGCGCCAGTTTGCGGCTATCTGCGGTCTGTCAAACGGCTATATTTCCATGCTGGAGAGAAACTTGAACCCTAAGACCGGACTTCCGCTAACGCCATCTCTGCCGGCTCTCAAAAAGATTTCCACAGCTATGGGGGATGTCTCTGGGAGATCTTCTCACGGCCGTGGACGATATGCCTGTCGAATTGCTGTCTGATATCTCCGAAGACTCCGCAAACGAATTGTCCGCCCTCACGAAAGAGGGCGGACCGATGAATGATATGGACATTGCTCTTACAACGCTTATTCTCCAGCTTTCTCCTTCGAAGAAAGCGGAGGCTCTTCACTATCTTCAGTACCTCGCCAACCGGCAAGAAGGCTGATTGCCTCTCTCTTTCTGTCCTGGGCCAGTTTTTCCACAATCCGAAGGATTGCGGCTGCTTCTTTGCTCGAAGGCATCTAATCAACTCCAATCGTATATTCTTGCCGGTGGTGTATGTAAGGATTGTAACAGAAATGCACACGCTTTTGCTCGAAAAGAAATAAAATCACTTTTTGACAAACAACGACATTTTGTTGCTGTATGATGGGAAATTGGAGGTAATTTTATGATCATCACGACCACACTATCTGTCGAAGGACGCACGGTCTCCGAATATCTCGGCATCGTATCGGCGGCGCAAGTCATGGTCATGCCCGGCGGGAACAAGGGTGTGCAGCGCGGCTGGCAGGCTGGTGTCGATGGAGCGACGGAAATCCTGTTGCAACAAGCGGCATCTCTTGGCGCGGATGCCGTTGTCGGGGTAAGCTACACACCTTTCGGTATGAATATCTGCGCGACCGGGACAGCTGTCCGCTTAATTTAAGTACATATTCCGATACCCTATGGATAGGGTATCTATACCGTATCCATACCGTACCGATACCTCGCGTGCGCGCGTGCGTGTGCGCGCTAGTAGGCTTCGGCTCGAATAACCTCGCAGGCAAAGATACCTCGCGTGCGCGCGTGCGTGTGCGCGCGATCGTGCGCGCACTGTCTCTGTACCTGTATCTGTAATCTGTTTCTGATTCTGAATATCTACTACTGCAAATCTATCGTTAGAAGGGGGTGGCGCTGTTGCCGAGAAAAACCTGCAAAGCACCCGGCGAAGCCGAAGCGGGGCAAGAAGCTGGAAGTCGAAGAGCCGGGCGTTCTCTACGGTCGGTACAGCAGTCACAACCAGAAGGATATTTCCGTAGAGCAGCAGTTTGAAAAGGGCTACGAGCTGGCGGCGGAGTATGGCATCAGGATCATTGACACCTATGCCGACCGCGCCGTTTCCGGCCGCACCGACAAGCGCCGTGACTTCCAGCGCATGATGACTGACGCCGCAAAGGGAAGTTCCGCTATGTAATCGCGTGGAAGTCTAACCGCATGGGGCGCAATATGCTGGAGGCTCTGATCAACGAAGCTCGGCTTCAGGATCTGGGCGTTCGCGTTCTCTATGTGGAGGAGGATTTCGACGATACTGCAGCTGGACGCTTCGCCGCCCGCTCGATGATGAATGTCAACCAGTTCTATTCCGAGAACATGGCCGAGGACATCAAGCGCGGCCTGTATGACAACGCCGCGAATTGCATGGTGGCGAACGGCCATCTGCCCTACGGCTATAAAGCGGACGAAACGCTGCACTATGCCATCGACGAGCCGAAGGCTGCGGTTATCCGGGAGATATTCACTCGCGTTTCCTGCGGTGAGGCTTTCGTTGATATCATCATGGCCAGCCTGAACGCCCGGGGAATCAAGACCTCGTACGGTCGCCCGTGGGGGCGGTCGAGCTTTCAGAAGATCCTTTCCAACGAACGGTATCGCGGCATCTATATCTACGGCGATGTCCGCAAAGAGGGCGGCATCCCGAGGATTATCAGCGACGAGCTTTACTTCAAGGTCCAGGAGGTGATCACCACGAAGAAGAATCCGCAAGGGCGTCACCGCGTCAATGGTGACTATCTGCTTACCGGCAAGCTGTTCTGCGGACACTGCAAAAGTCCGATGACCGGCATCTCCGGCACCAGCCGCTCTGGCAACCTGCATTACTACTACGTCTGCCAGAAGCGTCGCACGGAAAAACCTGCGAGAAGAAAAACCTGCGACGGACGACATCGAGCTTCAGGTAGCAAAGGCGATCAAACGCCGCACACTGGAGGATGATACGATCAACTGGATTGCCGACAGCGTGGTCGAGTATAGCCAGCATCAGGAAAGCGCAAGCGGATCGGGCTTTTGGAGGACCAGCTGAAGGACACGCAGCGCAGTATCAAAATCTCATGGCGGCGATAGAGCAGGGCATCATCACGCCTACCACAAAAGCCCGTCTCATGGAGTTGGAAAAGGAACAGTCGGACATTGATCGGAAAATCACAATGGCAAAGCTGACGTCATTCCTGTCAACAGAGATCAGCTTGTAGGGTGGCTGAAAAAGTTGCAGGCCGGAGATGTCCACGATAAGAAATACCAAGCGGAGTTATTCGACACTTTCTTGATTGCAGTCTATGTCTACGACAACCCGGACGGTCAGGACTACATGAAGGTCGTATTCAACTACGCAGGAAGTAAAAACACGGTTGAGATCCCGCTGGATCCATCGGTTATCGACAATGTAGAAAATATCGAAACGGGCGCTGTTCGTTTAAGCTCTGCCCAGGTCCACCACGTCGTCGCGGACTGCATATCGTTCGCGACGACTTTTTTCAAAAAGTCATCTCTCACTCCTTCCAGAATTATCCACTGGGGCTAAAAAGTTCAAAAAAGGAGTCTTATTTTGGAAAAGTGGCAAAATAGGGCTTGCTTTTTTTGCCGGCGTATGATATAATTAGGCCATACATTTTTTAAGAAAGAGGCGGTTGAGATGGCCCTGGATCAGACTGTACAGGTTGACCTACCCAAGCATGGGATTGCCTACAAGAAGATTTCCGGAAAGACCTACGTGTATTATGTGACGGCGGCCTATCGGAATGAAAAGGGTAAGCCGACCAATGAGCGCGTATCCATCGGGCGTCTGGATGAGGAAACGGGGAAGTTGATTCCGAACCGGAACTACTATGAGACCTATTTGAAAAAGCCCATGCCTGTGACAGCTGGGATTCAGGACTTTGGGGTATCGGACGTGTTTGAAAAGGTGTGTAAAAACTGGGTGTAACAACGCTGCTGCGGAAGTACTTCCCTGAAAATGCCAAAGAAATGCTGACGGCAGCTCAGTATATTCTGAGTGAGGGAAACGTGATGTACTACCTGGATGAGTACACCCAGAGCCACCAAACGGCAGGAAAGGGAAGGATGAGCAACGAACAGTGCAGCAAGACCTTCGCCTCTTTGCGGCAGGAGGACATGCAGCTGTTCTTCCGGGAGTGGATGAAACACAAAAAGCAGACAGAGTATGTGGCCTATGATGTGACCAGCATTTCCTCCTACAGCCAAAACATCCGAGAGGTGGAGTGGGGGTACAACCGGGACAAGGAGCGTCTTCCCCAAATCAACATGGGAATGTACTACGGAGAAGAATCCTGCCTTCCGCTGTACTACAGGGTGTATCCGGGGAGCATATCGGACAAGACGCACTTGAAATATATGGTTGCGGACAACGAGTTTATCAATGGGAAATGCACTCGTTTCGTCATGGACAGGGGATTTTACAGCAAGGATAATCTGCAATTCCTGACAGGGGGTGGATACCGGTTTGTCATCGCCCTTCCGGACAGCTTGAAATACTGCCAGGAGGTGATAGAGAAGCATGGGCCGGAGCTTATCAACCACTCGGAGTTCCGCCTTGGGCCGGGGCAGCCCTATGGAAAGAGCTACGAATCCACAGCGCTGGGATTCCGAATGAAAATTCATCTGTACTATGACCCGGCAAAGGCCCTTCGGGAAAGCGCATCGTTGTATGAGCTGCTGGAATCCCAGGAGAATGATTTGAAAGGGATGGAGGAGCCACCAGACAAGAAGCTGCATTATGACAAATATTTTTATATCAATCGCTCTAAGGACGGGAAGCTAGGATTTGTGAGGAATTACGAGGCGATTGACAAGGAACTGAGGACCTGCGGCTTTTTTCCTAATTGCGGAGACAGATTTCAAAGAAAAAACGACGGCGGAGATTTTGGAAATCTACCGCCGCCGGGATACAATTGAGAAGAGCTTTGACAACCTGAAAAACGAGCTGGACATGAAGCGAATGAGAAGCCACAGTTCGGAAACGGCCCAGGGGAAAGTGTTTGTCACATTCCTGTCCTTGATTGTCCAGGCTTACCTTTTGCGGCAATTAAAGCCCTACATGGGGAGAACGGCCTGACCCTGCGAAATGTCCTGCTGGAACTGGACAAAATGAAGACAATCCAATACCCAGGCAGCCATGCGCCCAGACTGCTAAACCCCTGACCAAGAGACAACGGGATATCTATGGCCTACTGGAGATTCCCGTACCCGTTTGTATGGGATAATTCTGGGGAGAGTTTAGGATGCATCTGGCAGCTGCCCCGGTTCTTCTCCCTGATCGCCCGCTGGTGGCTGTCCGCCAGGTGCCACCGGAAACCAGCTCCGGTGTGCTGACCACCACGCTTTGATAATCCTTTGTGGGAGTATAGGTACAAATTACGTTTCCCTCAGAATCCGTAACGGTCATGTCTGTTCCTCCGGGAATGGGGTGGCAAAGGCAATCAGGAAGGAGTACTGACTGAGGTTTCTCCAAATCCAGAGGCCATGCCGGCGCTGCCTGCTGCAATGACTGTCCCACCGGTGACTTCTGCCACGGAGCCATAATCCAGAGCGCCATCGCCGGAGGAGGTGGGACCACTGATCAAAACGCAGCCCCCGTCAACATATAAGCCGCCATTGGAATCCAGTCCATCCCCACCGGCGTCCACCTGCAACGTTCCGCCTGTGATTCGAATCCAGCAGTCTGAATTTGCCTGATCCCAGAAGCGATCCTGGGGAGCTGCTGACATTTCATCGGAGCCGCCTGCGGAATTCAAGACCGTCATCGGATGCCTTGACAGTAATTTCTCCGCCAGAAATGGTAATTTGCATGCCCTCAATCCCCTCGTAGCTGGAGTCAATTTGCACAGTTCCATCGCTGATGGTCAGCTCCCCATCACTGTGGAAGCCATCATCTCCAGTGGATATGGTAAATTCACCACCGGTCACATATAACGTGCCATTGGAATGAACGGCATCATCATAGGTATCTAACTGGAATGTGCCGCCGGATATCTCGATGGCAGTACCTGCTTTCAGTCCCTTGCGCTGTCTGTATCGGAGCTTGCTGCCTGCGCCGTATTGGAGCTTCCGCCACCTGCTGCCACATGAAAGCTTCCACCGGAAATTTGCAATGTGCTCTCAGCCTGAATTCCGTCCGAGGCGGCAGTAATTTGGAAGGTCCCATCCCCCGATGAATACATAGCCTTGGCTGGGATCCTGATCTTCTAATTTGGACTGGATGCCGTCTCCCTGGCCTGGAATGGTCATGTCAGCTGCCAGGATCTTCACACCGGCCTTCCCTTTACCCGTCATTTGCAGCCGTAATATGAAAAGGCACCGCCTGTAATGGAGAGAATGTCTTTGCAGAAATGCCATGATGGTAGTTGCCTGTGACATCCAAGGTACCCTCTCCATTGATGGTGAGAGCTCCTTTTGAGTAGAGACAGGCGTTGGCCTGTCTTTCCCATCCTCCAAGGTATAGGTCAGACTGTCTGTCAGTGAATTTACTGTGCCGTCAGACAACAGTACCACTACCTTTTCAGCTTGCTCCACCCACAGCGCAGGACCATCTTGGCTGGCGATGGATAGACCGTCCAGTACCAGCTGCACCTCCTGGCCCCTCCGCCCGGATTCGAGCTGCCCCAAGGGGAGCCGGACAGCACATAAAGACCACCCTGGTGATGGTGATGACGCCGTCGGATATCTCTGCCCCACTTCCGCTGATTTTCGCAGAGGTATCCAGACAGGCAATATTCGTCGCGGTAGTCTCATCATATCCCACCTCCAAATCAGAGGCAGAAAAGCTCTGGTTTGCTGTAGGGGCGACTTCCGTTCTGTGCTTTCTCTGCCCCTGTGGGCGCAGCGCAGCCGGTCAGGCAGCTGATGGCCCATATAACAGCCGCCAGAGCTGCCAGTTTTCCCATATATTGATGCATCGACTGGTTCCTCCTGTTACAGCAAGTCGTCCTGGGAAGTAACCTTACCACAGGAAATTTCCAAGTTCCCATTCCGGCAGCGCAAGTCATCCAGGGAGAGCTTTCTCGCTGATGCCGCCTTTTAAAACGATTCGGTAGCACAGCTTATTATACATGCTTCCCATATTGGCAGTCCGCACATTCTCCAGTTCCCAACGTACTGTGTAAGTATCAAAAGATCGTCAAAAGCTCCTTCATAATCCAGGACCTCGGGAATGGTCATGCGCAGTATGCGCTCCCCTTGGCGCTCTTTTCCAAAGCCGGAGACGGATAGCAGCAGGTTGACCAGGCACATCAGACCCGCAAATAAAGCTGCAACGGCCAAATAACCCATGCCTGTCGCCAGGCCGATGGCCATGGCCAGGGAAAATACTTCCAATTTCCCGGCGCCTCCGGGTACAGAGCGGAAGCGAATCAAGCTAAAAGCCCCTGCTACCGCGATGCCGGTGCCAATGCTGCCATTGACCAGCATAATGACGGTCTGCACTACAGCAGGCAGCATAACCAAGGTCAAAAAAGAAAACTGCGGCTGCAGGCGCGCTTCCGTGGGCATGGGTCCAGGCGATCAGAAGACCAAGGAGCAAAGAAACTGCCGTACATGCCAAAAATGGTCCCAATTCAAATGCAGAGCTACCGGTTTTGAAAAACACTGGAAAAAATTTCATGAAGCAAATAATCTCCTTTCTGTTGGCTATTTGCCTGGGAGCTTTCCGGAATTCTGCTCATATACGCGCTTTCCCGGTAGGCAGTCCCATATTTGGAAAAAAGAGGTGGAAATACCTGTAAGCGGTTGAAAAGCCGGGCCATCCACAGGGGCATGACATCTGGCAGTTTAATTTCCATCAGCCACTGGTCTTCCGGGAGAAGCAAGTTGGCCTCTGTGCTGCCGTCCAGGTGCAGGTTTTGATCTTCCACCTTAAATTCCAATCAAAGGTGACACGAAGGCCGGAATTTTCCAGGCCATAACGCCACACGTTCATAACCAATGTACGCTGCCGGGACCATTCCCGGTAAAATTGGCGCATATAGTCCACCTCGTAAGACCTGGGTGTCCCTGGCTGGCCGGCATCCATGGTAGAGGTACGCCTCTGCTTCCTTCAGGGGCATCTCCACCTGCGCTTATACACGATGCCCTTATATTTCTTTTTTTACTTCCACGTAAACCGGGTCCTGGGGGCCAGGCAAACCATAGCAACGCAGACGGAGCTTTTCCTTGTAAACTGGTTTTTCCAGGAGCTACGAACCAGCCGGCGATCTGGCGTATCGAAATAGATGCTGATATGTGGCTGATTCCGTACTGATCAGACCCATATAAGGGGTGAGCTCCAGCCGAAGTTTCTGGTAAGTATCCGTGTTCTAGTAAATACTTTTGCTCAAAAACCGTTGAAAACAGCTGCACAGTTCCATATTTTCCTCCTCTTCCTATGTTTTTATTGACATTCTACCGCCGGAACCCAAAGCAAGTTGAGGAAACCAGTAAACAAATTGTAATGCCATGCCGGACAGCGCAACTGCTGCCACAGCATGGCATAATGTTTATTAACAATTATGAAAAGGAGACGGTAAAGCGAATAGATTTCGGCTCCACAGCCTCTGCAGAGATTTTGGCATGATGCGCCAGGCAAATGGATTTGGCGATGGAAAGCCCACCCCATATCCGCCTGTCTCCCGGGAGCGGGAGGTATCTGCCCGGTGAAGCGGTCGAACAGGCGATTCAAGTTTCCTGTGGAAGCCCGTGCAGGTATTTTCTACCCAAAGGCAGAGTGATCTTCCCCTGCTTATCCAGGTGCACCACTACCTTGCCGCCCGGTCCGGCATATTTGATTGCGTTTTCCATCAAAATGGAAAACCAGCTGCCGCAGGCTGTCTGCATCGCCTGTGACAAATGCGCCGGGCGCCACCTGAAGGGAAAGGGGAAACCTGATTGGCGTTTGCCAACACATCAAATGACTCTGCCGCCTGAGAAATCAGGGGAGCTGAAATCCAGCAGCTCCATGTGCAGCTCGGACGCTGGGCATCCAGCTTCGTGAGCCAGCATAGATTGCAGCAACCCGTCCATGCGGGATACCTGGTTGCGAATGCTGTCTGACCATTGACTGGTTCCCACCGTGAGCTCCAGCACATCGTTGTTGGCAGATATGATGGCCAGGGAGTCTTCAACTCGTGACTCGCATCTTCTAAAATTGCTGCTGCTTTTCCATCGCCTCTTCTATGGGGCGGATGGCCCGCCGCGAAAACAAAGCCGCAATACAGGAGACGGCAAAGGCAACTGCGCCAATGGCGCAGGAGAGCAGCAGAAAAAACGGTCGCTGCTCCGCTCTGTGCTGCAGTCCAGGAAGATGACCATACTTCCGGAATCCTGGGTCAATACACGGTAGCGGTAATGTCCCTGGTATCCCCGGGATGTTCCCCCTCTGGCAACGCACTGTCCGTAGGATACCGCCTCTTCAGAAGAAACTGCAGCGATACGTCCGGTGTTGACGCGGACGGCATTGCCATGTTCATCCAGCCAAACAACGAAAAACCGGGTTTTAAATCCGGTATCCTCATTCATACCCGCCGGCTTGGTGGTCATCTCCCGCTTGCCGGGGGCCTTTTGGAATCTGGAAACCGGCCATTATTATCGGAGAGATAACGCAGCATTTCATCGGCGCGTTTTGCTGTGTTGTGGTACTTCAACAGGTTGATGGAGCCGAGAAGCAGGAGGATAACCAAGCCCAGGGAGAGCATCACGATGCAGATAAATTTGCGCTGAAGCCGCCGAATCACTGCGCCGCCTCCCTGTTTGCCAGGAGGTAGCCCACGCCCCGGTTTGCCTTGATCTCGACGGGCGCTCCCACTGCCTGCAGCCTTTTTCCGGAGCCCAGAGATATAGACCCACCACCCCCAGCTCCGCATCGGTGTCTTAGCCCCAGATGCGGGAGAAAAACTGGTCTGTGGAATCACTCGATTGGGATGTTCCATCATCAGCTCCAGAATTTTGAAATTCTTTATTGCCCAGCCGCTGTTCCCCGGCAGGTCAGACAAGTTGAACGTTTCCCGGCTCAGAGCCAGGTCTCCAAAAACGCAGCAAATTGGTAGCTGTCTCCGTCCGTCGGCGTGTCATAGCCCGGATTCGGGCCAAAAGTTCCCCATGGCAAAGGGCTTCACCAGATAGTCATCCGCCCCCATATCCAGGCCGCGAATGCGGTCATCCACTTGGGATTTGGCGGTAAGGAGTAAGATGGGAATGCCGTTTCCGGACTCCCGCACCTGACGCAGCACCGTCAAGCCGTCCATTTTGGGCATCATAATATCCAAAATGGCGCCATCATATTGACCATGCCGAATGTAATCCAAGGCCTCCTGCCCGTCATATACAGGGTCAACTGAATAGTGGTTGTGCTTTAAAATTGCGCAAAAAGCGCATCAGACAGCTCGTGTTCGTCCTCTGCCAGCAGCAGTCGCATCCATCTCTCCCCTTCCGGACTTCTGGAAAATAGGCAGTCTATGCCTTTGGGTGGCACTTATTGTAAACGCTTTTTTAAATTTGGGCTCACCAGCTGGGTGTACAACTGGGTGGAGGAAATGTCGCTGTGGCCCATCATTTCCTGAATGGCGTGGAGATCCGCCCCGTTTTCCAGAAGGTGCACCGCAAAGCTGTGCCGCAGGGTATGGGGTGTGATGTCCTTTTTTCAATATGGGCCGTTTCCTGATAGTGCTTCAGAATTTTCCAGAAACCCTGACGGCTCATACGCTCCCCACTCACATTTACAAACAAGGCCGGTTCTCCGGGGCCGCCACCATGCCGGGACGAACCTCCCGCATGTAATTGGACAGTGCCTTCACCGCTCCGGGGTACATGGGAACCAGGCGGGTCTTCTTCCCGCCGCATTTGACGAAACAGCCATCCAGGCTCACATCTTCCACATTGAGGCCAATGAGCTCGCTGACCCGCAGGCCAGTGGCATACATCACCTCCAGCATGGCACGGTCCCGATACCCTTTGGCGTCCACGCAGGCGGGCTGAAGACAAGAGCAGCTCTACCTCCCGCCCGGTTAGAATCTGGGGAAGCTTTTTCTCGCCACGTTCTACATGTACATGCTGCACCGGCGTTTCCCGCAGAAAGCCGGAGGACACCAAATACGCGAAAAAAGTTCTTCAGGCTGGCCAAAGAGCGGGAAATGGTGGCGCAAGAGCGCCCTTGGGCAGAGAGCTGGTGGAGGTAGTCTGCAATATTCTGTTGTGTTGCGTCCACCAGCTCTGCCTCCTCAGTGTCGCGCAGCCAGCCGGCAAATTGCCGGATGTCCCGCAAATATGAGACGGTGGTGTTGCCAGACGCCTGCTTTACATTGACCAGGTAATTCTCATAGGCAGAGATCAGATCAACATAAGACAGCGTTCCTTTTTATGTTGATATAAATGACTGGCTCAACTCCGCCACCACAGGCGATAACAGCCAGTTCAAAGCAAGGATACACAATACACTGAAGCAGCAGGCAAGTGCCAAATCCCGGGACAGGCCAGCCTGCCCCATTTTGTGCGCCGCAAAAAACCAAAACAGGAAAACAAGGCACAAGGCCCGGCCTGCAAGGAGCAGGGCGGAAAAAACCCATCCCGCTGTGTGGAGCGCGGACACAAAGGCGCAGACAGAAAAAAGAAAACAAAAACCACACAACACACTGGGAATCAGCAGGTACCCAGTACACCGGCTGAAATACGCCAATACGCCAGCCAGGGTAAGTGGCGGCAGACAGCACAAAATTTGGGAGCTGACACCGCTACGCCCCTTGCAAGATGCCGCTGCAAATCTCGTACAGGCCTGGAGCCGGCATCTTCGTGCAGATCAGACATCCTACACAGGACCCAACGGCGAAACTAATCAGCAGCGCTACCATCCAGTCTTGCATAGAGGTTACGCGAACATTATGATCAAAAAATCTGTGCATCCATCGGCCCTCCATTTTCATTCACGCCCAGATTCCGGAGGAGCTAGCCGACATAACTCGCACAGAACGCCGCATCAAATGCGAATTTACATCATTTTGCTTTTTACTATACTCCAAATTCCGGAAAAATTCAAGGGCTATTCACCAAAAATACAGTTTTTGTAAATTATGTACATTTTTTTATGTAAATCGCGTTATGTCAACTTTTGAAGCGCTTGCGAATTTGGATACGATCCGTATGCAAAAACAACCAGATATAGCGGCATGAAGCCAGACGGTCTCCCAAATATAGATTTTGCAAGGAGTCCTGCAAAATCTATATTTGAGGTAATTTGAAATTACCATTCTCCTGGTTTTGTACAAATTAACCGATCCGGTATTTCTTGGGAATCCGCTTGTGCCTCTTCCCTACGCCAGCGCCAGCAATGCCCGCCACAGCGCAAGTCCCCAAAACCAAGGCGGCTGTCACGGGAATCCCCTGGTACTTGCCTCCGAAGAAAAAAGGCGGTTGCAGCAAACAGCATCAGCAGATCGCCCCCACCCACAAGCAAGCAAATCACCATAGGCTTGCTGCCGGCCGGCTTTGCTGCGCTCCATGCGCCGGCCGCAACAGAGACTGCCAAAATTCCGATTGCCAGTGCACCGGTCATTTCTTGCCCCAGCATCTGCCTGTCCATCAGCGTTGCAAAGAATGCAGACAACCCCAGGGTCAGGGCAATGCTGATGCCGATGCCAATGGCCAAAGGTTTTCCAAAACCGGAGGCAGAACGGCCACTCCCCTTTGGCATTTCCCACTTTTTTCTGCTCATGTAATCGCTCCCCTTTCCATTTCAGCCTATGCGCCTGTTGCCGGATTCAGAACCGGCGCCTTTGGAGAAGCACAACGCAAAAAACTGGACCTCATTTCTGAGGTCCAGCGAAAGGAAAGCGTCTGTATTTGCGAAATATTCATAAGCAATTGGGCCATATTTGGCGGCAGAGACCGTGAATTTCTCCCTTTATGCTGCAGCTCCTTCTGTTAGCAAGTTGCGCCGCCGGTCAGGTGCAGCTGAGCATCCAGAATCTCCTGCTTCCGTCCCAGAATTTCATCCGACAGGATCTCCTTTTCCACATAGTCAAAGCCCAGGCGGTGGATGGTGTCTGCGAGCCGCTCGCCGGTTTTGCCCCTGCTCGCGGAAGAAGAGAATCGTCTTCTCCACCGTGCGCAGCAGCTCCTCTTCATCGGTGAAAATCCGGTTGAGGGCTGGCCGTGGGCGATTTTTTTTGCCCCAACGGCCGCCAATGTAAATCTTATAGCCGGGAACGCCGTCCTCAATCACGTCAAAGGGGCAGCGACCGATGCACCGGCCACAGTTGTTGCACAGCTCCTGGTTGATGGTTAGCTCACCGTCTTCCAGTTTGGCAGCCTGCATGGGGCAAGTGTTTACGATTTGGCACTTTTACAGCCGTTGCAGGAGTCCGGATCTACATTGGGAACCAGCTGCCCAATGATGCCCAAATCGTTCAGAGTGGGCTTAACACAGTTGTTGGGGCAGCCGCCGCAGGCGATTTTGAATTTGTAGAGGCAGCTTAACCGAGTGGTAGCCCAAATAAAACTGCTGGTGGATTTTTTCACTCAGAGCGAAGGTGTCATACAGGCCGTACTGGCAGGTGGTTCCCTTTGCAGGAGACCACCGGACGGACCAGGGGAGCCAGTGCCGCCAGTCATGAGGCCAGCCGGAGCGATGAATTCTGGAAGGCGGAATGTCGTCAAAGTGAACGCCCCGGATTTCCACGGTGAGACGGGTGGTGAACTCTACTTCGCCGCTGCCAAATTTCTCAGCGGCCTGAGCCAGGACGGCGGTTTGCTGCGCAGTGATCTTGCCGTTGACTGTAATCACCCGGGCGTTGAACAAATCGGTGCCTTTGTTGTTCAGGAAGCCCAGAGCTTTGACCCGCTTGATTTCTGCAGCGCTGATGGTACAAGCCATAAAATATTTTCTCCTTTTCTTTCTGTCCTGATTTCTGGTTTTGAGTTTGGGATTAGTCCAGGAGATGTCGGTGAAAAGGTTGCCACCCTCCAGAACCTTGACATGTTGGTAGCCAAAGGCCTTCAGCCGGTTTTGCAGTAGATATGCCCGCTTGCCTTTGTTGCAGATCAGGAGAAGCTTCTCCTCCGGTCCAAAGTCCTTCAGCGGCCCTGTCACCGAGGTCAGATCCACATAGGGCGCCCCCTCGATGGTAGGCTTCAGGGGAAGCGTCTACAATGCGGTAGTCCTTTGCCAGGCCTTGGGCAAACTCCGCTGGGGTAAAGGTCTCAAAGGCCCTGCTGAGCTTGTTCTTCAAAACGTTTAAGGTGTGGGCGAAGGGATGAATGGCGGTGGAGAAGGGTGGCGCATAGGCAAAGTCCGCCCCGTCCAGCTGGTCCAGGGTGGCTCCGCACTGAATGGCCGTAACTGTGATGTCCACGATCTTGTCCACAGCGCCGGGACCGGCCACCTGCACGCCCAGAAGCCGCTGGGTGGAACGGTCTGCGATCAGCTTCATGGTGAAGGTTGCCGCACCGGGCATGTAGTGGGCCTTGTCATCTACAATGGTCACCACGCTGATGGGGTCAAAGCCTCTGCCTTTGCCTGAGCTTCCGTGAGGCCGGTCCGGCCTACGTTCAGGCCGGGCAACTGACAGACGGCTGTGCCAGGGGAGCCGCGATACCGCAGTTCTTTACCCATAATGTTCTGGGCAATGATCCGGCCGTTGATATTGGCTGTGGAGCCCATAGGAGACCAGGCTGGTTTTCCGTGATGGCGCTGTGGACCATGGCGCAGTCTCCGGCGGCGTAAATGTCGGGATCGTTGGTCTGATTCCCGCCTCATTGGTCAGGGTTCCTTTTACCATTTCCAGGCCCGTGCCATCCAGGAAGGCGGTATTGGGCAACGGATACCGGCGCTGAGGACCACCAGGTCTGCCTTATAGGCTTTCCGGTCAGTCAGAACTTTTTTTGACTTTGCCGCCTTCCCTCCAGGCCGGTCACACGAACGCCGGTGACCACCGGGATGCCGGCATCCGCCAGCTTTCCTTCTATGTAAGGGCAAACTCCCCGTCAAAGCCAGGCAGAACATGAGGCGCCATGTCCAGCACAAAGGGTTTCACTCCATCTTTTGCCAGGTTTTCTGCAATTCCAGGCCAATATAACCGGCGCCCCACACAACCGCCCGTTTGATTCCGCCATCGGAGATCAGATTCCAGAGGGCAATGGCGTCCTCTGGGGTGCGCATGAAGAACACATTTTCCAAATCCACGCCCTCAATCGGCGGACGGACTGGACTGGCTCCTGTCGCAATGACCAGCTTGTCATAGGAATATACCGTCTTTCCCGGGTGTCCAGGTGAACGGCGGTCACTTGTTACATCACGGTCCACTTCACAGCCCATCCAGCAAAACCTGAGCTCCAGTCATCAGGGCCTTTCATATTTCTGGGGTGTGTTTGACACCAGGACTCTTTCTCAATCACATGCCCCACATAGGAAGCATGCAGCAATACGTAACCGAACGAAGTACATCGAG
>VOFG01004973.1_pt1 | contig 20423 bp, 33 predicted proteins | sample 5384171 | NCBI WGS metagenome assembly VOFG01 (sample SAMN12384726, study PRJNA508395) | human gut metagenome | isolation source: healthy gut F | host: Homo sapiens
TATGAATATAGTGGTCGGAAATGCTTTTTCTACTTGACAATCCATGCAGTTCATCATACTCTTTGTAAGATGTTTTGTTATGTAAATTCATAAGTTACAAAGGTCAAGGGAAAATACACAGGAAGGGAAAAGATACAGATGAAAAACAAGGACAATGTAGTTTTGGTGCCGGAATTCGATGAGCAGGGTGTTGCCTGCTATCGTCTTGGAAGGCGGGAGATTGCGAAAATGAGTATTATGTTATTTCTGAAGCAGAATCAAGAAAGCTTTTGAATACACCGGAAATAGTAGGATATGAGGTTTATAACTGTCTTGTTTCCTCAACATCTCAGATGCTTTATTATTTAAGGAACAGAAGAAGGTTACAACTGCAAATATTCTTTCTATTCTTAGAGGCGCGCTGAACTATCCTTCTGGAAGAGGCATGCTACAGAAGAGCATATCCGTGTTCATGATATCAGCTTTCTTTCCAGTGAGCGTGTATTTGCGGATGAGGAGATTGCAGGGCTGGTGAAATCAAATATAGTAAGCTGACCATGGTTCCGGACAGCACGCTGATGATCGGAGATATCATTGCAAGTGGGGAGACGCTGATCCACTGCCTTCGCTATGTGACTGATTTTTACAGGAAGATCACGGAGCAAAGCTCCGTAATATCATTATTTTTACAATCGGTGGAACAAAGGAATCGATATCTTGGAGAATCTTGCAGAGAGATCCGCGAGTTCTGGCCGGAATTTGAAGGGCTTTATTACGGTATATTATGAAGGAATTTTCAGTACTTATCAGGATAAAGGGTGTGTCAGGAATCAACCTTCCGGATGTGGACTTCTACTGGAAGGACGGAATCATGCGCCGGAGTTCAGAAGAGACACTGTCCATGTTCAGCCCGCTGTTTGAAAAGTGCATCATTTATGACGGCGAGGCAAGACGCTATGAGATCCACGAGCACGTGGAGGCAGTGCTGGAATTCTGGGAAGGAATCAAAGAGAGAGCAGATAAGATCGATTTTAAAGAACTGCTTGATGAAAAGATTGGATACCCGACACCGATCAGCTATGAAGACTGGATCGAGCAAACCACTATCAGAAGGTTCGCCCGGCAGACACAAAATGGCTGTATCGTCAGGAACAGGGATATATTGAGAGCATGAAGAATATCACATTAAAAGAACTGGCAGATCAAGAATTACCGAATTTACGGGATTCTTTGAAGAAATATATGCTATAAAAAGAATGAATTTGGAAAAACGGGAGAATGGAATGAGGTGAAAAATGAGCAAAAAACACGAAGAGCAGGGAACTGTTGATATTGACTATGCAGACCAGGCAGTCCCGAAAGAGGGCAGAAAAGGTTTCCTGACCATGTTTATGATCATGCTGGGATTTACTTTTTTTCTGCAAGTATGTGGGTTGGGCAGCAGATGGCAGCAGGACTTGATTTCTGGGGATTTATCAAGTCCCTCCTCCTGGGTGGTGCGATCCTTGGTGTTTACACAGGACTTCTTGGGATATGTAGGTGCAAAGACAGGACTTAAGCATGGACCTTCTTTCCAAGAGAGCGTTTGGAGAGAAAGGTTCCTATATTTCATCAGCCATGATCAGTTTCACACTCCAGATCGGATGGTTTGGAGTCGGAGTTGCAATGTTTGCAATCCCGGTAGCACGTGAACTTTGGTGGAAGCAAGGGTGCAGAATGGGTGCTGATATTGGATCGCAGGAGCATGTATGACTGCATCTGCATATTTTGGAATTAAGTCTCTTACGGTGATCAGTTATATTGCCGTACCGCTTGTTGCAATTCTTGGAACGGTAGCAATGGTGATGGCAGTTCGGCGGGAGATGGAACGATCGTTGACCAGTTTGCTAAATCCAGTGGTTCTCTGAGTGTCATCGGCGGTGCAGGACTTGCAATTGGTTCTTTTGTATCCGGCGGAACCGCAACCCCGAACTTTCACACGATTTGCAAAAAATGGTAAACAGGGAACAATCGCAACCGTTGTAGCATTCTTTATCGGAAACTCCCTGATGTTCTTTTTTGGGGCGATTGCCTATATTTTGTTGGCGGAAATGATATTTTGAGGTTATGATCCGTTTGAATCTGTTCTATATGGCAATTCTTGTACTAGGACTCAATATCTGGACAACAAATGACAATGCTCTGTATACAGCAGGACTTGGTCTTGCAAACATTTTCAATAAGAAGAAAGAAACCGATGGTTCTGATCTCCGGTGTCATCGGAACACTGCTTTCTGTATGGCTGTACTACAATTTCTGTGACTGGCTGAACATTCTTAACTGTACCCTTCCGCCAGTTGGAATCATTCTGGTCAGTTTCTTTTATTTCATGAACAAAAAAGGCTTACGATACAGATACATTTAAGATTGCGTAACAGTCAACTGGTTTGCAGTTGCCGGAGTTATTCTTGGTGCGATCGTGGCAAACGTGGTCACATGGGGGAATTGCATCCATCAATGGTATGGTTGTTGCTGCTCTGTGTTATGTGATTGGAGAGCTGGTCAATAAAAATAAATAATAATCTGGATAATCGACAGAAAAAAGATTACCGAAATTGTAAAAGGTAATCTTTTTGTTGGGAAATATATAGTACAATAAACAGATAAACGACTTGAATTGAAATGGGGAACTAAATGGCAAAAAAGAAAAAAAACCGAAGATGGAGTTCCGCTATTATCAGATGTCAGCGGGAAGTCGATCCTGGCGCTTCTTGGACAGAAGTGGGTCCAGAATTATGGGAATGATGTGGATTATCTTCATTTTCATAATTATCTTGAGATAGGATACTGTTATGGTGGCGATGGACATATGGTGCTGGGGAAGAGGAAAAGGTGTTTTCTATGGAGGAGATCGTTACGGTTATTCCGCCGAACTATCCACACACGACAAACAGTGATATCGGGACGGTCAGTAAATGGGAATACCTGTTTATAGATGTGGAAGGATTTATGAAAAATTTCCTGGATAATCCGGTCAAAAGCAAAAAATGATTCAGCGCATATATTCAGGGCTTTATTTTTTGAAGAGGAAGAGTATCCGTCTATCTCGACCAAAAAATCCAAAGATCATGGATATTATGAGAAATGGTGAAGAGTTTTTTTCTGGAGAAAAAGGAGTACTTGGTGCCCTTCTGGCAGAAATTGCCCAGGTTAAACAGACATTCAGAAGAAGATAAGGATGAAGAAAAAACAGGAAAAGTTACCAAATATGATCACCCGTGGCATGGATTATGTATCATATCACTACATGGAGGATATCAAAGTAGAAGGATCTGGCGAATATCTGTCATATCAGTGAGACACATTTTCGAAGAGTTTTTACTTCTTATATGAAGATAAGTCCCATTGGAATATGTTAATACTGTGCGGTCTAGACAGCCTGTGAGCTTCTGAAGAAAAACGGATGAAACCGGTTGCGGATTGCTCATAAATGTGGGTTTGACAAATTCGACATTCAACAGAAACTTTAAGCATTTAATGGGAGTTACTCCGGTTGAATGGAGGAAACTACCGGAGAATTATGAACAGCAGCTTTGAATTTCAATATTCATTCGAAAAGGGATGGTAAAGTGTTCCGCGACTGTGTGAGGACTGAAAAAGTTACGATAATGAAAAAGACAGAAAGAGAGAGAATTATGTACAATTATAAGATAGTGGAGCAGGTATCCCGGAAGAAAAAAAGCATGTCCGGTATCCTGCGAAAAGTAATGGTTTTTTTGCTGTGTTCTTCGTGGTGCTTGGAATCACGATCTCTCAGTCCTTCATGCTTGCAGGATTTTTGCTGGCGGCACTTTATTTTGTTTTGATGTTTTCAGCAGAAAGGATTATGAGTATACTTTTTTTTTGAGAATGATGTGCTTACCATCGATGTGATCTATGGCAAAGAAATACCGCAAGACCGCTCATGTCCTGGAACTGAAATATGGAGGTGACAGCACCTCACTGGCACGAAAAAGTGTTGCCAGATATAAGAAAATGGCGGAACAGAAAAAATAAAAAAATATGATTATACATCTTATGATGATGATGTTCCGTATTACACGATGATCGTCAAGAGGATGGAATAAAATAAAACTTCTTCTGATCTGACGGAGGAAATGCTGCATATCATAAAGACGCAGCATCCTGAAAAGGTCTATTTTGCATAAAAACTCAAAAATATGTAAAATATGTACAAAAAATGAATGAAAAATTTATGAAATAAAACAAAAACCTCTCTTTGAACAAAGAATCTATGTGCATTCTGAAAAAAGAGAAGATTTTTTTCATGAAAATGATACGACAAAAACGCATGAAATGCGAAAAACAAACAAAAACCACAAAATGAATCATGTATAATAGTGCGAAATACACAAAATGGTCGAAAATGCACATTATGTAAATGATTCTGCAAACTATCCTATTGAATCGGATGCTATAATTGATTCATAAGCAATTCGGGGAAAAAGAATACGCTTAATAAAGGAGGAGGACATCTAAATGAAGAATGGCTGGTGAACAGTACGCAAAAGATCACGAAGGATTCAGCAGTAGACGTTATCGAGACATCTTCTGATGACTGCCAGACAAAGCTGACAACAGCAGCTAACGCAGGTGACTACAGCACACTTCCGGATATCGTTCTGATGCAGGATAACAGCTATCAGAAATATCTGAAGAGCTATCCGGATGCATTTACAGATCTGAAAGACATCGATGTTAACTGGGATGATTTTGGTAAACTGAAACAGTCCTACTCCATGGTAGATGATACACACTATGGTGTTCCGTTTGATAATGGTGCTGTTATTGCATGCTACCGTACAGATGTCCTTGACGAAGCAGGATACACACTGGATGATCTTACAGATATCACATGGTCCAAGTTCTATAGAGATCGGTAAAGACATTCACGAAAGACAGGTAAATACCTCCTTACAAGCGAAGCTACAGGCGGCGATACTCTGATGATGATGATGCAGTCCTGCGGAGCTAACTTCGTAAACGAAGATGGCGAGGCTTATATCGTTGGAAATGAGATTGCTGAGAAATGTATCAACCTTTATGTAGAGGTTGTTTCAAAACGACGTTGTTAAACTCGTAAACAACTGGGATGAGTACATTGCAACAATCACAAGCGGCGAGGCTGCTGGTATCGTAAATGGTAACTGGATCACAGCTACTCTGATGTCCACAGAGGATCAGAAGGGCTTATGGGGAATCACAACAATGCCTAAAGTTGACGATGTTGATACAGCTACAAACTATGCAAACAATGGTGGATCTTCCTGGTATGTTACATCCAACTGCCAGAATGTAGAGCTTGCTGAAGATTTCCTTGCAAGTACATTTGGTTCCAGCACAGATTTATATGATGCAATCCTTCCGGAGACAGGTGCTATTTCCTGCTATCTGCCAGCTGGTGAATCTAAGGTTTACAACGAGCCAAATGAATTCTTTGGTGGACAGCCAATCTTCTCCACAATTGTAGAATACTCTTTCTCATATTCCGGAGTTCACAAAAACACCGTATCATTATGAAGCAAGAGAATGCGTCAACACAGCAGTTGTTAAATATCGTAAACGGCACACCTGTAGAAGATGCCCTTCAGGAAGCACAGGATACACTTGCATTCAAGATGACAGAGTAATCTGGATCTTGCGAAGTGATTAAAAGACTGAATAAGAATTAATTTTTAGGAGGCGGGGGACTGCTAAGTGGTCCTCCCCTATCAAAATATGGGCATTAAAAATTTTCCCAGATCATTTTCGGTTTGAAAGGGGGAGTTCACGTGAATTCTAAGAAAAAAGGTATGACACTGGCTACCAAACAGAAAGCAGCCGGATGGATCTTCCTGGCACCGGCTTCTATTATGATCGCAATCATGAGTTTTTATCCCAATGATCCGTGCATTTATCATTTCTTACAGACAGGTGCCGGAGCAAACATGCGGTTCGCAGAACCAATTTTCAGTAACTACAAACGTATTCTTGCAGATAAAGTATTCCAGCAGTCAATTGTCAATACGTTCCTGTATCTGATCATTCAGGTACCGATCATGCTGGTGCTGGCAATCTTACTTGCACAGCTGCTCAACAACAAAGACCTGAAATTCAGAGGATTTTTCCGTACATGCGTATTTCTTCCGTGTGCAACATCCCTGGTTTCCTATTCCCTGATCTTCCGTTCTATGTTTGCAACAGACGGTCTGGTCAACAGTGTTCTGATCAAACTTGGAATCCTCTCCACAGGATATAACTTCCTTGGAAACTCCACCAGCGCCAAGATCGTTATTATCATCGCCCTGATCTGGAGATGGACAGGATACAATATGGTATTCTATCTTGCAGGACTTCAGAACATTGAATATTCTGTATATGAGGCAGCCAAGATCGATGGTGCAAACGGATGGAAAACCTTCTGGAAGATCACAGTACCGCTTTCTGAAGCCGACTATTATCATGACCTTTATCATGTCAATCAATGGTACATTACAGTTGTTTGATGAGTCCGTCAACCTGACAAAAGGTGGTCCGGCGAACTCAACGATCACAATGTCCCATTATGTTTACAATACATGTTTTATCAACGTACCGAATTTTGGATATGCATCAGCAATGTCATTCCTTATATTCATTATGGTAGCTGTACTTGCATTTATCAACTTGAAAGTAGGTGATACACGTGACTAAGAAAAACAAATCAGCAATCCAGAGAAGATTGATTCCTACCTACATTTTTCTGATCATCGTGTCATTTATCTCAGTATTTCCGTTATACTGGATGATCTCAGCAGCTACAAATACCTCAACGGATGTATCTCGCGGACGAATTATTCCGGGAAGCTACTTTATGGAAAACTTCCAGAACCTGACAGCCCAGCAGCCACTGTGGAGAGCACTTGGAAATTCTTTCTTTTACGCGATCCTCACAACCGTGATCTGCCTGCTGATCTGCTCTATCGCAGGATATGGTTTCGAAGTTTATCATGACTAAGGCAAAAGACAGACTGTTCTCCGTGCTGCTTCTGGCAATGATGGTTCCTCAGGTTGCTACCATGGTTCCGTTATTCAAAATGTTCTCTAAAGCAGGACTTCTGAATACAGCAGTTGGTTTTATCCTTCCAATTATTTCTACACCATTTATGATCATGATGTTCCGTCAGAACGCAAGATCCTTCCCTATAGATATTATCGAGGCAGCTCGTATCGATGGACTGAGCGAAGTAAGAATCTTCTTACAGATGTTCATTCCTACTATGAAATCTACATATGCAGCTGCAGCAGTTATTACCTTTCATGAATGCATGGAACTCTTACCTGTGGCCGAAGGTAATCATGACTGATAACAAGGCGATGACAATGCCAATGTTGATCGCCAACCTGATCACAGGTTATGTAACAGATTATGGTATGCTGATGTGCGGCGTATTATTCTGTTCCATTCCGACAATGGTTGTATTCTTCGTACTGCAGAAACAGTTTCGCAGAAGGTATTACCGGAGCGGTGAAATAAGTTTAAATCAGCGGATTTCGATTTGTTTGCAGGCGCCCTTTTTTAATTGAAGCAATGGACGTAATTTGTTCTGTAAAAAACAATGAACTTAAAAATATTTTGCTATGCGAAAACCAGTGGGTATATTGCATAATATAGAACAGTTTATGCGGCAATTTTTTTGCAAAACAGTAACAGAGAAAGGATACATATGAAGGAATTTGATTATTCATTAGTAAAAATCCACGAATATTTTAAAGATGGAAGAATGGATGCACATTCTGACCCACATATTATGCAAAGAGATGGAGAGGAAGCGATGCAGGAAAAAGAAACTTCCTTCCGTTATGACCTCAACGGAATCTGGAAATTCCACTATGCCCGTAACTATGGAAGTGCAGATTCCGGGATTCGAAAAAGAAGAATATTGCTGCAGAGACTGGGATGATATCCGTGTACCGGCCCATATCCAGATGGAAGGATATGATGCACCTCAGTATGCTAACGTACAGTATCCGTGGGAGGGTCATGAAGACATCCATCCGGGTGAGATTCCGGAGCATTTTAACCCGGTTGCAAGCTACGTGAAATATTTGAAGTGCCGAAAGAAATGCAGGGGAAACGTCTCTTTATCTCCTTCCAGGGGAGCAGAGAGCGGCATTGCATTTTGGCTCAACGGACAGTTTGTAGGATACAGTGAAGATTCTTTTACCCCGTCAGAATTTGAACTGACCGAGTATGTAAAGAAGGTGAGAACAAACTCGCAGCACAGGTATTCAAATGGACAGCAAGCAGCTGGTGTGAGGACCAGGACTTCTTCCGTTTCTCCGGAATTTACAGAGATGTTTACCTTTATACTGTACCGGAAGTTCATGTTTATGACCTTCAGATCCAGTCGGAAAGTGCGATCCCGGATGAAACATTAAGTGCAGCAGCACTTGAGATCAGAACAAATACCTGGGACAAAGGCACAGTTAAGATTACAGTTCTTTCCAAAGATGGAGAGACTGTAGTCGAAGATGAAAAAGCACTCGATGGAGAAGAGCTTTATTCATGGAAAGTGGAAAATCCGATACTCTGGAGTGCAGAAGATCCACAGCTTTATGACCTGACACTGGAAGTTTATAATGAGGAAGGAGATTCTTCAGGAAGTGATTCCGCAGAAAGTTGGATTCAGACGATTCGAGATGAAAGACGGCATCATGACACTGAATGGAAAACGTATCGTATTCAAGGGCGTGAACCGTCATGAATTCAGTTCTGTAAGCGGAAGACACGTATCCGAAGAAGAACTTCGCAAAGACCTTAAGACCATGAAGCAGAACAATATCAATTCCATCCGTACGTGCCATTATCCGGATGCTTCTCTGATTTATCAGCTCTGCGATGAATACGGTATCTATATGATCGATGAGACAAACCTGGAATCCCACGGTTCCTGGGATGTTGCGGAATTTACAAAAGGACTACACTTACGTTGTTCCGCATGACAAGCCGGAATGGCTGGATATGATGCTTGACCGTGCAAATTCCATGTATCAGAGAGATAAGAACCATCCGGCGGTCTTAATCTGGTCCTGCGGCAATGAGTCCTTCGGAGGAAAGGATATTTTTGAAATGTCCCAGTTTTCCGAAATACAGACCCTACCCGTCTGGTTCATTATGAGGGAGTTTGCCATGACCGCAGATATAACGATACCAGCGATATGGAAAGCCAGATGTATCCGTCTGTAGAGGCAATCAAAGAGTTTCTGGCAAAAGGATGACAGCAAACCGTTTATCTGCTGTGAGTATACGCACGCCATGGGCAATTCCTGCGGCGCGATGCACAAGTACACCGACCTGACAGACACAGAGCCCCGCTATCAGGGCGGCTTTATCTGGGATTATATCGACCAGTCTATCTATAAAAAAGATCGTTATGGCAAAAGAATTTCAGGCATATGGCGGCGATTTTGGCGAGCGTCCCACAGACTATAACTTCAGTGGAAATGGTATCGCATATGGTGGAAACAGAGATGCTTCTCCAAAGATGCAGGAAGTTAAATTCAATTATCAGAACATCAGTGCGGAAATCAATGCGGATACAGTAAAAAGTGATTAATAAAAACCTGTTTGTGAGCACAGATATTTTTGATTGCAAAGTAACTGTTGCAAAGAATGGTAAAGTGATCCGCAAGGCTTCTCTTGCAACGGCAGTTGCTCCATTAAGCCAGAAGAAACTTATGTACTTCCGCTTAAAAGAAGAGAAACCAGGCGAATATACGGTGACAGTCTCCTTCTATTTGAAAGAAGATAAAGCTATGGGCAGAAGCGGGACATGAGGTGGCTTTTGGACAGTATGTATACCAGGTTGAAGAAAACCGAAAAGACCTGCCCTGGAAGGTGAAAAAAGTGATTCGCAGTACACACAATATCGGTGTCAGAGGAGCGCATTTTTGAAGTGCTTTTCTCTGTATTAAACGGCGGTCTGGTATCCTATAAATACGCAGGTAAAGAAATGATCGAGGCAATTCCAAAGCCTAACTTCTGGCGTGCGCCAACAGATAATGACTGTGGAAATCTGATGGCAATGCGCTACGCACAGTGGAAGATCGCCAGCATGTATCTTAAGCCACAAAGACTTCCCAAGGGACCATACGGCCCGGGAAATGAGCCGGAAGTAGAGGTAAATGAGAAGATTCTGTAAAAGTAACATACACCTATCTTATGCCGACCACACCACTCAGTGAATGCAGACTTTCTTATGAAGTATTCGGTGATGGAAGAGTAAAGACAACCCTCAGTTATGACCCAGTAAAAGAACTTGGTGACATGCCGGAATTTGGTGTAATCTTCAAGTTTAATGCAGATTATGACCATGTGGAATGGTACGGACTTGGAGAGGCAGAGACCTATTCTGACCGTAAAAAGGAGCAAAACTTGGCATTTATGAAAATATGGTCAAAGACAACATAGCAAGATATATGGTACCTCAGGAATGTGGGGCAAAAGAAGAAGTACGCTGGGCAAAAGTAACTGACCGCAAGGGAAGAGGAATGCTCTTTGAGATGGATCAAGAAAACGGCCCGATGATGTTCTCAGCCCTTCCCTATACCCCTCATGAAATGGAGAATGCAATGCATCCTTACGAACTTCCGGAAGTTCATTACACAGTAGTCCGTGTGGCAAAAGACCAGATGGGAATCGGTGGAGATGACAGCTGGGGAGCACGCACACACGAAGAATATTTACTGGAAACCGATAAAAGATGGAATTTTCCTTTGTATTTAAAAGGACTTTAAGAGGAGACAACATGGCGAAACAGATGAAATACGGACGTTACCTTCATGGTGGAGATTATAACCCGGAGCAGTGGCTTGACCGCCCGGATATCCTTCAGAAAGACATCGAATATTTCAAAAAAGCACATATCAACACTGTATCGGTAGGGATTTTTTTTCCTGGGCAGTACTGGAACCAGAAGAAGGAAAATATAACTTTGCCTGGCTGGAAGAGATTATTAACAATCTTTACAAAGAGAGGCATTCTATACCATCCTTGCAACTCCGTCAGGAGCAAGACCAAAATGGATGGCAGACAAATACGAAGAAGTCCTTCGTATGGACCCGGACAGAACAAGAAGATTTTCGGAGGCAGACATAATCACTGCTACACTCTCCGGTATACAGAGAAAAAGTCCATGCGATCGATAAGAAATTAGCCGAAAGATTCGGCAAACATCCGGAGTTATGTTGTGGCACATCTCCAACGAGTTCGGTGGAGAATGCCATTGCCCGCTGTGCCAGGCGAAGTTCAGTGAATGGCTGAAAGAAAAATATGGCACGATCGAAAACCTCAACAAGAGCTGGTGCACAACATTCTGGAGCCACATTTACAACAGCTTTGATCAGATCGAAAGCCCGTCCACAGAAGGGTGAAAATGAACTTCATGCACTGAAGCTTGACTGGAAGCGTTTTGTCACAGATCAGACGATCGACTTTATCAAAAATGAGGTAGATGCGATTCGTGAAGGAGGTTCTGAACTGCCTGTGACCGCCAATCTGATGTATGATTTTGACGGCCTGGATTATAAAAAATTCAAAGATGTTCTTGATATTGTATCCTGGGACAACTATCCGGGATGGCACAAAAAAAGAGGAATATGTCACAGCTGTTGACGCGGCAATGCAGCACGACCTGATGCGCAGCATCAAGAAAGCGCCGTTCCTTCTTATGGAATCCTGCCCGTCTGCAACGAACTGGAAACCGATCAACAAGCTCAAAAAACCGGGAATGCATCTGGCTGCTTCTCTCCAGGCTGTAGCACATGGTTCTGACAGCGTGCTGTATTTCCAGCTCCGCCAGAGTCAGGGTGCTTCAGAGAAGTTCCATGGTGCGGTGATCGATCATTACGGTAGAGACGATACTCGTGTTTTCCGTGAAGTGACAGAGGTCGGAGAAGCTCTGGAACAGATCCAGGAGACGGTTGGAACCACTATGAGATCACAGGCAGCGGTTCTCTATGACAGAGAAAATGACTGGGCAATCGCGGATGTGCAGGGACCGAGAAATGTAGATATGCATTATCGTGAAAATGTGCAGAAGAACTATCGTGCACTGAGAGAACAGGGTCTGAATGTTGACGTTATCGCAATGGAACATGACCTTGCAGACTACAAAGTTCTGGCAGCTCCTATGGCCTATATGTTCAGAGAAGGATACGAAGAAAAACTCCGTCAGTTTGCAGAAAATGGTGGAACTCTGGTCCTTTCCTACTGGTCAGGACTGGTGGACGGAACAGACAAATGTTTCCTTGACGGAACTCCATATGGATTGATGGACGTAACCGGAATCCGCAGTGCAGAGATCGATGCTCTGTATGACTGGGAAGAAAACCATGCAATTCCGGAAAGGCGGAAATCATCTTAAATCAGCAATGTATATACCTGCAAAAACCTCTGCGAACTGGTTGAAGTTTCCGATGCGGAAGTACTGATGCGCTACGGCGAAGACTTCTATCAGGGATATCCGGTGCTGACACACAAGGCATTTCGGCAAAGGCCATGTATACTATGTATGCGCGGATATGGAACTTGGATTCTATCAGGACTTCTACGGCAGAGCTGCAGAAACAGGTCTGAAATCCCCGATCGAATTCATTCCGGAAGGCGTTTCCGTAACGGTAAGAGAAAGCGAAGATACCGAATACCTCTTCATCCAGAACTATGCGCGCAAGCCACAGACGGTTGCTGTTCCGGCAGAGTATGAACTGCTCTATGGAACCGAAAGCGAAGTCATGGCTCCGCTGCAGACAAGGATTTTGAAAAGGACAAATAAAAAATAAGACAAAAAAAGTTCCCGGCACTTTGTCAGGAACTTTTTTTCTTGTTATTTTAAAGCATCTGATTTGTGCAAAAGATAAAAAAAGAAGAAATGAAAATACAAGACAAACGAAGACCGATAAATAACGAAAAAGAAAAAGATGCGGCAAAAAGTGCTGAGATGATATGATATTGAAAAAGGAAACAAAGTGGGTAGCATTGCTGGAAAGGGAAAACAAATATGAGATTTTTCATTTGTCAGATTTGCATATTGGACTGAAGTTGATGAACAGGGATCTTCGTGAAGATCAGGAATATATTTTGTCGGAAGTTGTTGAAGCGGCAGCCCAAGAAAAACCGGATGCCATTGTCATGATCGCAGGGGACATTTATGATAAGGCAGTTCCGTCCGCAGAGGCGGTTGAGAATTTTTTGACCGGTTTCTTGGGGGGAACTGACAGAAGCCGTGCCGTCTGCGGTGATCATGATGATCAGCGGAATCATGACAGTGCACCGAGAGTGGATTGTTTCCGCAAGGTGCTTTCCAGGCAGAAAGTGCACATGATCGGACAGCCGCCGCGAACGGAAGATGAATCTATCGAAAAGGTTACGCTGGAAGATAAGTATGGAAATGTGAATTTTATCTGCTTCCGTTTGTAAAACCATCTATGGTCAAACAGGTCGTGGGGGTGGACGAGAATGGAAATAATCTTTCTTATAATGAAACCCTGCACAGACTGATCGAACGTGAAAACATCAATGAGCAGGATGAAAGAAATGTGCTTGTCAGCCATCAGTTTTATCTGCCTGTTGGAAAGAAAGTGGAAGAAATAGAACGGATGGATTCAGAGATCCGTACCGTTGGAAATATTGATGAAGTATCCGCAGATGTGTTGGAGATTTTTGATTATGCGGCGCTCTGGACATATCCACAAACCAATGAAGCTGGCAGCGAAAACTGGCGTTATTGCGGAACACCTCCTCGCCTGCTCTGTGAGTGAAGCACAGCAGCAAAAAAGGGCATTATTATGATCGAAATGGGGTGAAGGGAGAGGTCGAAACGACTGTCTTCCGCTATAACCTTTGCATCAGGTGAAGGTTGATAAAAGGGGAACTGGAAGAGATTCTGGCAGAGAAGCCTGTCAGGATTATGTGACAGTTGATCCTGACGGATAAAAAAGATCTGGATGTGATCGATATGCAGGAAAGAATCCCTGGTCTGGCATTTCCGAATCTGCTGGAGATCCGAAGAGAAAATCAGAGAAAGGCAGACTATAGCAAGAAGCATTAAACAGAAGACCCTGATGAATCCATATGAACTGTGCTGTTCATTTCTGAAAAGATCTGGATGAGGAAGAGAAGAGATCCTGCAGGATGTACTTCACACGGTTCAGGGGGTGAAATAGATGAAACCTTTACGCTTAAAAAATGCAGGCGTTTGGTTCATATGGTAAGGAAACAGTGATCGACTTTGAGAAAGTAAACCAGAATCTGTTTCTGATTACAGGAGATACCGGAGCGGGGAAAACGACTATTTTTGATGCGATCGTATTTGCTTTATATGGGGAGGCAAGTTCTTCGACAAATAAAAAGAAGGAGTTGTTCTGCAGAGTCAGTATGTTGATTTTGCGGAGGAACCTTTTTGTGGAACTGACCTTTGCAGAGGGAAGAGATGAGGAGCGGGAAATTTATACCGTTCGCCGCGTCCCAAGACACCTGAAGACGATCACCAGAGGGGTGCGGCGAAGGGAAAACAGAGAGAAGTAACAGGATCTGTAAGTCTCATCATGCCGGACGGGACAGAATATCCGTCCAAAGAAACAGACAGGAAACTGCAGGAGATCACGGGTCTTACAAAAGGTCAGTTCATGCAGGTTGCGATGATCGCACAGGGTGAATTTATGGAGCTTCTGCGGGCAAGATCCGATGACAAAAAAGTGATCTTCCGGAAGCTTTTTAACACGGAAAATGTATCAGGAAATCGTGAATGAACTTGGGAACAGGAAGAGAGAAAAAGACCGAGAGATCGCAATTTTGAAAACGCAGTGTCAGGGGGACGCAGGGCGGATCCGGATATCGGAGGAATATGAGGATGCAGATCAGCTCAGAACCTGCAAAGAACTGGTAGAAGCAGGTCAGATCTCCGGGCTGAATGATTTCCCGGAGAGTCTGAGAGCACTCTGTGCATATGGCTGAAAGACTGCACGCGAGGTGAAATGGGACAGGAATGCATTAAAGCAGAAAAAGAATCGTGATGAAAAACGTGATGCCGTCACAAAAAGCAGAGGGGATTTTTGAACTGGTTTATCCAGCTTGATGCAGCAGAACAAAAGATAAAAAGAATATCAGGATATGCAATCCAAGATAGATAAAAAGTTTTTCCTGATCACGCAGATTCGTGGGATGCCTATGAAATCAATGAAAAACACATCGTGCAGATGATGCAAAAAGGCAGTTCTGGAAATGGAAAAGACACTGGAAGAACAAGAGACAGCGAAATGCTATTGACAAAATGCTGGAAAAGGCAAGAAGAGAAGAGGAACAAACAAAGCTGCGCGTGATAACAGAGCAGCAGAAGTATACGAAAAAAGAGGAAAAGAAAAAAGATCCTGTGAGGTTTTTTGAGAAGATCAGAACACAGGAAGGGAAACAGACAGAAAAAGTATGCAGACAGGCAGAACCAGAAAATCTGCAGAAGGAACTGGACGAATTAGAAGAAAAGGAAGCAGATATGGAAGAAACAGAGTGAAGAACTGGCTGAGTTGAAAAGAAACTGGCGGTTCTGGCAGAGACAAAAAAAACAGGAAGAACAGGTGTCTCGAGCAGGAACTTGGATGCAGAATCTCTTGGAAAACAGGCAGAAGCATGCCGGAAACGGGCTTTGAAGTGCAGAGAGAAATTATTACATACAGGCAAAAGGGACGGCTATCTGGCACTGAACAGAATATGAGGAGAAGAGACAGCATTTTTCTGGATGAGCAGGCGGGTTTTCTTGCAGATGAACTGAAGCCCGGGAAACCATGTCCGGTATGTGGTTCGACAGAACATCCGCATCCGCACAAAAAAGAGTGGGGAAGATGTGGATATCTCCAGAGAAAACCTCAAAAAAAATGAGTGAAGATGTGGATAAACTGCGTGAAAAAACAGGAACAGGCAGCCGGAAATGCGAAGGCTGTAAAGGCTGAGTTTGACACAAGAAAAAAGATACGTATCTGGAGGCTGTCAAAAAGCTTAAGGAGCATATACGCAGGAATATCCCTTCACTAACAGAGGATGCCAGAGTGTGACCGGAGATGAAATGAGGCGATAGAAGCCTGGAACCAGGAGATAGAAAAAAGAACTTCTCAGACGCCGGACGGAGGTTGAGCGGATGTATGCAGAAATCCGAAGAAATCTTCAGGATATCTGAGGACAGAAAAGAAAAATCTCCGGGATAAACTGGATGAAAGCCAAAAAGAAAAGCAAGAAACTGGCAGAAGAATCTGGCAGCATGTGAGGCTGTTCTGACAGAATTAAAGAATTCTGTGGAATTTGAGTCAGAGAGAGAAGCAAAGAGAGTGTCCTGACAGAAGCAGGAAAACTCAGCAAAAAAGAGACAAGGCAGAAAACAGTATCAGAAAGCTTCGGCAAAATTTCTTTAGAAAAGCTGTCAGTGAAAAAAAACAGACAGAAGCACTGATCCAGCGTTACATGAAGGAAATTCCAAAACAGAAAGAACATGTGGAGCAGAACATTGAAAAAGGAGATTACAGGCTTATCCTGAAAAACAAAAAAATGACAGAAGAGAACTGGCAGGGAAACAGCTTCAAACTCTATAGCCGGCAGGATGCAGAAGAATTTCAGGAAACAGTGAACCAGTACAGGAAAAAAGTACAGCTGCGCTCAGGCTCAAAAGAATGCCCCAGGGAAGGTCGAAACGGAAGGTCGGACCGGAGTCCTGGAAAAATGGAGCAGGAAAAAGATCTGGCGGAACAGACTATCTGGAAGCAGAAAAGATTTATAATCAACTGCGCATGGACAGCAAAGACGATGGAGAGATGTTGGCTGCTCTTTCATCTGGACTGAAGAACGAAAGGCAGTTGTGGAGGAACATGCCCGGATCGATGCTCTGTATCGGATGACATCAGGAAATGTAAGTGGAGCACGTATGGATCTGGAAACTTATGTCCAAGATATTATCTGGAGAGGATTTTTATGCGGCGAACCGACGTTTTCAGGAGATGTCTGCCGGGCAGTTTGAATTTCGGATGTATGACTTGGAAAAAGCAGGCGAAGGTAAAAATCGCGGACTGGATCTGATGGTATATTCTACAGTCACCGGCAAAAGAACGGGAAGTGCGGACGCTTTCGGGAGGGAATCTTTTATGGCGGCATTATCACTCGCACTTGGAATGGCAGACCAGATTCAGGAAAGCTCTGCGGCGGTCAATCTGGATATGATGTTTGTAGATGAAGGCTTTGGTTCGCTGGATGAACATTCACGCAACCAGGCGGTAAAAGTCCTTCAGGAGATGGCAGAAGGCTCAAGACTGATCGGAATCATTTCCCATGTGACAGAACTGAAACAGGAAATAGAAGATCAGCTGATCGTTAACAAAGATGAAAGTGGAAGCCGTGTAAGATGGCAGATCAGTTAAGGAAAAGAATGACAGAAAATACATTGGAAAAGCTGGCACAGCTTCTGGAACAGGACCAGTTTGAGTTGATTTTTTTCAGAAAGAAGCGGATTTGCTGGCAGAGGACAGGATATATACGGCTGGTATACCTGATGAATGATGCTGTGGAGAGCTTTCTTGGTCTTCGGATGCCCGGATGACAGGCGAATATCATGCAGGAGTATGAGGGAGAACTGGAAGCATCTCTGAACAAACAGGGTGAGGAATTTGTGCTGGTGGTGAAACAGGGAAAGACGGTCCTGACGTTGTTTTTGAAGAGATGGATCTGGAAGTTATCTGTATGAATATGCATATACTGGTCATTTCTGGGTAGAAGGATATGAATATCTGAGGCAGCTCGAATACAGGCTTGCGATTCTGAGAGATAAGTACGATTATCTTGGCGAAGAATACTGCACTGAGGAAGAAAAAACGTCTGGCAGCACTTGTAGAGTTTCCTCCATTAAATTATTGCTGCTATCCGGCAGTTCCTGAAAAGTATATCGTGCCGCGGGAAATCCCGTGGGTTCCGTCGGAGGAAGCTATTGAACTTATATGGAAGAACTGGCGGCAGAATGCGGAGATATTTCTCTTGAAAAAAGCTGGAAACATATCGGAAACGTCCGACAAAATTCCGGGCAAAAAGAATCGCAGCCATGCTTCATCGGACGAAACACCGGAATATTGTGGATCTGCTGACACGGAGACTGCAGGCGCAACCGGAGTATCCACGGCGTTTTTTGGGGATGAGCTGGAACGGAAATATGAGAAGATGTTGAAAATGGCGGAAAAAGACAGCAGGTAAATTGGAGGAACAGGGATATAAGTCAGATATTCTGAGAGAAGAGCCTTTTACGATCGCGCGAGATTCGCTGGGGTATAAAGTGTATCTTATGATATGGAAAGAAAAAAAAGGGGCGACGTGGTGGTGGAAGTCGAAGAATATGCCTGTAAATAAAAGCAATCAAAAGTGCCAGGGGACGGGTATTGCAAAACCTGCCCCTCCGGCTACCTTTTGTTACATTGCATAAAAGGAGGTGCCAGCGATATTGTGGCACCTCCGCTGATTATACTCGTTTTTCATCTGTGAGAGTTCCCTTCTTGCGAACACGACTGCGAGTACAAAAGCCGCCGCATCTGCAATTGGTCCTGCGTACATTACGCCGTCAATTCCAATAAACTTGGAAAGATAACAACCAAGTGGAAGGAGGAAGATCACCTGTCTGGTCAGGGACATGATAATACCAAGTCCTGCTTTTCCTATAGAAGTAAAAATCCTGCGGACATTGGCTGAATGCCATTTGCAAAAGTGAGAAGCATAAAGATCCTCAGATAATTTTCCGCAAATTTAAAAGTACAGATCACTTCCGCCGCCAAACATTCCTATGATGTGGTGGGGAAAAACTGAAAACAGAGAAAGATCACTGCTATGATCGTACAGGCGGTGGCTGAATATTTATATGTCTGTCGAACGCGGTCAAATTTTCGTGCACCGTAGTTAAAGCCCCAGATTGGCTGTGCATCCCTGAGATTCCGATACAGATTGCCAGGAAGACCATATTTGACTTTGGATACGATTCCGACGCATGCGATCGGAATATCACTTCCATAAACAGAAATTGATCCATAATAGCGAAGGATATTGTTCATTACGATCTGAACAGCGGCAATTGCGATCTGATTGATGCAGGCGGCCATTCCAAGTGAAGTGATCGCTTTTAGTGGTTTCATTTGTGGCTTTCAGCATACTGCGGTCCAGATACATGTTGCGGAATTTTGCAAAATAAAAGTATGACCAGAAATGCGGATATCGATCTGACCGATCACAGTTGCCCAGGCGCCACCTTTGATGCCCCATTTGAAACCAAAGATAAATAACGGGATCCAGGATGGTGTTGATGACTGCCCGGTAAGGGTGCAGGTCATGGAATATGTAGGACTGCGGTCAGCACGAATCAGGTGATTGCCTCCGACGGATAAAGTAAAAACGGAAGTCCAACAGCAATAATGCTGATATAATCGGTGGCATAAGGCATAACAGTATCCGTCGCGCCAAAAAAAGATAAGCAGCGGATGAAGAAAAGAAGAATGCCTGCGGCAATGGATACTCCGGTGATGACTAGTGTGGAAAGTGCGCTTCCGGCGATCTCGCTTGCTTTGTGCTCATTACCTGCGCCCATTTCCAGATTATAGTTGGATGCACCACCGATTCCCAGAACAGGCGGCAGCAGTTGAGATCGTCGTAACCGGGAATGCAATATTGGTAGCGGCATTTCCAAACATACCAACACCCTGACCGATAAAGATCTGGTCTACTATATTATAGAGAGCATTGACCAGCATACTGATAATGGCAGGGACTGCAAATTTGGCAATCAGACTTCCAACAGGAGCACATCCCAGAGGATTTGCTGGGTTGCTGTTGAATGAGATGGGGATTGTTCTTTCAAGATAGAAACCTCTTTCTTCTATAGTAATGTGTATGTTCTGCCCCATTTTGAAGAGATACTATCAAGTATAACACAAAAAAAAAAAAAAGTGAAAAAAAGGTGTTGACAGATTTGATTTATAGTGGTATTCTAACTGAGCTGTCACAGAGAATTGTTTCTTCTGAACAAACAACTTAAACAATTTCAAAAGTTTTGAAAAATGTGAAAAAGTTGTTGACAAGGAAATGAAGATGTGAACAAGTCGCCTTAGAGCGATGCACAAACATCATAAAAGCTTCGAAAAGAAAACGAAAAAAAGTACTTGACAAGCGCTGATGAATGTGATAAACTAAACGAGCTGTCGCAAGAGAGCGAAAACAAAAGAACCTTGATAACTAAACAGTGAAACACATACGATTCTCGAAAATTCTTTAACGAATCATCATTCAATAGAATGAACTTTTTATAAACAGTAATGACGAGAGATAACTAAGCTAGTTGGTTGTCTTGAGAATCAAACACTTTATACAGAGAGTTTGATCC
>VOFG01000166.1_pt1 | contig 20413 bp, 35 predicted proteins | sample 5384171 | NCBI WGS metagenome assembly VOFG01 (sample SAMN12384726, study PRJNA508395) | human gut metagenome | isolation source: healthy gut F | host: Homo sapiens
CTCAGGCGTACAACGATTATGAGTTCCTGGTGGTGACCCACGCCGTCAACGATTTCTGCGTGGTGGAGCTGTCCAACTTCTATCTGGACATCATCAAGGACCGGCTGTACTGCGATGAGACCGACGGTCTGGCCCGCCGCAGCGCCCAGACGGCCCTGTACCTGATCCTGGATACCATCACAAAGATCATGGCTCCCATCCTGTGCTTCACCGGCGACGAGATCTGGCTGGCCATGCCCCACAAGGAGGGAGACGACGTCCGGAACGTGCTGTTCAACGAGATGAACGGTGTGTTTGCCGACTACGCTCTCTCCGCTGACGAGATGCCACGCCTGCCCGCCGTTGTCGTACCACAGGCTGCCGTCCTCCCGGACCAGCGCCGTTTCCGGCACGGAGCGGCTGTAGGCGCTGTCGCGGAAGCAGACCATGCTGCCCACGGTATACCGCCCGCTGGCCAGCAGGGTCTTCAGACATTCGATGGGCCGTCCCGTCTCCACCACCACGCCCTGCGGCGTCTCCACGGTCCGTGGCGTAGGTGATGCCGCCGGTGGTACGCTTTACCGCCAGCACCAGGTCCTCCGGTGCCAGCGTGTTCATGATGTAGTCCGCGCCCCACCACAGGCAGTCGTCCGGCAGCCGCGTGCCGTGCAGCGCCGCCACCTTCACATGGGGATGCTCCGGCATCACCGTGTCCACGATGTCATCCCGGTCGCCCGGTGGCGGACGGGCTGTCGTCGTCCGGCTCCTCCTTGTCCTTGCGGTGGAGAACGGCAGCTCAATGGCAGTTGCCCGCCTCATCGTATACCACATAGTTCTGCAATACCAGATAGGCCACTCGCGCCCACCAGCACCACGATCAGCACCACGATCAGCACGATCTTTCCGCCGGACATTCGGCCATGGTAGCTGTTGTACCCCTTTGTTACCATAGGCGTTTACCTCACTGGAAAAATGTGTGTCCTCACTGGATGGCGTCCAGCAGCGCCACGCGGCGTGCGTGGCGTCCGCCCTCGAACTCCGTGTGCAAGAACAGCTCCACCATCCGCTTGGCCAGGTTCCCGCCGGTGATGCCCGCACCCAGGGCCATCACGTTGGCGTCGTTGTGCCGCCGCGTCATCTCCGCCTGGAGGGAGTCGGTACACAGGGCGCAGCGTATGCCCGGCACTTTGTTGGCGGCGATGGAGACACCGATACCCGTGGTGCAGATCACGATGCCCTTGTCGCATTCCCCGGCGGCCACCGCCCGTGCCGCCCTTTCGGCGAAAACGGGATAGTCCACGCTCTCGTGGAGAAGCACCCGAAATCCTCGTACTCGATGTCGTTTTCCTCCATCCAGATCAGCAGATCCTGCTTCAGCAGGTAGCCGCCGTGGTCACAGGCGATGGCAATTTTCATAGTGGTCGTCTCCTTTTTGTACGTTTACAGCGTTCCGGAACCGGGGCTTGCCTCCCTCGAACGTGGTGAAATAGCGGAAGCCGCACTGCGCAGCAGCTCCTGCCGCTCCCGGATGGCGCAGCCCACATACTCTGCCGAGTGCGCGTCCGAGCCCAGGGTGATGATCTCGCCGCCCAGCTCCCGGTACAGCCGCAGCAGCGGCGCGTCCGGCAGGGGCATGTTGCCCCCGGTTGGTGTTGCACTCGATGCCGCACCCGTTTTCGATCAGTGCCCGGAAGATCTCCCGGCACTGGTCGTAATGCCCGTCAGAAGGTCAACTGCTCGCCCAGATTTTCATTCATGTACCGCAGCGGCAGCGTCAGGTGGCCCAGCACACTGAACCTACCCCACCGCGCCAGACGCAGCACGTCCTCCAAGTAGCTGTCTATAACGCTATGATAATACGTTTCGTCCCTTTTTTCAATGTAATATAAGTCGAAATGGTGAAATTTTTCTCCGGCCATGTGTACCGACCCGATGACGAAGCCCAATCCGGCGATTCTTCGAGCAATTTCTCCGCCCGGTCGAAGCCCATGGGCGCTTCGCCCAGCTCCGCGCCCAGCCGGATGGTCAGCCGCCCGGCGTACGGCTCCCGCGCCTGCGGCAGCTCCCCCAGCAGCCGCGACCAGTCGAAATGCTCCCGGGGCCGGTGGTCGCCCCACAGCACCGTGTCCACGTGGTCGGTAACGCATATCTCGTCCAGCCCGGCGCGCACCGCCGCCTCCGCCAGCTGGTTCACCGTCAGCGAGCCGTCCGGCGACGCGGCAGAATGGGTGTGATAATCCGCTAGATACATGGTTCACCCGCTCATTTCTTCTTGAAGAAGCTCTTGCGCTTCTCGTAGTTGCTCTCGCCCAGCATATCGCTGAAGCTCCGCAGGGCCTCCTTCTGCTCCTTCGTCAGGTTCCGCGGCGTCTCTACGTTCACGGTGACATACTGGTCGCCGCGGCCTCTGCCGTTCAGCACCGGGATACCCTTGCCCCGCAGCCGGAACACCGTGCCCGTCTGGGTGCCCTCCGGCAGGTCGTATTTCACCTTTCCGTCAATGGTGGGGATCTCCAGCGTCGCGCCCAGCACCGCCTGGGCGAAGGTGATGGGCGCGTCGCAGAACACGTCCACACCCTCCCGGCGGAACGCCTCGTCCGGCTGCACCATGACGGTGATCAGCAGGTCGCCGGCGCTGCCGCCGTTTTTTCCGGCGTTGCCCTGGCCCCGCAGAGAGATGGTCTGGCCGTGGTCGATGCCGGCGGGGATGGCGACCTTGAATGGTCTTGCGCTTCCGCCCGCCCCTGTCCGCCGCAGTCGGTACAGGGCTGATGGATAATGCGGCCGGTGCCCTGACACTTCTGGCAGGGACGGCTGGTGGCAAACACGCCCATAGGCGTCCGCTGCTGCACCTGCACCTGGCCGCTGCCGCGGCAGTCGGGGCAGACCTCCGGCGTGGTGCCCGGCTGACAGCCGCTGCCCTTGCAGGTGGCGCACTGCTCGCTGCGCTCCACCGTCACGTCCTTCTCGCAGCCGAAGGCCGCCTCCTTAAACGTGACGGACACGCTGGCGCGGATGCTCTCGCCCCGCTGGGGCGCGTTGGGATTGCGGTGCTGTCCGCCGCCGAAGCCGCCGCCGAAAAAGCTGCCGAAGATGTCCCCCAGGTCGCCGAAGTCGAAGCCGCCCGCACCGCCATACGCGCCGCCGCCTGCGCCCGCGCCGTAGCTCGGATCCACGCCCGCGAAGCCGAACTGGTCATACCGGGCCTTTTTCTCGGGGTCGGAGAGAACCTCGTTGGCCTCGTTGATCTCCTTGAATTTCTCCTCGGCCTCCTTGTCACCGGGGTTCATGTCCGGGTGGTACTTTCGGGCCAGCTTTTTGTATGCTTTTTTGATCTCGTCCTCGCTTGCGCCCTTGCTGACGCCGAGGACCTCATAATAATCTCGCTTTTCTCTGCCATTTTTTCTGCCATCGGGCGTTATCTCAAACGCATGATAACACCACAACAAGGGACAGGTACTCCTGCCCCTCCTGCCCCTTATTGCGGGATATATTTGCCTTACTTGTTGTTCTGCTCATCATCATCCACTACCTTGTAGTCGGCGTCGTAGTACTGCTGTCCGCCGTTGTGGTCGCCGCCGGGCTGACCGCCCATGTTGGGGTCGCCCTGGGGCGCGGCCTGCTGGTACAGCTTCTCGCTCATCTTATAGAACAGCTGGGTCAGCTCCTCGGTGGCCGCCTTGATCGCGTCTGTGTCCTCGCCCTTCAGGGTCTCCTTCAGCTTCTCCACACCGGCTTGATGGGCTCTTTCTCGCTTTCGGGTACCTTGTCGCCCACCTCGTTCAGCGTCTTCTCGGCCTGATAGACCATCTGATCGGCCTGGTTGCGGACCTCCACCTTCTCCTTGATCTTTGCGTCCTCGGCGGCATACTGCTCGGCTTCCTTGACGGCCTTCTCAATATCATCCTTGCTCATGTTGGAGGAGGAGGTGATGGTGATGTGCTGGGCGTTGCCCGTGCCCAGATCCTTGGCGCTGACGTTCACGATGCCGTTGGCGTCGATGTCGAACGTGACCTCGATCTGCGGTACACCGCGGCGTGCCGGGGCGATGCCGTCCAGATGGAAGCGGCCCAGGCTCTTGTTCGCGGCAGCCATCTCACGCTCGCCCTGCAAGACGTTCACCTCCACGGAGGTCTGATTATCGGCGGCGGTGGAGAAGATCTGGCTCTTCTTGACGGGGATGGTGGTGTTGCGCTCGATCAGACGGGTGCACACGCCGCCCATGGTCTCAATACCCAGGGACAGGGGGGTGACGTCCAGCAGCAGCAGGCCCTTGACGTCGCCGGTGAGAACACCCGCCTGGAACGCCGCGCCCATGGCGACGCACTCGTCGGGGTTGATGCCCTTGAACGGGTCAGTGCCGGTGAAGCTCTTCACGGCCTCCACCACGGCGGGGATACGGCTGGAGCCGCCTACCATCAGCACCTTGGCCAGATCGCTGGGCTTCAGACCGGCGTCGCTCATAGCCTGACGCACGGGGCCCATGGTGGCCTCCACCAGGTGGCCGGTCAGCTCATTGAACTTCGCGCGGGTCAGCGTCACGTCCAGGTGCTTCGGGCCGGTCGCGTCGGCGGTGATATAGGGGAGGTTGATGTTGCTGGTGGTCACGCCGGAGAGCTCGATCTTGGCCTTCTCGGCGGCCTCCTTCAGGCGCTGCATGGCCACCTTGTCGCCGCTGAGGTCGATGCCGTCGCACTTCTTGAACTCGGACACCAGATACTTCATGATGCACTGATCGAAGTCATCGCCGCCCAGGCGGTTGTTGCCGGCGGTAGCCAGCACCTCGATGACGCCGTCATCGATCTCCAGAATGGACACATCAAACGTGCCGCCGCCCAGATCGTAGACCATGATCTTCTGGGCCTGCTCCTTATCCACACCGTAGGCCAAGGCCGCAGCGGTAGGCTCGTTGATGATACGCTTGACATCGAGGCCGGCGATCTTGCCGGCGTCCTTGGTGGCCTGACGCTGGGAGTCGGTGAAGTAGGCGGGCACGGTAATGACCGCCTCGCTGACGGTTGTGCCCAGATAGGCCTCGGCGTCCGCCTTCAGCTTCTGCAGGATCATGGCGCTGATCTCCTGCGGGGTGTAGCTCTTGCCGTCGATGGTGACGCGGTGATCGGTGCCCATCTCACGCTTGATGGAGGAGATGGTGCGGTCCGGGTTAGTGATGGCCTGGCGCTTGGCGACCTGGCCGACCATACGCTCGCCGGTCTTGGAGAACGCCACCACGGACGGGGTGGTGCGGTTGCCCTCTGCGTTGGGGATGACAACAGCCTCGCCGCCTTCCATCACGGCGACGCAGGAATTGGTCGTACCAAGGTCGATACCGATAACTTTAGACATAATGATTGCCTCCTGTATATAGATAAATATTTATTTACTATTTTATTGGAAAATCCTGATTTAATGGGTCTGTCGGGCATGATGATCGCGGCAATGATATAGGCCAGCACACCGCTTCCGCCCATGCAGCCAGCACTACCCACGCCAAGCGCACCAGCGTGGGGTCGATGTTGAAATACTCCGCGATGCCGCCGCATACACCGGCTATCTTCTTGTCTGTGCTGCTCTTGTACAGCTTCTTGCCTTCCATGTTCGTTACCTCCCACTCAGTTGGCTACCTTCACCATGGCGAACCGGAGTATTTTGTCGCCCAGTGTGTAGCCCTTTTGGAATACCTCTACCACGGTGTTTTCCTCCGCGGTGTCGTCCTCTGTGTGCATGACGGCGTTGTGCTTTTCCGGGTCAAATTTCTCGCCCAGCGCCGGTATCTCGGTGACGCCCAGCTTGGTCCAGCACCTCCTGAACTGCTTGCAGATCAGCTCCAGTCCCTGCCGGTGTGCGTCACCCTCCTCAAATTGGCTCACGCCCCGTTCCAGGTTGTCCAGCACCGCCAAAAAGGGCTTCACGGTGTCGGCCTTCGCGTCGCTGTAGAGATGCTCCTTCTCGCGGGCCGTCCGCTTGCGGTAGTTGTCGTACTCCGCCGCCAGCCGCAGGTATTTGTCATTGGCGTCCGCCAGCATCTTCGCCAGCGGCTCCATCTGCTCCATCTGTTCCTTTGTGACGGTGTACGTCTCCGGCGGGGCTTCGGCGGCTGCCCCGGCGTTTCGTTCACCGGCTGCTCCGCCGCGGCGTTTTCCTCCTGGGGCTGCTTCTTTTCTTCTTATCCTTCTCGCTCATTCCGGTGTATCCTCCGGTAGCTGTTTTTTACCAAACATACGGCTCAGACTTTCCGCAAAGTAGCTCAGCCGCGCCGCGACCGCGGCGTAATCCATACGGGTCGGACCCACCACGCCCACTAGGCCGCGCATATTATCGCCGATATCATAGCTGGCGATGACCACGCTGCTCTCCTTCAGGGCGTCGTTCACGTTTTCCGGCCCGATGAGATCTGCATACGCGCGTCTCTGGCGGGCACAGGCAGGTCCTCCTTGTTGTCCACCATAAAGCTCATCAGGTCGTGAGCCTTGTCGATGTCCCGGAACTCCGGGAACTTCAGAAGCTGGCTTGCGCCGTTGGTGAACACCTGCTGGTGGCTGGTTTCCTCCAGCAGCGAGCAGGCATATTCCGTCACCTGGTTCAAAATCAGAAACCACTGGCCGGACACCTGCTCGCGACAGGCTCATCAGCGTGCCGTTCATCTTCTCCGGCGCCAACGCCGGTGAAATGTGTATTCAGCAGGTGACTCAGCTGCGGCAGCGTCTCCGCCTCCACCGGCAGCGACGTCCGCATCAGCTGGCTCTTCACCCGACTATCCGACAGCATCACCACAGCGATAAAGCTGCCCGGGCGTCCACGCCGATCAGCTCAAACCGCTGTACCGTGGCCGCCGTGCGGTGGTCCGCTACAGCGTAGGTGGGATAGCCCACAAAGCTGGACACCATCTGTCCCGCCTGGTCGATGACCTGATCCACCTGCTGCAGGGGCTTTGCCAGCGCCGTATTGATGCTGGCCTCCTCCTCTGCCGACAGGGTCTTGCGCTCCATCAGCTCGTTGACGTACAGCCGGTAGCCCTGGCCGATGGGATGCGTCCCGCCGACGTGTGAGGCTGCTCCAGGTAGCCCAGCTCCGTCAGGTCGGCCAGCTCCTTCCGCACCGTGGCGGAGCTGACCTTCTCCGGCAGCAGCTCCACAATGGCCTTCGAGCCCACCGGCTCGGCGGTGTTGATGTAGCTGTCCACCACGATCTTCAATATCTGCTTTTTTCGTCTGCTCAGTGCCATAATATCTTCCCGTTTAGCACTCCATATCTTTGAGTGCTAAATGCAGTGTACCACCCGGCGTCCCGGTTGTCAATAGCCGGGGTTTTAATTATTTGTGAACATGTGAAAAGCCGCCCGGAGGGGCGGCTTCAGTCATATCACATATTATTCCTCCGGCGGCGTTCTGATCGGCTTGTCGGAGCGGATGAAGTCCTGCACCAGCGCATAGACCACCGAGCACACCGGTACGCCCAGCAGCATACCCAGCACGCCGAACGCGCCGCCGCCGATGGTCACGGCCGCCAGCACCCACAGTCCCGGCAGACCCACAGACTTGCCCACCACCTTGGGGTAGATCAGGTTGCCCTCCACCTGCTGCAATATCAGCAGGAAGATCAGGAAGGTCAGCGCCTTGATGGGACTTTGGAACACGATGAGGAACGCGCCGGTGGCCGCGCCGATCCACGCACCGAAAATGGGGATCAGCGACAGCGTCGCGATGATGACCGATACCGGCAGCGCGTAGGGCAGGCGCAGTATCAGCATTCCGATGCAGCACAGGGTGCCCAGGATAAACGCCTCGGTCACCTGTCCGGACACGAAGCTGGAAAAGGCGTTGTTGGTCAGGCTCAGCAGGCGCATAAGACGGTCGGCGGCCTTCTGGGGCAGGATCCGCCGCAGCAGGCGGCGGGACTGTGCCAGAAGCGTCTCCTTCTGGGCCAGCAGATACAGGGAGAACACCAGCGCCAGCAGGAAGTTCACCAGCGCGGACAGAATGGACGTAGTGATGTCCAGGGTGGTATTTACCACGCTGTCGCCCTTCTCCTGTAGGAACCCAGTGATGGTATCCTTGACCTGATCGGCGCTGAGGGACAGCTCCGGCAGCGTCACGCCGTGCTCGGCAGCGAAGCCGCTGAGGTTTGTCCCACCAGCTCTGGATCTGGTTCACATAGGTGGGGATATTGGCTACCATAGTAGTGCCGGCCTCCTCCAGACGGGGGATAAGGATGAAGAAGATGGCGAAGATGATGCCCACAAAGAGCACTATGGTCAGCGTCAGGCAGACGGGCCGCTTCAGCTTGCCGCGCCACGGGCTGCTCCATTTGGCCAGCGCACGGTCCCACAGGCGCTCCAGCGCCACCATCATCAGGTTCAGCACAAACGCGATGCAGATACCGATCAACAGCGGCGAGAGCAGGTTCAACAGCCCGCTCAGAATGCCGCTCAGCCACGACAGGTTGTTCAGTCCCCAGTACAGCAGTGCCGCAAAGGCGATCAGCAGCATGATCCGCTTGATGTTTTTCTTGTTCAGGTCCAAAGCCATCCCGCCTCTCGGTAATAGTACCTACTATATTACCATGATTCCCGCCAAGATGCCATCCGAAAAGCGGCGGAAAGGGAAAATTTTCTGTGAACAGGGGGACGGGCGGGCGTTTCTCACCGGCGGTGCGCCTTTTCCAGCGCCAGCAGCGCCGTTTTCATGTCCAGCCCGCCGCCGTAGCCGACGAGAGCGCCGCCCGCGCCGATGACGCGGTGGCAGGGCACGGCGATGCATATCGGGTTCGCATGGTTGGCCATGCCCACCGCGCGGAACGCCTTCGGGTGGCCGATGGCCTCCGCAATGTCCCTGTAGCTGCGCGTCTCGCCGTAGGGAATATCCCCGCAGGGCAGCCCAGACCTTTTCCTGAAAGGGCGTTCCGTGCAGCCGGTACGGGAAATCGAAGCGCCTGCGCGTCCCGGCGAAATACTCGTCCAGCTGCCGGAACACCTGCTCCGTCAGCTCGTTGGGCGCGCCCGCCTCCTTTACGTCCGCGCCGGCGCGCTTCAGCGCCGTTATCGCGCCGTCCTCCCAGTCCACCTGCAGGTCGCCCACAGGCGCGTGATAGATGACCGTTCCCTTCATGGCGATGTGCTCCCTTCACGTTTTGCCGCCATTATAGCACAGTTTCCGGCAGAATGCACGGCGGACAGACCGGCTGTCTGACCGGCGGCTCCGCGCGGGAAGCGGCCTGGCTTTTTTACAGCTCCAGGGGCGCCGGCACGGCGTCCGGCGGATGGGGCAGGTGTACCCGCCCGCCGTCCGCTGCCGGAACTCGGCCTTAGCGGCCTCCAGCAGCGCGGGCTGCTCCAGCAGGTCGATGGCGGCGGCGCACAGCACCCGTTTAAGCGTGGACGGTGGCCTTATGGGCCAGGGGCGTCTTGTTGCAGGAGACCACCTGCCAGCTGTGGCAGGGGACGTTGTTGGGCCACACCGCCCATGGATCTGGGCGGTAGGGGCACTGGTAGCTCACGTCGCCCACATCGGTGGAGCCGGCGTTGAAGGCGGGACCCTGATACAGCGGCATCAGGAAGTCGTTGAAGTGGCTGGTCTGCATGGCCTTCACCTTTTCGGCGAAGGCGGGGTCGTTCTCCGCGCCTACGCCGCCGGGGACGTCCCGCCCCTGGTAGGTGGCGGACAGCGCCTCCATGAAGGCGTGCTCCTCCTCCGTGCAGGGCGGTACGCCCAGCTGGGAGAAGTTGTCGTACAGCACCTGCTCCAACGCGTGGTTGCACACGGTGTCGGACAGGCCGTCCACGAAGCGGCGCTCGATGGTGGTGTCCGTCATCAGCGCCGCGCCCTGCGCGATCTTGTCCACCCGCTGGTGCAGGGCCATGCAGTCCTTGACGAAGTTGGAACGGATCATGTACAGGACGCTGGCCTGGTGCTGCACCACGTTGGGGCTTACACCGCCTGCGTCCAGAATGGAGTAGTGTACCCGGGCGTCGCGGGGCATATGCTCCCGCAGGAACTGCACGCCCACATTCATCAGCTCTACCGCGTCCAGTGCGCTGCGGCCCCGCTCCGGCGCGGTGGATGCCTGGGACGCCAGCCCGTGGAACGTGTAGAGCATCTGAATGCAGGAGTTGGTGGAGCCGGTAGTCACCTCGCTGCTGTCGCCGGGGTGCCAGGTCAGCGCCGCGTCAAGGCCGTACCACAGGCCCTCCCGAGCCATATACGCCGTGGACGCCACGCCCTCCTCGCCGGGGCAGCCGTACAGGATGACGGTGCCGCTTTTTCCGGTCTGGGTCAGATAGTGCTTCAGGCCGATGGCGGCGGCCATGGCCCCCGCGCCCAGCAGATTGTGGCCGCAGCCGTGGCCACTGCCGCCCTTCACCAGCTCGTGGTACACGGTGCTGCCCGCCTCCTGTGAAAGGCCGGACAGCGCATCGTACTCCGCCAGCAGACCGATGACCGGTTTGCCGCTGCCGAAGGAGGCGGAGAAGGCGGTGGGGATGCCGCATATACCCTCCTCCACCTGAAAGCCCTCGTCCTTCAGCACCTTGACGAACAGGGCGGCGGACTTTACCTCCTGCATGGACAGCTCGGCATAGTCCCAGATGGCGTCCGCCACCTCTGCCACCAGTTCCTTCTTCTCGTCAATGGCGGCCAGCGCCGCCTCTTTTCTGTGTTCATAATAGATCTCCTGTCTTGAAATGCGACGCTCCCCGCCCCGCGAAGGGACGGGGAGCACCAAGGAAGGAAGTAAACGGCTGATGTATGCTTTCAGCGCCGCTATTACAGGACTTTTTCTCAGGAAGTCCTGCAGGCGGGCACTCTGGGGGATGCGAAAATATGTCCTCCGGGCTGCCCTGCTCGGCGATCCTGCCGGCGTCCATGAACAGCACGCGGCTGCCCACCTCTTTGGCGAAGCCCATCTCGTGGGTGACCACCACCATGGTCATGCCGGACTGGGCCAGCTCCTGCATGACCTCCAGCACCTCGCCCACCATCTCCGGGTCCAGAGCGGAGGTAGGCTCGTCGAACAGCATGACCTCCGGGTCCATGGCCAGGGCCCGGACGATGGCCACACGCTGCTTCTGTCCGCCGGAGAGCTGGGAGGGGTAATCGCCGGCACGGTCGGCCAGGCCCACGCGCTGGAGCAGCGCTATGGCCTTGGCCTCCGCCTCGGCCTTGGGCGTCTTTTTGATCTTGATGGGCGCCATGGTCAGATTATCCAGCACGGTTTTGTTGGGGAACAGGTTGAAATGCTGGAACACCATGCCCATTTTCTGCCGGTGCAGGGGGAGATCCACCTTCTTGCCGGTGATGTCCACCCCGTCGAAGATGATGGAGCCGGAGGTGGGCGTTTCCAGCAGGTTCAGGCTGCGGAGGAATGTGCTCTTGCCGCCGCCGGAGGGCCCGATCACCGCGATGACGTCGCCCTTGTACACGTCCACCGTGACGCCGTCCAGCGCCTTGACGTCGCCGCCGTTGTAGTATTTCTTCAGGTCCTTGACCTGGATAAGCGTCTGTGCCATCAGATATGCACCTCCCGCTGCTGCTTCCGCTTGCGCCCGTAGCCGTTGTTCCGGTCGGCCTTCTTCATTTTTCTTTCAAAGTGGCCGAACACCTTGCTGAGCACGAACGTCATAATGAAGTAGATGACGCCCACGATGACCAGCGGCTCGATGGGCAGGTATGTGGCGCCCTTGACCACCAGGTACTGGGTCATCAGGTCGCCGATGAAGAATGTGGAGCCCAGGGATGTGTCCTTGATGATCATGATAAACTCGTTGCCCAGGGCCGGCAGGATGTTCTTCACTGCCTGGGGCACCACCACGAACCACATGGCCTTGCTCTCGCTGAAGCCAAGGCTCAGCGCTGCCTCCTTCTGCCCCGGGTCTACCGCCTGGATGCCGGAACGGATGACCTCGGACACGTAGGCTGCGCTGTTGCAGATCAGGGCGATGGCGATGCAGAGGAACTTCTGCTTGTTCAACGCCGGGATCAGCATGGGCAGGCCGAAATAGAAGAAATACAGCTGCAGCAGCATGGGCGTGCCGCGGATGATCTCGATGTAGATGGTGGACAGCCACCGCAGCGGCGGTATCTTCGACATCTTCATCAGCGCCAGTACAGAGGCGAACACCGCGCCGAAGGCAACGGTGATGGCGGCCAGCGCCAGTGTGTACGACACGCCGTCGATGAGGAATTTGTCCCAGTATTTCAGGAACAGCGCGGCCAGCTTTTCAAAGTCAATGAATTTCATGGGGTGTCTCCCTTATCTTTGATGGCGGCGGGCACGGTGTCCGTACCCACCGCCGGAAGGTGTACCGGTATCAGCCCAGAGTCAGCTCCTGTGCGTTCTCGCTCTTGCCCAGCTCTACGGCGTCCTTGTACCAGCCGTCGTAGAGGTTGGCCTCCTTGGCCTGTGCCAGAATGGCGTTCACCGCGTCCAGCAGCTCCGTCTCGCCCTTCTGCATCATGATAACATTGGCGGAGTACTCGGCCTTTACGTCGAACTCCCAGGTGCAGATGGCCAGGTCGGGGTTGGCGTCGGTGATCATCTCCGCGTTGCCGTAGGCCACGGCCAGCGCCTCGATGTTGCCGCTCTTGAGCTCCATGACGCCCACGGTGATGTCGCCGATGGAGATGGGATTGGCACCCGTCAGCTGCTCAGTCACCAGCTGCATCTGCAGGGAGGCGTTCTGCGCGCCCACGTCCTGACCGGCCAGAGCATCGGGAGAGGTGTACTTATCCGCGTTCTCCTTCTTGATGAGCAGAGCCTGTCTCGTCTCGTTTTCGCCGGCGTAGTAGTAATCGCTCAGCTCATAGTTCTCGGCGCGCTCCTCCGTCCAGGAGTAGCCGGAGATGGACATGGGAACGGACGCGGTGTACACCGCGGTCTGGCAGGCGTCGAAGCCCATGGGCTCGATGACCAGCTCCACGCCCAGGTTCTCGGCGATGTACTTGGCCAGCGTCACGTCAAAGCCGACGTACTGCTCCTGACCGGTCTTGGAGGAGTCGACGAACTCCATCGGGGCGAAGTCGGGGCTGAGGGCCACGGTCAGCACACCGGCGGCCTTGATCTTTTCCAGCGCGTTGGCCGGCTCTGCTGCGGCGGGGTCATCGGTCTTGTCATCGGCTGTTGTATCGGCCTTGCTGCCGCAGGCCACCAGAGAAAGCGCCATAACCAGCGCCAGCATCAGTGCAAAAAACTTTTTCATGGTCGTATATCCTTTCTGTATACCCTGCATGGGATATGTATACTTATTCATGTATATGCATATTGTTATCATAGGTGTACCGCCTTTCCGGTGATGTGCCTTGCCGCGCCCGGTGCGGGAACGCTCGGCTGTGTCTCTCGTTGATGGTGCATACTTTACCACCGGCAACTGGAAATGTCAAGGCGATTTTTGCATATTTATCCGCTGTTTATGGGAATTTGGTGAATATACATGCAACACCTACCGGACAGGTGGGCGGCTCCGTGCAAATTGACAAAGGCGGGGCGCTCCCGCCCCGCCAAGATAAAGTTGCAATCCTCGCGAAAATGGGCTATGATAGAGCCACTTATACTCCGGGAGGAACTGAAATTATGTGGTATGCGATCCTGCTGGCGGGTGCCATCGGCCTTGACCAGCTTTTTGAAATGGTGGGTCACGTCCCATTTAGAGGTGGGGACAGTCGGCCCCGCTGCTGCCGGGCATCGTCCGGCTCACCCGCCTGCACAACACCGGCGCTGCCTGGAGCAGCTTCTCCGGCAAGACCGGCCTTCTGGCCGCCGTCACGGTGGTCCTGATGGCCGCCGTGGTCTATCTGGTGGTAAAAAAGATCGTCCGGCACCCGCTGGGCTCAGCGCCGCCATGCTGGTGCTGGGCGGCGGCATCGGCAACATGATCGACCGCATTTTCCGCGGCTATGTGGTGGATATGTTCGACCTGCAATTCATGGACTACCCGATTTTCAATCTGGCGGACATCTTCGTGGTGGCGGGCGTCATTCTGGGCGCTGTGTACTACCTGTGGTTCTACGACAAATACGACGCGCAGCGGGAAGGAGAACGGGCCATGACGCTGGAGCTGACAAAAACTGAGGACGCCGGCGTCCGGCTGGACGCCTTTCTCTCCGCGGACGGACAGCTGTCCCGGTCGCAGGCGGCGCGGCTCATCGAGGAGGGGCGCGTCGCCGTGGACGGCCGCCCGGCGGCCAAGAGCTGCCGCGTGGCGGAGGGTCAGCAGGTGACGGTGGACATCCCCGAGGTGAAGGACACCGCCGTGCTGAAGCCCAGGACATTCCGCTGGACGTGGTGTATGAGGACGGGGACGTGATCGTGGTCAACAAGCCGACCGGCCTTGTCGTCCACCCCGCTCCCGGTCACCCGGACGGCACGCTCGTCAACGCCCTGCTGCACCACTGCGGCGACAGTCTCTCCGGCATCGGCGGCGAAAAAGCGCCCCGGCATCGTCCACCGCATCGACCGGGACACCAGCGGCCTGATCATCGCCGCCAAGAACGACGCCGCCCACGCCGCCCTCTAGCGCCCAGCTCAGCGACCACACGCTGGCGCGCACCTATGAGTGTCTGGTCAGCGGCAATATGAAGCAGGACAGCGGCACCGTGGACGCCCCCATCGGACGCCACCCGCCGACCGCAAGAAGATGGCCGTCACGCAGAAACAGCCGCCGTGCCGTCACCCACTGGGAGGTCGTCGCCCGCTATCCGGGCGTGACGCACCTGCGCTGCCGCCTGGAGACGGGGCGCACGCACCAGATCCGCGTCCACCTCGCGCACATCGGGCACCCCATTCTGGGTGACACGGTCTATGGCGCAAAAAGCCCGTGCCGGGGCTGACCGGTCAGTGCCTCCACGCCACCGGCCTGCGCTTCCTCCATCCCCGCACCGGCGAGCCGGTGGAGCTCCACTGCCCCCTGCCGGAGGAATTCACCCGCATGCTGGAAAAGCTGGAGCGGAAGCAGTAGGGGACGGCGTCCCCGACGTCCCGTTTTGTGCGGCTCATGTCCCGCATTGTAAGGGGCGGACGACTCTGTCCTCCCATGGCAGCTCCCCCAACAGACAAAAAAGCCTGTCATTGCGAGCCAGTCCGCGCCGCGAAGCAAGTGCCTTTGGGGTACAGACTGGCACGGCAATCCGTTTCCAAAACGCATAATTCCTGCACTTTTCCGCAGATTCCCAGCTAAAGGTTACGGATTCCACACCAGTGACATCGGTCACTGGTTCGGAATGACAGGGGCGTGGGTTTATCGACAAGCAAAAGAGACGGCTTACGCCGGCTCTTTTATATATGTCCCTCCGGGAGGGGGCTGGGCGTGGAGCATCACCCGGCCGAAGCAGGTCAGGCTGCGGCCGCTGCCCCGGTGAAATATCACGTCCATATCCGAGCGCTTCCGGTTCAGAGAGAACAGATACACCATGCCGAAGCCGTCCCGGTAGTACTGCTTGCACAGCATATCGCCGTCCACGCAGAAGATGCCCACGTCACCGCTTTGCACCGGGTCATGGTTCACGTAGACCACGGCGCCGTCGGCGATGACCGGCGCCATGGAGTCGCCCTGTATCCGCACGGCCAGCTCCGCGCCGGGCGGTACGTCGCCGGTGACCGGTATCAGCTCATAGTCCTCGCCGAACACCGGGGCGGCAAAGCCCGCGGCGGCGGGTGATGTGTACAGCGGGATGGTGCGCACCTCGGCGGCGGGCGCGGCAGCGCGCAGCTCGCCGGTCATCACCGTCAGCGCGTCCACCAGCGTGTGGACGGTCTGGCGCCCGGACAGGGGCAGATCCCGGTATTTGGCCAGCAGACGGCGCTCCTCGTCACTGTGGCTGTCCTCCGCGCCCCGGAAGCTGCCCCGGTACAGATAGTTTGGCTCGGCCTCCAGCGCGTCAAACAGCCGCAGGAGCACCTCCTCCTTGGGGGCGCTGACACCCGTCTCATAGTTGCCCACGGCGGATACGGACACCCCCAGCCGCTGCGCCAGCTGCTGCCGGGTCAGCCCCAGCTCCTCCCGCCGCCGCCGCATCTGCTCACCAAAAGACACGCAGGCCACCTCCTCGCCGTTTTCGACAGCTTTCGACATTCTCTGTTCGTATACTACTCTGAATTTTTTTGGTTTTGTCAATGGCAAATCACAAGATTCTTGTGATTTTAGCCTTGACATCACAAAATCTTGTGATACAGTAGCTTCATCAACAAGTTTCTTGTTTTCTGTGCGGGTTATTCACAAGAAATTTGTTGGCAGCCTGCGCAAAAATGCCGCCGCGCACAGGCGCGGCGGCAGAGGCCGTCACATGGCATATCACGCATCCAACGGGTCGGTGATCTCCACATCGTCCCCAGCAGGTGGGTGCCCGGCCAGTGGCGGACGCCCTGGCGCGGCGGCGCCGTCTGCGGCGGCGCCGGTCTTGCTGCCGCAGGCGCACAGCATCAGCAGTGCCAATATGACAAAAAGGGAAGTGAGCTTTTTCATGCCGGTACCTCCTGCTTATCCGATATATCCCCATTATACCGTGCCGCCGCCGTTTTGACAACAAAAAGCGCCCTGCAGGGCGCGGAACGCGGCGGCGTATAAAACGGGACGTCGCACCCAAGGGCACTTGTTCCGCTGCGCTCCACTGCGAGGACGCCGTCCCCTACGGACGGCTCGCCGCGCTCAGCCGTAGGGCGGGACCCGTGTGTCCCGCCGAGGAATGCGCGTTATCCGTCCGGGCGGACAGAGTCGCTCGCCCCTACAGACGTTCCACGCAAAGGCGGCAAAAAGGAAAACAGCACTCGCAAAGCAAGTGCTGTTTTCTGGTGGGGATGGTGGATTCGAACCACCGAAGGCGTTGCCAGCAGATTTACAGTCTGTCCCCTTTGGCCACTCGGGAAATCCCCCATATACAATATGGAATTGGAGCTGGTGGACGGATTCGAACCCCCGACCTGCTGATTACAAATCAGCTGCTCTACCAGCTGAGCTACACCAGCATCTCACCAGCGAACCGTATTATAACAGAGGTTTTTGAATTGTCAACTACAAACTTCGCACGAAAGTAGAAAATTTATCGCTTTAAAGCTATGCAACATCCACAAACGTACATAAGAGGGGAATCACACCAATGACACTGATGGAAATGTCCGCGCTGTATGACGACAGCGCCCTGCGGATCTCCGGGCGGCTGGCGGAGCTGCGCAGCGCTCTGCGCGTCTGCGGCAGCGAGGACGAATCCCGCCGCCTGCGCCGCCGCATGGCGGAGCTGAAGCCCATGCTTACCCAGTGCCGCAAGCTGTCCTGCCTGACGGCGCGGTACTACGACCGGGACTTTACGGCTATGACGAATACCGGTTATGATTTTGCGGACAGGGCGGGGCTTCAGGCGTGGCTCCGCGCCCAGTCCGGCGACAACAGCCAGCGCCGCCAGCGACTGCTGCGGAACCTGCCACGGGCGGTGGCGGCGGAGCTGACGCCCCGCCAGCGGGAGATACTGGAGCTGTACATAGACCGGGGCATGACCATGTCCCAGATCGCCCAGCAGCTGCGCATCAACAAATCCACCGTCTCCCGCTCCCTGCGGCGCACGTTCCAGCGGCTGCGCCGCTGCTTGGAATACAGTCTGTAACGGCCGCAGAAGCCTGTCATTGTGAGCCAGTCCGCGCCGCGAAGCAAGTGCCCTTGGGGTACAGACTGGCGCGGCAATCCGTTTCTAAAACGAACAAATTCTGCGCTTTTGCAGGTTTCTGTCTGAAAAGATACGGATTCCCCGTCGCTTCGCTCCTCGGAATGACGCAAATAAATCCATCAGCAGAACTAAGAAGGTCCGGAATATCTCGATTTGGCTCCGTAAAGAAAGCACTTGTGCCGCCGGGCATTTTCCGTTATACTGTCGGTGCGGGTACACCGCGCCGCAGTATTACGCTGTGTCGGGGAGGGATGAAGGCTGAAAAAACGAACCGTCACGCTTCTTGCGCTGGTTCTGGCGCTGGCGGCGGCCTTCGGCCTGTGGCTCGATGGCAACGTCTACGAAAACGGCTCCCGGACGCTCCCCTGCGAGGAAAGCGGCCTGATCCTCTCCATCACGACCTTTGACGGCGAGAGTGAATCCACGCCCCTTGTCAAATGCTTCGGCCATACATGGATATCCCTTGACAACCGCTCCGGTCACCCGGTATATCTGAAGGACTGCGAGATCCAGGGATGGCGAGCAGGTCACGCTCTCCGTCTGGGCGGTTCGCGGGCTTTCGGGGCTGCTTTTCAACATGGAGCCGGGCTATATCCGGGACTATGGCCGGTATGTGGGCAGACGCTCCCTGAGCGCGAACATCGGGGAGGAGCAGCTGCGGACGATCGAAGCGTACATCGACCGGGAGGACGGCTGGACGCTGGGCGGGAATTGCAGCCGCTGGTCGCTCCGCCTGTGGAACGCGGTGGTGGAGGAGGACTTCGCCCTGAAAACGCAGACCCTTGTCTACACGCCGGAACGGGTGGAAAAAGCCCTTTGCGAATTCGACTGCGTGGAAACGGACAGAGATTTTTCCCGGGCGGGAGATATCTTCTGCCTCCGTGACGGGGTCAGAACGGAGCTGGCATTATGTTCCTGAAAATGAAAAGCCGTGTCCTGCGGATTCTTGTATGCGCGGCGGCGGGCGCGCTCTGCCTGTACAGCGGCGCGGCCTGCGCTGCTGCCTTATATAAAGCCCACGGGCAGCCCTATCTGCTGGCGGGCACGGAGCGGTTTGACTTTATGGGCTATTACATGGTGGCCGCCCCTATGGGGCACGGTCTGCGTCCTGCTGGCCGTGTGCCTTGTCCTTTTTATCAGACGGTGCCGAAGGACGGGGACTTGACTTTTCCGCCTCCGTCGCATACTATATCAGAACCCGACCACACCAAAGAAAAGGAGTGACTGCTCCATGTATCAAAAGCTGCTTCACACAAAAGGGCTGCGTTTGCTGGGCGGACTGCTGGTCTCCCTGCTGCTGGCCGCCGCCATCAACGTGTTGATCGTTCCCCAGGGGCTGTACGGCGGCGGCGCCTACGGTCTTTGCCAGGTGATCCGTACCCTGGTGCTGCGGGCGCTGGATCTGGAGCTGCCCTTCGATCTGGCGGGCGTGCTGTATTTCTTCGTGAATATCCCGCTGTTTATGCTGGCCTTCCGCGCGCTGGGACGGGAATTCTTCCTGAAGGCCGCCATCTGCACCGCCGCCAACTCCCTGTTTCTGGCCATCATCCTCCCCTGCCGTGCCGGTGATCCCGGACATGCTCACCAGCTGCATGGTGGGCGGCATTCTGGTGGGCTTTTCCGGCGGACTGGTGCTCAGCTGCGGCTGCTCCACCGGCGGGCTGGACATTCTGGGACTGTATCTCAGCAAAAAGGGCAGCCGCTTCACCGTGGGCCGGTTCTCCATTTCCTTCAACGCGCTGCTGTACACCCTGTGCTTCTTCCTGTTCGACGCCACCACCGCGATCTACTCCGCTATATATAATGTGCTGAGCAACCTGTTTCTGGATCGGCTCCACCGCCAGAACGTCACCGTGCAGCTGCTGATCTTCACCAAGAAGAACGACCCCCAGCTGCCCCGCTACATCATGGAGCAGTTGGACCGGGGCGTTACCAGCTGGACGGGCCGGGGCGGCTGGACCGGCGACGATGGTGCAGGTGCTCTGCGTCTGCCTGTCCAAGTATGAGATCGACACCCTGCGCCAGGTGATGCAGCAGGTGGATCCCGACGCCTTCTACATCGTGCAGGAGGGCGTCCACGCTTCGGCGGCAACTTCAAGCGCCATCTGGGGTAAAGACCCTTCAAAATGCCGAAGCACCACTCGTCAGAGTGGTGCTTTTGCTGTCTTTATAGGAAACCGGACGCGGCAAACGGGTACATTTTGCGCACTGTTTACGTCCCACGAACGTCAACCGGGCGCCGCGTCCGCCTGTGCTGCACAAATGAGAAGTAAACGAAATCCCGTGCAGAGCGGTAACGTTATCATAGTATCATATTCCTTTACGCAAATCAACTAATAATTTACATAAACTTAATGGTCAAAAATTGTTCATTTTTACGTCTTGAAAGTTGAAAAATGGCGGCGTATATTTATGTTTGTCATCCGGGAACGTCATTTCATGGCGTAAGAATAGGGAAATGCAACTATTTCCATGCGCTTCTTTCACGATTTTAATTGCGAAAGACGCGCGCTTCTGCGCGCCGGGTGTTAAGAAACCGTTAGGGAACAGGAGGCGCTTGTTATGACCAGACAGGAGGCTGTCGATCGTCTGTGCGACGTGTATGCTTCGGCAGCTACGATGTGACCCGCTGCGACGAGAACGAACATTCCCTCGCCGCCACCATGGACTTCTACGCCACCGCAGAAAAGTACGTGCTCTCCAAAAAGGCCAAGCTCTGGGAGGCCAACAGCTTCGAGTATGTGTACCTGTTCAACGTTCCCCATCTGACGAAGGAGATCTACGAGAAGTGC